>Ga0193716_1001824_pt1 | contig 12216 bp, 12 predicted proteins | sample U2c1metaG_FD_145901 | JGI IMG/M metagenome (GOLD analysis project Ga0193716, IMG submission 145901) | Soil microbial communities from a riparian zone of the East river system, Colorado, United States - U2c1 | ecosystem: Environmental > Terrestrial > Soil > Riparian zone | place: USA: East River...
CGCGATGTGAAGAACGACAATTCGATGGGGGTCTACACCTCTCGGGCTTCTTTCTTGGAATCGGCCACGTTCCCAACACGAGGGTATTCGATGGTCAACTCGATCTTCAGCCCGTCTTCCTTTTTTTGAAGCTCGTGCACAGCCTCTATTTGACACCACTAGAAGAGAACGAAGTTGAAACCGACGCAAGCGGGGCAACCCTGTTTACCTCGGAGTTCAATCACCTGAAGGCGTCTCTACTTAAGAGGCTGGCTCAACATGTTCAACAAAGTCATCCTCATCGGTCGCCTCGGACAGAACGCGGAAGCCAAAACCGCTCAGAACACCAAAGAGTACGTCGTCCTCAACATCGCAACCCAGGAAAGCTGGAAGAACGACAAGAGCGACTACGAGAACCGCACCGAGTGGCAACGCGTCTATGCCTGGAGGAATCTCTCGAAGTTCGCCAAGACTCTCCAGAAGGGGCAGCTCGTCACCCTGGAAGGCATTCTCCGGTATCGCGAGGTACAGGATGAGGTCAAGGGCAATACGTTCAAGCACCGGATCGCAGAGGTCCACGCCATCAGCATGAAGCGGCTCTCGAAAGTAGAGGCCGCTGATGATCCTACGGACGGAGCCGGCCACGAGTAGCCCCGGCTCCGGTGGATGAGACCGCGATGATCTCATCCACCATTTTCTCAAACAATCAGACTATGCGAACTCAGGAAGGCCAAGCTGATCGGAATGCCCTAAAACGCTTCCAAAGTGGTGCTCCCACAAGCGCGCTCCAAGGTTACCAGAGCGATACAATGACGATCCGACGGTGAGCCATTCCAGAAGGGTCGGATGTAAACCAGCATCGAACAGTGCGAAGCCTGCAGCAAGAACGCAGGTGTCCGCCTGGGTGCCGCAAACCAATATACGGTCCATTCGCAGACCTCGAAGATATTCGATAGCCGCCGGGGGCGGGAGATAGCCGTGCTTTATGAAAACACGGTTAGCGGGCATGAGACTGTCATCAGCCTTTCCGGGTTTCCATACCAGCTGTCCTTCAAAGGGCGTCACAGCATTGCCATTACGGTTGTTTTGCCTGCGCCGGTCGCAAGCTTCAACGCAATGCGCATCAGTTCAGGATTAGGTGCAGCATTCGCATTCGCTAGGTGCTCGAGAGAAGCCTTGCCACCCTTACCGCGCTTAGGTGCCACTTCTGTTAGATAAATTATCGTCTCTACGGCTTCAACTTGGCAGAAGAACGGGCGTACCCCATTGAATTGGTAGTGGCGCCAGTGTTGTAAAAGCCTTGCGGTTTCTGGACTGACCAGCCAATCATTTGCATTCGGTAGCGCTCTCCAAGTATCGACCTGTGCCCTAAGATCATTGATGATCGAAGTTGCATCGTATTGTTGGGCCGCAGCAGACAAGCCCTGCCCCTCGTTGAAAAACGATATCGGCTTGTACGCCTCTACCCTTCTTGGATATACTGCCTCCTCAGCAAAAGGGGCAAATGGCTCAACCCAGCTGAGCTGGCCTGAGTAACTTGGAAGCGACCTGTAAGCAAGGTCAACGGTTATATTGCCCGCTTGGCTCACAAGCACACAACAGCGGGACCATTTTTTGCGTTCTTCACCGTTACCCCAACACCGTCTTTTTGTCTCATTACGTCTAGGTCGAGTGAAGAGGCGCCTACCTGCAAGTTGATGATGCGGACCTCATTCAGAAAATCGGGTAATGTAGGCCGGACGAGAGTTACTTGTTTTTTTATCCCATCCACCTGAATTCCCAGGCACGCCTGGAAAAGCAGAAACATTGAAGCGGCCGACCAGGCCTGTGGTGCACATGCAACCGGATAGAGCACCGGGCCTTCCCCACCTTCTTTCGAGAGCCCGCAAAAAAGCTCGGGCATACGGTGGAGATCGAAATACATCGCTGCGTCGAACATACCGCTGAAAACACGCTTGGCCTGCTGTGTCAGCCCATACCTGGCCATGCCATATGCGATGAGAGCATTGTCATGCGGCCATACACTCCCATTGTGATATGCCATCGGATTGAATCGCGACTCTGCACTTGAGATCGTTCGGATGCCCCAACCTGAATAGGATTCGGCTGCAAGCAATGTTTGAGCGACGCGTTCCGCGCGTTCCTGGGAGGCGATCCCTGCGAACAGACAGTGTCCCGCATTCGAGCTGACGACACAGCAGCGTCGCTTCTCTCCGTCGAGTGCCATTGCGTATGTTGAGAGCTCGTCGCACCAGAACACCTCATTGAAGGTCAAGCGAAGGGTCTCAGCCTGCTCCATGAGTCGCACCGCCTCGGTGCCATGTCCGAGGACTTCTGCCAGCATGCTGGCGGCCTTGTAGGCAGCGTAGGCATACGCTTGTACCTCGCACATCGCGATCGCGCCCTGCGCCGGAGTGCCGTCGCGATGGAAGATCGCATCGTCCGAGTCCTTCCACCCCTGGTGAATCAGCCCGGTGGCACACCGGCGCTCGTACTCCAGAAAACCGTCGCTGTCTTTGTCGCCGAATGTTGTCATCCACTCCATGGCGGCAAGAAGATTAGGCCATAGGGTCTCGATAAAAACGATGTCGCCCGTACGTTCGTAGTAGGCACCTGCCAGAGCCACGAATAGAGGTGTCGCATCGACGCTGCCGTAGTAACGACCGAAGGGCATCTCTTTGAGCGCCGCCATCTCTCCACTGCGCGTCTCATGGAGGATCTTTCCAGGCTCCGCGTCCTGCTCAGGAATAAGGTCTTCCGCCTGAGTGGCAGCGAGATAGGTCAAAACTCCTTTCGCAACTTCGGGTCGCATCCAGAGACATTCCCATGCGGTAATGATCCCGTCCCTGCCGAAAGGGGTGTTGAACCAGGGCACGCCGGCATAAGGATACGGTCCTGTCGGAAGGGGAGTGATCATCATATGAATGTCCGACAAGGAACGATTGACCCACGCGTCAAACTGTCCATTCGACGATTGCAGACAACAGGAGCTGGCTTTGCTCTGTTCGACCTCCATCAATACCCGTGCGCGAGCCTGATTGAGTTCAAGCGGCGGAGTGTAACGACGAAGGGCCCGCTTACAAGCGACAGTGACAAGGATTGTCTGGGTTTCGCGTGAACGGAGTGAGACGCGAAACTTTGCGTCAGATTCGCTTATCTCGGCTGGGTGGGGAGTGAAGGCGATTGCCGTCGTTCGGCGTTCGACATCAAGCCCCAGGTAACTCAGAGAGACTTTGTTCTCTGTAACGCATGGCGTCATGTACTTTCCACGAGCTTTTCTAGACATACCGCGTACTTCGTATATGTCCATGTAATCTGCGGCAAAGTGAATTGTAAGACCCGTATCTATGGATTGAAACGAATAATTCTCAAGGTGAATCTCCAGGTAGCATACCGACTCAAGAAGGAAAGTTTTCCTGGAGATGTGAAGCGAGTTTGCTGCAAGTCGCAGTTGACCGTCGACAAACCAATCAGGGTTCGTGAGCGTAACGATAAGTTGATCGTTGTCGTCGCGCACTGTCGATCCAAGGAGCAACGGCCGCAATCCATCCAAATCCAGCATCAGGGAGGAAAGGAAGCGAGTCCCGTCGTAGTACAGGCCTTCTTCTCCGGTGTGAATCGGGCGAATGTCTCCGTAGTGGTCGAACACAGCGAAGGTGTCACCATGTTTAAGCGAGCGAACACGATCGGCAGTTCGCTCCGCATTGGCAACGATATGCCGAGCGTCGTCGGCTTGCTCTTGTTTGTTATTTTCTGGACCATTTCGCAACTCATCACTGCCGCAACCAATCAATACCTTCATTGCTTCGCCTCTATCGCCTCGGGATGCATCCCGACACTGTCAGCTGTATTCTGAATAAGTCTTTGGTAGATACGCAGATAATCGGTCGCCATTCTCTCCGCGCGGAAATGAGCTTCGAAGATCCTTCTGCAATCAATCCGGCGGATAGTTTCAAGCTGAGGTACACACCGGACAGCAGCTTCGATATCGTCAACAACGAACCCCGTCAGCCCATCCCTCACAATCTCGGGCACTGAACCCTTTCTCCATGCGATCACCGGAGTTCCGCAGGCCATTGCCTCGATCATGACGAGGCCGAAGGGCTCGGGCCAGTCCACTGGAAATAGCAGTGCCTTAGCCTCTCCAAGGAAAGTGTCCTTCTCTATTCCGCCAACCTCTCCGACAAACTCCACGAAGGACGCACTCTTATGCAGCAGGGGTTGGATGACTTGCTCGAAATAGTTGCGATCTTCGTCGTAGATCTTTGCTGCCACTTTCAATGGAATCCCGGTGCGTCTCGCGATATCGACGGCGCGTTCGAGTCCTTTTTCCGGAGATATGCGGCCGAGGAAGGCAAAATATTCGTCCGGTTGCGCCCGGAAGGTATGGAGCGTCTCCGGTAGACCGTGATACACGGTTCCTTGCCAGTTTGCCTCAGGAATCGCGGCTCGCTGATCGTTCGAAATAGAGACGAATGGCACGTCAATGTAATCCATTAACAATCCACGCAGGTCGTGGACGTGGACGAAACCGTGCAGCGTAGTCACAGTTGGGCAGTCATAGTGTCTGACCAATGGAAGATGAATGTAATCACAGTGGAAATGAATAATGTCGAACCGGGATACGTCCCGAAAGATAAGCTCCATCATGCGCACATGATGCGGCAAAGTTTCGCGGCACTCCTTGTCTCGCCAAAGAGCCTTCTGACATACAGGTACGAGGTTCGCCCTCGTCTCCGAATCGCCGCTGGCGAATAAGGTTACCTCATGGCCTTGTTCGACCAGTTCTTCGGTGAGCCATGAGACGACCCGTTCGGTTCCGCCATAGAGCCTCGGCGGCACACTTTCAAAAAGTGGTGCTACTTGTGCAATCCGCATGAAACCCTCAACGTGACGCGCGACCCAGGTGGAGCATAGGGAGGCCATTTCGAATCTTTTGGAAGTAGCATATCTCCACCAGGGTCGGCCAAAGTTCGATCGACGCTTTGATGACCGCAATCGCATCGTCGACGATGCGCAAAAGGTTGTGTTGGAAAAAATCCGGCTCAAACCCATAAAACGCTTTTTCAAGATTGGCTGCGAAGAGACGAAGAGCATCGATGCGATCCTGGCTCGTCGCTGTCTCGGCCGCATGCAGCGCACGCCGATGAAGGCTGGTAATTTTCTCCAGTATCTCCTCCGCATCCGCGGCAGTCACCTCTCCCGTGTAATCGAAGCTGATGCCAAGGTCATCCACATTCGAGAGGGATGTCTTGATCTTTCTCTTGAGTAGATTGGCTATCTCTTCGTTGAGCACCTCGGAGGCTGGCGGGTTGCGCATGTAGTTGCTCTTCGTGTGATGCTGCGCGGCGTCGACATGGGCCGCAACGATACCCTCCTGCTGTATCCAAAGCCGATAGATATAGTCTTCAAAACGGAGTCGTGTCGGGAAGAAAGGCGGTAGTCCGAAGGTGTTGTCGTAGCCGGCTACCCCGCAGTCCATGCGCCAATTCTTGTTCGTCACAGCCGGGCGAAAATTTACTAGGACATATAGGTCTCTTAGGTCATCAATATTCACCTGCTGTTCGTCATTCAGGAACATGTCAACAAAGTCGATAGCATCGATATCGTTCGTGCCTGAACGAAACGTCTGTGCAATCTTAACGACCGCATCCTCCGAAACCTTCCCACGCTGCAGAATCATGGTGTTGTTGTCTGCAAGTCCCTTGGTGGCGTTCGTTTCCAGATCCATGGCGGTATCGATCAGAAGTTCGCCGCGCTCGTAGTTTTCAGGAACCTCAGAGACCGGCTTCCCGAGGACATCGAAAAAAGCGGACATCATATCGAACGATTTTCTTACATAGCCGTTTTGGCCGGGCTTGTGCAGCCGCCCCCGGCTGATCTCGTTATTCTCAAGGGATTCCGGGCTGTCTTCCATCAGGGAGTAAGGGCGCATATCATCGTCGGAACTCACCATCAGACCACCCAGGGAGTACATAAGAGTGTAATTTCGATTACCACCATAGCTGGGACGGAAGAGGTTTTTAACTAGCGGCTCTAGTCTCTTATTTCGCAGGCGGGAGTTTATATAGGTAAGAAACTCTTCTTTTTGGCGCGGCCCAACGTAGAAGAGATCAGATCTAGTTTTTACCTGATCGAGATGTGTGAAGTATTTCTCAACGTTCGTGGGGGTGGAGTCATCGAACACGATCATTTGAGGAGAGTGGCCATTTCGCCAGAAGTGCTCATCGTACTCGTGGATTGTTTCGCTCACATCGCGCAATCGATGTGTCGGGACGACAAAGTAAGTCTCTGGATCATTCATATGGGGTAGGGGATTTCTCACGGGATGTCGTCGAGTGGGACCGTCCATCTGCATTCGCTCTGGCTAGTTTGAGCATTCAACGAAAAGTATTGCGAGCTGCCACTCATGACTCCTTGATCCTAGAACTCGGCTCATAAAGTTGGCATAAAGATTCACTAGAGATTCTGCATGGAGAGGCCTTGGTGCCAATGTATCTACCGAATGAATGGCACCCTGAGACCTGGATCTCCGGTTGATATCTTTTGCATGCCTCGCTACCCATGTGCGCTGTTCTTTTCCGTCATAGCAGAAATCCTCGCACTCCAGGCGCAGTCTCAGACTTGCGGCGCCAATGTGCAAAGCCCGATTACTACAGATAGGCCGCAGATTACAAGTTCAAGTGTTGTCGTACCTTATGGCAGCCTGCAGTTTGGGAATGGATTTCAGGAGACCAGCGATGGAGGCCAACAAGAGCTTTAATTTCCCCGAGACATCGGTACGATTTGGAATCGCCAGCAAAACCGAGCTTCGCTTTGCGGCTCCGGACTACTTTTTCAATGGCAACACCGCGTCCGGATTTGCCAATAGATTTGGTGATTTAAGCCTAGGCTTCAAACAGCAGCTTGGACCAACATGGGGCAGATTCGACGTTTCGCTCATACCGTCCGTGAGCCTTCCAGGGAGCGAACTTGATATCAAGTCATGGATATCATCCGACCGTCCAACTTCCATGGTCGCGTTCGCTGACGAAGAACTGGACGGCTGCCGGAATGTTCTCCCTTATGTGGCCAACCGCGGCAGCGCAGCGAAACTTGAACCGGCCCGTCCAGCTTGTATTTTCACCGGCAGATTCGACAGCGCTGGGACGCTTACGTCGAATATTCAGGGGCTTCTCCGCAACGCGGCGGTCCGGAACACATGATCGATTTCGGTACAGCATACAAACCTACGCTGCATCAGCAACTCGGCTTTCATTGCGGCTTCGGTCTTTCAGCCGCAACGCCCGATCGCTCGATCGGCGTTGGCTATTCTGTTCGCTTCCAGGTTATTCGATCCAGATAACTCAGCAAGGGCTTTACCCCGCTTGTGGAAGTTGCAGTGGTCCAATCCCGCCAAATACCAACTATAACGGTGTACTACGACGCAGCACCGGACTAGAAGAATCAAACGTTAGAACATCTGCTTCCTTTTCGGGACCAGGGGGTCCTGAGGTTCGAATTCTCTCGTCCGGACCATTACTGCCAATCACTTAGCTCACATAATCTGGGAACAAAAGCGATAGGCCAGTAGATGAAGACGCATAAGGAGGACCGGCCTGTCTCTGCGTATACGCTGACAGCGGTGAATCCGAAGCTGAAGAAGGCAGATCCGCTGAGCCGCACGCGGTGCGCGGAAGGACCAGGCCGATGGAAAAGACCCAAGGGTCGCAACGCGGTGCTGAATCGGCTGGTTACCTGCCAGAAACTGACCATGGCGCAGATTGGCGACGAGATTCAACGGATCGCCGCGGGGTTCATTTATAACCGGTTCTGGACGCGACTGGAATTAAGGGCTCTTGGGACTTCACGTTGAGGTGCCGAACAATGCGGCTACGTCCCCGTTTGTATAGGTTGCTGCAATGATAAGACCCTGATATGCAACAAGGCCTCAAGCAATGGGGTATAGTGGCTGGTTTTTTTGATTCCACGGCAATCTCCTCTGGGCGCGCTCCGGGGTATATTCCGGCTATGTCACGCGCCACAAAGGTGAATACCCATGCAAAGGGTCAAAGGACGATTATTGAAAGAAGAGCGGAAGGCTGCGGAGGCGTGCATTACCGAAGGAGCTTCCGCGGTCGTGCTTCACGCCTTCGACATCGACCGGAATCTTTGAACCTGACATGGAACTGTCCTCTCAGCATCCCAGACAGTGCCGGAGGTAGTTCTTTCTCACCACATCCACCATCAACCGGGTCAGTACCCACGAGCCGTGTTATCGATGGGTTTAGGGCTAAGATTTTGTCAATCGCAGCCTGGTCGCCTTGTAAGCATCTTCGCTTCATAATTAGCCGGGGTTTTTTCGCCATAGGCGCCGAATGTCTATGACTTTCATCCATCGATCTTCCTAAGGGCCCGGTGCAGCCTATCATCAAATGGAGTAGGAACTGCACTTTCGCCAACTGGTGTGGTTGTCGTCGCATTCTGCGGATCACAGCAGCGTGAACTCGCGCGGCATTTCGGGCATCCACCAATGCTCCGTGTGGCACCCCGCCAAATTCCAGGCCAAGCATTTCTACAGCGCTGCGAAGGCCCGCTGTCTGCCTGAGCAGAAATAATCCCTGGAAGAGTTGACGAGATCCAGGAGGTTCCGCAAGGGCGTCTTCTGCGCGTAAGTTTGGCACGTCGAGGCAATCAGTCCTGCATCGTTTCCCCACGTGCAGCACAGTGCCTTAGAAGGTGGAAACTCCTGCGTCAGGGAGGTGATGAGCTCTGGGAATGGACGTGCACTCTTAATATCGTCTTTGGTGATGCCGGTCAGCTCAATGCATCGATCGCTGATCTTCCACGTCTCGGGCGCACAAAATGGGGGCTGTCTCTGGTAATTTCGAGAGTTTGCATATCCATCTCGACTACACCGATCTCAATAATCTCCAGTCGCATACCCGGAGGCGGCGGCCCGGTTCAGCAGCTCTGCTCTACATCTATGGAGATAGAACGGGGATGATGCTTCTCGTCATGAACGGTCATTTAGGGTCTTTTTTCGAAGGTGTGGCTGTTGCGGCAGCATGGATACATGATCCTGGACAACTACGGCACCCACAAGATTCAGTTGATCCGCAACTGACTCCAGAATCGGCCACGCTTCCATCTCCACTTCAGTCTCATGGTTCAACCTGGTGGAACGCTGGTTCGCAGCACTGACTGAAAAGCAACTTCGCCGCTGCGCCTCATCGGTCACCAAAGAACTGGGAGAGGCAATTACGTTGCTTCATCCAACACCACAACGGTGACCCCGAACCCTTCGCCGCATGTCAGATTACACCTGCAATCCTGCGTTGCGAAGACGAAGGACTGCGTCTGTCTCGGTCCGTGGTCTGACTGATTTGGTTTAACACTCCCCCTACGATGAGTTCAGTAATACACGACTCTGAACGCCCTCAAAACGCAAAAGCTTTTTGGAGGATTCGCCCATGTTTCATCTATGGCTTAGGACGCTGAAGCTTGTAGTGCCCGCAATGTTTTTTGTGGCTGCGCCTGCCTTGTTTGGGCAGGTAATTCTGACTGCTGACGACCAGGTGGACGCTTATACACGTGTGGAGAGTGTGCTTGGCGCTTCACCTGAGACGCCCGACTGCAGCCATCCGGCCTTCGGCCCGCACATCACGCAGACGATCGACAACGATCTATCGAAGTATGTCTTCCTCTTCAACATCCATGTGACGCCGGACAACGATCGCTGCAGTGCCTTCGATCGGCAGCGCCTTGAGATCAAGACGGAAGGATCTTCACCTGCTCATGTGGAGGGTTTTTTGAATGATTCGGTTACGTTTCGCTGGAAGTTCAAACTGCCAGCGGGTTTCCGCCCTCAACCAGCTTTACCCATATTCACCAGATCAAGGCTTTCGATGGTGACGCCAGCGCGCCGATCATGACGCTGACGCCACGTAAAGGAAGTCCCAACAGCCTTCAATTAATTCACATTGACGCGACCGGGAAGACGACGCAGCTTACGCAGACGGATCTGGCTCCCTTTGTCGGTATATGGGTGGAGGCGTACGAGAAGATTACGTACAACACGCATGGACGTATTCGCTAGTGATTAACCGGCTGAGTGACGGCGCACAGCTCTTCAGCTATTCCAATAACGATCTCGATCTGTGGCGTAACGGTACGACGGTCGTACGGCCGAAGTGGGGTATCTATCGCAGCCTGAACCATCCCGAGCAACAGCCCGGACTATATTGAGAGAGCACATCAACAGTGTCCAACACAAAAAAATTCCGCCAGTGAATTAGTTTTTCAAATATAAAACTAAAGCCAAAGAAGTGCCCGGGAATTCACTTTCACGAGCCACCGTCCGCGTTCCATCCTCCTCCGCAAGCGCTGTGGAACCCGCCTCTCACTCCCTGCCACAGCAAGACTGGGTGCACCTAGTTTGAGAAATGTTCGACGGTTCAATATCTCTTCGTCGTTCTGCATGCGCTCCCTTGCATCAGAGAAATATTTCACGGATTAAATTAATTTTTCACTCAAGTCCGACTCCATGAAACAAACATTCGAGTTGATACTCAGGCTATCCGGCCGCTCGAAATAGACGTGATGAGACAAACTTCGGCTATCAGCCTAACCGCTTCCCGAAGCGGCCTATTGAGCCTCTAAAAGTGGCCACGACCACCGCCACTTCTGAATCACGCAGCGTGATGATGGCCGTCCAAAAAGCATTTAAACCTTAGACGCAATACCCTGCGGCATAAAGACGCGGCCCGAATACGGTCCTCCATCGGTCTTTGTAACCGTCATCCTGCGAATGTCTCCTTGCCTTACCTGTGCCCGCACCAAACCCTGATGGGGCAAATGCAATTGGAAATCTACATCCCAGTCCTCAGGCCACGCCGGCAGCAGACAAAGGCCCTCATCCGCTGGCGCCACTAACATGCTCTGCAGTCCTACCATCGCCGACCCGCCCCAGTTATGGTCCGGAATCCAATCATGGCCCGGTCCGAAGAAAGCCGTAAATCGCAGCGAGGCATTCTTATCCGCCAGCTTTTCGATCGTAAGCCGTTTAGCGTCGGCAACGCGCCCCATCAGTGCCGCATAGATAGGCGTACATTGCCAACTCATAAAATTCATCGCGGGTTGCCGGATAGCTGGCAGGAGTTCCCATGTATTGTTGGCCTCCGCGTTGCCGTAGCGGCTTCCCACCCCAAAAAGCCGATAGGGCCAAACAGCATACATCTCCGGAAACTCCGTCTTGTTCAAAGGCGTCGTGGCGTCATAGTCTTTTGCAGGCTTCAACACCTTTTTGCCAACTCTCATCTCAAATTGAATCTCTGGCAAACGCGGCTTCAGTTGCTCGAAGTAGGACCGCATCGACGGAGGAACTCGATCCGGCGGGAGAAGTAATACACCATCTACGACGCGATGCAGACCGCAGACGACTTCAATCGGATCAGTAGCATCCTTGTACAGTTCCAGGCAATTCATGGGAAACAGTACCAGGTGTCCAGCGGTGTCATATTCGTTGCCGGTACGCTGCCGGTAAGCTTGGCGATAGTGCTCATCGTAAAACCGTACGACCTCCTCAATCAGGGGGAGATACTTCACTACATCCTGCCCGCTATAACTAGTCCATTCGAGAGCCATCCACGCAAATTCGATCATGATCGAAAAATGCCAGGCCAGGTGCTTCGCCGAACATGGCCCATGGTCCGTCGCCAAAGCCTGAACCGGCAACCCATATAGCGATAGCGGTTCAACGAACGCCGCCCCACCGTGATTCCAATATGTCTGCGAGCGAGCGACCGCTGTCTTCACGCGATCTGCGTAAAAGTCCAGTGAAGGCGTAACCAGGTCCGCGTCGCCGCTCATAAGAACCGGCCATCCAATTAACCGCTGGTTCTGCGCCATGAACAGTGTCGACCACCGTCGGTCATCAGGAGGAGCCGCAGGCGGCTGCGCTCCATCGATCACACGGTAACCCTCTTCTCGATGTGTATCAATATTGAAGATGCCGCCGTTGAACTTCAACGGCAGGCTGCCACCCCGGTTACAGGCAAGCATGTAGCGAAATAGTTGATAGTTTTTGCTCACTTGCCAGCCAATATCATTCGGACCTTTGCCCGCGTTGATGAAGATGTAGCTCCGTTCCCAGAACTCCGCCCACCATTTCGCGGAATGGCGACTAGCCGTCTCGCGCGCTTCTGGATCGAATGAACGTAACGACGCCTCAAGAACTTTTCTCTTCAACCCCTCCCT
>Ga0193716_1001825_pt1 | contig 12213 bp, 6 predicted proteins | sample U2c1metaG_FD_145901 | JGI IMG/M metagenome (GOLD analysis project Ga0193716, IMG submission 145901) | Soil microbial communities from a riparian zone of the East river system, Colorado, United States - U2c1 | ecosystem: Environmental > Terrestrial > Soil > Riparian zone | place: USA: East River...
CCTCCGCCGCAAAGCAGTTAGAAGCGGCTGGCCAGTGCGCAGGACGTAGCTGCTGCGGCTGAAACCCTTCGAACTGCTTTGCGGCGGAGGCACTGGATCACGTTGATCCACCCATAACTCAAAAGTCATCAGGTCGGCTTTGGGGTCGTGCAAACCGACGAAACAGTTTTCCGCGTAGAGGAGCTTGCCGATGGAGCGATGGGCCAGTTCGAGCAGCCCGTCGAGATTGCTGGTCGTGATGGCGCCCTGGGCGATTTCAGAGATGATTTGGCGTTCCGCTTCGGCCCGCTTGCGCTCGGTAATGTTCATCATCGAACCGACCATGCGCAACGGTTTGCCTTCCGCGTCACGCACGACGTACCCGCGATCGAAGACGAAGGCGTACGAGCCGTCGGCGCAGTGGAAGCGGTACTCGGACGACCACGCTTCCTCTCGACCGGCGAAGAACGCAGACACCCCGGCCATGAGGGCATCGTAATCATCCGGATGAATGCCCTGGGTCCAGAACGCCTTGCTGGGCTCGAATTCGTCCGCGCGGTACCCAAACAGCTTCCCGAACGATTCACTGAATGAGACGGTATTGGCGACAACATCCCAGTCCCAGATCGCGTCGTCGGTCGCGCGGGAAACGAGCTGAAAGCGCTCCTCACTTTGGCCGAGCGCCCGCTCTGCTTTTTCGCGCTCGGTGACATCCTGCGACGTGCCCACTACCCGGAGCACGTCACCATCGTCATCCAGAACGACATCGGCCCAGCTGTTGAGAATGCGCTCCTGTCCATCGGGCCGCACAATGAGAATATCCATGCGCGATGATTTTTTCATCGCCCGGACCGCATTGAACCACCTCATGGCATCTCTCCGTGCCGCCGGATGAACGAGGCTAAGGTAAAACTTGTAGGTGGCTTCGCCTGCGCCCGGTTCCAATCCAAACAGACGATACTCCTCATCGGACCAGACCACTTTGTTTGTTCTCACATCCCATTCCCAGCTTCCGACATGCGCCATTTTCTGGGCGGCAGCGAGGCGCTCTTCACTCAGTTTCAATTCTTCATCGGCCCGTTTCCGCTCGATGGCCAAAGCGATTTGGTCTCCGACGGCCGAGAAGAACTCGAGGTCGCGCTTGCTGTAAGCGTCTTCCTTCTCGTAATGCTGCACCGCCAGGACGCCGATGGTGCGGGTGGGAGTCCGCAGGGGAACGCCCATCCAGGAAGCCGCGGCGGAACCGGTCTTTGTGATGGCGCCTTGTGCGCACAGCTGTGCCTCGAGTTCTTTCGTGAGCACGAGCGGCTTGCCGGTGCGCAGAATGGAGTTGGTTCTGATGTGGCCTCGGCCGACGGGCTGCGGCGAGGGGCGGGGATCGAACTTGTCGATCCAGAACTCGAAATGGACCAGATCGCTCTTGGTATCATGCAGGGCGACGAAGCAGTTCTCCGCGTAAAGAAGTCTGCCGATGGAGCGGTGGGCCAGTTTGAGCAGCTCGTCGAGAGTGCTCGTCGTCATGACGCCCTGGACTATCTCGGAGATCGCCTCGCGCTCCGCTTCCGCCCGCTTGCGCTCCGTGATGTCCGAGAGCGTTCCCTCGAAGAAAAGAATTTCCCCGCTGTCGCCGCGCACGATTCGCACATTTTCCGAAATCCAGACTTTGCTGCCGTCAGGACGATAAACTTCGGACTCAAAACCATTCACAGCATCTTGTCCTTCGACCAGGCGCATGAAGTCTTCGAAGCGCTGGGGGGCGACGTAGCCGAATGAGGTTCGGTCGGTGTGCTCCAGCATTTGATCCGGTGTGGAAAACCCCAGGAGGTGTGCCGCCGCGGGATTGACCGCGAGAAATTTCCCCTGGGGCGTCGACTGATAGATTCCCTCGGCGGCGTTTTCGAAGATGGAGCGGTATTTTTCTTCCGCGGCTCCGAGAGCCTGATCCGCGAGTTTGCGCTCCGTGATGTCGCAGGCGGATACAAGTTCCGCGCGCCGCCCACCGTAATCGAGGATGTGAGATGTGATCTCCACATCGATTATTGAGCCATTCTTTTGCCGATGCCTCCAGATACCTGCTTTGTCGACTACGCCTTCGGCGACCCCGGCGACGTTCGCCAGCAACAGCGGCTTGTCAGCTGCGGGGCGAATGTCGGCGATAGTCATGCCGAGGAATTCCTCGCGCCGATAGCCGTAATGGGATATGGCGGCGTCATTGATCTCGAGAAACGAGAGGGTCTCGAGATCGTAAATCCACATCGGCAACGGATTCGCCTCGAAGATGCGGCGGTAACGTTCCTCGCTCTGCTTCAGTTTCTCCTCACTCTGCTTGCGCTCAGTGATGTCCTGCGTTGTGCCCACGAGGCGGAGAACATTGCCCGAATCGTCGAGGACGACCGTGGCCTGGCTGTGTAACGCGCGCACTGCGCCGTCCGGCCTGACGGTACGATTGTCGAGCTCGGAGGGTTTCTTGTTCGCCAGGACAGCGCTTGCCCAAGCCAGGGTCCGCTCCCGATCGTCCGGATGGATAGCTGCGAGGTAACGTTCGTGGGTCGGCGCAAACGCGCGCGGAGCAAAGCCGAAGAGGCGATACTCCTCGTCCGACCAAATGAGTTCATCGGTGATCACATTCCATTCCCAGCTGCCGATATGTGCCATCTTCTGTGCCTGGGCGAGCCTTTGCTCACCACTCGCTTCCAGCTCGGCCCGGTGCGCGGCGACCTCGATCATATCTCGCGTGCTTTGGCGGATCGAAATGAAGAGGAAAAAATCCTCAAAGAGGACCCAGCCGGCATGTTCGATCCAGCGCCACGGACTTGCGGTCAGTATGCCGAAAACGGACTGCGGAAAAAGCATGCCGCGTGTCGCATGATCGATGGCCACGACAACCGTCGCGGTGACGAGAACGCGCCAATCCCGGTAAAAGGCGAGAAAGGCGAGCGACCCGAAAACGTGAAAATGGGTCTCAATTCGTCCGCCCGTCAGATGGATTAGAAGCCCGGAGAACAGCATTTGGGCGACGGCGATGGTGTGTCGGGTGAGGGCGCGACCGGGCATCGCCTGCGCAAAATAAACCGGCAGGCTGGTGATGGCGCCTCCGAGGAAAATCGCGGCCCATACATGCCAGTGCGTCTGGCTGGTGGCGCCAATCCAGGTCTGCGGAGAAATCCAAAAGGCCGCGGCGATACCCGCGATCCACTGCACGATCATCAGCCACCCGAAAATCCGGTCGCCGCGACGATGGACCGCCTTCAGACTGTCGTCGAACAAAGCCGCGGCGCGGACTGAGATGGAATTGATGCTGGCTATGGCTTGCATTTCATTTCCTTCGAGAGGCAATTCGCCGCGAAAAGCGAGCAGCCGAAAACCGGTGTCGTGCTTTCATTAGCCGATCTCCGATTTACAAGCGCGGTAATGGCGGTGCGTCCCGGATTGTCTCCCGAGTGGCCGCGGGAAAGCGTGATTCCGCCAGCGAAAAGGAGGCTGCCACCTGACCCATAGAGCAAGGCCTTGCCGGACGTCTCGACATGGAAGTGGCGGGCCTCGACGTTCCCGTCGTCGATTTCCACGGTCACGCCTGGAATCGCGGAAGCCTTTCGCCACAAATCGCCTTTCACCAAGTCTTCGGCCAGTCCCGGCGGTCGAACGAAGACGACATGGACGTTCACTTTTCCCTGAGTCTGCGCCGTCAATAATTCTAATTCGCCCAGGGTCGCGTTCGTGCAGGGACACTGCGGATGCGCGAGCACCAGGAGCGTGGGGCGGCTTGGATCGCGCGGGATTTTGCTCTCAGATGGCCAGCGCTGCGGCGCCACGCCGGCCGTTCCTGGCGTGTTCGAGTACGCTGCCAGCAACGTCATCGCGCCGGTTACGAGAAGAAGCCAGAGACTGGTGGCAAAAATCGGCAGGCCCTTTTTCATCGCACAAGCGCTGCGCTGGCCGGGTTGAGAGGTTGCGTTTCGAGAAAGCTCAAGTCATCGGAACCGGATTTCGAAACCGCCAGAATACGATCGATAAGCTGAAGGAGATGAGAGCCACTGGTAAGAATTTGCTGAACGCTTGCGGTCTGGGCGCCGGTAAGAGCGTGCCTTTCCAGCACCTGCGCGAAACCGAGCACGTGATTCAAGGGCGTGCGCAGTTCGTGGCTGGCGCGTGAGAGAAAGTCGCTCTTGGCTTGCAGCGCGGTTTCGAGCTCCGCCGTGCGTTCGCAGACGCGGCGCTCGAGATCGGTGTTGGCCGCGCGCAGGTTCGCGTGCAGCCCCAGGATTCGCTCGGCTACGCGCACCCGCGCTGCAAACGCATCCTTTTCAAATGGCTTCGTGATGAAGTCGTCCGCTCCGGCGGTCATCGCTTCGAGGTAGTTTGTCTTTCCCGAGCGTGAAGTAAGCAGGATGATGTAAGTGTAGTCCGCCCGCTCTTCCGCCCGGATCCGGCGGCAAAATTCCAGACCGTCGAGATCGGGCATGACCCAGTCGGAGATAATCAGTGAAAACTCTCCGCCCTGCCACGCGTCCCAGGCCTCGCGACCATTGGTCGCTTGATGTACGTCATGGCCGAGCTTCGTCAGCGCGGAGCCAAGAAGCAGTCGGGTAATCTCATCGTCGTCGGCGATCAGGGTTTTCATTTTGGCAAGCGTGAAAGCGCTTCCCGCCTCTATAGTGTAGCCGCGAGCATGCGCCGGCCTTCGCGGTGACTACGTGAATCCCCTTGTGGACTTTACTGATACCAAGGAACTCAGTGGCTGGCGGACACCACGATCAACTCGCCGGCCCGCCCCGTCGCTTCAGCCAGCGCCAATTTCAGATCCGCTATCCGCATCGGCTTGCTGATGTAACTATCCATCCCGGCAGCGAGGCACAATTCCCGGTCCCCCTCCATTGCATTCGCGGTCATGGCGATAATCACGGGTTGATGGCCTCCCCGGCTTCGCAACTGTCTCGTCGTCTCGTAGCCATCGAGCTCCGGCATCTGGCAATCCATTAAGATGATGTCGTAAGGAATTCGGCCGAACGCTTCCAGCACTTCGATACCACTGGTGACGGTGTCAGCCACGTACCCAAGCTTCTTTAGTTGAGCGGTGGCGAGGTATTGGTTAATCGCGTTGTCCTCGGCAACCAATACGCGTTGAGGCCGGATCGTTCCGTCGTGGTCTTCCAGCGGGTCCTTTGGTTCGCGACCTCTGACCTCCTTTGTTCCTTGCGAAACGAAGGGAGCGCCGCCTTTGGATTGTTTTGGCAATTCCAACGTAAACCAGAAGGTGGAACCTGCCCCGGCCGAGCTCTCCACTCCAATCTCGCCGCGCATTTTCTCCACCAGCTCCTTGCAGATCGCCAGCCCGAGGCCGGTGCCGCCATAGCGCCGGGTCGTCGAACCATCTGCCTGGGTAAATGCCCGAAAAAGCCTGGCTTGGGTTTCGAGGTTGATCCCGATCCCGGTGTCGATAATGCGAAAGCGCAGGGAGCCCGTCTCCTCCGTCTGTCGATCGAGCGAGATAACGAGCTCGACCTGGCCGTGGGCTGTGAACTTGATCGCATTGCCGAGCAAGTTAATCAGGACTTGCCGAATGCGGCCACGGTCCCCGCGCAGCAGGACCGGCACATCCGGGTCAATTGAGGCGTGTAATTCCAAGCCTTTGCTTTTCGCTGTCTCCTTCAGGAGTTCCACCGTTCCCCTCACCAGGTGTTCCAGATCCAGATCGACAATTTCCAACTCCAGCTTCCCGGCTTCGATCTTTGAGAAATCGAGAATGTCGTTGACGATGATGAGGAGTGCTTCGCCACTTGCCTGGATCGTCTCGGCGAACTTCTGTTGCTCCTTGGTTAAGGACGTATCGAGCAACAGGTCCGTCATGCCAAGGACTCCGTTCATGGGAGTGCGAATCTCATGGCTCATGTTCGCGAGGAATTCGCCTTTGGCGCGATTGGCCCCTTCGGCCGCTTCTTTCGCTACTTGAAGTTCGCCGTTCGCAATCTGGAGCGTCTTTTCGCTCTGCTGGATTTGACTCAGCATCTCGTTGAACCTGTCCGTCAGTCGTCCTACCTCGTCCGCACCAGCCTTCGTCGCCCGCAGCGAGTAGTCGCCTTTCTCGGCAACGTTCTGCACGACATGGGAAAGATGAAGGATCGGTGCGGTAATGAAGCGTTGAAAGCGGCTGGCCAGCGCCAGCGCTACGAGGAGCGAGACGACCAAGACGGCTGCGAGCATTTCGCCGTAGAGTTTCAGTAAGCTCGCTTGCATCGGGCGGAAATCGGCGCGCAGATAGAGCGTTCCGAGCCGGTTCCCATCGAGCACTACCGGGGAAGCGAACAAGACATCTTCGTTGATCAAGCGATAGCCGTCATCGAGCGAACTCTCAATGAGCGCATCGTGTTCGTGGTCCCGGTCCAAATGGGTGACGTGCTCACCATTGGCCAGCACGAGACAGGAACCTTCGATGTCGGATCTGCTGTCCAACCCCGACAGGGTAAGCGCCGCTGCGTCCCGATCGTTGAAAGCCACCACTGCCGTGGAATCGTGGGCGATGATCAGCCCGAGGGCGGTCAAATCGCGGATGAACTGCGACTTGATCGTGATCGATTGGACAACAAAGAGCGCGCCCAGGGCTAGGACAAGCACGGTGCTGCACGTCAGCAGGATCACCAGCATGAGCTTGCGCCGGATGGGAAGGTTGCGAAGGCGATTCATGGAACGCATCATTTGGTCCGGGTTAGGAGCAGGAACTGCGAATCGATCTTCAGCTGCGCGCGGCTGACGGCGTCCGAATTGACTTCAAAGCGAATCTTGCCGCGATCTAACGCCAGGCCCAGCATCCCGCCGTTTTGGCTGAAGCGGTCAATTTCGCTAATCGTCAGGACACTGGCATCACCCAGCGTCCGCAGAATTTCGTCGAGGTGACCGCGCTGAGCGTTGCTGATGAAGAGAATCTGGACACTAGCTGCTTCCGAGAGAGCGACGCGGCGGACCACGATTCGGCGCGCATGAATAGTTTCGCCTGCCACGACATCCTGGAGAGCCGAGCCGAAAGGATTGTCTCCGAGAATGCCGATGACGAGAGGTGCGCTGGAATTGGCAAAGGCTGATGCGGGCCATGAGACAAAACGTGCGGCATTGAGCACGCACACAGCCTTCACCTGATACTCGAGCACTCCGTCCGCCGCGAAGAGCCGCGAGCCGGACAAGAGCAAAATAACGAGTAAGAAAAATTTTCGCCTCACGATGGTTAGAAATGGCAGGTTAATTTGAGACGAAAGGTGCGGCCGTCCTGAAAGATGGTCCCCTGAATTTGATCCGGACCGCCGGGATACCCATATCTCCTATCGAAGAGGTTATGGACGCTGGCGGAGACTTCCACGTGCTTGATGAGCTCGTGGCTAAAGATGGTCCAGTTCGCGAGAAGATAGCCGGCCGTGTGCTGTTGTCTCGGGTTCTCGGTTTCACTGGAGTATTGAAGTTCGATTCCGCTCAAGACTTTATCCCGATAAATGGGGATCATGAGGTTGAGCTTGGCCAGATGCTCCGGCGAATTGCTGAACCGCTCACCCGTGACGGCATCGGTGGTGCGCTGGAGCGTGTAACTAGTCCTCACCTTGAAACCCTTCGGTAACTTTGCTTCGAGCTCGACGCTCCCGCCTTTCGTCTCGGCCAGGTTATCGTTTGCGAAAAAGAATTTATCGGCGCTCGGGTCGTACCTCTCGGAGATCAGGCCGTCGATCTGATTATAAAAGCCCGATGCACTAAGCCGCAAGCCTGTGGTTAAGGCCTGTTCGAGTGCCAGCTCGTAGCTCCTGATTTGTTCCGGTTCGAGCGCGGGATTGACCCGGAAAGAGGCATCGGCGTACGAAGACTCATACGTGTTTGGTGCCCGATATGCCTGCCCGGCGAGAAGCTTCAGCGTCGTTTTTTCAAACGGATGCCAGATCAATGCACCGCGGGGGTTTACCGTACTGCCAAACGTTTCGAACCAGTCGTAGCGAAGCCCGACATTCAGGGTAAGACGCTTGGTAATCGCCCACTCATCCTGGAGATACGTCCCAAAGGTCGCCGTCGAGGTGCCAAGTTGTTGAATATCAACGTGCGGCGAAACAGTGTAGTTAGCCAACCGTAACTTCGCGTTGTCTTGAAAGTCGGTTCCCAGGGTAAGGCGATGGGTCTTAAAAATTTGCTTTGTGACCTGTATCTCCGCGCCCCACCACTTGGTGTCGGCGATATCGCGAGTGATCGTGGCGCGACGAGGCTCCGCTTCATCCGCGGCGTACGGATAGTCTCCTTTTACGTAATAGGAGTTCCAGTGAATGTCAGCCCTAACGCTCAGATTCTGCTCGAATTCATGAACATAGCTGAGCCGGGCAAAGCTGGATTGGTCGATCGTGTAGAAGCTCGGATCGTTAAAGATCGTTTCGAAGGACCCCGTCGGCACATCCTTACGCCGTGAGACATAGCCCCCTTGGAAGGTGAAATCCTTGTAGCTTAGGGTCAGCCCCATGCTCGCAAAGGAATCGTCATCCCGCCCTTCCGCCACTCCTCGGTTGTTCACAGGCTGGTCGAACTCTTTGAAGTAAAGCCGGTCGTTGCCGGCGCTATCAAAGAGCGTGCCAGTTAGCAGGAGGGAAAGACCGTTCTTAAAGACTTTCCCGTAGGTAAGACGGCTTTTGTAGGTATTGAGGCTTCCGGTCTCGCCGGAAGTTTCGACACCGTTGACGTCACCCCCCGTGCGCGTGATCACGTTGACTACCGCGACGAAGGCGTTGTTCCCGTAAAGGGCAGAACCCGGGCCGCGAATGACCTCGACCCGCTCGATCATCTCCACGTCGATTGGAAAGTCTGTCAGGACGGCCGCGCTGTCGTAGATCGGATCGTTCAAACGTAATCCATCGACGAGTAGCAGAATGCGACCGCCAAAATCACCCGGTCGATTGATCCCGCGCACACCGATATATCCATAGTTGCGGTCGTCGGAGACGTAAAAGTCTCGAACGCTCCGGAGGATGTCTGCCAGCGTCCGATGGCCGTAAGTTTGAATTTCTTCGCGGGTGACGATCGTGACCGACGAAGGAGCATCGGTTATCAGTTGCTCGTGTTTCGATGCGCCATAGACGGTCGGGATGTTGATCTCCATGATCTCATCGATACTCAAATTCTTGAGCTTAGAGAGGTCGGTCGAATCCTCAGCGCCGTGGACGGGAAAGGTCGAACCAATGAGAGCGAGAACGCCCGCTGCAATTGCGATGGACCTGTTCATGATTGTCTCGGTCAGGGTCGATTTCATCGCGCAGAATTTCCGGATCACGATGCCTAGTAACGGTAGGTTAGCTTGAGACGAAACGTGCGGCCGTCCTGTTCAATACTCGGCTGGAGGTAGTCAGGCGCGGCCGGAAAGGCATATTTCTTATCGAAGATGTTATGGACGCTAAGGGAAGCTTCGAGATTCTTCGTCAGTTCGCGGCTGAAGAGCGTCCAGTTCGCAAGCACAAATCCTGGAGTGGGTTGGTGTCTCGTGTTTACGGTTGCGCTGGAATACTGAAGCTCGATTCCGCTGAAAACCTTGTTCCTATAAAGGGGAAACATGAGATTGAACTTGGCCAGTTGCTCCGGCGAATTACTAAACGGCTCGCCGGTAACGACGTCCGTGGTTCGCTGAAGCGTGTAGCTCACCCGACCCTTGATCCCCTTGGGTAGCGTCGCTTCGAGTTCGACGCTCCCGCCTTTGGTTTCGGCCCGGGCGCCGTTGTCGAAGAAAAGTTGATCGGTATCCGGATCGAATTGCTGGGAAATCAAACCGTTGATTTGGTTGTAGAATCCCGATGCACTCAAGCGGAGCTTGGAGGTCACGGCCTGTTCGAGCGCGAGCTCGTAGCTCTTGACCTTTTCGGGTTGGAGGCCGGGATTTACTCGGAACGCGGGGCCGGCGTAGGAAAACTCGTATGCGTTTGGCGCCCGGAAAGCCTGCCCATAGAGGAATTTCAGGGTGGTCGTTTTCCCCGGATTCCAGATCAAAGCCCCGCGAGGATTCCAGCTGCCACCGAACCTTTCGAACCAGTCGTAGCGCAGGCCGGCATTGAGAGTAAGACTTTTGGTAATCGCCCACTCGTCCTGGAGGTATGTTCCAACGTTCGCTGTTGATGTCTGCACCTTGAGAAAATCGACGCGCGGCGAAACGTAGTAGTTAGCTAACCTAATCCTTGAGTCGTCCTGAAATTCGGTCCCAAAGGTGAAGTGATGAGTCTTGAAGAGTTGCTTGCTGATCTGGAGCTCGGCGCCCCACCATTGCGCGTTGCCCCTGTCGAGGAAGATTGAGGCGTTGTGAGGCGCCGTTTCATCCGCGGCAAACGGATACTCTCCCTTGTAGTAAAAGGAGTTCCAGTGGAGGTCCGCATGAACGCTCAGGTCGTCCTCGAAGTCGTGCGCAAAACTCAGCCGGGTAAAGGTCCGTTGGTCGAGTACGTAAAGGCTCGGATCGTTAAAGATCGTCCCGAAGGGCGCGGTCGGCACATCCTTGTGCCGGGAGACATAGCCGGCCTGAAGAGTGAAGTCCTTGTAGCTTAGGGTCAGCCCGGCGCTCGCAAAGGAATCGTCATCCCGCCCCTCCGCCAGCCCATTGTTGTTTACGGGTTGGTCGAACTCCGGGAAGTAAAGGCGGCCGTTGCCCGCGCTATCGAAGAGGGTGCCGGTCAACAAAAGGGAAAGACCATTCTTAAAGACATGCCCGTAGGTGAGGCGCCCCTTGTACGTCTCCAGGCTTCCTACCTCGCCGGAGGCTTCGACCCCGTTGACGTCGCTGGCCGTTCGCGTGATCACGTTGATCACCGCGAAAAACGCGTTGTTCCCATAAAGGGCAGACCCCGCCCCGCGAATGACTTCGACCCGTTCGATCATGTCCACATCGATTGGAAATTCGCTCAAGACGCCCACGCCGTCGGAGATCGGCTCATTCAGGCGCAACCCGTCGACGAGGATCAGGATGCGGCCGCCGAAGTCCCCTGGACGATTGACACCACGCACTCCGATGGATCCGTAACGGCGATCGTCGCTGACGTAGAAATCGCGAACGCTCCGCAGGATGTCCGCGAGCGTGCGATGGCCATAGGCCTGAATTTCCTCCCGGGTGACGATCGTGACCGACGCGGGAGCATCGGTAATTTTCTGCTCGTGTTTCGACGCGCCATAAACGGTCGGGATCTTGATCTGCATGATCTCATCGATGCTCAGGCTCTTGAGCGTAGTAAGGTCCGTCGGTTCCTCGGCGCCGCGGACGGACCAAGCCGAGCCAAGGAGAGAGACAATGCCTGCGATAGTTACGAACCCTCTGTTCATGTGCGTTTTGCGGACGGAATGCGTCTGCTTGATTGAGAGCGCTGGGCATACCTGAACCGGCCCGGCCTTTACGCACTTCGAGTCGCGGGTTCTACCTAGGCGAAGATTCGCGCCGGCCGTCGTCGGCGATCAGGGTTTTCATTTTATGAAGCGTGAAAACGCTTCGTATGTCCCTATGTAGCCACGGCCATTCGTCAGCCCTCGCGGTTACTGCCTAAATCCCACCGCGGACTCTGGTGAGATCAGGGAACTCAGTGGGTAGCCACGACGATCGACTCGCTTTTCAGACCTGCTGCTTCAGCAAGCGCCAATTTCAAATCGGCGATCCGCATCGGCTTGCTGATGTAACTGTCCATCCCGGCAGCGAGGCACAATTCCCGGTCCCCCTCCATGGCGTTTGCGGTCATCGCGATAATCACCGGTTGATGGCCTCCTCGGCTTCGCAACTGTCTCGTCGTCTCATAGCCATCGAGCGCCGGCATCTGGCAATCCATTAAGATGATGTCGTAAGGAATTCGGCTGAACGCTTCCAGGACTTCGACGCCGTTGGTGACAGTATCAGCCGCATATCCAAGCTTCTTCAGTTGAGCGGTGGCGAGGAACTGGTTAATCGCGTTATCCTCGGCAACCAAGACCCGCTGAGGCCGGACAGCCTCGCCGGAGTGATCAAGGCTGGCCTTTGGTTCTCGAACCCTGACGTCTCTTGTTCCTTGCGAAACGATTGCAGCGCCGCCTTTGGGTTGCTTTGGCAATTCCACCGTAAACCAGAAGGTCGAACCGGCTCCGGACGAGCTCTCCACCCCAATGTCGCCACCCATCTTCTCTACCAGTTCCTTGCAGATCGCCAGCCCGAGGCCGGTGCCGCCATAGCGGCGGGTCGTGGAGCCATCTGCCTGGGTGAAGGCCTGAAAAAGCCTGGCTATGGCG
>Ga0193716_1001826_pt1 | contig 12210 bp, 10 predicted proteins | sample U2c1metaG_FD_145901 | JGI IMG/M metagenome (GOLD analysis project Ga0193716, IMG submission 145901) | Soil microbial communities from a riparian zone of the East river system, Colorado, United States - U2c1 | ecosystem: Environmental > Terrestrial > Soil > Riparian zone | place: USA: East River...
CGACCGCCGTCACGACGACGTGCGAGCGGGCCCTGCCCAACGCCGCCACTAGCAGCCTGCGCTCCTCGGCCAGCAGCGGCGCCCTGGTCGACACCGACCGGGTCATCGGATCGGCGACGCCGTCGAGCACGTCGACCAGATGTTGCGTCGCGAGGATGCCACCGCGCGGAACGGTGTTGGGCCACAACCCCTCCTGCAGCCCGGCGACCACCACGACCTCCCATTCACGACCAAGTGCGGCATGCGCACTCAGCACCGCGACGGACTCACCCGCCCGGCGGTCGTCCCTGCCGATCACGGGCAGCGCCATCGCGCGCACGTGATCCACCAGCCCGGTCAACGACGCACCCGCGGTACGCGTCACGTATTGCTCGGCAACGTCGAACAGCGCGGTCACCGCATCGAGGTCGCGCGCTGCCTGCACACCTCCCGACCCACCACGTTCGATCGCGGTCAGCCAGCGGCGTTGCAGGCCGCTCTGGTGCCACGCCTGCCACAGCGTGACCCGTGGATCCCGTTGGCGCGCTTCGCCACGGCTGGCCGCGTCGAGCACCGCGGCGACCCTGCGCAGCGGCCGGGCGAGTTGATCGGGCAGGTCGACGTCGGAACCTTGGAGCGCCCCGACGAGAAGATCCGCGAACTCGCGCGGCGGCTGGCTTCCGTCGGCCCGGCGCAGCGCGCGACGCAACTGCCGCAACGACACCGGGTCGACGCGGCCCATCGGCCCGGTCACCAGCGACGTCGCCCGGGCACCGTCGAGACCGTGGATGGTGGCGTCCAGCACCGTCAACAATGCGGCCACGGCCGGGTGTTCTGCCAGGGCGGTCGTCGAGGGCTGATCCACCGGTACCCCCGAGGCGGCCAGTGCGCGGGCCAGCGACGTTCCTGCGCGCGGCACCGACCGCACGATGACGGCCATCTCCGACCACGGCACGCCGTCGATCAGGTGTGCGCGGCGCAGCGCATCCGCGATCAGCGCCGACTCGGCGTGCGGCGACGCCGCGATCCGCACGCGAACCGAACCGTCCCGTGCCTCGTCACCGGTGATTTCGCGGGCCGCGTCCGAGCCGGCCAGCCGCCGCGCGATGCCGGTCACCGCGCGCGCCACGGCGGGTGCGCAGCGGTGCGACTCCGTCAAGACGACGGCAGGCGCCGCGTCGTCGCGCAACAGTTCGGGATCGGCACCGCGGTAACCGAATACGGCCTGGTTGGGATCCCCTGCGATGACGCTGAGCTCCGCCCCGGCGGCCAGCACCCGGACCAGTCGGGCGGCCTGCGGATCGAGGTGTTGAGCATCGTCGACCAGCAGCAGCTGAATGCGTGCCCGCTCGGCGGCCAGCAGCTCCTGGTCCATGGCGAATGCGTCCAATGCGGCACCGACGAGTTCGGCAGCGCCGAGTGCGGGCACGGTCGCTTGCGGCGCCGCCATGCCGACCGCCGAGCGGAGCAGCATCACCTGCTCGTAGACCTGGGCGAACCGGCCTGCGGCCACCCACTCGGGACGCTGGGCCCGCCGCCCGATGCGTTGCAGCTCAAGCGGATCCACTCCACGTTCGGCGCAGCGTGCCAGCAGGTCGCGCAGTTCGGTGGCGAACCCGACGGTCAGAAGTGCCGGCCGCAGCTGGGCTGGCCAGCGGACCGACGCATCGTCACCGTCCTCGAAGTCACCGGCCAGCAGCTCGCGGATGATGCCGTCCTGCTCGGCGCTGGTGATCAGCCGCGGCGGCGGATCACCGTTGCGTCGAGCCGCCTGACCGAGCACCGCGAAGGCGTACGAGTGCACCGTCCGGACCAGCGGCTCGCGCACCGCCACCGGCCCGGACGTGCCGTCGCCCAGCAGCGCCGACGTGACCGCCGCCCTGGCCTGCATGCCCAGCCGTGCCGAACCGGTCAGCAGCAGAACGGATTCGGGATCACAGCCCGCGGCGATTCGGCCCGCAGCGATCCGGGTCAACAGCTGCGACTTGCCCGTTCCTGGGCCGCCGAGCAGGCGCACGGTGCCGTGCAGACCAGGCTCGGTCAGCGCGGCGGGCGACAGGTCGACGTGCGAAGCGGGCATGACGATAGGACACCACGGGGGTCCGACAAATCCTGCCCGGCTGCCTGCTGGCAGCATCGATGCCGTGCCCTCCCATACCGACGCGCTGAACACCTACCGCTACGGCCCAGCCGGGCCGACCCAGATCCTGGCCATCCACGGGCTGACCGGACACGGCCGACGGTGGGAGCCACTGGCCAACTGGCACCTGCCCGAATACGCGATCGCCGCGCCGGATCTGCTCGGCCACGGCCGGTCGTCGTGGGCCGCACCGTGGACCATCGACGCCAACGTGGCGGCGCTCGCGGCGGTGCTGGACGCCGACTCGGCGGGCCCGGTGACAGTGGTCGGCCATTCGTTCGGCGGCGCGATCGCGCTGGCTCTCGCGGCGACCCGGCCCGATCTGGTCGCGGCGCTGGTGCTGCTCGATCCCGCGGTTGGCCTGGACGGCGCCTGGATGCACGAGATCGCCGACTCGATGATGGAGTCGCCGGACTACACCGACCGTGAGGAGGCTCGCAACGAGAAGGTCTCGGGCTCTTGGGCCGACGTCCCCGCGGCCGACGTCGACGCCGAACTCGACGAGCACCTGGTGGCGTGGGCGAATGGACGCGTCGGCTGGCGGATCAGCATTCCGGCGATGATGTCCTACTGGAGCGAGCTCGCCCGACCATTCGCGTTACCGCGCGAGGGCACCCCCACCTCGTTGATCCGCGCCACCAGAACCGATCCGCCGTACGTCTCCGAAGAGATCGTCTCCGCGCTCGACGCACGACTCGGTTCGGACTTCACTCTGCTCGACTTCGACTGCGATCACATGGTGGCGCAGTCCAAGCCTGCCGAGACCGCCGAAGTGATCCGCGGGCACGCGGGCTGACATGGCGCCCGTTACCGACGAGCAGGTCGAGAACGTGCGTGCCCTCGTCGCGTCGATACCTGCCGGCCGGGTGGCCACCTACGGCGACATCGCCGATGCGGCAGGACTTTCCAGTGCGCGGATCGTTGGGTGGATCATGCGCACCGACTCCTCGGACCTGCCGTGGCACCGGGTGCTCGGCGCGTCGGGCCGGCCCGCCGCCCACATTGCGACCCGGCAACTGGAACTGCTTCGCGCCGAAGGGGTGTTGGCCATCGACGGCCGGGTGCGCCTGGTCGAGGTGCGCCACGAATTCTGAGGGTGCGCCTAGAGGATCAACCGGACCAGCGCGGCCGTGCGCGCGAGGCCGGGGAATGCCGCCGCCGTCGACCGCGGGTGCAGTGCGTGGACGGCCAGCCGGAACATCAACGCGCGCAACAGCATCTGCGGCCACTCTGGCAGGGACGTCCACCGCTCGACAAGCCCGTCGTCGGCCTCACCCCAGGCGAGCGCGTCGACGACCACCACCCCGGCCGCCCATGACGCGGGGCGCCAGTACGGCGTGATGTCGGTGATGCCTGGTGCGGTGGTGCCCGCGAACAGCACGGTGCCGTACAGGTCTCCGTGCACCAACTGGCTTGGGCCGCGGGTCGGCCTGCGCAGCGAGGCAAGCTGATTGATCAGCTCGATCGACCGCTGCCCGTCGGACGAACCGGGCGCCACCTGCGCACCAGGCGGCAGCGCATGCAGTGGACGGTCCTCCCACGCCGCACGGTCGGCGGCGACGAACACGTCGACGTCGGACCACGGCACGGACGGCGGCTGGGTCAGGAAGCGCGGGCGTTCCAGGCGCGCGGTCGCCTCGTGCAGTCGCACGGCGGCCGAGACGACCTCGTCGTGCCTCGGCTCGGGGGTGCCGGTGACGAATGTGTCGGCGCGCCAACCAGCGACCACGTAGCGGCCATCGGTGGAGCGCACGGGGCGGGCCAGCCGCACACCGTCGACGAAGAGCGTCTCGCGGACCTTGGCCGACCATGCGGCGCGCGCGTGGTCGGCCACCATCGACAGCACGACTTCGCCGCAACGCCAGCCGCCCTCCCAGTTCGAACCGAGGGCCGCGGGCCGAAGCCCGGTGAGGCCGAACGCAGCCAGCACGTGATCAGGCGGCTGGTCGGCAGTCACACAGCTCAGACTAAGGCGTTCCCCGGCCAACCAGCCGTCAGTACATCACCATGTCGGGTTCGAGTTGCTTGGCCCACGCCACGATCCCGCCCTGCAGGTGCAGTGCATCGGCGAATCCCGCCTTCTTCACGGCGGCCAGCGCCTCGGCCGATCGGACGCCCGTCTTGCAGTACAACACCGGGGTCCTGTCATGCGGCAGCTTCGCAAGCCCGTCGCCGGTGTCGATCGCCGACTTGGGCACCAACTCGGCGCCGTCGATGTGGTTGATGTCCCACTCCACCGACTCGCGGACGTCGATCAGCGCGATCTTGCGGCCGGAATCGAGCATGTCTCGCAGCTCGCGCGGTGTGATCGTGGAACCGGCGGCAGCATCGGCCGCCGCCTCGGACACCACACCACAGAACGCCTCGTAGTCGATCAGCTCGGTGATCTTCGGCGTCGCGGGGTCCTTGCGAATCTTGATGGTGCGGTAGGTCATGTCGAGCGCGTCGTAGACCATCAGCCTGCCAAGCAGCGGATCACCGATGCCGGTGATCAGCTTGATGGCCTCGGTGCCCATCACCGACGCGATCGACGCACACAGGATGCCAAGCACGCCGCCCTCGGCGCACGACGGCACCATCCCTGGCGGTGGCGGCTCGGGGTACAGGTCGCGATAGTTCAGGCCAAGACCGTCGGGGGCGTCCTCCCAGAACACCGACACCTGACCCTCGAACCGGTAGATCGAACCCCAGACGTAGGGCTTGCCCGCGAGCACCGCGGCGTCGTTGACCAGGTAGCGGGTCGCGAAGTTGTCGGTGCCGTCGAGGATCAGGTCGTACTGCTCGAACAGCTCGACGGCGTTCGACTCGTCCAGCCGGACCTCGTGCAGTCGCACCTCGACCAGCGGGTTGATCTCCAGGACCGAATCCCTGGCGCTCTGCGCCTTGGGCCGTCCGATGTCGGACTGGCCGTGGATGATCTGGCGCTGCAGGTTGGACTCGTCGACGACGTCGAAGTCGACGATGCCGATGGTGCCGACGCCTGCGGCAGCCAGGTACAGCAGGGTGGGCGATCCCAGCCCGCCTGCGCCGATCACCAGCACGCGAGCGTTCTTGAGCCGCTTCTGCCCGTCCACCCCGAGGTCGGGGATGATCAGGTGGCGGCTGTAGCGCGCAACCTCTTCGCGCGTCAGTTGAGCGGCTGGCTCGACCAGCGGTGGTAACGGCGACACAGGCAGGCTCCTCGACTCGAAATCCCGGGGTCCACGTCAATCACACCAGGCACAGTCATTCAACGGCAATCCCGGTGGGAACCTTCCCGGCGGGACCCGTCAGGCGATGGGGTACGGCCAGGGGTTGAACCGGCATGACTTGCCGTCGGCCTGGACCGACTGCGGATCGAACTTCGCGTCGTCATCATTGCTGATGGAGAAGGTCTGCTGCATCATCACCGGCGCCAGCGCGCCATTCTCGGCGCACGGTTCGTGACGCTGGTAGCCGATGGCGTGGCCGACCTCGTGGTTGATCAGGTACTGCCGGTAGGACCCGATGTCGCCCTGGAACGGCACGGCGCCGCGCACCCAACGCGCCTCGTTGACGAAGACGCGGCGCTGACCGTCGAGATAGGCGGGGTTGTAGCAGGACGCCTCGAGCGGGATGTCGTAGCCGCAGCCCTCGCGCACGGAGATCGGCGAGGTCAGCGACACCCGGAAGTCCGGCTCCCCGCTGTCGACCCTGGTGAACGCGAACTGCGGGTTGTGGGTCCAGCTCTTGGGGTTGGCCAGGGTCTCGCTGACCATCCGCGCGAACGCGTCGTCGCCGCCGAACGCCGTGGTGTCGACGCCGTCCTCCACCTCGACGGTGTAGGTGAACGCCTTCGTCGTGCCCTCGCCGACCTTCGGGGACGCGCCGGGCACGATGTGCCACGTCTTGGCGCCCGCCTCGGTGAAGGGCCCGCCGTCGGGCAGGATGCCGGTCGGCAGGTTGGCGTCGAACTGGGTCATGCCCTTGGGCGGCGCACCGATGATCGCGGTGCTGGCCGGGTCGATCGTCGGCGGCCCCTGAACCGGTCCTGCGTCCTTGACCGGTTCGGTCGTGCCGATGCCGGTGATCGTCTGGTAGACGACGACCGCGGTGATGGCGATCAGCACCGGCAGGGCATAGGCGCGCCAGCCGTAGGTCGATAGGAAGCGACCCAGCCAGGTCTGCTTGCGCCACTGCTGACGGTCGTCGCGATTGGACCGCGTCCGTCCCGAGTCGTCTGCGACCGGGTCGCGCTGCGCGCGAAGCGGCTCCCGCCGCTCGTTGTGCAGCACGGGAACGCGACCGCCGCCCATTTTCCCGTCGCTTCGCTCGCCCCAGTCCCTACTTTTCCCGTCGCTTCGCTCGCCCCAGTGACGTCCCGGGTCGTAGGTCACCGAACCAGAATGGCACAGTGCGTCGCCGGGGCGGTTCCGGCGCGCCACCCGACGGCGCACGGCCGCCAGATCACGCCCTCCCCCAACTATCGGTAGTAATGTCGGTCGGATGGTCGGCCGGTGCCGAAATCCCCTGCCCGGCACGCAGCACCGATCCAGATTGAGGACTGAATGAGCGAGCTCGCCAACGCCGGAAGGAGACGCGCGCAACCGGCGGCCGGTGACGGCTCGACGGGCCGGTCATCCGGCAACCGGCGTGGCAACCGACTGCCCCGCGACGAACGTCGCGGGCAGCTGCTCATCGCTGCCAGCGAGGTCTTCGTCGAACGCGGCTACCACGCGGCCGGCATGGACGAGATCGCCGACCGGGCGGGCGTCAGTAAACCCGTTCTGTACCAACACTTCTCGTCCAAGCTCGAGTTGTACCTCGCGGTGCTGCAGCGCCACGTCGAGAACCTGGTGTCCGGCGTGCGGCAGGCACTGCGCACCACCACCGACAACCGCCAGCGGCTACGCGCCGCGGTCCAGGCGTTCTTCGACTTCATCGAGCACGACGGCCAGGGCTACCGCTTGATCTTCGAGAACGACTACGTCACTGAACCGCAGGTGTCGGCGCAGGTGAAGGTCGCCACCGAATCCTGCACCGACGCGGTGTTCGACCTGATCAGCCGCGACTCGGGGCTCGAGGCGCATCGCGCCAGGATGATCGCGGTCGGCCTCGTCGCGGTCAGCGTGGACTGTGCGCGGTACTGGCTGAACAGCGATCGGCCGATCTCCAAGGACGCCGCGGTAGAGGGCACGGAGCAGTTCGCCTGGGGCGGACTGTCACACGTGCCGCTCACCCGCGGCTAGCGATCACGCCTTCTTACCGGTCTCCGCCAGGATGCCGAACCCGACCCGACGGCCGTCGGAAGCACCGATCTCGACATAGGCGATCTTCTTGGACTGCACCAGGAAGAGCCTGCCCTTCTCGTCGGTCAGACTCAGCACGCCCGAGTCCGTACCCAGCGCGTCGGTAACCAACTTCTGCACCTCATCGTGTGTCTGCGCGCTGCTGAAGACCAGCTCGCGCGGGCTGTCGGTAATACCGATCTTGACCTCCACGCTGGACCCTTTCGTCGGTCTGTGTTCTACCTCGATAAAGGCTAGTGGACGGCCAAGGCCCGTGACGCCACGGCCGCTTCGCGCTCCGCGAACACCGCCGGAACGTCACGACGGGCGTCACGCGAACGAGGCCGGACCGTGACCCGGCACGCCGCGCATGAACCTCACCCGTCACTTCTGCCCCGATAGCATCGATCACATTCACCTCGCGAACAACCACCAAGCGATCCGGGAAAGTGTGATGAGCAGGCAGTATCCTCCGCATTCAACGTATTCGACACCTTCTGGGACGCGTCGTACAGACGACTCCGCAGAGCAGCACCCGGGCCACTCTCGCTACGGCGAATACGACTCGTACGGCGGCGGCTCATACGGCAGCTCACGGCGCTACACCTCGCGCGCCGACCGCACGGGTTCGACCGAGACGGTGGTCCTCGACGACGTCGACGAGTTCGACGACGATCTCGACTACGACGCCGATTACGATGCGGACTACGAGGATTACGACGACTACGCCGACCCGATCGATCGCCGCTGGGTCTGGGTCGCGGGCGTCGCAGGGGTCATCCTGCTCGTCGCGGTGATCTGCACCGTGGTCATCCTCGGTGGAGGTGACAGCGGCTCCGTGTCGAAGACCGTCAGCCCGCCCGCCGCCACCAGTCAGGCGCCGACGACCTCGGCCGCACCCCCCGTGGCCACGTCACGGGTACCCGTGCCACCCCTCGGGCCGTTGACCCCAGAGACGGTCACCACCGTCGCACCCGAACCGACGGCGAGCGCGGAGCCCACAGCGACCGCTCCGGCCGTCGCAGCCCCGGACCCACGCACGATCACCTATCAGGTGACGGGCACCCGCCAGCTCATCGACATGATCACCGTGATCTACACCGACCAGCAGGGTGCCCTGCAGACCGAGCTCAACGTGGCGCTGCCGTGGACGAAGACCGTGGTGCTGGACCCCGGCGTCAACCTCACCTCGGTGACCGCGACGAGCCTCATGGGTCAGCTGGACTGCTCGATCACCGATGCAGGGGGCGCGACGATCGCGGCGCAGGCCACCAACACGATGATCACCACCTGCACCAAATAGCTGGCCTTGGCCCGGTAGCGAAATCGCTTAAGCGAGACCGAGTTCCCGCATGCGTGCGTTGTGCGTGCGCTGCAGCCGGTCGAAGAACTCGGTGAGCCTGACGAGGCCGTCGCTGCTCGACATGACGAGGTCGACGAGTTCGTCGTGGTCGGCGAGCACGAACTGCGCCTGAGTGATGGCCTCGCCAAGGAGGCGCCGCGACCACAGGGCCAAGCGGTGACGTTGCTTGTCGCTGGCCGTGACCGCGGCCTTCACCTCGGCGACGACGAACTGGGAGTGACCGGTCTCGGACAGCACCGCCCGCACCACACTGGCCGCCTCCGCAGGCAGCGCGTCGGCGATCTCGAGGTAGAAGTCGGCGGCCAGCGCGTCACCGACGTACGTCTTGACCAGCGCCTCCAGCCACGTACTCGGGGTGGTCAGGCGGTGGTAGTTCTCCAGCGCGGACGCGTACCTGGTCATGGCGGGCACCACGTCGACACCCCGCTGGTCCAGCGCGTCCCGCAACAGCTCGTAGTGGTACATCTCGGCCGCGGCCATGCTGGCCATGTTGATCCGGCCTGCCAGATTCGGCGCCATCCGCGCCTCGTCGGTGAGCCGGTAGAACGCCGCCACCTCGCCGTATGCCAGCAGCGCAAACAGCTCCGTCACGCCGGGATGATCGATCGACACGCCCGGGGTCACGGGGTTCACCGTCTGATCGGGCGGGGTCGCAGTCATGGCCCAACTGTAGACGCCGAGCAGCGCGACGACCGCCCTGGAAAACCGGCCAGCTATCATGTATGGGGACGTGGCCGTCGGAGGTTTCTGGCCGCGACCGAAGAAATGTGCGTGCACGCAGTTGGCTCGCCTCCTCGAAGGCCAGGGCCCGGTGCTTTTCGTCAGACTCGTGCGCGCGTGAACATCCGCGAGGACTTACGAGGACTGACCCAGAAAGGTACGTCGCCAACGCATGACTTCACCTATTTCAGAACCACTTTCAGAATCCGTCTCGGAATCCGATTCAGAATCCGCTGCAGAACTGACCACTGAAACCACGACATCCTTCGCCGATCTCGGCGTGCGCGAGGAGATCGTCCGCGCACTCGCCGAAGGCGGCATCGAGCACACCTTCGCCATTCAGGAACTGACCCTGCCGCTGGCGCTCGCCGGCGACGATCTGATCGGCCAGGCCCGCACGGGCATGGGAAAGACCTTGGCATTCGGTGTGCCACTGCTGCACCGCATCGTGACCGACATCGGTCGCCCCCTCAACGGCATGCCGCGCGCGCTGGTCGTCGTGCCCACCCGCGAGCTGTGCCTTCAGGTCTACGACGACCTGGCCAATGCAGCGAAGTACTTGAAGACCGACGTCGAGGGCCATGACGCCCGCAAGTTGTCTGTGACCTCCATCTACGGCGGCCGGCCCTACGAGCCGCAGATCGAAGCGCTGCAGAAGGGCGTCGACGTCGTCGTCGGCACGCCCGGCCGGCTCCTCGACCTGGCCCAGCAGGGCCACCTGCAGCTCGGCGGTCTGTCCGTGCTGGTGCTCGACGAGGCCGACGAGATGCTCGACCTGGGCTTCCTGCCCGACATCGAGCGGATTCTGCGGCAGATCCCCGACGAGCGGCAGGCGATGCTGTTCTCGGCGACGATGCCCGACCCGATCATCACGCTGGCCCGCACCTTCATGCAGCAGCCGACGCACATCCGCGCCGAGGCGCCGCACTCGTCGGCCACGCACGACACCACCAAGCAGTACGCCTACCGCGCGCATGCGCTGGACAAGGTGGAAATGGTGACGCGTGTGCTGCAGGCCCGTGGCCGCGGCGCGACGATGATCTTCACCCGCACCAAGCGGACCGCGCAGAAGGTCTCCGACGAGCTCGCCGAACGTGGCTTCAAGGTCGGCGCCGTGCACGGCGATCTCGGCCAGGGCGCCAGGGAGAAGGCACTCAAGTCCTTCCGCACCGGTGACATCGACGTGCTGGTCGCCACCGACGTCGCCGCCCGCGGCATCGACATCGACGACATCACGCACGTGATCAACTACCAGATTCCCGAGGACGAGCAGGCCTACGTGCACCGCATCGGCCGCACCGGTCGCGCGGGCAAGACCGGGATCGCCGTCACGCTCGTCGACTGGGACGAGCTCCCCCGCTGGACGCTGATCGACAAGGCGCTTGGCCTCGCCATCCCCGACCCCGCCGAGACCTACTCCAACTCCCCAACCCTCTACGCCGAGCTGGACATCCCGGCCGACGTCACCGGGTCGGTCGGCGCCGCGGCGCGCAGCAGCAGCAACGGGAGCAGCAAGGACCGGCCGAAGCGCGAGGCCCGCGACGGCGAGCGGCCCGCGCGCAATCGTGACCGCACCCGGCAGCGCACTCGCGGTGCCAGTTCCGGGACGGGCCACGTGGAGAACGCCGAGCAGACCCCGGCCGCCTCCAACGACGAAGCCGCACCCGCCGACGGCAGCAGCCCCGCGCGCCGCAGGCGCAGGCGTCGCCGTCCCAGCACCGCCGCCCCGTCGGCCGGCTAGGCGAGGTCAACACCGCTCGATGGTCAAACCGGAACGCCGCACCAGGGGTGACCTCCTGGTCGCACTGGCGATCGCCGCCGTCTGCGCCGTCACCGCGGGGCTGATCTGGTGGACCAGCGACGCGCGGGCGACGGTCAGTCGTCCTGCGACGACGCCGGTCCCCGCGCTCAAGTCCGCTCGCGACGTGCCAAGCACACTGCGAGAACTGTGGACGGCGGCCAGCCCGGCGACCACCGAGCCGGTGATCGCCGGCGGCGCCGTAGTGACCGGTGAAGGCCGGCAGGTCGACGGGCGAGACCCCGTGACCGGCGCGGTGCTCTGGAGTTATGCGCGCGACATCGACCTGTGCGGCGTGACGTCGGTGTATCAGGACGCCGTCGCCGTCTACCCCGACGCCCGCGGGTGCGGTCAGGTCAGCACCATCGACGGCAAGACCGGCAAGCGCGGCCCAACGCGCACGGCCTATGCCGACCCCAAGGTCAGGCTGTCCACGGACGGCACCACCGTGCTGTCAGCCGGTGACAGCCGGCTCGAGCAGTGGCGCTCCGACATGGTCAGGATGAACAGCTGGGGAGCACTGGACGCGCGCATCAAGCCCGACGTCCCCGCGCAGCCGCTGTGCCGCCTGGTCTCGGCCGCGGCGAGCCCGTCGGCGGTATCGGTGATCGAGTCGTGTCCTCAACAACCCGACGAGCGGCTCACCCTGCTGCGACCGGACAAGGAGGAGGACCAGCCACTGTCGAAGCACGTCTCGCTGCCTGGTGTGCCCGCCGACTCGGATGCCCAGGTGATCGCCGTCTCCGAAACCACCACCGCCGTGTACCTTCCGACGCCCAAGCCCACCGTGAACGTCATCGATGAGACCGGCACCACCATCGCCAGCACGCTGCTGTCCAAGCCTGCGGCGCCCGACGCCACCATGTCGCGCGCTGGCGACCTGATCACCTGGTGGACGGGTGACAGCGTCATGGTCTTCGATGCCAATGGGCTGCACTACCGGTACACCGTCAGCCCCGTCGGC
>Ga0193716_1001827_pt1 | contig 12206 bp, 10 predicted proteins | sample U2c1metaG_FD_145901 | JGI IMG/M metagenome (GOLD analysis project Ga0193716, IMG submission 145901) | Soil microbial communities from a riparian zone of the East river system, Colorado, United States - U2c1 | ecosystem: Environmental > Terrestrial > Soil > Riparian zone | place: USA: East River...
CGAGGCGATCGTACTGATTCACGGGTGGCCGATGAGCGCGCGCATGTGGGACGCGCAGGCAAAGGAGCTCAAGAACTACTATCAGGTCGTGCGATACGACCGCCGAGGATTTGGTCGCTCGCCCGGTGATGTTGGCGTGGAGCAGTCGGCGGAGCACGACGCGCAGGATCTCGAGGCGCTGCTGCGCTATCTCAAGATTCCGCACGCCTACATCGTCGGACACTCGCAGGGTGGGTCGGTCGCACAGCGGTTCACGCTCGATCACCCCGATCAGGTGGACGCGCTCATCCTCCACGGCGCTGCGATCGATGGCTTCGTGCTCCCGGAGACCGGGCCGTTCTCGGGAGCCGGATCCGTGCGCGAGCTGATGCAGAAGTCGGGGATGGCCGAATTTCGGCGTCAATGGCTCGCGCATCCGATCAACCATGTACCAGCCGATCGCCCAGAGGTCGCCGCGTTCATCGCCGACATCGTCGGCAAGTACGCCGGCGACGACGTTCTGAAAATGGTCCCATCTCACGCAGAGAGAGTTCCGACCATTGAGCGCCTGAGCGAAATCAAGACTCCAACGCTCGTGCTCGTGGGTGGAGAGGATCTGCAGTTCTTCCAGATCTCGGCAGACGCGCTCGTCTTTGAAATCCCGGGAGCAAAGAAGGTCGTCGTTCCCGGCGGCGCGCATCTGGTCAACATCATCGAGCCGGAACGGTACAACGCCGAAGTGCTGCGTTTTCTGCGAGCGGTAGAGCGTTCTAAAGCGCACTGACAATCGATCCGCGGCGAGCATCGCTCGCACGGATGTGCAAGCCACGGATGCGGAGGAATGTCATGAGGGGATTTTCGTTAGGCATACGTCGCGCGCACCTTCGCTCGCTGGCGTGGCTGGTCGCTTTCTCGCTGATCTCGTTCGACTCTGCGCACGCGCAAAGCATCGACTCCGCCAGCTACCGAATCCGTCGGCAGAAGCTCGCCAGGCTCGCGAAGGACGGCATCGTCGTCATTCAAAGCGTCGAGAAGAATCAGCAGGGGCTCACCGAATACCTGATCGACGATAGCGATAATCACGACTTTCTCTATCTGACCGGTGTCGAGTCGAAGGGCTCGACGCTGGTGCTGGTGCCACAGTCCACAGTCTACCCAGAGATTCTGTTCGTTCCCGAGAAGGAGATCGACGAAGCACGCGCGCAGAGCGGCGTCAAGACGGTCATCTCCGCGGACAAGTTCGAATCGATGCTCGGAGATGCGCTCACCGACTACTCGATCAAGCGCTTCACCGAGCGGAAGCGGAAGCCGGTATCGTCGGAGATGGCACGCGTGCTCTCGCTCACGCCCACCAAGACGGTCGCATTCAACTATCCCAGATATTTCAGTCTTTCTACGGACGTTCCGGCGCGCGTACAGCTCGCAACGCGCATCAAGTCGTTTGTGCCGTCGGTGCAGCTCCGGGATGCATCGCCGTACCTCGACATGCTGCGCACCAGGCACGACTCGGCCGACATGATGATGATCAACAAAGTCGTGCAGATCGGAAGCGCTGGCCTGGTGGCCGCTATGAAGGCGTGTCGTGCCGGGATGACGGACGAGAAGGTCGATGCAGTGGCGCTGGCCGAGTTCGAGAAGCAGGGCGCATCGCGTCGAGCCTATCCGTCGCTCATGTACATCGCACCGTTCGCTCGCAAGGTGCAGGCGCTGTCGGCCGCCGAAGTGGCGAAGAGCTCAGAGCCATCGTCGGCCGTGCATCAGATGGAGGACGGTGACCTCGTGATGCTGGACGCGGGGGCGGAGTACAAGCACTATGCGAGTGACCTCAGTCGCACCGTCCCGGTGTCCGGGAAATTCACGCCCGAGCAGCGCACGTACTACGATGCGGTGCTCGAGGCGCATCACGCCGCGATCGCCGCGATCCGTCCGGGCGCCACATTCAAGCAGGTGAACGACATCGCCGTGGCCACGCTGCACAAGTACAAACTCGACCAGTACTTCACCTTCGCGACCAGTCACTTCATCGGCATGGACGCGCACGACGCAGGCGATTACGACAAGCCGATGGTGCCCGGGATGGTCTTCACCGTGGAGCCGGGAATCATCGACAACGAAAAGAACATCGTGATCCATGTCGAGGACATCATTCTCGTCACCCCGACCGGTCACAAGAATCTGTCGGCGAGCGTTCCCATCGAGGCGACGGATATCGAGAAGCTCATGGCGCAGAAGTAGAATCGTTCGCGCAAGGTCCGCGACCCACTAACCAAATACGCATGCTGACGAAGACGCAAATCGCGGACATACGAACCAACTTCCCCATACTCGACAAGAAGACGTATCTCTACAACTGCTCGCAGGGCGCGCTCTCGACTGCGGTGGAGGCGGGCTTCGCGGATTATCTGACGAGCTGGAGAACGTCGACGGCGCCATGGGACGAGTGGATGGGCGTGTACGAGCGGCTCCGCGAGTCGTTCGCGCGTTTCATTAATGCCGAACCGGATGAGATCGCGATCATCAACAGCGCGTCGGGCGGCATCAATCCGATCGCCAGTGCCCTGCAGTTCGACTCGCGCGACGGCGTCGTGATGAGCGAGTACGAATTCCCAACCATGGGACAAATCTGGCTTGCGCAGCGGTCGCGCGGCGCGCGCGTCGTCTTTCTGAAGGGCGTCGAGAACGCAGTGCCGATCGAGGCGTACGCGCGCGCGATCGACGAGCGCACGCGCATCGTACCGGTCACGCAACTCTCCTTTCTCAATGGCTTCCGCTCCGACGTACCTGCAATCGCCAAGCTCGCGCACGACAAGGGCGCATTCGTCTTTCTCGATGGCTATCAGGATTGCGGGACGCGTCCCATCGATGTGAAGGCGCTCGGAGTGGATTTCTTCGTGACGGGGACGTTGAAGTACATGCTCGGCCCTCCCGGCCTCGCGTTTCTCTACGTGCGCCGCGAGCTCATCGAAACGCTCACTCCGACGATCACCAGCTGGTTCGCGCAGCGAAATATCTTCGCCTTCGATACGCAGCATCTCGATCTCGCGCCGGCGGCCCGGCGTTTCGAGAATGGTGCGCCGCCCATCCCGAGTATCTACGGCGCCGGGCCGGCGCTCGACCTGCTCACGGAGATCGGGATGGAGAACGTGGCCGAGCAGGTGAAGCAGCTGGCCCGAACGTTCCTCGACGGCGCGCGCGCTCTCGGGATCGCGACAAAGACGCCCAGCACGAGCGTCGGGCCGCTAGTGGTGTTGCGCGCGAAGAACCCGGACGCCGCGCTTGCGAAGCTCACCGAGCGAGGTGTCGTCGTCTCGACGCGCATGGATGGCGTGCGCTTCGCCTTTCACGTCTACAACGACGACACCGATGTGCACACCGCACTGAACGTCCTCGAGGAAATACGGGACCTGATGGTGCCCGCGTGATTCCCGAGCCGCGCCGGGCCGCTGGCGCGCGCGGCCACATCGAAGAGGGGGAACAGCTCTCGCGTCAGCTGACCGTCAGGCAGCTCAGCATGATCGCGATTGGCGGAGCTATCGGCACCGGCCTCTTTCTCGGAAGTGCGCTCGCCGTGCGGATCGCGGGCCCAGGAGTGATCGTCAGCTATCTGATCGGCGCCGTCATCGCGCTGTTGTTCATGGGTGCGCTGTCGGAGATGGCGGTCGCACATCCGACGGCGGGGTCGTTCGGCGTCTATGCAGAGCTCTATCTCAATCCGTGGGCGGGATTCACGATGCGCTACACGTATTGGGCGGCGCAGTGCATCGCGATTGGCGCCGAGGCGACGGCCGTCGCGATCTACTGTCGGTGGTGGTTTCCTGGGACACCTGCGTGGCTGTGGATTCTCGCGTTCTCGGTAGCGCTCATCTACATCAACGCACGCAACGTGGGGAGCTTCGGCACCTTCGAGTACTGGTTCGCGATGGTCAAGGTCGTCGCGATCGTCTTGTTCATCGTACTCGGCGTCGGGCTGCTCGTGGGCGTCGGCCTGCGCCCGGGCATTGGACTGGAGAACTTCACCGCGCACGGCGGATTTCTCGCGACGGGCTGGAAGGGCGTGTGGATGGCGATGGTGTTCGTGATTTTCAGCTTCATGGGCACGGAAGTCGTCGCCGTCACGGCGGGCGAGGCGATGGACCCGCGAACAGCCGTGCCTCGGGCGATGCGTCGAACGGTGGGCAGGCTGATTCTGTTCTACCTTGGCGCGATCACGGTGCTCATCGGCATCGTGCCGTGGACGACGATACAACCAGGGACGAGCATCACCGCGAGCCCATTCGTGAGCGTGTTCCAGGCGGTCGGCATTCCCGGGGCGGCCCACGTCGTCAACCTCGTGGTCATCACTGCGGCCGCGTCGAGCATGAACTGCAATCTCTACATGGCGACCCGCATGCTCTTCTCGCTCTCGCGCGGCGGCTACGCGCCGGCGTCGCTCGGAGGAGTGTCCAGCTCCGGTGCACCACTACCCGCGCTGCTGGCGTCGGCGGCGGGGCTCGCGCTCGCGCTCGTAGTTGCGTGGCTGTATCCGGAGAGTGCGTTTCAATATCTCTTTGGCGTCTCGCTCTTCGGCGGTCTGTTCGTCTGGTTCATGATCTTCGTGACGCACCTCGCCTTTCGTCCCAAATGGAGTGCACGCGGAGGAGCACGCTTGCCGGTGCGGCTGATCGGCTATCCATACACGTCGATCATCGGCGCCGCTTCGATCGCAGCGATCATGATCACGTTGTGGTGGGTGGAGGGGATGCGGATCGCACTGATCGCCGGATTTCCGTGGTTGGCGCTCGTGACGGTCGCGTACTTCCTGATCGCTCGCCGGCGAGGGATGCAAACGACCGTGCCCTCGGCATGATGCGCTGCGCGAGAGGTCTCGCATGAGTGAGAGCCGAACGGAGTTTACCCTTCGCGCGGTAATCCTCGGATCTTTCCTCGGCGTTGTCTTCGGACTGGTCACGGTGTACGTCGCGCTCGAAGTCGGGCTCAACTTCAGCGCGTCCGTTCCGATCGCCGTGTTGGCGATCACGCTGTTCAAGCGATTGGGGAATCAGTCGATCCTCGAAAAGAACATCGTGCAGACGGTCGGCTCCGCGGGCGAGTCGATCGCGGCCGGCGTCGTGTACACGATGCCCGCGCTGCTCTTTCTCGGCTATCGACTCGAGCTGTGGCGCATCTTCTGGCTCGCGCTCATCGGCGGATTACTCGGTGTGCTGTTCATGATTCCGCTGCGCGAGTATCTCGTCGTGAAGGAGCACAAGAAGCTCCCGTACCCCGAGGGGACCGCGTGCGCGGAAATTCTCATCTCCGGTGAGAAAGGCGGAAAGTTTGCGCGTCACGTGTTCGTCGGACTGACGGTGGGAGGACTCTACAAGCTCCTGATGAGTGGCCTCCGGCTCTGGCCCTCGTCGGTGGCGTGGAGTACCAACGCGATGCGCGGCGCGGTGGTGAGCATGGATCTCGCGCCGGAATTGCTTGGCATCGGAGCACTCATTGGCTTGCCTGTCGCGCGCGTGATCGCCGCGGGTTCGGTGATGAGTGGGCTCGTCATCATTCCGCTCATCTACTTCTTCGGCGAGCAGCTGCCGAACGCGATCTATCCGTCGCAGGTCGCCATCGGGATGATGACGCCCGGCGATATCTGGTCCAGCTACATCCGCTACATCGGGGCGGGGGCGGTCATCGCGGGCGGTGCGCTGCTGCTCGTGGACACGCTGCCAACAGTAGTCTCGTCGGTTGCGAGCGGTGTGCGCAGCGCGCGCGCGGCTGCAGGGCGAGCGACCGCGCTCGTGGTCGCGCGCACTGATCAGGATCTGTCGATCGTCACGGTGATCATCGGATCGCTGGTCATGCTAGGAGCGCTCTACGCGTTGCTCGCCTGGAAGATCAATCCGCACGGCGAGGCCAACGGTGTGTCGGTCGCGCTCGTCGCCGTCTTCGGATTCTTTTTCGTCGCGGTCTCGGCGCGCATCACGGGACTCATGGGTTCGTCCGCGAATCCGATCTCGGGCATCACCATCGCCGTCGTGATGCTCACCTGTCTCCTGTTCGTCTCGGCTGGATGGACCGGCGCGACGTACGAGGTGATCGCGGTGAGCATCGGTGCGGTCGTGTGCGTTGCAGCATCCAATGCGGGCACCACGGCGCAGGATCTCAAAACCGGATATCTGCTCGGCGCCACGCCGCGACTGCAACAGCTCGGACTCGTGGTCGGCGTGCTCACTTCCGTGCTCGTGATCGGGTTCACGCTCACGTGGCTGAACGGCGACTCTGGCGCACCGGTCGCCGTAGCGGCGGCTCCGCTTCCGCCGGCGGCCCGCTTGATGGATACTGGCGTGGTCAAGAATGGGCGGCGCTTCGACGTCTACGCGATCAGCGCGGGCAATGGTGTGCCGGCGGGGCGGTATCTCGTGACGCGCGAGGGCCATGTCCTCGCCTTCCACGAGCCACAGCGCATTGGCTCCGCCGAGCTACCCGCTCCGCAGGCTCAGGTGATGGCGATCCTGGTCGAAGGACTCCTGACGCATCGCATGCGCTGGCGCCTGCTCCTCGCCGGAGCCGTGGTGGCACTGGTACTCGAGCTCTGCGGGGTTCGATCGCTCCCCTTCGCTGTCGGCATGTACCTCCCCCTCTCGGCGACGTCGACGCTCCTACTGGGCGCGCTGATCGCCCACTTCGCGAAGCCGCGGGCAACAGCCGCGGTGGAGGATCCGTTCGAGCCGGGAGTGCTATATAGCTCGGGGCTCATCGCCGGAGGCGCGATCGCGGCCATCGCGGTGGCGGTCGCTTCGAGCTTCGGGTGGCTCGACCGATTCGACCTCGGCCGAATTCTCGGAGCCGGATTTCTTCAGTCTCAGAGCTGGGCGCTCATCGTGTTTCTCGCGCTCTGTGCCATGCTCTGGAGATACAGCCGCTCGCGGGGCGAGGACTCCGCGGCTGGCTGAGGGCGACGCGTTCTACGAAGCGCTATCCGCCGCCGCCGCCGCCACCATCCCATCATCCGTCAGCACGCGCCGAGCGCCGCGCCACTTCTTCACGCCCGCGACCTTCGGGTTCATGAGGTCAGTCTCGATCACCTCGTGAGCCTTCGTGCTGGCGTGGATGATCCGCCCGTTGCCGACGTAGATCCCGATGTGCGAGACGGCGCCTTTGCTTCCGCGCCCGAAGGTGATCAGGTCGCCGGGGAGCAGCTGCGACGTATCCCTTGGCACTTCGACGCCGGCGAAGGCCTGCTTCGCGGCCGTACGCGGCACCGCAATGTGAAGTGCCGCAACGATATAGCGGACCAAGCCGCTGCAGTCGAAGCCATGCGTCGGAGTCTCGCCGCCATGCACGTACTTCGTCCCGACCTGCGCCCGCGCCAGGGCGACGAGGCTGTCGCGCAGTGACATTGCGCTCTTGCTGAAGGCAGCAAACGGTTTCGGCGCGTCGAGTGCGAGCGCATCGTAGGCCGGCGCTTCGCGCACACCTTCCTGCGCCGCCGCGACCATCGGAACGATGAGCAACGCTGCGCCCGCGGCGATCAGCCGGAGCGAACGGGTCATCGAACGAGTGCGACGAGAATGGAAGAGCACGCTTGGTTTGATCATGCAGGTGCTAGACGAGCCGCCACGATCCCCTGCAACGCAGAGCGATCGAGTGGCAGAAACTGCCGGTGACGCAGGAAAAATGCTAACTCTTCCCAGAGGTGGGTGCAACCACGGTGCCGGACGCATATAGCCGGACGACTAACTCGACGGCCAGTCCTCTCGTCGCACCGGAACGACGGCGGACTCGAACGCGACGAGAAGCTTGCGAGCCCGTCTGTAGGACCATACTCTAGAGCATAATGATCGAGATTCTGCTGGAGGGCCTCCTGTTCGTCGCTTCGATCGCGACGATCGCGGCCCTCATTTTTTTCTTCACGCGATCGTCCACCCCTCTCGGCGTTCGCGCAAAGCAGAACGAGAATCGTCGCGCAATCGAGCGTGAAGTCGACCTCGTATGCCCGATTCACGGACCGCACACCGAAGAGCAGATGGTGCGCCTCGAGAGCGGCGAGCGCATCTGCCCCGATTGCTTCCGTGACGCGATGAAGGGAATCGTCGACTAACGCACCTCCTGAAGGAGCTCACGACATGGACACGGATCGACCACGCGGCACCGCCATGCTTCGCCTCGCCGGCACCGGTGCGGCGGTCATAGCCATTCTCATCTTTGCGCTCTCGAGCACCACCTATGTCAATCCCGGACACGTCGGCATCATCATCCATCGCACAGGGGGTGGCGTCGACGCGACTCCGTACGGACCCGGCCTTCACCTGCGCAATCCGCTGACGACCGGGATTCAGGAATACCCGACGTTCATGCAGACGCTCGTGCTCACCAAGGGTGGGAACGAGGGATCGCAGAACAACGACGAGATCAACGTCAACAGCGTGGAAGGTCAGCCGCTCTCGCTCGATGTTTCGATGTCGTTCGAGCTCGATCCGCGCATGGTACCGTCGCTCTACACCACCTTCCGCGCCGACGTCGCCACCGTCGAGCACACGTACGTGAAGCAGGCGATCCGCCAGGCGCTGCAGGAAGTAGTGGGCAACGAAGCGATCGCCGACATCATCGGCCCGAAGAAAGCCGAGGTGACCGTGCGCGTTCAGTCGCTCATCGCCCAGAGGCTGAGCCAGTACGGCATCATCGTGAAACAGTTCACGATCAACGAGCTGCGCGCGCCGCCGGCCGTCATCGAGGCCATCAACCAGAAGAACGTCATGCAGCAGCAGTCGCTGACGGCCGAAAACGAGCTGCAGAAGAACAAGTTCCAGGCGCAGGGAGACTCGATCAAAGGCGCCGGCCGCGCCAAGGCCATTCTCGCTGAGGCCGAGGCGCAGGCCAAGGCCAACATTCTCCTGGCTCAGAGCATTACGCCTACACTCGTCTCGTATGAGATGGCGAAGCGCTGGGACGGCAAGATGCCACAGGTAACGGGGTCGTCCGCAATCCCAATGATCCAGATGCCGAAGCCGTAACGACCTGGCAGGCCCCCTGATGTAGACGCCCAAGCGGCGACGCGTGGGAACGGATCGTGCGAAAGTCCTCGGCATGATTTCGGCGCATCGCTCACGCGACGCCGCTCGACGTGTGTTGGTCGAGCGGTTTGGTCACGAAGAGTTTCAGGAAGGTCAGTGGGAGTCGATCGAGGCGCTTCTGGCAGGCCGCGACGCACTCGTCGTCATGCCCACCGGCAGCGGCAAGTCGCTCGTCTACCAGCTGCCCGCGCTGATGCTTCCGGGGCTCACGGTCATCGTCAGCCCGCTCATCGCGCTCATGAAGGACCAGCAGGACAAGCTCGCCTTGCACGGCGTCGACGCACTCGCGATGCACTCGCATCTCTCCACCGCCGAGTCGCGCGACACTCAGCAAAAAATGGAGGATGGCACCGGCGAGATTCTCTATCTCACGCCGGAGCGCTTCAAGGATCGCGACTTCTTCGAGCGGCTTCTCACGCGTAAGGTCAGCCTCTTCGTCGTCGACGAGGCACACTGCGTGAGTCAGTGGGGACACGACTTCCGCCCCGATTACCTGGTGCTCGGCTCGATCGCCAAGCGCCTCGGCAGCCCGCCGATCCTCGCGCTCACCGCGACCGCCACCGACACCGTGCGCAAGGACATCGCGCGACAGCTCGGCATGCGCGATCCGTTCATCACGATCACCGGCTTCGCGCGTCCGAATCTTCGCTTCGAAGTGCGCCGCACCGTGAATCAGCAGGTGAAAGACGTGGAGCTCGCGCGCATCCTCGACAACACCCCGGGGAGCAGCATCATCTACGTCGCCACGATCAAGGAAGCCGAGCGGTTGTACGAGAAGTTCAAGGACGACTATCCGATCGGCCTCTATCATGGAAAGATGCCGGCCGCCGATCGCAAGAGGATGCAGGACGCGTTCATGGCCGACGAAATCATCGCGATGATCGCGACCAACGCGTTCGGCCTCGGCATCGACAAGCACGATCTCCGGTTCATCGTGCACTATCATTTTCCCGGATCGATCGAGGCGTACTATCAGGAGGCGGGTCGCGCGGGGCGCGACGGCGAGTCCGCCACCTGCACGCTGCTCTATCGCGTCGAAGACCGTCGCATCCAGTCGTATTTCCTCGGGGGAAAGTATCCCGAGGTGCAGGAGGCCGCGCGCGTGGCGCTCGTGCTCGAGCAGTATCCGACGCTCACGCCGGTGACGCTCACGGAGCTCGCGAATCGCGCGGACGTGCCGGCGCGCAAGGCGCGCATCTCACTGATTCTGCTCAAGCGGCACGGACTCGTGCGCGAGCATCGCGGCGGAAGCTGGGAGCGCGTCGCCGATCATCTCACCGCGGTGGACTTGAGCGCCGATCTGCACTCGTACGAGGAACGGCGCGAGCGCGACCGCCGCGCGCTGGAGACGATGATCGAGTACGCGCAAACGGCCCGATGCCGCACGCGCTACATCCTCGAGTACTTCGGTGAAGAGGTCGACGTCGACTGGCGATGTCACCACTGCGATGCCTGCGATGCGATCGATGCCTGGACGGATGTCCCGTCGGCACGCGAGCGGGGGCGACTCGCTACTCGGACGGCGTGACCTCAGGTGGCGCTTGCGGCGTCACCGCACAGTGCTCACTGCACCCAAAGCGATAGCGATTGCGCGCGAAAAGCCGATAGCCGCGATCGGCGAGGGCCCCGAACGTCGGCAGTCCCCACAGCATGCCAAGCAGCCAACCGAACGGAAGTATTCGCAACAGCTGCCGCGCGGCCGCGGCTCCGCTCCACGTGCGTCCGTCCGCGGCGACCACATGCATCGATTCGTCGAACGATTCGCGCGAGATCCACGGGAAACGCGTCGACGCGGTATCGTTCTGTGACGCGACCGCCTGGATCACGTGCCGCGTGTCCCACTTTTGCACGCGGCGCACGAGACGGCTGCACACGTTGCACGATCCATCGTACACGAGCGTCCACGGACGGCCACCCGACTGAGGTCCCGCGCGCCTTGCGTCCGCCGTTCGCTTCGTGTTAGGCATCTCGCTCCTTTCTCCATTCAAGTTACCGTGCAAGAGCTTCAATCGAACACCCTGACCGCCTGGATCACCGCGCTGATCGTGTTCGCGGCGGTCTTTTCCGCGTTCTACCTGCTCAAGACCGTCGTGCGGCGCCGTGCGGCCACCCGCGCGGTGCCGCCGTCGCACCTGCAGGAGCTCTTCACCGATCTCGTGCGGCGCACGCGTCTCTACTTCATCGTCATCATCGCGCTGTGGGGCGGATCGCTGGCGCTCACCCTGAACCAGCACCACGAGCACATCTGGCATCTCGTCGTGATGGTCGGAGTGCTCCTGCAGGCGGGGATCTGGGCCGGCGGTCTCGTGCAATTCTGGTCGGAGCGCATCGCCGAGCGGCGCGCGGCGGACGCGAGCACGCGAATGACGATCAACGTCATTGCGATCGCGGCGCGCCTGGTGCTCTGGACGATCGTGCTGCTCGTGATCCTCGACAATCTCGGGATCAACGTCACAGCGCTGGTTACAGGACTCGGCATCGGCGGTATCGCGATCGCGCTCGCCGTCCAGAACATCCTCAGCGATCTTTTCGCGGCGCTGTCGATCGTGCTGGACAAGCCGTTCGTCGTGGGCGACGCGATCAACGTTGGCGATGCTGGCGGGACGGTCGAGCACATCGGGCTCAAGTCAACGCGCCTGCGCAGCGACTCGGGAGAGATGATCATCATCTCGAACGGCGACCTGCTGAAGAGCCGCATCCGAAACTTCCGGGGCCAGGAGAAACGACTCGTCGTTCTCAAGCTCGGAATCGCGTACGGGACGCCGCCGGAAAAGCTCGCGCGAGTCCCCGATATCATTCGCGCAGTAGCGGAAAAGGAGAAGAGCGTCAAGTTCGACCGTTCGAACTTCACGACCTTCGGGATCGCCGCGCTGATCACGGAGTCGGTGTACTCGGTCTACAAGTTGAGTTATGCTGAGTACATGAATACACAGCAACGAATCAATCTCGAGATCTACAGGCAGCTGAGCGCGGAGGAGATCGAGATCGCGCACCAGCCTCCGGTGGTCACCACCGCTCCCGGCGAGCCGATTAAGTGATGCGGGCGAAATCCTTGCGCGCGCAGGCGACCGCGCTCACCGTCGGCGTCGTCGCGGCCCTCGTGATATTCGCGTCTGGCGCGAGCGCGCAGGATGGCGAGCAGGCTCGGCTGGGCATCGACCGGTTCGGCAGCTT
>Ga0193716_1001828_pt1 | contig 12203 bp, 8 predicted proteins | sample U2c1metaG_FD_145901 | JGI IMG/M metagenome (GOLD analysis project Ga0193716, IMG submission 145901) | Soil microbial communities from a riparian zone of the East river system, Colorado, United States - U2c1 | ecosystem: Environmental > Terrestrial > Soil > Riparian zone | place: USA: East River...
CCAAGGCGCCCGGCGGGCCAACCCGCGCGCCGGTCGGGTCCCCCAGCGCCAGCTTCCCTGTCCAACCTTCACCGGAAATATTTGCCTGTACGTGGAGGCCGGATCCCCATAGACTCGGCAAGCCTGATCCCCGGCTCGTTGATGGTAAAAGGAGTCAGCGACAGCGCGTATATGCTGGACTGGGTCAACTCAGTGCTGATCTGGACCCACCCGCCCGCCGGCCAGGACAGCGTCCTGATCACTTACCGCAGCTTCCCTTACAAGCTGAATGCCGTAGCCCGGCGATTCAACTACGACAGCATTCAAAACTATTTCCTTGTCCGCCCATACGACAAGGCCAAGGAAGGACAGGGCGGCACCGACAATTTCTTCAACTTTGGCAATATCAGTTATAACGGCAGTTTCGGTCGAAGCATCACCTTTGGAAACAACCAGGACGCCGTCGTCACCTCCAACCTTAACCTTCAGATCAGCGGCTACCTGGCAGACAGCATCCAGATCTCGGCAGCCATCACCGACAACAATATTCCCATCCAGCCGGATGGCACCACGGCCGACCTGAATGAGTTCGATAAGATCTTTCTACAGTTTAAAAAGAAGAACTGGGCTCTTACCATGGGGGATATCGATCTGCGGCAGAATCAAAACTATTTCCTGAACTTTTACAAACGCCTGCAGGGAGCCTCTTTCGAAACCACCCAGCAGATAGATTCTACCACCACGAACAGGACCCTGGTCAGCGCCGCCATTGCAAAGGGGAAGTTCACCCGCAATATCTTCCAAGGACAGGAAGGCAACCAGGGCCCCTACAAGCTCCAGGGTGCCAACGGAGAGTTGTATTTTATCGTGCTGGCCGGAACGGAAAAGGTTTTTATCGACGGAGCCCTCGTGCAAAGAGGAGAGGACCAGGATTATGTCATCAACTACAATACCGGTGAAGTAACCTTCACGGCTAACCGCATGATCACGCAGGATGCGAGAATACAGGTGGAATTCGAATATGCGGACAGGAATTACCTCAACGTGAATCTCTATCTCTATGACGAAGCGAATTTTAACAATAAGCTAAAAGTCCGTTTGGGACTGTTCAGCAACAGCGATTCCAGGAACTCCCCCATTAATCAAACCCTGACACCGGATCAGAACAAATTCCTGAGCAAGCTGGGAGATAGTACCAACCGCGCCTTCTACCCTGTTGCCAATGTCGATACGTTTGCAGCCGGAAAGATCCTGTACAGGCGCGTCGACACTACGTATAAGAATGCGGTCGGCGCCACGGTGCATGACTCGGCCTATATCTTTTCAACAGACCCCACCATTACCCTCTATAGTCTTTCTTTTGCCAATGTCGGCCCGGGTTATGGCAATTATATACCCGACCTCAATGGTGTCAATGGCAGTGTTTTTGTCTGGGTAGCACCGATCAACGGCGTCATGCAGGGGTCTTATGAGGCGGCACAGTTCCTTGTCACCCCCAAGACACAGACAATAATGACATTGGGTGCAGACTATGCAGTGAATAAGAATACCACGATGACTGCGGAGGTCGCAAAGAGTCATTATGACATCAATACACTCTCGACTATCGATAAAGGCAACGATGACGGATATGCGGCCAAGTTCCAGTTCAAGAATATAAAGCCTCTGGGTCCTGCTGCCAAAGGCCTGCAGCTGACTACCGGACTGGGGTATGAGTATGTGCAAAAGAATTTTACTCCGCTGGAGCGGCTGAGGTCGCCCGAATTCACCAGGGACTGGGGACTATCACTGGATGTCAATCCCGCCGACGAGCGGATCTATAATGCCAGCTTCCAGCTCAGCGACAAGAAACTCAACTCCCTGAAATACGACCTGTCCCGTTATGAACGGGGGGATGGCTTTACCGGCACCCGGAATACGCTTATTCACCATCAGACATTCCATAACTGGACTATCAGCGATCAGTTGAGTGTAACGACGAGCGACAGTGTCAATTTTTCGGGGATCTATCTGCGGCCATCCATTGACGTGAATAAAAAGCTTAGCTTCCTGAAGGATTACGTCGTAGGCGCCAATTATTCGCTGGAGCGCAATAAAATGACAGATAAGCTGGCCGATACAGTGGCGATCAGCAGTTTTGAGTACAATACCTGGTCGGCCTATCTGAAGTCACCTGAAAAGAATCCGAATCACTGGGGCATGACATATATGCAGCGCGAGAATTCCTATCCTTACGGAAGAAGCCTGATCAGGGGTGACCGCAGCAGGAATTTCAATCTCTATGCCGACTTCCTGAAGAACCCGCATCATCAGTTCCATATCAACGCCACCTACCGCAGACTGCAAATTCTCGATAGCGCCATTACCACCCAGGCGGCCGACAATACTATTCTCGGCAGGGCGGAATACATCATCAATGAATGGAAGGGGCTTATACGGGGAAACGCCCTTTATGAGGTGGGATCGGGACAGCAGCAGAAGCAGAGCTATACCTACCTCCAGGTGCCAGCGGGAACGGGGCAGTATACCTGGATCGATTACAATAAGGATGGCATCCAGCAGCTGAGTGAGTTTGTGCTGGCGCAATTCCAGGACCAGGCGCAGTATATCAAAGTATTTACCCCGACGAATGACTATGTCAGGGCTACCTATAATACGCTGAACTTTAGCTTCACGCTGACACCAAAGGCTGTTGTCGGTCAGAAGAGCGGTGCATTTGCACATTTCCTGGCCCGCATGACCTTTCAATCCTCCATGCAGCTGAACCAGAAGCAGCAGGCGAAAGGGCTGCTTCAGTGGAATCCGTTCAAAGCACCGCTGGATGACACGTCCCTGATCACCCGAACCCTGATCGTGGTAAACACCTTGTCCTTTAACCGGCAGGATCCGCATTGGGGTTTTGATCTCAGCAACACCCGAAACGGCTCCAAGAGCTTATTGACCTATGGTTATGAAGCACGACAGACGAATGAATGGTCGCTTCGCAGCCGTCTGAACATGAATAAATCTATCGCGCTTAGTGCCACCTTCCGGCAGGGCATCAATCAACTGAATAATTCAAGCTCGAACTTTGACAGCAGCAATTACGACCTGAAACAGTTTTCCGTCGAACCCGGGCTGACCTATACGCGGAAGTCCAATCTGCGGATAGGACTAGGTTACAGACTGACCACCAAACAGAATTCGCCGATGTGGGGCGGACAGAACTATACCTCGACCGCGTTGAATACCGATTTTAAATACAATATCCTGCAGAGTACTTCGGTGCAGGGAAAGTTTACCATGAGCAGCATCTCTTACACTGCCGCTGGCGGGAAGCCGAGCACCACTTCGGCGGTATCGTATACGATCCTGGAAGGTCTCTTGCCGGGGAAGAACTATCTGTGGAACCTGGACGTAACGAAGAGGCTGGGGAATAGCCTGGAGCTGAGCATTCAATATGAGGGGCGAAAGGCGGGTGATACGAGGATCATTCATACAGGCCGCGCGGCGTTAAGGGCGCTATTATAGTAAGTGCTCGCTAAAAAGAAAGAGCCAGGAAATGCTTCCTGGCTCTTTTGATTTCTTTTATTGAGAACTTCGTCGGACCTCCGGGCACTCGGTCCTCCTCGTTCGCAACCTTCGCGATGCTCGATTGCGGGCGGCCGACCTGTGGTCGTCCCTGTCTAGCCAAATAATCCACCTTTCTTCAGTTCACGAGTTCCTTCGCCGATCTTGAAACCATTGTGATAGATCTCGATCTTGTAGTTACCCTTCTGGAAAGTGCTGTTTTGTTTCCATGCAAACTGAACAGACTTGGATTTACCGGCTTCGAAGTCTACAGGGACCTTAGCAGTGTAGATCTTGTCGCCATCTTCCCTTGAAGTAAAGTTGCCGGAACCCAGTGCAGGAACAGAGATGGGCTTGCCATCGGGGCCGGTGATGCAAACATATACATCGGTCTGGCCTGTCTGTGCGATACGGTTGGAGACATCAAAACCAATAACCAGCTTGTTTACTTTGCGGGCGGTAGTGGTTTCTTTATCTTTTCCGTCGCTTTTTTCGTGCATTGGAGTGATAGAGATGTTAGATGCGTTCAGTGTAGAAGCTACATCAACTTTCTTTTCCAGGTCCTGCTTTGCAGCAGCGGTGGTAGTCAGATCGTTGGTGAGCTTTTCCTTGTCAGCAGTGAGCGCTGTCTTTTCAGTAGTCAGCTGCTGATTGTCCTGGGTCAGCTGAGCTACCTGCTGTTCAAGGTTGCCGATCTTGTCGTTCAGTTCCTTGATCAGCTCTTCAGCTTTCTTCTTTTCAGCTTCTGTAAGGTGCTGTTTGTTCAACAGACCGCGGATATTGCCTTTCAGCTTAGCTATCTGGCCATTGCCTTCGTTGAGCTGGCTGGTAAGCTTATTATTTGTTCCGGTCAGAGAATCGAGACGAACGAGGGCGTCATCGAAATTCTTCTGTAATTGTCCTTTTTCATCGGACACTTTTGAGATCTGAGCCTGTTGCTGAGTCTGAACTTGCTCCTGTTTGTTGTTGTTCCAGAGCAGGTAACCCCAGGTGCCTAAGAAGCCGGCGGCCAGCAGTCCTATGACGAGGTTTTTATAATCCTTTTTAGGGGGTTGACTTTGAGGCGTAGCTGAGGGATAGTTGGTTGTAGTACTCATAGCTTATGTTTTTTTACAAAAGTTATAAAAATGCTTTTTTCTTCATCCTGGTAACCGAATTTCGCGGTTACACATGGAGCTGGTCTAAAACCGTGCCAAAATCATTTTTATTGTGTTCAAGTACTGATTTCTAAAGATTTATGTAATATTGCTTGATAAAAATCACTGAGAATGTCTGTTGAAAAAATCCTCAATGACTGGAAAAAAATGAAATTTAAGCCTGTTTACTGGCTGGAAGGTGAGGAAGAATTCTACATTGACCAGCTGGTGAATTATGCGGAGCACAAAATACTCACTGAGGCGGAAGCCGGTTTCAACCTGACCGTTTTTTATGGAAAAGATGCCGACTGGACCGCTATTATCAATGCCTGCAGACGTTATCCCATGTTTGCGGAGCGGCAGGTGGTCCTGCTTAAGGAGGCACAGCAGATGCGGGACATCGACAAGCTGGAAGCCTATATCGACAAGCCTTTGTCCTCTACCATATTTGTGGTGGCCTATAAGGAAAAGAAAGTGGATGGGCGCAGCAAGCTGGCCAAGCTACTAAAGGAAAAGGCCGAGCTGTATACTACAAAGAAATTATACGACAATCAATTGCCCGACTGGGCGAGCGAGCTGATCCGTTCGAAAGGATATGAAATTACGCAAAAGGCCCTGCTGCTGCTGGTGGATCATATCGGAAATGACCTGAACCGGATCAATAATGAGGTCGAGAAGCTGCTGGTCAATCTGTCGGGCAGGAAGAACATCACCGAAGATGAGATCGAACGCTATGTGGGAGTGAGCAAGGAATACAATGTCTTCGAACTGCAGGACGCCTTTGCAAAAAAAGACCGGGTGAAGGCCATAAGGATCATCCAGTATTTTGAAAGCAATCCCAAGGCTGCACCGATCCAGCTGATCCTGCCTTCCATCTACAATTTCTTCAGTAAGGCCTATATGATCTTTGGCCAGCCTGCCCGTGATGAGAAGGGCATCGCAGCGGCGATAGGGGTGAATCCTTTTTTTGCAAAGGACTACCTGGCGGCGGTAAGGAACTACAACTACGAGGGCATCGAGAGCGGGCTCCTGCTGTTACATGCCTATAACCTGAAAAGCGTCGGGGTAGGCAGCACGGGCACGGAGGATGCTTCGCTATTAAAGGAGCTGGTGGTTAAGATGATGGGCTAGCCGGAGCAAGCTGCCGCCGGCGCAGGTGTACCGATGAGCGCTCAGCCGAGCGCTGCCAGCGTATCTTCCTTGTCTTTGCCCAATTGTTCGATGAGTGCGGGCAAGCCGTCGAACTTTACTTCCGGTCTCAGATATTTTTTTACAAAGACACGCAGCTCGCGGCCATAGATGTCTTCATTGAAATCAAATAAATTGACCTCAATGGTGCGGAGGCTTCCGCCTACGGTCGGGCGAATGCCAATGCTCATCATTCCTTTTAGCCTTGGTGTTTCGAAAAGTGATCGATCGGCCGGCAGCAGCACTGCCTCTACGGCATAAATGCCGTCACCGGGAGTAAGTTTCTCCATATTGGTGAGCTGCAGATTGGCCGTGGGATAACCAAGTGTACGGCCCAGCTGATCTCCTTTTACGACGACCCCTGAGAAAAAGAAGGGATAACCCAGCAGCTGGTTTGCAGCGGCGATGTCCGCGCGCTGGATAGCTTCGCGAATACGGGTTGAGCTGACAGAGATCTCATCCAGCAGGTGAACGGATATTTCCTGCAGCTGAAAACCTTCGCTTGCGCTGTATTGTTCCAGCAGGTGATAGTCGCCCAGCCGTCCTTTGCCAAAGCGATGATCATACCCGATGATCACGGTATGCGGGTGAAACTTTGCGAGAAGAAAGTCTTTTATATATTCTTCGGCGGTCAATTGGGAAAAAGCCTCGGTGAACGGAACAACGACCAGGTTGTCGATCTGTAACCAGGAAAGAAGCTGGATCTTTTCTTCGAGTGTGTTGATCAGCCGAATCTCTTCTGACCCGCCTTTTACTATTTTGCGGGGATGAGGATAAAAGGTAATAATCACTGTTTCGCCATCGATACGTGCCGCTTCCTGTCTCAGTTGCTCCAGGATCCGCGCGTGACCGGAATGAACGCCGTCAAAAGTGCCTATCGTTATGACCGCCTCTCGGAAAGATGGTAATTCGTCTGTATTGTTGTATATGCGCATGTGTGATTAAACGGGTAAGCCGTATAAACCGTTGGTTTTGCGGTGCAAATTTAAAGGATTTATCCTTTACCTTTGCGGCCACTATGTCACTGTATGCCCAACGCGGTGTTTCCGCTCAGAAAGAAGAAGTTCATCAGGCAACGGAAAAGCTCGATAAAGGGCTTTACCCGAACGCTTTTTGTAAGATCTATCCCGATTATCTCGGGGGTGATGCGAACTGGGTCAATCTGATGCACGCCGATGGAGCGGGAACCAAGAGCATCCTCGCTTATCTGTACTGGAAGGAGACGGGGGATATCTCGGTATGGAAAGGCATTGCGCAGGATGCCATTGCCATGAACCTGGACGATCTGCTATGTGTGGGGATCTTTGATAATTTGTTGTTCTCTTCTACGATAGACCGGAACAAAAGAAATATTCCGGGGGACGTTCTTTCTGTCATTATCAACGGCTCACAGGAATTTTTTGACGAGCTTAAGACCTATGGGGTGGGCATTCAGTACCTCGGCGGGGAGACGGCGGATGTAGGGGACGTAGTAAGGACCATCGCCGTAAACGGGACAATGACTGCGCGCTGGCCCAAGGACAAGCTGATCACGAATGATAAGATCAGGGCCGGGGATGTCATCGTAGGCTTTGCCAGCTTTGGCCAGGCCAGCTATGAAACAGCCTATAATAGCGGGATCGGCAGCAATGGGCTGACCAGTGCACGCCACGATACCTTACACAAAACCTATGGAGCCAGGTTCCATGAGTCTTATGACACTACGCTGGATGAAAGTGTAGTATATATTGGTCCGCACCGAATGACGGATCCGGTGGATGTACCCGGTAATAAGGCAGGTGGAGCTGGGACTGTGACGACGGATATGGGGCATCTTCTGCTGAGTCCTACCCGCACTTATGCGCCCCTGCTGAAGCGATTGCTGACAGATCGGTTCGACGACATCCATGGCCTGATCCACTGCAGTGGTGGAGGTCAGACAAAATGTATGAAATACCTGCCGGGTAATTTTCGGGTAATAAAAGATAATTTATTCGAGCCGCCTCTTATTTTCAAACAGATCCAGGCTGCTTCCGGCTCTGATGACCGGGAAATGTATCAGGTGTTTAATATGGGGCACCGGCTGGAGGTCTTTACAGATGCCGCTGCGGCTGATGCGATGATCGAAACAGGGCGCCAGTTCAACATCGATGCGCAGATAGTTGGCCGGGTTGAGGAAGCGTCCAGCAAGAGCCTCGTCCTGACCGTGAAGGGGCAGGAGATCGTTTATTGAAGCAGGTTATCCCCTCCAATTGGTTAGAAATCAACCATTTGTCAATAAAGTATAACAGCACAGAACTTTTTTCTACAGAAACTGTTAATTAAAAGTGAAAGCGTCCTCATCACTTCGGTGTGAAAAATTTTCCACTATCTGCAAAGGTCATTGTATAACTGCAAAGGGGCATTCCAGTTATACTTTACAGGCATAAAATCAAAAAAAAGATTAAAATTAGTCCATTTTATTCCACAACGCTATGAATTTCCAGATACTATGACTAGTTTTGCAGACGGTTCTGGACGGATTGCATTAAATTATTTTTATATCTTTTTTGCCCCTTCCGCGAACTCCCCTGGTTTTGAAGTGTTAAGTTATTAAGTACCCGACAGTTTCGGGAAGACGTTCCGGCGGCTTCTCGTGAGAACTAAAGTATTTTGTCACCCTTTTTATTTTTTATTTGATATGAGGCAACTCAAAATTGCTACACAGATTACTAACCGTGATTCCCAAGCGGTTGAGAAGTATTTGCAGGAGATCTCCAAGATCCCGATGATCACTCCTGAAGAGGAGACGGTCCTCGCACAGCGGATCAAGATGGGCGATCAGAAGGCATTGGATAAATTAGTCCAGGCCAACTTGCGTTTCGTGGTCTCCGTTGCAAAGCAGTATCAGCACCAGGGATTATCGTTAAGTGATTTGATTAACGAGGGTAATCTCGGCTTAATTAAAGCGGCTCAACGCTTTGATGAAACCAAGGGTTTCAAGTTTATCTCATACGCGGTATGGTGGATCCGCCAGTCCATTTTACAGGCGTTGGCAGAGCAGGGCAGATTAGTCCGCCTGCCTCAAAACAAAATTGGCACGTACAACAAGGCTAATAAGGCCTACATGGCTTTCGAACAGGAACACGAAAGGGAGCCAAGCACGGAAGAGTTAGCCGAATTACTGGAAATGAGTGAGACGGAAATCAACAACATTTTCCAAAGCAACACCCGTCACAGTTCGCTGGATGCCCCGGTACACGAGGCTGAAGACGTAGCAATGGGTGATCTGCTGGAAGGTGGTGATGAAACCGATGATGATGTGATGAAGGATTCTTTACGCGCTGAGATTCGCCGTGTACTCAAGTCATTGAGCCCACGTGAAGCGGAGATCGTAAATGCGTATTTTGGCCTGGATGGCGAAAATGGCGTGACCATTGAGCAAATCGGCCAGAAATATGATCTGACCAAGGAGCGTATCCGCCAGATCAAAGAAAGGGCGATTAAACGCCTGCAGAAAGCTCGTTATAGCAATGCGCTGAAAGCATATCTGGGTTAGTAGCCCGGTTGAATCTTACTTATTTTTTGTCCTTACTCGTAAAAAAGTCCCGGCATCCGCCGGGACTTTTTTAGTACTGAGGTCATTTAAACGACATTGACTTTAGTAATTTCGCGTTACATTTGACAGCCAAAACTGGACGGAGTCCAGTTCAAGGACATTAACGGTATTGCGGCGAAAAATTATTTTTTTGATTAATTTTTGCCGCAATTAAAATTTATTGTTGATATGGAGCAAAAAGCAAGTGAGAAAGTTCATTGTCTGATAATAGGGTCGGGTCCCGCGGGGTATACGGCTGCAGTCTATGCGGCCCGTGCCAACCTCAAACCCGTATTGTACCAGGGCATCCAGCCCGGGGGCCAGCTGACTATTACGACGGAAGTTGAGAACTATCCCGGATACCCGGATGGCGTTCAGGGCCCGGAAATGATGGTCCATTTTGAAAAGCAAGCGAGCCGGATGGGTGCCGATATACGTTACGGACTGGCTACAAAAGTGGATTTCTCCAGTCAGCCTTTGAAAGTCTGGATCGACGAGGAGAAGCTGATCCTTGCCGATGCGGTGATCATCGCGACCGGTGCCAGTGCCAAATGGCTGGGTCTGGAAAGCGAGCAGCGTCTGAATGGCTATGGCGTCAGCGCCTGTGCTGTCTGTGACGGGTTTTTCTTCCGTAACAAGGAAGTGGCGATAATCGGCGCCGGAGATACGGCTGCAGAAGAGGCGCTGTACCTGTCCAAGCTGACCACGACGGTGCACATGCTGGTGCGCCGCGACAAGATGCGTGCATCCCGCGTTATGCAGGAAAGAGTACAGCAGACCCCGAATATCAAGTTATACTGGAATAGCGAAACCGACGAGATCCTGGGGGAAAGCAGGGTGGAAGCCTTGCGGATAAAGAATACCAAAACCGGAGAAAAAACAGTCGTGCCGGTAAGCGGTTTCTTTGTGGCCATAGGTCATCAGCCCAATTCGGCGATCTTTAGTGAATATCTGGACCTGGATGAAGCGGGATATATAAAGACGATCCCTGGAACAAGCAGGACGAACGTAGAAGGGGTATTTGCAGCAGGGGACGTGCAGGACAAGATCTACCGGCAGGCGGTGACGGCTGCAGGCAGCGGATGTATGGCTGCGCTGGATGCGGAAAGGTATTTATCAGCAAAAGGATTGGCTTAGCAGACCACGGGTCTGATGCCCGAAGGCGCCACACAACATGGTAACAGTACAACTACATAATCTGATCTTTTCCGGTCGTCATGGCGTCTTTAAAGAAGAGCTGGCGACGGGCAACACTTTTGAGGTGAACCTGGACGTTCTCTACGACGAGAACGACCAGCCCTTCGAAAGTCTGGGGACCATCGTCAATTATGTGACTCTCTTCGACATTGTAAAGGAGCGGATGCACCAGCCCTCTCCCTTGCTGGAGAAGATAGCCGATGAGATCATCGACAAAATAAAAGCCTATTACCCCTTCCTTCAGGAAGTTGTTCTTTCCATCTATAAACTACAGGCCCCCATCGGGAATTTTCAGGGAAAGGCCGGCATGACGCTGCATAAAAAGTTTAACAAATAGCCGGCGGGCTTCGGCCAACCGGCACGTTGGCGGTGCCGTATATACTATATGAACAGGGTTATTCTGGTATTGCTGCTGGCTGTACCTTTCGCGGCTTTTTCACAGGATCTTACTAATTTATTGCACCAGGCCGCCCGGCTGGAATCCGAATTCAGGGAGGAGGAGGCGCTGCCGGCATATCAGGAGGTGCTGCATCTGCAGCCGCGTAATCTAGTGGCTTTGTGCAAATGCAGCGATCTCAGCTGCCGTATCGGCAACCGACAGCCGAACAAGGAGAAAAAGATCGATTATTTCAAGGCGGGTTATGGTTATGCGCAGGCGGCATGGCTGCTGGACTCTACTGATGCCGAAGTAAATATCGTCATGGCGTTTTCGCTCGCCCGGATGGCCCTGATCCAAAGCGGGAAAGAAAGGGTGGCGTCGGCAAACGAGATCCGGCGACATGCAGAGAATGCCATAAAGTATGATCCACGCAACTACAAGGGATATCATATCCTCGGCCGTTGGAACTATGAAGTTAGCGGACTGAATTTTCTCGAACGCACCTTTGCCCGTTGGTTCTTTGGCACCCTGCCTGACGCTTCGCTGGAAGATGCCATCGGGTATTATGAAAAGAGCAAGGCCCTCAACCCGGGATTTATACTTAATTATTTCGAGCTGGCGCGGGCTTATCACCGGGAAGGGAAAAAAGACGAAGCCATTCGCCTGTTGCGGCAAATGGATACCTTAAAGGACGAGATGTATGATGACCGGGAGGTAAGAAAAGAGGGAAAGGCCCTACTAATGGATCTGCAGAACTAAAGTCTCAGACTACTTTTGGATCAGGAGAATTAAGGTTTCAGACTACCTTTCCTTTCCACCGGCCGCTGCGGATATACAGGAAGGATAAGCTAAAGATGGAGAGCCAGTATACCCATTCGGACATCCAGCCCAATACAAGGGATAAGTGCCAGCGTTCAAGCACGAAGTACACATAGCAGCAGTAAAAAATAATGGTGATGAACTCGATCCCGAGATTGATCCGTGTATTGCCTGTACCGGTGACGGCATTGAGCCATACGGTGGAGAAGGACATCAGGACAAGGGCGGAAGAAACGATGCGGATGACCGGAATAGCTGCGGCGGTAAATGCCGGGTCCTGACCATATACAGAAATGAATAACTCGGGAAAGATATTGAGGAGGATGGCGACGACAATGGCAAAAGACATGCTGAGCTTTGTGATCTTCCCGATCAGCAAAAGCACCCTGCTCTCCATTCC
>Ga0193716_1001829_pt1 | contig 12203 bp, 14 predicted proteins | sample U2c1metaG_FD_145901 | JGI IMG/M metagenome (GOLD analysis project Ga0193716, IMG submission 145901) | Soil microbial communities from a riparian zone of the East river system, Colorado, United States - U2c1 | ecosystem: Environmental > Terrestrial > Soil > Riparian zone | place: USA: East River...
GGTCGTGCCGGAACGGGTCAGCGCCACCACCCGGTCGTAGGCCCTGGCCGCTGGGAACTCGGACGCCGGGAACGCGTCCGTCTCCCCCTGTCCCGCCGACTCCCGCAGCGCCGCGTACGCCTGTGCCATGTAGTACGACGTGCCGCAGCCGATCACCGCCACCCGCTCACCCGCGGCCGGCAGTGCGGCAGTGTCCACCGTGAGTGCACGCTCCCACACCGCCGGCTGGCTGGCGATCTCGTCACGCAGGTACGTCATGGCCTCTCCCCTGTTGCTCGAACCTGCGTGCTTTATATCAAAAACGAGCACCAACAGTCAGAAGGACACCTTGTCGATGCTGTCTGCCCGCAGCACCGACTGCTGCTGGAACTGCTGCTTGAAGTCGGTGCGGATCTCCTCGATGTCCCGGTTGGCCGACCGGTCACTGAACGGGTACAGGAGGATCAGCACGTAGGAGTCCTCCTTGCCGCCCATCCACTGGCCGTGCGCCTCGAGCCAGGTCAGCCCGTCCGGGAACGCGGGCGTGACTTCCTTGTCGAGGAACAGCTCGAACTCGGTGGGGGTGATCGGGGCGCCGTCCGGCGTGCTGCCGCCGAAGTACAGCTCGGTGCGTTTGTAGGCGTCGCCGGGAGCGGTCGCCGGCCCGCCCGCGGTGTCGGACGCGGCAACACCTGCCGAGGTCAGGCCGAGCAGCAGAGCGGCCGCGAAGCCGGCGATCGTGGTTCGTCGTGTCGTCATGCGGTCATTCAACGACAGCGGCCCGAGACCGGAAAGGTCTCGGGCCGCGTGCCCACATCGCGAGAGATCAGTCGGGCAGGCGGTCGCCCGTGTCCGCGTCGAACAGGTGCACGGCGCCGGCCTGCGGGATGAGGCCGACCTTCTCACCTCGCTGGAACGCCGACATGCCCGGCGCGCGCACGGTGATGGGCGGCGGCGAGGTGGCGTCGGCCTCCGCGACCTCGTCGGTCGCGAGCTGCGGCGCCGAGGTCGAGCAGTACAGGAACTGGTCGGAGCCGAGCTCCTCGACGACCTCGACGGTCGCGGAGATGCCCTTGTCGTCCGACGTGAGGGTCCAGCCCTCCGGCCGGATGCCGACTACCACGTTCGAGCCGGTCAACGCGGACCGCTGCGCGGGCGTCAGCTCGATCGTCTGACCACCGATGACCGCACTCTCGCCACTGACCGTGGCGGGGATGAGGTTCATGGCCGGCGAGCCGATGAAGCCGGCGACGAACAGGTTCTTCGGCCTGCCGAAGAGCCCGATCGGGGTGTCGCACTGCTGCAGCAGGCCGTCCTTGAGCACGGCCACCCGGTCGCCCATGGTCATGGCCTCGACCTGGTCGTGCGTGACGTAGATGGTGGTGACGCCGAGCCGGCGCTGCAGCGAGGCGATCTGCGTGCGGGTCTGGACGCGCAGCTTCGCGTCCAGGTTGGACAGTGGCTCGTCCATGCAGAACACCTGCGGGCTGCGGACGATCGCGCGACCCATGGCGACGCGCTGGCGCTGCCCACCGGAGAGCTTGGCCGGCTTGCGGTCCAGGTACGGCTCGAGGTCGAGCAGCTTCGCGGCCTCGATGATCCGCTCGGTGCGCTCCGCCTTCGGCACCTTCTTGATCTTGAGGTGGAAGCCGATGTTGTCGGCGACCGTCATGTGCGGGTACAGCGCGTAGTTCTGGAACACCATGGCGATGTCCCGGTCCTTCGGGGGCAGGTCGGTCACCTCGCGCTCGCCGATGCGGATGGCGCCCTCGTCGACGCCCTCCAGCCCGGCGAGCATGCGCAGGGTGGTCGACTTGCCACAGCCCGACGGCCCGACCAGCACGAGGAACTCGCCGTCTTCCACCTCGAGGTTGAGCTGGTCGACCGCGGGCCGTTCCGTGCCCGCGTAGTAACGGCTCGCGCCGTCGAAGGTCACTGTAGCCATGGTGATCCTTTCCTTTCGCCGGTCAGAGACCGCACCACGTTGTCGGCCCGGTCAAAAACCGGCGCGCGAAGACAATCTAGAGCAACAAACACGTGAACACCACGATTCAGTAATCACGACTTCACTTCACTCCGCCCGCGGTCAGTCCGGAGACCAGGTGCCGCTCGATCAGGGCGAACAACGCCACGACCGGCAGAATCCCGATGATCGACACCGCGAAGACGTACTGCCACGCCGACTCGTACTGCCCGATGAACCTGGTCAGCGCCACGGTCAGTGGCTGGTTGGTGTCGGTGGGCAACAGGATGAGGCTCGCCGCGAACTCGTTCCAGCACGCGATGAACGTGAAGATGACCGCCGTGACGATGCCCGGCCACACCAGCGGCAGCATGATCCGCCGCAGCGACTGGCCGCGCGAGCAGCCGTCGAGCCAGGCCGCCTCCTCGATCTCCTTCGGCACGGTCGCGAAGAAGCTGTGCATGATCCACACCGCGAACGACAGGTTGAACGCCGCGTTCACGAGGATCATCGCGAGCCAGGTGTCGTTGATGTCCAGCCCGACGAACTCGCGGAACAGGCCCGACGCCAGCACGGTCGGCTGCAGCATCTGCGTGACCAGCACCAGCAACATGAACGGCAGCTTGAGCCGGAAGTTGTGCCGGGCCGTGTAGTACGCGGCCGGCAGCGCGGCGAGCAGCGCGAGTGCCGTGCCACCCAACGAGATCACGACCGTGGACAGCAGGTTGTGCGGCAGCGGCGTCTCCGGCGTGCCCCACATGTTGATGAAGTTGTCGAACTTCCAGTCCGTCGGCAGGTACTCCGGCGGCACCTTCAGTATCTCCCGACGCGACTTGAACGCGCCGGTCAGCATGATCAGGTACGGCGCGAGGAACACGAGCGCGACGACCCCGCCGACGACCGTCAGCCCCCACCGCTTCTTCTCCGGCCGACCCTTCGTGGGTGTGCCGACACCGGTCGTGTCGACCGGCCGGTCAAGAACCGTACTCATGCTGTAACACCGGCCTCTCTCCGTTCGGCGTGCAGCGCATTCGCACGAAGCAAGAGCGGGACTCTGGCATGTCTGCTCATGACGCCCCCTCGCCCGCTACGTGGCGCCGGAACGCTCCGCAAGCTCCGCTCCACCGGCGCCCTCCGCGGGCTCGGTGACGCCATGAAAATCGATGATTCGCTCGCAAGCTCGCTCATGCGGACACCTCCCGCATCGGCTTGACGACCTTCAGATACACACCGATCACCACGATGATCACCAGGAAGTTGACGACCGACAACGCGCTCGCCGTGTCGATCTGCCGGTCGTTCTGGATGAGCTTGAACATCAGCGTGGTCGTCGTGTCCGCGTCGTAGCCCGGTATCGAGCCGGTCATGGTCTTCAGGATCGGCAGCGAGTTGAACACGTTGATGATGTTGATGATCGCCGCCACCGCGAGCGCCGGGCGCAGCATCGGGAACACGACCTGCCAGTACGTCTGGAACCGGCCGGCGCCGTCGATCTGCGCCGCCTCGAGCACGTCGTGCGGAATCGTCTGCAGGCCGGCGAGCACCACGAAGGTGGTGAACGGCACCGACACGAACACCGCGACCGCCATCGCGGACAGGAACCCGGACGTCGCGTTCTTGAGGAACCCGTACGGCTCGTCGAGGAACCCGACGTCCACGAGGAACTTGTTGATGATCCCGTAGAACGGGTCGAGGCCGTAGACGAACACCGTCGAGGTCATCACGACCGACGCCGCCCACGGCACGATGATCACCATGCGGAGGATCTTGCGGCCGGGGAACTTCTTGTTCAGGAACTGCGCGAGCACCAGCGCGAGGAGCACGGTCACCACGACCGACCCGACCGTCCACACGACGGTGTTGATGAGCACGGTCGGCAGCGCGGTGTTCGAGAACACCGCCGTGTAGTTGTCGAAACCCGCCCAGCCGCGGTCCTTGCCGAACCGGGACAGGTCACGCAGCGAGGTGTAGATCATGTAGCCGACGGGGAAGAGCACCACCCCGCCGATGAGGACCAGCGCCGGTGCCAGCCACGGAAGAGCCTGCAACGTCGTCTGACGGCGTGCCTGCCGTCGCAAGGTCTTGTTTCGTGCGGTTGCCACCCGAGCGCCTTTCCTGGGTACCGGTGCGGGGTCCCGATCCGCTCGGGACCCCGCACCAGCCGTCTTCGTCTACGTGCCTACCTCAGCCGCTCGCGTCGGCCTTGGCCTGGATCTCCTTCAGCACCTGGTCGACCGGCTTGGTCTCGATCTGGCCGACGAGCGACTTGAACGCGCCGGAGGTCTGACCCCACGCCGGGTTCGTCGCCGGGTAGAACTTCGCGTCCGGCAGCGACTCGAGGAACGTCTTCAGCTCCGGCTTCGAGGCCGCGGCCTCCGCGCCGGACTTGGTGGCCGGGATGAAGCCCTCGTTGTCGTTGAACTTGACGTAGTTGTCCTGCTGGTAGAAGAAGTCGAGGAACTTCGCGATGGCGCCCTGCTTGTCCTCGTCCTTGTTGAAGCCGACGAAGTAGTCGGCGACACCCAGCGTGACGGGCTTGCCGTCCTTGGTCGGGCTCGGCGCGATCGCCCAGTCCAGGTCGGGAGCCTTCTCGTTGATCTGGCCGACGATCGGGGGCAGGCCCTCGATCATGCCGATCTTGCCCTGGATGAACACGTCGAGCAGCGGGGTGCGGTCGGTCGCGCCCGGGTTCGGCTGCGTGACCTTCGCGTCGATCATCTTCTTCATGAAGGTGAGCGCCTCGGTGGCCTGCGGCGTGTCGATCGTCATCTTGCCGTCCTTCTCCCAGGACGCGTCGGCGCCGTAGGCCCAGATGGACGTCTCGGCCTGCGCCTCCTCACTGCCGAGCGGCATGCCGTAGCCCATGATCCCGTTGCCGAGCGCGGCGAGCTTCTGCGCCGCGGCGAGCAGCTCGTCCCACGTCTTCGGCGGCGCGGTGATGCCGGCCTGGGTGAACAGCGTCTTGTTGTAGAACAGCGCGCGGGTCGAGGCGACCGACGGCAGGCCGTACGCCTGACCGTCGATCTTGGCGCTGTCGATGAAGGCGGGCTCGATGTCCTTGTACGTCTCCGGCGAGACGATCTCCTCGGCCTTGTACAGCAGGTCGTCGGAGGCGTAGGCGGGGCCGGCGGCGTCGAGCTCGAGGATGTCCGGCGCCTTGTTGTTCTGGATCTTGGTGTCCAGGACGGTGTAGATGTCGTCCCAGCTCTGGGTCTCCAGCTTGACGTCGATGTTCGAGTTCTTCGTCTCGAAGTCCTTGACCAACTGCTCCCAGTAGGGCTTGGTCTTGTCGCCGTACACCGGGACCAACAGCTCCAAGCTGGTGTTCTCGCCGCTGTCGCCGCTGTCGGAGTCGCTGCCGCAGCCGGCGAGTCCGAGCGCTGCCGCGGTCGCCACCGCGACCGCAATTGTGACGCGCCTCAAGATGTCCTCCATTTTCCGCCGGGCCGGTCCGGTCCGCCTGGCTGGTCACCGCCGACCCCATGGGCCCGGCGCGGCGATTGGTTTATACCACTTGTTCATCCGAACGCCGCTCATCGTCCTCAACTGGTTACGAGCAGCACCGGATTTCGCAACGTCTCACGGACGCGCCCGAGCACCTCCGCGGCCGTGCCGGTCGCCGTGAACCCGGCCGCGAGCCGGTGCCCGCCGCCGCCGAGCCGCTCCGCCGCCGCACGCACGTCGACCGCGCCGGCGGCCCGTAGCGAGCCGGACCAACGGCCCGGCGCCATCTCCTTGAGCACGAGCGCGACCTCCGCGTCGACGGTCGCGCCGAGAATGCTCACGACCGACTCCACCTCCTCGAGCCGTATCCCATCGTCCATATCGGACAGATGGACGGCGGTGTGCGCGAAACCCAGTCCCCCGGCCAACTCCGGCTCGAGCTCGGCCCGACCGAGCACCCGCGCGAGCATCGGCAGCCACGCGAACGGGTGCGCGTCGATTAGCTCACGGGCGGTCGCGGTCGGGTCGGCGCCCGCCTCGATCAGCCGTGCCGCGGTGCGGTGCGTCGCCGCGGTCGCACGGCGGAACGAGCTCGTGTCGGTGACGAGCCCGGCATACAGACAGCGCGCGATGTCCGGGTCGAGCGGTTCGCGCAGTTCGTCCAGAACCGCGAGGACCAGCACGACGGTCGCCTCCGCGGTGTCGTCGACGACGTGGTGGGTGCCGAAGCGGGTGTTGGACGCGTGGTGGTCGATGACCAGCACCGAGCCGCCCGCCGCGACCGTCGGCCCGATCCGGTCGGCGAGCCCGCCGAGCCGGTGCGCGCTGCCGGTGTCGCACGCGACCAGCAGCGGAACGGTAGGGGGGACGGCCTCGGCCGGCACGACCAGCCCGGCCGGGTCGAGGCCGCGCAGCGTCTCGGGCACCTCGTCGGGCGCGCCGAACGAGACCCGCACGGTCGCGCCGCGCCTTCTCATGACGAGGCCGAGCGCGAGCGCGCTGCCGAGCGCGTCCGCGTCGGGGTTGACGTGCGCGAGCAGCGTCACGTCGGTCGCGGCCCCGAGCAGCTCCGCGGCCGCGCGAAGATCGGCGGTCAGCACCCGCACAGCCTCACGCACTGTGGCGGTGGCGTCCAGTGGGAGAGTTATGCGCCGGCCCGTTCGCCGAGGAACCGGACGATGCCGGGCATGGTGCGCAGCCAGTAGGCGGCGTCGTGTCCACCCGGTTGGAAGTCCGCGACCTGCGGGTTCGTGAGTTCCTTCAGTTTCTGGGCCGCCGGGTGGAACGGGTCGTCCGTGCCGCACCAGACGCCGAGCCGCGCGTCGCCGAGCGCGTCGACGTGCTGGAAGGGGTCGGTCGCGGCCCACGCCCGCTCGCCGGAGAACGCGCCGCGGGCCCGCGCGTCCGGCCAGTCCAGGAACAGCGCCGGACTGATCGTCGCGACCACCGGATGCGGGGTGCGGCGGGCGTAGTTGAGCGCGCCGTAGGCGCCCATGGACAGGCCGAACACCCCGAACGGCAGGGTCTGGAGGTGCCGTTCGGCCAGCCAGCCGGGCAGCTCGTCGTTGAGCATCCGCTGCGGGTCGTCCGCCGGGTCCCGCGCCACCCAGTACGAGTCACCGCCGTCGAGCCCAACCATCGCGAACGGCACGTCCGAGTCGTTCAGCAGCTTCTGGACGCCGAGCTGCACGGTCATCCTGGCGTCCGAGCCGCGGCCGTGCAGTGCCAGGCAGACCGGCAGCTCCTGGTCGAGCGCGCCTTCCGGCCGGACGACGACCATCGTGACCTGACGGCCCCGCGCCCGCGACCGCACGTACTCGACCGAGAGCGCCTTCGGCGACGCGTTCGCGGTCGGCGCGGTCGGGGTGACCGTCGCGGGCGGCAGCGCCGGCACGTCGTCCGAGCACCCGGCGAGCACGAGACCGGCTGCGCCGACGAGCAACGTGCGTCTCTTCACGACCGCCACCCTAGCTTTGACAGGTACCTGTCAATATGGCAGTTTGTCGACTGTGACCGGACTGAGTCCAGGCGGATGGGCGTTCTCCGAGGTGCTGGTGGAGGTGTTCCGGGTGAACGGCCTGCTACTGGCCGCGGGTGACGGGCTCGCCCGGCCCGCCGGGCTGACCAGCGCGCGCTGGCAGGTGCTCGGCGTGATCGACCACGAGCCGGCGACCGTCGCCGAGGTGGCGCGGACCATGGGGCTGACCCGGCAGAGCGTGCAACAGACGGCGGACGCCCTTGGTCGGGATCGGCTGGTCGAGTTCGTCGACAACCCCGCGCACCGGCGGGCCAAGCTGATGGCGCTCACCGACTCCGGGCGCACCGCCCTGCGCTACGTCGAGGAGCGGCAGGCCGGCTGGGCGTCCGACATCGCCCGGCGGCTGCCCATGTCGGACCTGCGCGCGTGCCTCTCGGTGCTGCACGATCTCGGCGACCTGCTGGAGGACGATCATGGCCAATGAGGTGACGGTGCCACTGCTGCCGTGCGCGTCGATCGACGAGATCGTGTCGTTCTACGAGACGCTCGGCTTCACCCGCACGTACCGGCAGACGAAGCCGGACACGGGGGTGGTGCACACGGCGTTCGCGGCCGGCCTGCGCGAGCGGTACGGCAAGGTCCCGATGGCGGGCATCCCCCGCATGACGCGGCCCCGGCGCAGGAAGAACTCGGGCAACCTCGCCGGCTTCACGGTCGTCGACCCCGGCGGCAACCACCTCCGGATCTTCCCGGCGGGAGACGCGGCGCCCGTCGCGGAGCAGGGCAAACTCGGTGTGGCACTGGACAACGCGGTGGTGCAGGGCGACAGCAGGGGCTACCCGGCCCAGGCCGCCAAGGTCCTCGACGGCGCGCTGGCCAGGGTCACGGACGCGACGGCCGTCGAACGGGTCGAGGCGCTCGCCTACCGCGCGGAGCTGGCGATGCGACTCGACGACCGCGCGGGGCTGACGCGGATGCTGGCCGAGCTGCGGGCGGTCGAGCTGTCCCCGGCGGAACGGGACCAGGTGGCCGCCGCCCTCGCGGCCGCGGCGGAGCTGGGCTGACCTACCCCGCCGTCACGCACGGCGACTCCGCGCCGAGCAGCAGGTCGCCGGCTCCGTTGTCACGCAATGACATCCGGAAGTCGTCGCCCGTGTTCTCCACCCACACGTAGTGCCGCTCGGGCCGTAGGTCGTCCAGCACCTCGAAGTCGTGCTTCGTCCACCACGTCACCAGCGTGTCGAAGTGCTTGCTCTCGTCGCCGAGGCCACGCACCCAGTAGGTGCTGACAACCTTCACCCGGCCGCGCGGCTCTCCTTTGCACACAACGGAAGCCGCCGGCTCGCTGGCCTCGAGCCGGGCGTCCTCAGGCAGCGCGGTGGCCGCGCGCCGCACGTAGCTCTCCACCCGGTCGTAGGCCTGCGATTCCGTCACCGGTGCGATGGCCTTCTGTCCCCCGCAGCCGGCGAGCGCCAACACGACCACGAGTCCACACAGTAGTCGCCTCATGGCATGCCGTCAGGCCACGCGCGCGGCGAAGCGAAGGTGGGTAACGCGGTCATGGCCCACTGCCCGGCGATCGTGTCGTTCATGCCCGTTCCTCCTCCACATCCGGCAGCCAACGCGTGTCCACGGCCCAGGAGCCGGTTCTCGGTGCCAGGGTCGGACGCGATGACGTGTGCGCAGAAGTCGGAGTCAGCCGGGTGCATCTCGTGGATGTCCGCCGGATCCTCCATCTTGGACAGGTGAATGTCGTTACCCGCGACGGTCGCACAGACCTGGTCCCCGGGGAATTTCAGTTCGGACACATTGTTCCCATCGCCGTGCCGCTGATGGGCAGTCTGACGAGATACGACGGTAGGTGGTGCCGTGGTCACCCGAAGTTGAGTAGTACTACCGATCTGGCAACGGTCGCGTCTCGGCGCCACCCAGCGACGCGCTACGTCAGGGCCGGCGGGTCACGCAACCGGTGTGCGGCTCAGTCCTCGTCGTCGTCCTCGCGGGGGGCGCGGTACGGGTCGGGGTCACCGGCCGGCTTGGCGCCGTTGGCGATCCGCGCCACCTCGGCGTCGGCCGCCTGCGCGCGGGCCAGCAGGTCCTCGATCCGCTTCGCGTCCTCCGGGACGGTGTCGGCCTGGAACGTCAACGTCGGCGTGAACCGGACGCCCGTGCCCTGCCCGACCATCGTCCTGAGCACGCCCTTCGCGGACTCCAGCGCCTGCGCGACCCCCTGGAAGTCGGGCTGCGCGTCGAGCTTGTCACCGAGTGCGGTGTAGAAGACGGTCGCGTCGTGCAGGTCCGCGGTGATCTTGACGTCGGTGATCGTGACCCGTGCCAGGCGCGGGTCCTTCACCTCGTGCTCCAGCGCGGACGCCACGATCTGCGAGATGCGCTTCGCGAGCTTGCGTGCGCGCGGTGCGTCAGCCACGACGGTTCCTCTCCTTACGAGCGTGAAAATCTCAGTCCTCGGGGCCGAGCCAGCGCCGGCGGGCGGACAGCAGGTCGAGCTCCGGACGGCCGGCCACCAGCCGTTCGCACGCGTCGAGCACGTCGTCCACATGCGACGCCTCGGCCGCGACCACGGCGACGCCGATCAGCGACCGCCGATGCTTGTCCAGATGTCCCGCCTCGGCGACGGTCACCTCGAACCGCTTGCGCAGCTCCGCGATGATCGGCCGCACGGCCGAGCGCTTCTCCTTCAACGAACGGATGTCGCCGAGCAACACATCCAGCTCGAGTGCCCCCACATACAACGAAAGTCCTTCAATAAGCCCAGTTGCCGCCCAACGGGTGGGCGGCAACCGGGACCTACGACATCATCAGTCGCGCGGCTTCTCACGCAGTTCGAAGGTCTCGATCTGGTCGCCGACCTTGAGGTCACCGTACGAACCGAGCGTCAGACCACACTCGAAGCCCTCGCGGACCTCGACGGCGTCGTCCTTGAACCGCCGCAGCGAGCTGACCGGCAGGCTCTCCTGGATGACCACGCCATCGCGCATGAGCCGCGCCTTGGCGTTGCGCCGGATCTCGCCGGACAACACCATGCAGCCCGCGATCGTGCCGACCTTCGAGGACTTGAACACGTCGCGCACCTCGGCGCGCCCCAGCTCGACCTCTTCGTAGATCGGCTTGAGCATGCCCTTGAGGGCCTGCTCGATCTCGTCGATCGCCTGGTAGATGACCGAGTAGTACCGAACGTCGATGCCTTCTCGGTTGGCCTGCTCGGTGACCTTGCCCTCGGCGCGGACGTTGAACCCGAGGATGATCGCGTCGGACGCGATCGCCAAGTCCACGTTGGCCTTGGTGATGCCACCGACACCGCGGTCGATGACCCGCAGCTCGACCTCTTCGCCGACGTCGAGCTGCGTGAGCGCGTCCTCGAGAGCCTCGACGGTACCCGAGTTGTCGCCCTTGATGATCAGGTTGAGCTGGCTGGTCTCCTTGAGCGCGGAGTCCAGGTCCTCCAGGCTGACCCGCTTGCGCCGCGAGGCGTTCGCCGCGTTGCGCATCCGGGCCGCCCGGCGCTCGGCGATCTGCCGTGCCGTGCGGTCCTCGTCCACCACCAGGAAGGTGTCACCCGCGCCCGGCACCGACGTGAACCCGATGACCTGCACCGGACGCGACGGAGTCGCCTCGGTGATGTCGTCGTTGAACTCGTCGACCATGCGGCGCACGCGACCGTAGGCGTCGCCGGCGACGATCGAGTCGCCGACCCGCAGCGTGCCGCGCTGGACCAGCACCGTGGCGACCGGGCCGCGACCGCGGTCCAGGTGCGCCTCGATGGCAACGCCCTGCGCCTCCATCTCCGGGTTGGCCCGCAGGTCGAGCGCCGCGTCCGCGGTGAGCACGACCGCCTCGAGCAGCCCGCCGATGTTGATGTTCTGCCGCGCGGAGATATCGACGAACATCGTGTCGCCGCCGTACTCCTCGGCCACCAGCCCGTACTCGGTGAGCTGCTGGCGCACCTTCTGCGGGTTCGCGCCTTCCTTGTCGATCTTGTTGACCGCCACCACGATCGGCAGGCCGGCGGCCTGCGCGTGGTTGATGGCCTCCACCGTCTGCGGCATGACGCCGTCGTCGGCGGCGACCACGATCACCGCGATGTCCGTGGAGTTCGCGCCTCGAGCACGCATGGCGGTGAACGCCTCGTGACCCGGGGTGTCGATGAAGGTGATCACCCGCTCGTTGCCGTCGACGTCGACCGCGACCTGGTAGGCGCCGATGTGCTGGGTGATGCCACCGGCCTCGCCCTCGTGCACGGTCGTCTTGCGGATCGTGTCCAGCAGGCGGGTCTTACCGTGGTCGACGTGACCCATGACGGTCACGACCGGCGGCCGCGCCTGCAGCTCCTCCTCGCCACCGGCGTTCTCGCCGTAGGAGATGTCGAAGGAGTCGAGCAGCTCGCGGTCCTCCTCCTCGGGGCTGACCACCTGCACCTTGTAGTTCATCTCGGTGCCGAGCAGCTCGAGGATGTCGTCGGAGACCGACTGCGTCGCCGTGACCATCTCACCGAGGTGGAACAGCACCTGCACCAGCGAGGCCGGGTTGGCGTTGATCTTGTCGGCGAAGTCGGTCAGCGAGGCGCCACGCGGAAGCCGGATGGACTCGCCGTTGCCCTTGGGCAGGCGAACACCGCCGACGCTGGGCGCCTGCATGTTCTCCATGTACTCCTGGCGCTTCTGCCGCTTCGACTTGCGACCACGCCGGGACGGCCCACCGGGCCGGCCGAACGCGCCCGCCGCGCCACCGCGACCGCCACCGGAGCCGGGACGACCGCCGCCACCGCGGAAACCGCCACCACCACCGGCCGGGGCACCGCCACCGCCGCCACCGGGACGG
>Ga0193716_1001831_pt1 | contig 12201 bp, 11 predicted proteins | sample U2c1metaG_FD_145901 | JGI IMG/M metagenome (GOLD analysis project Ga0193716, IMG submission 145901) | Soil microbial communities from a riparian zone of the East river system, Colorado, United States - U2c1 | ecosystem: Environmental > Terrestrial > Soil > Riparian zone | place: USA: East River...
ACTTGATTGCATTCTGCCATCGATGACCTGATCGATCCGATGCTGATGCTGGGCATGACGGTGGCCGTCTCACGGATACAGCAGGCGGTGCGCACAGGCGAGCCAATCCTGATCTACGGTGACTACGACGTGGATGGGACGACCGCAACGGTGTTGCTGAAGACCGCAATTGAGCGGATTGCCACGAAAGAACTGCCGGCTATCGTGACGTACCATGTGCCGCATCGGTTGCGCGAAGGATATGGGATGCAAACCGGCGTTCTTGGGCAGGCTGCGGTCTCCGGGGTGCGGCTGGTGATCAGCGTCGACACGGGGATTCGGGCCTTTGCCGCGGCGACGGAGGCCAAGGCACTGGGGCTGGACCTGATCGTCACCGACCATCATCTTCCGGATGAGTGCGAGGGCGTTCCGGAGGCGATTGCGGTATTGAACCCTGCCCAGGAGGGGTGTCCGTATCCCTTTAAATCGTTGTGTGGTGCGGGCGTGGCTTTCAAGCTGGCTCACGCCATTCTGGCTGCGGCGGCAGAGACGGATGCGGATCGAGAACGGCTGAAGCTAAGGTTGATTCCCTCGTTTCTGAAGCTGGTGGCCATTGCGACGATTGCAGATTCGGTGCCGCTTGAGGGCGAGAATCGGGTGATTGCAGCGCTGGGGCTGCGCGAGTTACGGAACCCAGTCCAGCCTGGGTTGCGGGCGCTGATGCAAGTGGCTCAGATACCCATCAATCGTGCGCCAACCGCGACGGAGGTAGGCTTCCGCCTGGCTCCGCGCATCAATGCGGCTGGGCGTATGGATATTGCAAGCGACGTCGTCAAGTTGTTTTTGACAAGGGATACAGAGCGCGCGGCGGAGCTGGCAGAGAAGCTGAACCGACTAAATGACGATAGGCGAGCGACGGAGGCAAAGGCGCTCGAAGCAATCGAGATTCAACTTAATGCGCTTCGCGGGCAGTCTGAGGAGTTTCCGGCCAACTGCATCGTTCTGGACGATGCTGACTGGCATCGCGGCGTGTTGGGGATTCTTGCCTCGCGGGTGGTGGACCGCACGGGACGTCCGGCACTGGTGTTGACCCATGAGGATGGACAGGCGCACGGGTCAGGACGGTCGATCCAGGGCTTTCATCTGCTGGAGGCGCTAACGGCTGTTCATAGCGCTTCGAATGGCGTCGATGGCATAGAGGCCAATGCCGGTTTGTTTAGCCGCTTTGGAGGACATGCCCATGCGGTGGGCTTTTCGCTGCCTTCAGAGCGGGTAGAGCTTCTGCGGGATAGGATGCAGCGGTATGGCGCTTCGCTGTTGACCGGTACGCTGCTGACACCGAACCTGACGTGTGACGCAGAGGTTTCGCTCAGCGAGCTGACGCAGGATTTCTTCGAATGGCTTACACGGTGTGGTCCATTCGGCATCGGCAACCGGGAGCCTATCTTCGTCTCTCGCGAGGTTACGCTTACGGCTGAGGTACGCCTGATCAAGGAGCTGCACATCTGCCTGCAGGTGCAGCAGGCTGGGAGGGCCGAGCGCTTCAGCGCGCTTGGATGGAGCCGTACGGTGAACTGGCCGATGCGTTGTGAAGAGCTGGCGCTGCGGGTGGGCTCTCGTATTGACGTTGCCTATCGGTTGAAGACCAAGGCGAACCCACAGTTTCCGGGCCTTGAACTGGAGTTGATCGATCTACGGTTGGCTGGGTCGTCTACCTGAGACTTAAGTAGAGCTTAAGAAGTGGGGTATACGAGCAGCTTCCCTCCCCTCATTTTTGGCCAGCGAAATCTTCTGCTTCGTTTTCAGTGCTTTCGCGTCTTATATACTGACCATTCAATCTAATGCCGACTACCGAGACAAGACGCCTGAATCCTGTTGTGCTGTGGGGCATGGTGCTCGCCGTCATCGTGCTGTTCGTTGTGACTATTCGCGCGTTCACCCGCGATATCGTGGAAGTTCGGGTGGCGGCCGTGAATCACCAGAATCTACTGAGCACGGTTTCGACCAACGGCAGGGTTGAGCCCGTAGAGTACTACCAAGCACACGCGCCCGCGGCTGGAATTGTAGCCAAGGTCTATGTTGAGGTTGGACAAAAGGTCAAGATCGGGGACCCGTTAGTCAAGATGGATGATGCCGAGCCAACAGCTCGACTGGCCACGGCAACCGCTGCGTTGCGGTCAGCTGAATTGAATCTGCAGAACACCAAGCAGAACGGATCGCAAGAGGAGCGTCTCGCCTTGTCAGCCGATCTCAGTCGCGCCGAGATACGTCAGAGACAGGCCCAGACCGATCTCGCCGCACTACGCCAGCTCCAACAGAAAGGCGCCGCTTCCCCTGCGGAGATCGCATCGGCCGAACAACGGCTGCAGGAGGCAACCAGTGCGCTGCAAAGCATCCGGCAACGCGGCACGGAGCGTTACAGCGCGGGCGATCTGATGCGTGCGCAGGCTCAACTTGCCGATGCTAAAGGCGCCGTGGCCGCCGCGCGCAGCAGCTATGCCGCCGCGAATATCCACTCCCCGCAGAACGGAACTGTGTACTCCATTCCGGTGTCTACCTACGACTTTGTTCCAGCAGGAGAAGATCTGCTCGACGTTGCCGACCTGAACCGGCTCCTGGTTCGTGCCTACTTCGACGAGCCGGAGATCGGGAAGCTGGCTGTCGGCCAAGCCGTCAAGATTGTTTGGGACGCAAAGCCGAACCAGACGTGGCATGGACACATCAGCCGCGCCCCTGCTACGGTGATCACCTACGGCACACGGAATGTGGGTGAGTGCATTATCACGGTAGACGATGCCCGAGGCGATCTGTTACCGAACACGAACGTCACAGTTACAGTCACTACCTCACAGCGTTTCAACGTGCTCAGCGTCCCCCGTGAGGCAGTTCATTCTGAAGGAGGCGGTGACTATGTCTTCCGCGTCATCGGAGGCAAGCTCGTACGTACCCCCGTGCAGGTCGGTGTATTCAACCTCACGCGGGAAGAGATCACCGGAGGACTCACCGAAAAGGATACAGTCGCACTGAGCGCCACCAGCAACCGTGATCTATCGAACGGTCTTGCGGTGAAGATAGTCGAATAACTATGGTTCTGACGACTCGTCTGATTTCACTTCGGCTGGCGTTTCTGGTTCTCGCTCTGATCTCCGTCACGAACTCCATCCATGCGGAGAATGCACAGGCAAACGCCCTTTTGCAGCAGGGCCGGGTGGATGAAGCAGGCAATCTACTGCATCAGGCTCTGTCGGCACAGCCGGGTGATGCCAAAGCACACCAGCTTCTATGCAGGGTGTACTACGCGCAGGATATGGCCGACTCGGCGATCCATGAATGCGAGTTGGCCACGTCGAACGCTCCCACCGAGAGTGAACATCAGGTGTGGCTGGGACGCGCCTATGGGCTCAAGGCATCGCACGCGAATCCCCTGATTGCCTATGGACTCGCGAAAAGGGTTCGATCCTCCTTTGAACATGCCGTCCAGCTGAACGCTGCCAATGTCCATGCGATGAGCGATCTTGGACAGTATTACGTAGCGGCCCCTGGGTTTGTTGGCGGTGGACTGGATAAGGCGGAGACACTTGCCCAACAGATGCAGTTTCGATTTCCGGCACAGGCGCATCGCCTGCGTGGATTTATCGCCAATAAGAGGAAGGATACGGCCACCGCTGAGGCGGAGTTCAAGGCTGCGACTGCAGGTAAGGCACCTGAGGCCTTTATCGACCTCGGCCAATTCTATGAAGAACATGGCCAGCCGGATAAGGCAGTTGCCGCACTGCAGGCCGGCATTGCCGCGGACCCCATGAAAGATGCCGCACTCGTCGATGCGGCGAGTATCCTCACTGCGGCACAGCGATCCCCGGAGCTGGCAGAACAGCTCCTGCGCGACTATCTCTCCTCCACCGCGAAGTCGGATAGTGCGCCTGCATTTAAAGTGCATATCCAGCTTGGCGATCTTCTTCTTCATCGCGGCGACTCCGGCGGCGCACGTCGCGAGTATGCCGCTGCGCTCGCCATGGCCTCCAACTATGCCCCTGCCCGCAAGGCGATCCAGGGTTTGTAAGAGGAAAGGCTATACCATGGTGTTCAGTCGATCTCGCAGGAGCCTTTCAGGACGTATGACCCGCCTTCTTCACCTACTTATTGCGTCTTCTGCGCTCGCCCTCGCGGTGATACCTGCCAAAGCGCAGATCTCATTCACCACGGCGGTGGACCTTGCGCTCAAGAACAGCCCCAAGGTTCGGATGGCGGAGGCGGACGTCGACAAGGCAAGAGCTGCACTGGAGGAGTCCCGAGATGTGTATATACCGACTCTGGTCGGAGGATCGGGCTTGGGTTACTCCTACGGATTCCCCCTGGGTCAACCGTCGGTCTTCAACTTCACCTCACAGTCGCTGCTCATCAGCTTTGCGCAGCCGGACTACATCCGCGCGGCCCGCGCCTCGCTCAATGCGGCCAACCTGACGCTCAAGGATGCCCGCCAGGCGGTCGTGGAAGACACGGCAATCACTTACCTCGCGCTTGATCGCGATCTGCAACGCCAGGCCGCGCTTGGAGACGAAAACGGTTATGCCACACGGCTGGTCTTAATCGTTCAGGCCCGTCTCGACGCCGGCCAGGAAACCCCAATCGGTCTGACGACGGTCCGCCTTACAGCAGCGCAGGTGCGCCTCGCCCGGCTGCGGGCAGAGGATGAAACAGCAACCGATCAGGCACACATGGCGCGGCTCACAGGACTTCCCGCCGCAGGCCTCGGCGTCATCTCGTCGAGTATCCCGCCTTTCGCTCCTCCGGCGCCTGATGGCCCTTTGACCACGGGGCCGGTGACCAGCCCCGTGGTCGAGGCCGCCTATGCGACCGCAAAGGCCAAACAGCAAATCGCCTCTGGCGACGCGCGCTATCTCTGGCGGCCGCAGATCTACTTTGTCGCACAGTACAGCTTGTTCTCGAAGTTCAACAACTACGACCTGTACTACCAGCGCTTTCAGTACAACAACGCGGGAATCGGCGTTGAGATCAGGTTTCCGGTCTTCGACGCCGTGCACAAAGCCAAGGCGCGTGAATCCGCAGCCGATGCCGCGCACTCCCAGTATGAGGCCGATGCCGCCCGCGACCAGTTCCTCGAGGGCCGGCAGAAGGCCCGCCATGCCACCACGGAGCTAGCCGCTCGGGCCGAGGTTGCGGGTCTCGACCAGCAACTGGCCCAACAGCAACTGGATGCCATGTTGGTTCAGTTGAAGGCTGGTAATGGAAACTCGTCGGGCGCGCAGATGACTCCGAAGGATGAACAGACAACGAGGATTGCGGAGCGGGAGAAGTTTCTGACCGTTCTGGACACCAACTTCCAGATGCAGCAGGCGCAGATCAACCTGCTACGCCAGAACGGCGAACTCGAAACTTGGGTCAAAGCAGTCTCGCAGTCGCAACCCTCTATCTCATTGAAACCAGAATGAAGATTAAGGCAGCCATCGCGGCTCTATTTGTTCTTCTCGTTCTTGGAAGTCTATGGGGTATGCTCCGCGACCAGCGGCTGGATGGGGCCTTTTCGACAATCAACAAACAGGCGAGCGAAGCGCAGGTGCGTGCGGCAATGGGCGCTCCCAACGCCATTGAGCGGCCGTGCCGAGCCTATGACACGCAACTGACGACGAATTGCGAGCATGTTTTCGTATATCGATCCAGCTTTGCGCCCCTGCGTCATCGATATTGGCTGGTCTTCTTCGATGAAAACAATAAGGCTACGGCGACATCAAGCCAAGCGGAACCATAGACGGAACGCCAGAAATCTCCCCTAACCCCTTAACTGAATGGTAAAATTGATCTATTATTATGCCTCTGAAGACACTGTTTTTGAACCCGCCCTCCTTTGAGAACTTTGACGGTGGTGCCAGCTCCCGCTGGCCCGCTACCCGCGAGATCGAGTCTTACTGGTACCCGGTGTGGCTGGCTTATCCTGCCGGCATGCTGGAGGGCTCGAAGCTGCTGGATGCGCCGCCGCATCACGTCTCCGCGGATGAGACCATCGAGATCGCCAAGGGCTACGAGTTCCTCGTGCTGTTTACCTCGACCGTCGGCTGGAGCGGGGATCACGCTCTCGCAGAGTCCATCAAGCGTGCGAATCCGACCATCAAGATCGCCTTCGTCGGGCCGCCGGTTACGACTGACCCCGATCGCGCCCTGAACGAGTGCGCTGTGATCGACTTCGTCTGCCGCCGCGAGTTCGACTTCTCCGTGGTGGAATACGCGAACGGCAAGCCGCTGAACGAGATCCTCGGTATCAGCTACAAGGATGCAAGCGGTGTTATTCAGCACAACCCCGATCGTCCGCAGGTCGAAGACCTCGACGCGATGCCCTGGGCTACGAAGATCTACAAGCGCGATATGGATGTGACGCGCTACAACGTGCCGTTCCTGCTGCATCCGTACATCTCGCTCTACTCCACGCGCGGCTGCCCGGCGCAGTGCACCTTCTGCCTCTGGCCGCAGACGCTCTCGGGCCACGCATGGCGCAAGCGTTCTACAGATGACGTTGCGGCCGAGATGGCCTGGGCCAAGGAGAACTTCCCCCACGTCAAGGAGTTCTTCTTCGACGACGACACCTTCAACATCCAGAAGGTGCGCACCATCGAGCTCTGCGAGAAGCTGAAGCCTCTCGGTATTACGTGGTCCTGCACGTCGCGTGTTACGACCGACCGCGATACGCTCAAGGCCATGAAGGAGGCCGGTTGCCGTCTGCTCATCGTCGGCTTCGAGTCCGGCGATCCCCAGATCCTCAAGAACATCAAGAAGGGTGCCACCGTCGAGCGTGCACGCGACTTCGTCAAGGACTGCCACGACCTCGGTCTGATCATCCACGCCGACTTCATCCTCGGCTTGCCGGGAGAGACCAGGGAGTCGATCCGCAACACGATCAACTTCGCCAAGACGCTGGACTGCGAGACCATTCAGGTCTCCGTCGCCCATGCCTATCCTGGCACGGAGTTCTACGACTTCGCTCACAAGAACGGCTTCATCACCAACGAGAAGATGGAAGACGGCGGCGGACACCAGATGGCCCACATCGAGTATCCCGGCCTTCCAACCGAGTACGTGATGGAGATGGTGCACAAGTTCTACGACGAGTACTACTTCCGTCCCAAGGCTGCGTTCCGCGTGGTCTGGAAGGCTGTCGTCAACCGCGACGTTCCGAGACTCTACGTCGAGGCCAAGGCGTTTATGAAGCTCCGCTCGCAGCGCAACAAGGCTGCTCGCGCAAAGAAGGAAGAGAACGCGCTCAAGGCTCAGGAATCCGTCAGCATGAACGCTTAGTTTCTCTTAGGACTCAACAGCGGTCAGCATGAACCATGCTGACCGCTTTCTCTTGAACGGGATCAATTACGGATGCAACACACTCTCACCCCACGCCGCTGGCTCGTCCTGCTTGCCGTCATGCTGGGAGCCTCCATCGGAGACGCTCTGCTCGGCATCGGCATGAAGCAGATAGGCCCGGTCTCGCTCGCACACCTCAGTACCCTCTTCTTTGCCCTGAAGAGTCCGTGGATCATCTCCGGGATCGTCGTCCTGCTGGGGTTCATGGCCTCGTATATGACGGCGCTCAGCTGGGCTGATATCACCTTTGTCCTGCCTGCTACTGCCTTCGGCAACGTCATTGTTACCCTGCTCTCGAAGTTCTGGCTCAATGAGCATGTCTCGGCCTCGCGCTGGCTGGGTATCGCGCTCATCGTCATCGGCGTCGGCTTCGTCGCCAACGGTCCATCGCGCACCGAACATCCACAGGCTGAGCCAGTCCCGGAGGTCGTTCCATGAGCCACGCCACCCTGCATACCTGGACCACTATCTTCGCCGTCGTCATCACTGCCACCGCGGGAGACATCCTCATCGCCGGGGGGATGCGCAAACTGGGCGATCTCGACGACATCCGTGCGCACTCCGGCCTCATCGGGGCTATCAAGGCCGTGCTCTCCAGCACCATGTTCCTTCTGGGCATCTGCTGCATGGCGCTGAGCTTCTTCTCGCTGCTGTTTGCGCTCTCCGATGCGGACCTTAGTCTTATCGCTCCCGCGACGGCTTCGCTTACGTTTATTACAACTGCCGCAGCCGCCAAGATCTTTCTGAAAGAGAACGTCGACAGACGCCGCTGGCTCGCCGCACTCTTCGTTTGTGCTGGGGTGGCTCTGTTGGCGAGATAGACCCTTGAGGGGGTCCCCCTCCCCCATATTTCTTATTAACATCCTTCGATTCAATCATTTACGTGATGCACTGTCTGCAAAGTCGTGCAAGTAAACGGGTTATGGCTAAAGTCGTGCGAATAAACCGGTTATGCGTTCTCCTGTGGGCTTAATTGGATGAGCCCCGGTTGGCCGGGGCTCTTTCTTTGATTCTGTTTTAAGTGTAACGAATTGAGGGGAACTAATACGCAACCTCTATTTCTTTTGTTTACATTGAGTTAGATGGTTTTGGGGCTTGACAAGGTTTTTGAGTGAGTTTGCTGCGCATGGACGGAGGCATTATCCGTTGCTTCGTTGAGATGAGGATTTGTCGTAGATCGAACAGAACGAATGCGGAGTTGGTTGCTGAAAGGTCTGACAGTCGTGGCTAATGATGACCTTCGGGATCCTTCGCTGCGCTCAGGATGACAGCAAGAACTTACAACAGCAACAACAATTGCAAACAGGAAGAACAAGAACAACAGCAACAACAGGAACAACATCAACATCAACATCAACTGCAACAGCAAGAACAACTGCAACGACAACTGTAACGACAGCCGCAACGGCAGCCGCGACTGAAGCCGCAAATGCAGTTGTAACAGAAGGTTACCGCTATTTGCTGAGCCAACGCATCAGGCCGCTGGCGGGGGTCTCGGGTGCCATGAAACGGGTGGGGTTGCCCATCAGGGCTCCGGCGGCGAGCCTGCCACTGCGTACGGCGCCCTCCATGGTCGACGGCCATTCGGTTGCGGTCCAGTCGCCTGCAAGGTAGAGACCGGGCCACTGGGTGGTTTGTCGCGGGCGGAAGCTGTCCAGGCCCGGGGTTACGGAGAAGGTTGCGCGGGCTTCCTTCAGGACGCCGGTCTTCAGGAGCTTTGCCTGTTTCGCGGCCGGGAAGAAGGTCTCGAACTCCTGCAATGCGGAGGAGAGTATCTCTTCCCTGTTCATGTTGAGCTCTGCCCATGAGGCGCTGATGACGAGCTCGAGATAGCAACCGCGTTCAGCAGGCCAGCGGCGAATGCGTGACTTGGTGAAGACCCATTGGATACGGGTATCCAGTAGAACGGCGTGGTCGAGCTGCGTGACATCGCGGTCGTACCAGAGATGAATCGTGGTGATGGGGGCCGGGATGAACTGGTCGAAGTCGCTGGAGAGATCAGGCTTGCCTGATGCTGACGGCAGGCTACCCAAGAGGGCCTTCGTCTGCTTGAAGTCGGTGGCGAGGACCACAGCTTCGGCGATGTACTCTCCTCCGCCTGCGAGGAGGCGCCAGTGGCCATCCGGTGTCTGGTGGATGCGGTCGACTCCGGCTTTGAGCCTCACGTCGACGCCCTGCCTGCGCGCGAACTCCGCTACAGGAGTGAAGAACTCGCTGAGTGGTGCTGCCGGGATGCCGAGGCGGCCTGCCTCCGGGGAGCGGAGGAAGGACTCGTGGAAGACTTTGCCGGCGTATTTCACGGAGCAGCGGTCGAAGCTGTCGTTGAGAGCACCGACGACGACCGGCTCCCAGAAGTGACGGATGGCACGCTCGGTCTGCCCGGTGCGCTGGAGCCAGTTGGCGAAGCTCTCGGTGTCGTGGGCTGGGTATCCGCGGAGGAAGCGAGCGAGGCCGGTGGCTATGCCAACCTTGTCGCGCAGGCTGAGCATGGGGGCGCGAAGGAAGCTCAACGCCTGGTGTGCCGGGGCGGGAAGGCCGCTGGAGCGCAGGGGGCTGCGGCGACCGCTGGGCTCGATAAAGACCAGCTCTTCGTACCAGCGGATGGTATCGGCCATGCCTGCCTGCTGGCAGAGATCGAGGATGTTGGTACAGCAGCCGAGGACTACGTGCTGCGAGTCGATGGTCTCGTCGAGGGCGGGGTGATCGTAGGAGTAGGCGCGGCCACCGATGTAGGGGCGGCGTTCGAGCAGGGTGACGCTTGCGCCCGCTCCAGCAAGGGCTGTGGCAGCTGCGAGGCCAGCTACGCCTCCGCCTACTACGATTGCGTCGCGAGGCTCCGTCACCGTGATGCTCCGCGGTTGCGCAGGCCCATCACAGCACCCTGAGCGAGGATGAGCAGCTTCTCCGGTGTGGGGACGCGGGCGCGCTTGCTGAAGACATCGCTGTCGGCGGCACTGATTTTATGGAGGAGGCGGTGGTAGATGGTGACGAGCACCCAGAGCGCGGCACGGCTGTCGGCATCGATCAGACGCAGAAGACGGTCGGCGGAGGCGTAGTATTGCTCGGCACCTGAGCCGACGACATAGAGAGCGGCGCGCTCGTTGGGCTGGAGGCTAGCGCCCTTGGCCAGTGCGTGGATGCGGTCGAGGGTAACACCGAACTCGTTCAGGAGATCCAGGGGAAGATAGATGCGTCCGCGCTCGGCGTCTTCCTTCACATCGCGCAGGATGTTGGTTAGCTGGAAGGCTATTCCTGTCTCTTCGGCGAGCTTTTCTGCCTGCGGATCGGTGTAGCCGAAGATGCGGATGCAGACCAGGCCGACGACCGAGGCTACGAGGTAGCAGTAGCGGTAGAGATCGTCGAAGGTGGCGAAGGTCTGGAGCTGGTTCGCCGGAGTGGACTGAGGGTCGAGGTCCATGGTGGTTCCCTGCACCAATTCTTCGAGCAGGACGTCGGGGATTGCGAATTGTCTCTGGGTGTCGTTCAGGGCGAGGAAGACGGGGTCGTCCGAGGCGCCGGAGATGCGAGCAACACGCCAGGCCGCAACCCAGTTAGCCATGACGGTGCGGCGCTCGGGGATGGGCATCGATTCGTCATCGGCGATGTCGTCGGCGCGACGCATGAAGGCGTAGACCGCGCACATGGCGTTTCGCTTGTGCTCTGGCAGGACGCGGAAGGCGTAGTAGAAGTTCTTTGCTTCGCGTTGGGCTATGGCACGGCAGACGGCGTAGGCTTCGGCAGTTGTCACCGTGGCAGCCCCGCGCGCAGCTTGCTCATGAATGCTCCTGCCAGCAGGCTTAACTTCTTCGTCTTCGAGACTACGGGCCTTCCCCGCAGGACATCGAAGTCCTCTACGGTGATGCCATCGAGGATGGCGTCTCCGCCTTTGCGGAAGAGATCGAGCGTTACGGCTAGATCCCTGTCGACGTGGGCGCTGATAGCGCCGCCTTCATGCAGCATCTCGCGGGTGCGGACGACCAGACTTTGAATCATGGCGCGGAACTCGGGCGTGAAGACTCGCCCCTCAATCTGGCCCTCGTCTACGCCGAATCGGAGCATAGATTCGGCGGGTATGTAGCGTCTGCCGCGTTCGGCGTCTTCGACTACATCCTGCCAGAAGTTGGCGAGTTGCAGCGCCGTGCATACCTTGTCGGACAGCAGGGCTATTGACTCTTCCTTGTACCCGGAGACCCATAGGACCAGGCGTCCGACGGGGTTGGCCGAGTAGTGCGAGTATTCGAGGAGTTCTTCCCAGGTGTTGTACTCGGTCTTGACCTGGTCCATGCGGAAGGCGTGCAGAAGATCGGCGAACAGCTCGCGAGGGACGCCACACTCGCGAATGGTCTCGTGCAAGGCGACAAATACCGGGTGCATCGACCGTTCCGGGGTGTCATAGCACTCGTCGAGCATGGAGCCCCAGGCATCGAGCAGGCGCATGGCGATGGCCGGGTCGGGAACCTCGTCGCCGAGGTCGTCCGCCACTCTGGAGTAGGCATAGATGCTCTCGAAGTGGGGCCTTACCTTTCGGGGCAGAAACCAGGTGGCTACGTGAAAGTTCTCGTAGTGCGATGTCGCCAGTTGGCGGCACCATGCCTGCGCCTCCTGAAGGGTTGGCCGCTCCAAAGGGGTCAGGTAATCCGGTGGGGCTCCCAAAAGGGCGTGGTGGGACGTAGTAATTTCGCTCACCGCGGCACTCCGTCCGGAAAGACCGCGGTTTTGATGTCGTGTGAGCCATTATTCCGGTTCATCATGCGGGCGAAGACCTCAGGAACCTTTTCCAAACCTACACGGCCTGTGATGTACTCGGCGCATTTGAACCGGCCGCTGGTGACCAATTCAAAGGCCGTTCTGGAGGTT
>Ga0193716_1001832_pt1 | contig 12190 bp, 14 predicted proteins | sample U2c1metaG_FD_145901 | JGI IMG/M metagenome (GOLD analysis project Ga0193716, IMG submission 145901) | Soil microbial communities from a riparian zone of the East river system, Colorado, United States - U2c1 | ecosystem: Environmental > Terrestrial > Soil > Riparian zone | place: USA: East River...
CCGGCACTAATGATTTTTGTTGGGATAGATAATTTCATCCGCCGGCTGCGCCGGATCCACCCGGTTCGGTCATCGCCACCGGATCGAGCGCGCGATTGAGTTCGTCCTCGGGCAATACTTTTTCCGCGACACAAATCTCGCGCACCGTTTTTCCGGTCTTTGCGCTTTTCTTCGCAATTTCGGCGGCGCGATCGTAACCGATAATTGGGGCAAGACTGGTCACCATCGCCATGGAGAGTTCGACCAGTTCCTGGCAGCGTTCCCTATTCGCGACAATGCCGCGCACGCATTTCTCGCCGAAAGCATCGGCTACATTCGCTAGCAATCGGATGGACTCGAGAAGATCGTGCGCCATGACCGGCATCATTACGTTGAGATCGAAATTGCCGTTCGCCCCAGCCCAGGTGATGCAAGTGTCGTTGCCGAAAACTTGCGCACAAACCATCATCATCGATTCGCACATGACCGGGTTCACTTTGCCGGGCATGATCGAACTGCCCGGTTGTGTCGCCGGCAATTGAATTTCACCGATGCCGCAACGCGGACCACTTCCGAGCCAGCGAATATCGTTCGCGATTTTGAACAAACTGGTCGCAATGGTTTTGAGCTGGCCACTAGCTTCCACGACCGCATCCTTGCTGCCTTGTGCTTCGAAATGGTTTTTCGCTTCGTAAAACGCAATGCCGGTCCGCTGTTCCAAGTGAACCATGATTTTTTTCGGAAGATCGACATGCCGATTTAAACCAGTGCCGACGGCGGTGCCGCCCAGGGCAAGCTCGCGCAATACTTCGATCGCTTTTTCTGCGCGCGATTTCGCGTAAGCAACCTGTTGCGCGTAACCGGAAAATTCCTGACCGAGCCGGACGGGCGTGGCATCCATCAAATGAGTCCGGCCGATCTTGATGATGTCCCAAAATTCTTTTGCCTTGGCCTCCAGCGCGTTGTGCAATTTTTCCAGGGCGGGTCCGAGACGATTCTTCAATTCCTCAGCTGCACTAAGGTGAATGGCCGATGGAATCACATCGTTGCTCGATTGCCCCATGTTGACGTGATCGTTCGGATGAACGAGCTCGCGCGAGCCGATCGGCTTGCCGGCCAGTTGCGCACAGCGATTCGCGATCACTTCATTCGCGTTGGTGTTCGTGCTGGTGCCGGATCCGGTCTGGAAAATGTCGAGCGGAAAATGTTCGTCCAGTTTTCCATCGACCACTTCTTCCGCGGCTTGGACAATGAGCGCGGCGCGTCGGTCGTCAAGCAAACCGAGATCGCGATTGGCCTGGGCCGCAGCCCCTTTGATCAAACCAAGCGCGTGGATAAACGGCCGGGAGAATCGGTAACCGCTAATTGGAAAATTGAGAACGGCGCGTTGGGTCGATGCTCCATAAAGGGCGGACTCAGGGACGGACATCTCGCCCATCGAATCCTTTTCCACGCGCGTCGCCCCGCCGGTCATTCAGAATGATTCGCTGAAACTCCGACGGTCGAACCGTTAGCGTGCCGGCCATTGCCTAAATCCGTTTTTTCAAAAACGGTGATGAACATGGGCGGAATATTTTGCAAAACATATTCCGAATCGGCCCGGTCGAAAATGGTAGCGTGCTGCTTCAGCTCGTTGGTCACTTGGTAAATAATAAAATTACCGCCTGGGACCAGCGCGTCGTAGGTTTTTTGCAGAAGCGCTCGTTTCTTATCGATTTGCAGAATGCTGAACGGGATGCCGGAGAGGATGTAATCGCAATGCGGAATGCCGCGGCGTTCCAACTCTTGCGGAAGAAGAGCCGCATCCAGGTTGATGATGTGGACGCGCGGATCGTCGGCGAACTGCTTCTCCAAGTCCCGCGACAAATGCGCGTCCAGTTCAAACAAAAGCAGTTGCGCGTTCGGTTTCATCCGGCGCGCAATCTCGCGCGAATGCACTCCTACGCCCGGGCCGTATTCGGCGATGACTTGCGCCCGATCGAAGTCGATCTTGTTCGCGACCCGCTCTACCAGCGCTTTGGAACTGGGGATGATTGAGGCGATTTGCCATGGTCGTTGCAAAAATCGCTTGAAAAACAGGACGCTCATTGAGGTTCGAATAGTCAACTGCGCCCCCCCTATTGTCCAGTCGCGATCTGCCTTGCGGGTTGAACGAGGGTGGCCGCCAATAAGAAACATTGACAGCGATTCTAAAATTTATAATGCTTTGCCTAGCGAAATGTCTTGCCCTGTCTCACCCCAGTTGATGATTTTCCTTCATGCATAACCTGTTAACGGTCAAAGAAACGGCCAAATACCTCCGCATCCCCTTGCCGACCGTTTACTATCTGGTCCAGCGCGGGCAATTGCCCGCTATCCAAATCGGTGGCCGTTGGCGCATCAAAAAATCTTCGCTCGATAAAGACATCCTCAAGGAAGACAAGTCGGGCCAGCCCACCGTGCTGGTGGTGGATGACGACGAGAGCCTGCAAAATCTTTTCAAGCTTTTCCTTAAAAAAATTGGATTCAGCCGCGTGGTAGTCGGCACGGTGAAAGAGGCATTGGCCGCACTGGAGAAGCAAAAGTTCGATCTCGTTTTTCTCGATCTGAAATTGCCCGATGGGCCGGCCGACGATGTGTATGATGCGGTCAAAGAAGGCCAGCCGGAATGTCCGATCGTTATTATTACCGGTTATCCCGACAGCGAAATGTTGGATCGGATTTTGGCCAAGGGACCGATCACGGTTCTGAAGAAGCCGCTCAAGGTCGACCAGCTCAAGCAGACTGTCCGCATCCTCGGTCACAAAGACGCCGTCAAATTGGCGGCGTAACACGGGGCTTCCTCCCGCGGTTTAATCTCTGGGGCCATCGCGTCGCATTGCTGCAACTTGCCAACGCCGTGAGCGCGTCGCATAATTGCTTTCCATTTTTTTGGGCGCGGTTAGCTCAGTGGTAGAGCACTACCTTGACACGGTAGGGGTCACAGGTTCGAACCCTGTATCGCGCACCATCTCAATCTTGGGGCGCCAGTTCCCAGCGACTGCCAGTTGAATTAAGCAACTTGTCTTCGCCGCAGCCGGTAAACCCCGAGAATGCCGATACCGGCAACAAGGAGCGAGGCTATACCTGGTTCGGGGATCAAGAGGGGGTCGAGAAGAAATGCGTGCATTTGCCCGCCGAAAGTTCCGAACCCGACAATCATGCCCGAGTCGTTAATGGCCTGAGCATTGAGCAACACCCAGCCAGTGCCGTTTCCAATCAAAGTGTTGAGATCGACCATGCCGCCATTGGAGCTGTAGAAAAACGCGTGTTGCGTGCTGTTGTCGCTCAAGAACGAAGTGCCGGTTACATATCCGCTGGCATTAATTCCTTCTCCGAAACTGGAAGAGCCCCCGAGCGTGCCGAGATCTTGTAAGGTTCCGCCATTCGGGCCACTGATAAACGCGTGCTGGACAAAAGTGGCCAGCTCCGAGCGGCCGGTAACTTGTCCAATATCGTTCACGGCCAAACCGAAGCTGAACCGGCCGCCGAGCGTGCCCAGATCGTGCAAGGTTCCGCCGTTCGGATCGCTCAAGAACGCGTGATTAAATCCAGAGTCAGTGCCGGAATAGCCAGTTACTTGACCGCTTGAATTTACGCCATTGCCAAAGCTACTGGTTCCTCCCGTCAAAGTTCCCAAGTCGTGCAAAGTTCCGCCGTTTGGATCGCTCAGAAACGCATGCGAAGCGCTATTGCCAGTGATACTGGCGTAGCCGGCCACTTGTCCGCTGGCGTTGACCCCATTACCGAAGCTGTTGGATCCACCGAGCGTGCCGAGATTATGCAAAGCGCCGCCGTTCGGGTCGCTTAAAAATGCATTATTAAAAGTGCTGCCGTCGAAATTGCTCGAGCCCGCTACCTGTCCGGAAGCGTTGATTCCGCTGCCGACGCTGCCCAAACCGCCTAGCGTCCCTAGATTAACCATCGGCCCGGTGCTGTAATAAAAAGCGTGCGACGCGGCGTCGTCAGTAATCAGAGAGGTTCCCGCGATAAGGCCGTTGGAACTAATGGCGAAAGCCTGACTCGTGGTGCCGCCCAACGTACCAAGATCCATTACCGTGTACGACTGTGCGCTTGCGGTAGAGAGGCCACTCAACAGCACGACAATTACAACGAAATAGCGACGGAGAATCTTCACGGTGAAAGGGGTCTATTAGGCACACAGTCCGCATAAAATGTCAATGGCGTTCGTGTGTTCAATTTCACTTTTCGCGCATTCGTTTTGCGCTTCTTGGCGAAAAGCTGTATCACCCACTCGATGGGGGACGTTTCCGAGTTTTTGCCGAGGGCCATTCAGGCCGCTACCAGGTCGCTCCAATCTCTCACCAGTATCGAGGGTCAAGTCACGCGGGCCGCCGATATGATCGAGGAGCGCCTTCGCGCCGGGCACAAACTGCTGATTTGCGGCAACGGCGGCAGCGCGACGGATGCCGCCCATTTTGCCACTGAGTTTGTGGTGCGCTTCGCTAAAGATCGCCCGGCTTATCCGGCGATTGCGCTCGCTGGAGACGGAGGATTGCTCACGGCCGCGGGTAACGATTACGGGTTCGACGAAGTCTTTGCCCGCCAGGTTGCCGCTTTCGGTGTCGAAAACGATCTGCTCATCTGCCTGACCACGTCCGGCAAATCGAAGAATGTGAAGCGAGCACTGGAAGAAGCGAAGACCCGCAAATTAAAGACGATTGCGTTTCTCGGACGCGACGGTGGATCGACCGCCGGAATGGCTAATATCGATCTGGTTGTTCCAGGTGAATCCACTGCGCGAATCCAGGAAGCGCACAAGTTTCTTCTGCACGTTCTTTGCGAGATCGTGGAAGAACGTTTGTCGAAATCGCGGTAACCGCGACGGACTGTTCCGAGAAAGTTGCGACCGATACGGCGGCAACTACACGGCTACGCGTTCACTGGAAATCGGCGTTGGTGGAGCGGGCGGACCCGGAAGTTTTGTTCCGCGATATCGCCAAATGGCAAACGCTACGAACAAGAGATCCAAAATCACGAACGTCGCCACGTAGGTTTCGCCGCCGATTCCGAATCCATAACTGTGCAATCCCTTGCCGAGCACAAAGTTCACTCCATACCAGGCCATCAGCACCGCTAGAAAACAAACCACGCTGGCCACGACCAACCCGAATTGCGTCCACCAACCGGCCAGCCGTCCGTGCAACGTGGTGATGTAACAAAGTAGCGCGATCAACGCCCAGGTTTCTTTCGGATCCCAGCCCCAGAAGCGTCCCCAGGAATAATTTGCCCAGACCCCGCCAAGAATGGTGCCGGCGGCAAGCAAGAGGACGCCGAGCTGGATAATTCGATAAAGCCAGAAATGCATGGCCGAATCCGTTCGGGTCTCCGCGGGCTTAAGGATATACCGGAAAAGCAAAACGTGACCGAAGGCGCACGCGAGCAAGAACGCGGCATAGCTCAAAGTGATGGTCAGCACATGAATGGTCAGCCAGAAATTATCGCGTAAGACCGGCACGAGTGGATCGATACTCGACGGCATGGCGATCGGCATTTGGTGCACCAAAATCAAGGCCAGAAGTGAAGCGGGTAGCGCCGCCAGCAAATACACCAGCGTGCGGTAACGCGCGAAAAAGATCATCCCGAAGAACGAAACCGCGAACGAGACCCAGATGATCGATTCGTACATGTTCGTCACTGGGGGGCGACCCGCGATCAGGCAACGCAGCACTATTCCAGTGGCGTGAAAAGCGAGACCAGCGATCGCGATCGTCACGCCGATCCACCGTAACGCGCCGCCATTCTTGCGCAGATGCGCAATAAGCAAAATGAGAAAGGCCGTGCCGTAAAACCAGATCGCCCGATAAAAAGCCTCGAAATGATTGCTGAAATATTCGAGACGCAGTGGACGATCTTGCGGATAAACCTGCGGACTGAGCGCCTGCAAATTTTCCCGGAGTTGATTCGACGCGCGGCTAAAATTGAAACTGTCGCCGCTGCTATAAGCGGTCGCGAGCGTTTGCAGTTGGATCTGGATCGGCGCGAACTGTTCTTGGCTGTAATATTGCGAGAACGCCGGGGGTACTACCCAGGGATCCGTTTCACTCTTCGATGCCGGCACGATGAGCAAGGCGCTGCCATCCATTACGTGCGCGAATAACGTCAGCCGCTCGCTCACGCTCATCACTTCCTGCTGCAAACGATCGAGCGGCTTCTCCGCTTTGCGCAACGCGTGCGCTTCGCCCGCCAGCCGGTTCAACTCCGGTAACGCAGTCAATTGCGCGAAAGTGAAACGTCGCTCTGTCCGGACGAGCCCGAGCTGTTCCTTCAGTTTGCCGAACGAGACCAACACCATCGGTTCGCTTTTCCAGTCGTGCGTTTCGAGTAACGCCGATAAAACAAAATCGCTCGGCGTCCAATTCCGGCCCGACTTGTCGGTGTAGGTCGATCGTCCCGTGACTCGGATCAACGTCTCACGGGCAAAAGTGTCGATCGGTTTCCGCCGTCCGTTATCCTGAATCGCGAGCAATCCAAACTGCTTGTAATCGAGCGCGGTGCTGTCGGCCGCGACCGGCGCTTGCGCCCGGGCCAACACGCTCGTGAAAAACAAAACGCAGCAGAGAAGAAGGATTTTTTTCAAGACTGGAACTCTATCGCGCGGACGCCGTTTCCACAATTCTCGATTGTCTTTCCCCGAAAAACAGTAGACGAAGGTGATAATCTATAACTATGAAAAGCGTCTTTCTAATTATCCTCAGCTTCTTCGTCGCATTTAATGCTCCGGCCGGACAACGTTTCGAGGCCAAGGCGTGGCAGACGGTTCAGGAATTCGATCTTTCTGCTTTAAACAAGGATTTGGCGGCGCACATTCGGCAACTTGTTAGTGTCCGGTTTCAGTTTCGCGGCAAAGATATTCATCACCTCAAGCCGAACTGGTACGAAAGCTCCATCTGGAGTCCGGATCCAGCCAAGAGCGGGAAGTTCGTCAATGTGCGCGTGATGGTTTCAAAAAAGGATCTGCCCTTTTTCAAATCGATCACGACCGATTCCACTTCGACCGCACCGCTGGTCGGTTACGGCAGAGTACTGCGCGATTCCGAGGCGAATTTCTTCTTTGTTCAGTTGATGGGCACGAAGTCGACCATCGATTCCGCCGGCAACGCCACGGTCGAGTGGTGACGCCTTATCGATTGGCGTTTTGCTTCTGTTCGCTCCGGATTTCCCGAAGACGGCCATAGCCGACCAGTTGCCTTAGCGGTTCGTCCCAGAGCCGGAAGGTAAGGGCTTTGAGGCTGCTCAGCAGCGTCACCGACGGCACATTTTGAAAGAGCGGATCGGCCTTGTGACAGCGTTCGAGATTGTAATTAGGAATTCGCGGACTGAGATGGTGAATGTGATGAAACCCGATGTTGCCGGAAAACCATTGCAGGATTTTCGGCAATTTATAGAAGGAGCTACCCTGCAGCGCCGCGGCGGTATAATCCCAATCCTCGCCCCGTTCCCAGTAAACACCCTCGAATTGGTGCTGCACGTAAAACATCCAGATCCCGATCGCGCCGCCCACACCGGTAATGGTCAATTGGATCAACAGGTACGACTTGAATCCAAAGATCCAGATGAGCCCAATGACCATTCCCAGGATGGCCAGATTCATCCATTGCACCGACTCACGTTCGCGCTTGCTCGCTCCGGGAGATGGAAAACGTTGCCGAATCAGAAACAAGAAAACCGGCGCAATCACGAAAAGGATGATGGGATTGCGCGCCAGCCGGTACGAGAACCTTTTCCAGCGCGATGATTCGAGATATTCCTGCACCGTCATCGTCCAGATATCGCCGGTGCCGCGTTTATCCAAATCGCCGGAACCGGCATGATGAACGGCATGTTCCCAACGCCAGTGATAATAGGGGGTAACGGTTATGACGCCGGCAATAAATCCCAGGGTGTCATTGGCGAGTTGGGACTTAAAAAATGAGCCATGCCCGCAATCGTGGAAAATGATAAATATCCTAATGAGAAAGCCACTCGCCAGGACCGCCAATGGCAACGTGATCCACCAGGAAACCGAGAGGCTCAAATACATCAGATACCACAGCAACACGTATGGAACGATGCTGTTGATAACCTGCCAGATCGCGCGCCAGGTCGAAGGCTGTTGATAACGGGCGACGATCGCCTTCCAAGCGATGATCTGGTCGCGTCTCTTCTGGTCACGCGAAAGCAAGTCGTCTGTCATAATGGCACCTCCCGCTCCCGCGCGATTGCGGCCAACATAGGCGAATCGGCGATCTTAGTCGAGGGAAGTTGCGCTTAACCTCGCCCGAAATTGAGATGAAACAACGATTGATCCAAGTTCGCCTTCGGACGGCAGTTGTGTTTTGCCGAAAACAGGCGATACTCCCCGCTTATTATTGGATTGTTCTGTTCTGTTCGTTGCGTGGTAGATCCCCGGCTGAGATTTCCTCAGTGGTGATTTGAAACCCGATTCCCGGGAACGGCTTTGTGGCTGGCAGTTTTTCCAAAATCAAATCACATGAAACTATACGTTGGTAATCTCTCCTTTGAGACCACCGAGAACGATCTTCAGGATCTTTTCGAACAACACGGCAAAGTCGGCGAAGTGGCGCTGATGATGGACCGAATGACCGGCAAATCGCGCGGTTTCGCCTTCGTCACCATGAACGACAACGCTGAAGCTGGCGCGGCCATGACCGCCCTGAACGGCAAAGAAGTCGGCGGGCGTGCGCTCACCGTTAACGAAGCCCGCGCTCGTGAAGAGCGGCCTCGCCCATCGGGTGGCGGCGGCGGCGGCGGCAAGCGTTTCGCAGAAAAACGCTGGTAAATAATTTGATCGCGCACAGCCGGCTCCGGAAATTTTCCGGGGTCGGCTGGCCCGGTCGATCCTGATGAATTCAGAAAAAGCCATCGAAGTCGAAGGGACCATTACCTCCGTTCTCCCCGGCACTATGTTTCGGGTCGCGCTCGCGAATGACCACATGGTTCTCGCTCATATTTCCGGAAAGATGCGCAAACGCTTTATCCGGCTTACCATTGGTGATCGCGTCAAAATGGAGATGTCGCCCTACGATGTCGCTAAAGCGCGGATCGTTTACCGCCTAGGATGAATAAATTTATGTTAACACGAGCGTTGAAAGAACCGAAGGGTCCAATCATCAAACGGATCCTGGTCCGATGTCCCTCCACCGGCAAACTGACGCCGACCGGCGATACAGTCGAAGAAGCGCTCTGGGCCGACACCAAAATCAAAAAGCCCAAGTTGCGCTGCCCGCATTGTTCGCAAACCCATCTCTGGACCAAGAAAGACGTCGTTCTCGCTCGTTGAAACAACGTTCGCGTTAGCGGGTTTCAGCTAGAGGTTGGAGCTGTCGGTCACCCCGCGTGCAGTTTGCCTTCCACATAAGTCATCGCATTTCCCCCGATGCCGACGCGTTGGCCTCGGTCTTCGCAAAACAGTTCACCGCCGCGTTTCGAAATCTGTCGTGCATAGAGTTCGCGTTTCCAAAGTCGCTTTGACCAATACGGAATGAGCGCGCAATGGGCCGATCCCGTTACTGGATCTTCCGGAATACCCGCGGCCGGCGCGAAGTAACGCGAAACAAAATCACAATCATTGCCCGGTGCGGTCACGATTACACCTTGCGTGTCGAGTTGGGCAATGGTGGCAAGATCCGGCGCAATCGCGCTGACATCTTCTTCGCGGTCGAATACTACGAAGTAATCCCGTCCTTTTAAGACCTCGCGCGGCTTGGCCCGCAATCCTTCCGCCAGTTTCGTCGGCGGCTCGCATGGGCTCAACGATTCCGCCGGAAAATCTAGCACTAGTCGCTTGTCAGTCTTATCGACGCGCAGTTCTCCGCTCCGGGATTGAAACCTGACCGAGTCGCCTTTCCGCCCGAGATGATGGAAAAGGACGTGGGCCGACGCAAGCGTCGCATGCCCGCACAGATCGACTTCCACCGCTGGTGTAAACCAACGGAGATCGAAATAATCTTTGCGCTCAATTACGAACGCGGTCTCCGCCAAATTATTTTCCGCTGCGATCTGTTGCATCAACGCCTCCGGCAACCATTCGTCCGCCAATAGACAAACACCCGCGGGATTCCCGGCGAATTGCCGATCGGTGAAAGCGAGCACTTCAAAGTAGGGAATGGTCATCCATCATTCTGGCGGCACTTCGAAATGAAAGCGAAGCGATCGAGGAGAATTGGGCTTGTCTCGATTGCCGCTTTTACTTGATATAACCGGAAAAGAAAATTCCCCGATTCGCATATTTCCTCTCTTTGCTTTTCCTCGCTGGCTGCACCTCGTTGTCGCCGTTATCGCATTCCGCCGATGCCGAAGCATTTCGGCTCGATCTTCGCAAAATAACTTCGTCCCCGCGTTTCGAATCTTAGTGATTGGCGCCGCGACTGAAACGCTCGAAAAGATCGATAATCCAGTGCGAGAAACTGCCAATATTCGCAACGAAATCTGCGCCGAAGCTGGCGAAAGTGATTCGTTTTGAGGCCAGCACCAGCATCACGCTAAGGAGAAGAAGGTTCAGCAGATAGATTAGGACGAGCGAAAAAAACGTTCCGTGATCGGTGAGATCGGTCTGGTTCTTTCCGATCATCCAGCAAGTAAAGGTGAAGTGAAAAGCCCAAGTCGCGCCGACGACGGCGTAGAGCAGCGGGCCGTACGATTGCACGCTGTAAAACAAACTAAGCAGACCGTAAACACCGATGGCGAGAATGCTGTAGAGCGGAAAGAAATAGGGCGCGAGCGCGATCCAGAAATTGGTGCGGTTGGTCACGACGTGCCCGCCTTCGCGGCTGACCCGGAACCGGCTGATGCGACCGCCCATCAACAATACCCACAGAGCGTGGGTCAATTCGTGACCAAAGACGTAGATGACAATGGGTCGCGGTAAACCAAAGAAAGCGATCAACCAAAGAATTGCGCCCAGCGAGAAAAACCAGAATTCTTCGCCGGCCCAAAGCTGCTGGGTCACAGTCGCACGGGCGAACACGGTAAAAAATGTCTGACTGAGGATGGCGCACATCGGCAGAAGAAAAATCGCGAAAACAGATTTCACCCAGCGCGTCGGGACGGTGAGTGGATCGATCGCAGGTCGCGACCGTGTCGTCGGCACGACGTAGGGCGCGATTTTTACGCCGCGCGCTGGCCGGCGTTTGTGCTGTCTAACCGATCTATGATTTCCCGGAGCCAAGGTTCGCCCGCACACTACGAATAAATCAGGAAAACAGGAAAGCAGGAAAAAGAGACAAGGAGCAGCGGTTCCGCAGGTTTGTAGCCGTCGCCCTATGGGCGACGCGACCCGAGCACGATCTCACCTTGAGCATTGCGCTTCGCAGAGCGAAAGCGGCTACAGGGATTTGCGAGTTCTACGCCCGGCCCATGTAGAGGCCAGTGCGGGTGTCGATCTTGATATTTTCGCCTTCTTTGATGAAGAGCGGAACGTTAATCGTCTTGCCGGTTTCGAGCTTCGCCGGCTTGGTCACGTTGCTCGCGGTATCGCCGCGTAAACCTTCCGCCGACTCAATCACTTTAAGACTGACCGATGCCGGCAATTCAACTTCAACCGCTTTACCCTCGGCATAGAGAACCTGAACCGAGAGATTTTCCACGAGATAATCTTTCGCTTCGCCTAGCAAACTTTCCTGAAGATCGACCGTGTCGTAGGTCTCCGGATCCATGAAATGGTATCCGTTCTGGTCCTTGTAACTGAACTCGACTTGCCGGCGGTCGATATCGACCAGCTCGACTTTGTCAGTGGAACCGAAACGGACATCGGCGCTCTTGCCCGTATTGATATAGCGGATAATCGCTTGGACAAAGGCGCGCAAGTTTCCCGGGGTACGGTGATGTACTTCGAGGACAATGGCGGTATTGCCATTGTATTTTATCGCTTGTCCTTTTCGGAGATCGTTAGCGGCAGCCATGGAGCGGCGACTGTGACACGAGGTTAAAGCAACTTCAAGCGCGTCAGATCCTGGGAATCGACGATGCCGACCGGCACTTTGTCGTCATCGACCACCACCAGATCGTCGATGCGGTGGCGCTCGAGGAGGTTGAGAACTTCGACCGCGAGCTTGTCTTTATGCACCGTGACCGGATTCAAGGTCATCAAATCGGCCACAAGTCGCTCACCGATCTTGGAGTCGGACTGGAAATGCCGGGCGAAATCGCCATGGGTAAATATCCCAAGCAA
>Ga0193716_1001833_pt1 | contig 12185 bp, 11 predicted proteins | sample U2c1metaG_FD_145901 | JGI IMG/M metagenome (GOLD analysis project Ga0193716, IMG submission 145901) | Soil microbial communities from a riparian zone of the East river system, Colorado, United States - U2c1 | ecosystem: Environmental > Terrestrial > Soil > Riparian zone | place: USA: East River...
TGATGACGGGCTTGTAGAACCCCAGGTGTCGCGCGGTGAAACGGGGGTACGTGTCGGGTTGGTCGTGCGCGGGCCGCGAGGCGGCGTCGGCGAGGCCGCCGACATGGGCGCCCGAGCAGAAGCCGCGGCCGGTGCCAGTGAGTACCACGACGCGAACGGATGCGTCGGCATCCAGGGCGCGCCAGGTGGTCGCCAAGCGGCCCATCATGTCGCGGGTGAGCGCGTTGAGCCGGTCCGGCGCGTTCAACCTCAGCAATGCGACGTGGTCTGAGCGTTCAACTATCAGGTCGTCGTCGACCGTCACATCCAACCTCCTGTGTCGCGACCGCGCTGTCGGGGGGAGCTCGTTGCTTGCGCACCGGCGAACGTCTAGCGTGTCGATCCGAGACTAAAGTATAGATGATGCAGATATTTCGCTGACAGTCGTGGCTAGGAGGCCCTCCCATGGCAGAGGACATGTTGCGCGGCCGGATCACCGACGAGGCCGTCGAGTTGATGCGCCGCCGGATCGGCTACTCGAACCCGACCATCCGCACCGGTGTGCGCCAGCCACCGCACTGGACGGCGGCCACCCACGATGCGATCCGCCACTGGACGCGGGGGTACGGCGACGACAACCCGCTCTACGTCGATCCCGACTACGGTGCGCACACCCGCTGGGGCAGCCAGATCGCTCCGCCCGGATTCGAGCGGACGATCGCCGAGTCCCGGCCAGGCCCGCAGCTCCAGCCCGACGAGGACCGCGAGACCAGTCGAGCACTGCGGGGTGTTCAGCTGTATCACTCGGGTGACGACTTGCGCTGGTATCGGCCAGTGCACCTTGGTGATTGGTGCATGTCCCGAGCGGCCGTGCACGACGTGCAGGACAAGAAATCGGAATTTGCGGGCCGCTCGGTCATCGTCACCAACCGCAACCTGACCTGGAATTCGGCTAGGGAACTGGTTTCGGAGAACAAGAACTGGTTCGTGCACGCCGAACGGCGCAAGGTCGGTGACGGCGAATCCGACCGCAAGCGCGATCCGGTCGAGCCTGCGCATTACACGGATGCCGACCTCGCCGAGATCGAGGCGGCCTACGACGCCGAGTATCGCCGCGGCGCCGACACGCTCCATTACGAAGACGTCGAGTCGGGTACCACGCTGCCCCGCATGGTCAAGGGCCCGCTCACCATCACCGACATGATCAACATGCACATGGGTGGTGGCTGGTTCGGGTACGGCAATCCCGCGCTGCGGCTCGGTTATGAGAACCGGAAGCGGATGCGGGGTTTCTACACGAAGAACAGCTTCGGCGCCTGGGACGTCATGCAGCGCGTGCACTGGGAGCAGGAGGCTGCCCGCGACGTCGGCGTCCCCCTGATGTACGACATCGGTCCCATGCGCTCCGCGTGGCTCGTCCACTACTGCACGAACTGGATGGGCGACGACGCCTGGCTGTTCCGACTGCGCGGAGAATTCCGCCGCTTCAACTACTTCGGTGACACAACCTGGATCGATGGCACCGTGCGCGATGTGTACCTCAGCGAGCACGGGCCCGCGGTCGACCTCGAATTGACCGGGACGAGTCAGCGCGGTGAGCAGAATGTCGTCGGCACCGCGACCGTTCTCGTCGCGTCGCGGGAGTACGGGCCGGTGCGTCTGCCGACGCCGCCCCCGACTGAGTCACCCGATCCGGCCGAGCGCACGAGTCTCGGCTCCGTTCGAGACACCCATTGACGATGTAATAGATTTAGATAATATGATCAATCAGTGGGAAGCCGAGAGTGATGTCACCTCCGACGGTGCGGTCGCCGTGGACGTGCTCGCCGTCGCCACCGAAGAAGACATCGAAGAAGAAATGGAGAGTCACCATGCTCGCTGCTGACACGAAGCTCATCTCAGTCGACGACCACGTCATCGAGCCCCCGCACACCTGGGTCGACCGGCTGCCGGAGCGCTACAAGTCGGTGGGCCCCCGCATAGAACGGCGCGCCGACGGACTCGACGTCTGGCGCTACGAGGACCAAGAGGTGCCGATCATGTCGGCCACGGTCCGGCCCTTGCCCGGTGCCCAAATTCGCCCAGATGGCGCCAACTTCGACCAGATGCGTCCGGGCTGCTATGACCCGGAGCAGCGGCTGTTGGACATGGACATCGACGGTGTCTGGGGCCAGGTGTGCTTCCCGAACTTCGCGCGCTTCGCGGGGCATCGCTTCCTGCCGACGAATGATCCCGAGCTGAGTCTGCTGTGCATCCAGGCCTACAACGACTTCATCGTCGACGAGTGGTGCGCCGTCAACCCCGACCGCCTCGTACCGCTGATCCTGGTTCCGTTCTGGGATGTCGACGCCAGCATTGCGGAGGTCAAGCGCCTTGGCAGCCAGGTCAAGGGGATCGCGTTCACCGAGAACCCGACAGTGCTCGATCTGCCCTCCGTGCATACCGACCACTACGACGGGCTGTGGGCCACCGTCGTCGAACACGACCTCGCACTGTGCATGCACATCGGCTCGTCGTCGGTCATGGTGACCAGCTCGGCCGACGCGCCGCTCGCCGTGCAGTGGGCGGCCACCGGCATCAACTCCATGCTCGCGATGTCCGACTGGATCTTCTCGGGCATCTTCGACCGCTTCCCCTCGATGCGCGTCCTGCTATCCGAGGGCGGCGCGGGTTGGGTGCCCTACATCCTGGAGCGCGCGCAGAAGTTCCTTGACGTCAAGGGCGGCCCCAGTGCCGCCGGCATCAAGAAGACGCCGCACGAGTACTTCCGGGACAACATGTTCGCCTGCTTCGTGACCGACGAGTTCGCAATCGAGAACCGGCACACGATCGGCATCGACAACCTCATGTGGGAGGGCGACTTCCCACACGGTGACAGCATGTTCCCCGAGAGCCGGGTCAACCTCGATCGCGTCCTGGCCGATGTGTCCGTTGACGACGCGCGAAAGATCTGCCAGACCAACGCGGAGAGGGCATTTCGGCTCCGATGACGGCAGTCACCTACCCGCGGCGTCTGCACGAGCTCGCGGTCGAGGAGCCGCATGCGCGTGCGCTCACGGTCGTCGATCCGGACGGTCGTACGAATTCTTGGACGCGGGTCGAGCTTGATGAGTGGGCGGCTGCCATGGCTCGCGCGCTGCAAGCCTCGGGTGTTACGCCCGAGTCGTTGGTGGTTCTAGCGGTCCCCAACGGCGCCGAGCTGGTGATCTGTGCGTATGCATCGTGGTGGGTTGGCGCCTGCGTGTTCCCCCTGTCCACGAAACTGGTCGAGGCGGAGCAGCGCGAGGTGCTCGCCGCCGCGGCCGAGTCGGGGCGGCACGTCGTCGTGGTCGCTGCGCCGGGCGTGCACATCGACGAAGACTCGCAGCACCGCGTACGGGTCCTCCGTCTGGAGAAGCTGATCGCCGCGAGCACGTCGATGGCGACCGAACCACTGACGGCACCGGATGACGATCTCGTCCCCTTCCCGGGCCGGGCCATGCCATCCGGTGGGTCGACGGGCCGTCCGAAGATCATCGTCGACACGCGGCCGTTGGCTGCGGACGCCGATGTCACGAGCCCTCTCCGCGAGCTGATGGGCCGCGGGCCGGGCGAAGTCATCCTCGTGGTTGGCCCCGGTTACCACGCGCTGCCGTTCAACTGGATCTTTTCGGGTCTGTTCGAACGCGGGCACGTCGTGCTCATGACCCGGTTCGACGCGAAGGCCGCGCTCGATGCCATCGAAGCCCACCGGGTTGAGGCGCTGGCGACGGTTCCGATCCATCTGTCGCGGATGGCGCGGGAACCCGACATCGACAGCCGGGACCTTTCGAGCGTCGTGCACCTCTACCATTCCGGAGCGTCGTGCCCGGATTGGCTGAAGCGGCGTTGGCTCGATCTGGTGGGCGCCGAGCACGTGTATGAGGGCTACGGCTCGGCCGAGGCGGTCGGGATGGTCTTCATCCGTGGTGACGAGTGGCTCGAACACCCCGGAAGTGTCGGACGCGGCATGCTCACGGACGTCCTGGTGCGCGAACCGGGGGGTGATGCGGCGCCGACGGGTGAGGTCGGGGAAATCTTCATGAGATGGCGCTCGGCGGAAGGATCGACGGGCTCCTCGCTGCAGGGGGCGACGTACCGGTATTGGGGGACCGAGGTTCCGGACGCGCCCGAGGGGTACGTGTCGGTCGGCGACCTCGGTTGGCTCGACGAGGATGGGTATCTCTTCATCGCCGATCGTCGGCTCGACCTGATCATCAGCGGTGGCGTGAACGTCTATCCCGCGGAGGTCGAAGCCGCTCTCAGTGGACACGTCGACGTTGCCGATGTGGCGGTCATCGGTCTGCCTGACCCGGAGTGGGGCCAGCGGGTGCACGCGATCGTCTTGCCGCGCAATCCACCGTCAGATCCGCAACAACTGGTCTGCGAGTTCGATCGGTTCGCGCGAGAGCGATTGTCGGCAGCGAAACTGCCGAGGTCATACGAAATCGTTTGCGCCCTGCCGCGAAGTGACGCGGGAAAGATTCGCCGCTCCGCGCTCGTCGCCGAGCGATTGGAGAGCCCTCCGTCGACGGTCTACGTACCAGGGAAAAAGGACGCTAGAAAATGACCTTCTGCATCGGCGTTCGGTGAACACCACGCCGTCGAATCCAGCGGAGCGCACGACGAAGGCGCTGATCGCTGCCCGCGTCGGCCGCCTGGTCGAGGATTTTTCGGATGCACCGGTGGCGCTGTATCACGGGAAGAACTTCCGGTGGAGCTACGTGGGAGCTCTGAAGCAGTTTCTCGATCATCACCTCGTAGACCTGGATTGCGGCGTACCCGCCGCCGTCCTGCTGCGCCAGCGGCCGAATTGCCTTGCGGCGATGATCTCGCTCTGGGCGAGTGGGCGGTCGGTCACGGTGCTCTCGCCGATCCGCCCCGACCAGGCGATCATCGACGATTTGCGTTCACTGCGGCCCGCCGTCGTGATCGCCGACACTGAGGACTGGTCTCGGCCCGGCTTCGTCGATGTATGCGCAGGCACGATCGGCATCGAGCTCTGCCTCGATCGGAAGAGCCCGACGGCGATCGTTCGCACGCAGCAGGACCGGGTGGACATCCTCGCGACGTCCGTCGACGGTGAGCATGCGGCGACGATCACGACGAGCGGGACCACCGGCCTGCCGAAGCGATACGGCATCGCCTGGGACGACCTCGCGGGCAGCGGCGCCACCCGTGATCCGCGGCCCGGCCGGGGCGTCGTCATCAACGCGCTTCCGTTGTTCAGCATCGGAGGAGTGCAGGCGATCGCCACAACGATCTTCGGTGGCCGGCCGATCGCGCTGATGGACCGCTTCGACGTACGGGCTTGGGCAGCACTGATCCGCGACCACAAACCACGCAGGGCGGGCGCTCCGCCTGCGGTGCTGCGCATGCTGCTCGATGCCAAGGTTCCACCTGAGTGGCTCGCGAGCGTGCGGAGCTTCTACACCGCGTCCGCGCCGCTGCCGATGCTGCTCGCCGCCGAGTTCGAGGTGGCGTACGGAATCCCGATCGTGCAGGGCTACGGGGCGACGGAGTTCCTCGGCGCGGTCACGGGCTGGCCCGGCGACCTGCACGACGTCTGGGGTAAGAAGAAGCAGGGGAGCGTCGGCCGAGCCGGGCCAGGAGTGAAACTCCGCATCGTCGACCGTCGGACTCGGAAACCGTTGGATCCCAACGAGACCGGAAACCTCGAAGTACAGACACCGCGCCGGGCGCGCGGCGTGCCCGAGGGCTGGGTCGCCACCAATGATCTGGCAAGCATCGACGAGGACGAGTTCCTGTGGATCCATGGCCGGAGCGACGACGTGATCATCCGGGGTGGTTTCAAGGTGAGCTTGGCCGAGGTAGAAGCCGCGCTCCTCGAGCATCCCGGCGTTCGCGATGTGTGTGTAGTCGGCTTGCGAGACGAGCGACTGGGAGAGGTGCCTGCCGCGCTGGTCGTCACCAACGATAATCCCGATCCGCCAACGGAAGTCGACCTCGTCGACGCGGTTAGGCGGAAGTTGGCCCCGTACATGGCGCCCGCCGTCGTCCTGGTCCAAGACGTGATGCCGCTGAACGCGATGATGAAGAAAGACAGGGTCATGATCACGGAATTGCTCGCAGAGGCGCGAGCGGGAGACGGCGGCGGGTCGTGACGCGAACGAATCCGGACGACGCGGACCTCGTGGTGCACCTAGCTGGCCCGTTTGCGAACTAGGCGCACCACGCCGTGGGAGAGATTTAGTGCGTGGCGATGATCGGCGTCGACACGGCCGATGCGATATGCGGGAAAAGCGCCCACGAGAGCTGGCGCCCCTCCCCGCCGGCGGTGATCAGCAGCAGCTTGTCCGGTGCGGAGATTGCGAGGCTGCTGTCCGTCGGGCCGCCAGTGGTGTGGAGGCCCTGGCCATCCCTTTCGCCCTCGCCTCTGGTGTGGGGTGCGGTCAGTCTTGGGTAGAGGTAACTACGCACGTCCGCCTTGGACCAGCCCGCTCCTTCGAGGATGTGCCGATGCTCCGGTCCGATGAGAATCACCATCGTGCGCTCGTCGCCCAGATACTGATCTCGGTTGATCGGCCGCACTCGGCAGAGGTGGACGAGCCGGTCCAATAGCAGTTCTGGAACGTCCGAGCGGTCGTCGAACAGCGCGAACGCATCGGTCATGGAGTTGAGCGTGGCAACGCTCTGGTCACGGGCGAATCCGCGCTCGACGTGCATGGGGTCCCACGACGTGGCTTCCTCGTCTTCACCGAAGCAATATGAATAGCGCGCAGGCGTGGAGTATGCGGCTCGATCGGCCACACCGGGAACGCTTTGCACACAGTTGCGCACCACGAGCCGTACGGCGCGGCCGATCGTTGCGTTTGCCCGGTTGCCTGGACCGAGTGCTCCTGGGCCGCAGTTCATCCCGATCTCACGGCGCACCGGGCCGTTGACGATCACCATCTGGCTTGCCCCGGTCAGCGTGGCAGTAACGCAGTGTGCGTTACCCAAGCGGTGCAGATGACCCTGGACGGCGGCATACACCACCGGCATGTATGCGGGGAGGCAACCGGCCATCACCGCGTTGGCGGCCACCTGTTCGGCCGTGATCTCGATATCGCGGGTCGGTATGGTGCCGACGACCTCCCACGGGTCCTTTCCGATCGTCGACAGGAATTCTTCGACACGCTCGGCGGTGGGTGGGACGATGGGCAGCCCGTCCGACCAGCCGTCGGCTATTGCCCCAGCGGTAAAGGCCTCGTACCCGTCGTAGCGTTTCGTTGGCTGACGCACGGCGGTGGTCACCGGGCAGCTCCTACGAGCAGGCGCGCGAGCACCTGCGGCTCGATCAAGTCGAGGACCTTCTCCAGAAGGTCGTCATCCCAGACCGCGGTCGGAGCCGCCGGAAAACCTACCGTCACCACCGGGTAGTCGGGCATCTTGCTCATCTTCCGAATGGCCTCGGCGGAGCCGTACAGTGCTGCGTGCACGATCGGCACGGCGGGGATGCCAGCCCACTCCATCTCGATCGCGTCTCGCGTTGTCCGCGACGTGCAACTTCCACATCCACCGAAGAGTGCGATGCCGACATCGGCCCGACTAACCACCTCCTGCCAGTCCTCCGGGTTGGGTGGCACACTCACGCTTGGCTTTTGAACGTGAATGACGTCCTTGAAGTCGTATCGAGCCCGGAGCCGCTTCAGGAGCGCCGCTTCGAGAATTCGCGCGCTGCCCATGCCGTTGTTGATGATGGCGAGAGTCTTTCCGTCGAGCGTGTCGACTCGCGGCGCTTCACCCCTTACCGACTTCTCGACAGGTAGCACTCCGCTACGAGGGTCGATGACGACGAGATCGGTGAGTATCAGACGTTCGCTGGTGACGGTCATGGAATTGCCTCCAAATTGGGGATCGGTTGTGTGCCAGGGGATCCGGCACGGCCTACAAAGCACCATTCGCTGCTGTCGGCTGGGCCGCCGGCAGCGACGATGACGACGTCGTCCGGCGAATCGAGTGTCAGCGGACGGCCGAATTGGTCCTGGCTAGTGAGCGCCTCGAAGAGCTGATGTTGGACGTCGCTCTTCGACCAGCCCCCATCGAGGTAGAGACGTCGCCGCTCGTGGCCGACTGCCAAGAGGATCGTCAGCCGAGCATCTCCAAACCAGTCGGTTCCGCTCGCCGTATCACGCAGGAACACCGCCATCCGGGAAATGTGTTCGGGCAGAGGCACGTTCGCAATGTCGAAATTGCGACCGGCCTTGGTGAATGAGTGAACGGTCGCCGTGCTGGTGTCGGCGGAAAAGCCGCGCTGCACGTGAAGCGGAATCCAGTCGGAGCCCTCTTCATCCTCACCGAACGCAAAGGTGTACTGCGCAGGATCTCCGAAGGCGCTGGCGTGACGGACGCCTGCATGACGCACGACGAACCGCACGGCTCGGCCTATCGTGGCGTTGGCTCGCCACCCTGGCCCGAATGCGCCAATGCCGCAGTTCACGTCGAGGGCCTGCCGGATGGGCCCATTCACGATGACGACTTGCTGCGCTTCGGGATCGAGCACCGTGTCAAAGCCACTACGACCGACCATCGCATCCAGTGCTTTGACGGCGGCCACGACTACCGGCACGTGTTCCTCTGCGCAACCTGCGAGCAGCGACAACGAGCACACGTCGGACAGCGTCACTGCCGGCGCACATTGGAGGGTAAAGCTTGCGAAGTCGGCGCCTAGGCGATCGATCGTCCTCGCCACTGTCTGCGCTTCGTATGGGGCGCAGGGCAACCCGTCGGCCCAGCGCTCCTCGGCGGTGCGAGATGCGAAGTCGTCGTAGGTCTCCGCGTCCGCCAGTAGTTCGAGCGGTGTCATGACACTCCTTGCGCTTGTCCTCGAGCAGAACCCAAATATAGTTCGGAATCCCCGAACTATCAAGATCCATCGCGGTCTGGCTCCGTATATGACAGTTCGGAGTTACCGAACTATTATCCGTCTATGCCGCCGCCCCGTGACGAGAACTCCCTGGAAGGGATGCTTCTTGGCGTTGTCTTGCACTTGACGTGGCGGATGCGAGGCCAGCGTGCGTCGAACTTGTCAACGCCCGTGATCGGTGTCCTCAACCGTCTGCGCGAAGGGCCACTGCCCATGCGCGTGATAGCCGAAACCCTTGGCTTGAGCCGGCCGTCGACCACCACCATCGTCGATCGCATGGAGGACATGGGGCTGGTAAGACGTGAGCGCGGGCCTACCGATGGCCGCGAGATCATCGTGCGGCTCACCGAGTCCGGCGAGTCGGCGAGTACCGATGCGCACCAGGAAGCCTTGGACCTCGCGGCAGCGGTCCTTGGAAACTTGACGGCCGAGGAGGCAGCGGTTGTTCGGCAGGCGATGTTCGTGCTCGACGATGCGCTGCGCCGTCCCCCGGCGGTCGATGAGGATGAAAAGCCAACGAAGGTAAGGAAAATCAATGACTGATCGGTCCGACCTGCTCATCCTGGGCGCGGGCGTTGCTGGCTTGTCCGCCGCGGTGCACGCGGCCAGACTCGGTCTTTCCGTCCGCGTGCTGGACCCCCTGGGGCCAGGCGGTCAGGTCATGAACGCCGGCCCGCTCGAGGGCGTTCCTGGTTTGCCCAAGGGAATGATCGGCGCAGACCTGATCGGTCGTCTCACTGACCAGGTGGTGGACCGCGAGGTCGACGTCGCCTTCGGGGAAGTCGTCGAAGTCGTTTTGGAGGGCGGCTTCGAGGTTCGCACTGACGCCGACAGTTACGAGGCCAGTGCTGTGATCTCGGCCTTGGGCACACGACCGAGGCCAATGGGTGTGCCCGGCGAGGCCGAGCTGGAGGGCAGGGGCTTGTCGCACTGCGCTCAATGCGACGGCGACCTCTTTCGCGACAAAGACGTCATCGTCGTGGGTGGCGGAGACGCGGCTCTCATCGCAGCTGCCCACCTTGCCGGCCGTGCTCGGAACGTGACGATGGTCCACCGTGGTTCGGCGTTCGAGGGCGCGAAGGAACTAGTGGTCGGAGCGACATCCGCGCCGAACGTGGACGTGTTGTGGGGCACTGACGTCCTGGCACTGATCGGCGAGGAACTTCTGACCGGTGTGATGGTGTCCTTGAATGGCGAGGAGCAGCAGGTGGAGGCCGACGGCATCTTCCCTGAAATCGGCCGTCTGCCCCAGAACGATGCCTTGGCTCACCTCGTGGAACTCGACGACGCCGGCAGGATCGTCGTCGACTCGTCAATGGCAACGAGCCACCCTGGAGTGTTCGCGGCAGGCGCCTGCCGAGCCGGGGATTTCGGAGAGATCATCACGTCGATGGCAGACGGGGTGGCAGCTGCGATCGCAGCGGGCGCGTGGTTGTCTACGACTCAGACGGGGTAGCGGCTCCAAACTCGTGACGGCCCAAGGTTGAGCTTGGTGCCAGGCCGGGTATTGACGGCCCGATGTGAATTGTATGATGATTTATATCATCGTTACGGTGTCGATACTGTCTGCCGAACTTCGTGCAGCACGCCGACCGGCCCAGGCAACTCTCATCGACCATCAAGCATCGAGGTGCAGCTGTGGAACTGAGCTACGGTCCGGAGTACGACCGGCTGCGTGAGCAGGTCCGCGCCTTCCTGGAGCGGCAGTGGCCTGCCGGATCGTCGCGATCGCCTGAGGACGTTCGCGCGTTCCGGCAACTCGCGACCGAGCAGGGCTATCTGTATCGCTCGGTGCCTCGCCGATACGGCGGCTCGGAGCAAGCGGCCGACCCGCTGGCGGTCGACGTGACCAAGGAAGAATTCACCCGTCATCGGGCGCCGTACCAGATCGAAGGTCCCACCGTCGAGATGCTGGTTCCCACGCTGCTCGAGCGTGGGACGGAGTGGCAGCGGGAGACTTTCGTGCCGCCGGCGCTGCTCGGGGATGCCGTGTGGTGTCAGGGCTACTCCGAGCCTGGTGCGGGCTCGGACCTGGCGTCCCTGACCACGTCGGCGGTGCTGGAGCCCACTGGGTGGATCATCAACGGCCAGAAGGTGTGGACGACCGGCGGGCACACGGCGGACTACATGTTCGCTCTGGTCCGCACGGAACCGGATGCCCCGAACAAGTGGGCGGGGCTGTCCTACCTCCTGCTTGACATGAAGCAGGCGGGCATCGAGGTTCGGCCGCTGCGCCAGATCGACGGCGGCGCCGAATTCAACGAAGTCTTCTTCACCGACGCCAAGACCCCGGCCGACTGGATCGTCGGTGCCCGTGGCGAGGGCTGGTCGGTCGCGAACACCACCCTGAAGCACGAGCGGGCGATGGTGGGCAGCGTGAAGCGCTCGGAATCGCTGTTCGCGAGCCTGGTGAAACTCGCCAAACGTGTCGAGGTCGACGGCAGGCCCGCGATCGAGCAGGCGTGGGTCCAGGACCGCCTTGTCATCTTGGACGGTTACCTTCAGACGCAACGCTTCTCCGGATATCTGCAGGTGAGCCGGGCGCTGTCCGGTGAACCGGCGGGCCGGTTGAGCATCAAGAACAAGGTGCTCAACACCGATTTCGGCCAGCAGGTCGCGGGTCTCGCCCTCGACCTCCTCGCCGAAACGTCCCAGCTGGCTCCGCGTCCGGTCGAGCCGGGAGCGGTACCCGGGGACGAACGCTGGATGACGCAGTTCTTCGGGTCGCTGGGCCTATCGACCGCCGGTGGCACCGCGAACATCCAGCGCAACATCATCGCGGAGCGGGGTCTTGGCTTGCCAAAGGACACCAGAACGGGAGCACGGTCGTGAAGTTCGACCTCAGCGAAGACCAGCGCGAATTCGCCTCGGCCGTCGACGATCTGATGGAGAAGAAGTTTCCGCTCTCGACCCTGCGGTCGGTCGTCGACGGGGAAGTGGATGGTCCTGGCGTCGCCGAGGGATTGCACGTGGCGCTGGCCGCGATGGGGGTCTTCGGCCTGGTGGTACCCGAGGAGCACGGTGGCTTCGGCCTCGAGCTGCTGGATGTGGCCGTGGTGGCCGAAAGACTGGGCCGCGCCGCCGCACCCGGGGTCTTCCTCGGGCCGGTCCTCGCCGCCTATGCCTTGCAACTCGGTGGTTGTCCGCGCCAACAGGCCCACTGGCTACCGCCCCTGGCCGCCGGCACCTTGGGTGTCGCGTTCGCAGTGTGTGAAGACGGGCGGTGGGACGCCGCGCGCAGCGGTCTCGGTGGCGGCCCGCTGCGGGGGCGCAAGGACTGGGTCCTCGATGAAGGCGGCCCTCTGGATCTGCTGATCGT
>Ga0193716_1001834_pt1 | contig 12179 bp, 10 predicted proteins | sample U2c1metaG_FD_145901 | JGI IMG/M metagenome (GOLD analysis project Ga0193716, IMG submission 145901) | Soil microbial communities from a riparian zone of the East river system, Colorado, United States - U2c1 | ecosystem: Environmental > Terrestrial > Soil > Riparian zone | place: USA: East River...
ATCATCCACTGCCCAAGATGCGCCATCAGGTCCTTTCGAAGCGTCTTGTCGATGGGGAAGAAACGCGTTTTGTCCAGCCGAAGCCGCAGGCTGTCGTTGCGGCCGTCCTCGGTCCGCTGGCGGATCAGCTCTTTTTGTTTGCGCGTGGCCACCTTTTCCAGGAAGATCCTGACGATCCCATTGGCCGTCTGATGTTCCAGGTATTTGGCCTTCCCCTTTGCCAGCGTCTTTGAATAGACGCTTAAGAAGTATGCCGCCATCTCTTCGGCTTCTTTTTTCTTAATGCCCAGTGACTCGAAGCCCACAAAGATGCTCGCGACGATGCGGCTTACCTCCCAGTCTACCGGGGCCAGCAGCCCCTCGTCAAAGTCATTGACGTCAAAATAGACCAGGCGGTTGTCGCCCTTATACGTGCCGAAGTTCTCGAGGTGCAGGTCCCCGCAGACCCAGCTCACGGGGTAGGCCGGCAGGCTTTTGCTGCCGCCAAGGTCCTCGTAATAAAGATGACAGGTGCCACGAAAGAACCGGAAGGCGTTCTCCGCCATTTGCTGGTATTTCAGCGCCACATATTCGGGGATGCGGTCGCTGTTGAATATTTTTATACGCTCGGGGATAGAGGACACTGCTTTTCTTTTTAACAAGGTATGCAATATTCAGGAATTCGGGAATCCCGTATCTTGCAGACTATGTTGCACCCAAAAAAGAGCTTTTCCGCCATTCCCGTTCTGGCCCTTCTGGCCCTGACCTTCTGGGCTACGGGTTGCCGTCAGCCCGAGGCGCCGGAGTATTACGGTTTTCAGAATCCGCAGATCGTTCACAGCGGCGCGCTGACCACTTTGTCCACCTCCCTGAAATTCTACAACCCCAATCCGTATAACCTGAAGCTCCTGCGCGCGGAAATGGATGTCTCCCTCAACGGCAAACACGCCGGCCACTCGCTGCTGGATACGACTATTTTTATACCCAAAAAAGACACCTTCTTCGTGCCCGTCTCCCTCGAGGTCAACCTCAACAGCCTGCTGAGCAATGCGCTGGCGGTGTTGCTCGAAAAACAGGCCACCATCAGTCTCGACGGCCGCGTTAAGATCAAAAGAGGTGCCCTTACCTTTAACCGCCCCTTTCACTATGAAGGCAAACAGGACATTAACAGCCTGTTGCAGGGGAGCGGCTTTTAGCACCAAATAACGCATCTTTGCAACCTAATTTAAAGGCATGAGCACCATCCGGCGACAAAGCATTATTTCTTCGAGTATTGTATACTTTGGCTTTGTACTTGGAATGCTAAATACCTATCTCTATGCCAAAGGGCTGCCTCCGTCGGTATATGGACTTGTGAGCGGAATGTTCGTCTCTATCGGCACGATCATCTACTACTTCGCCAATATGGGAGTACCCGCATTCATTGTCAAGTTCTATCCCTACTATGCGGACCATCTCGAATCGAAGGACAACGATATGCTGGGATTAAGCCTGATGATGACCATGCTGGGCTTTGTCCTTTCCGTTATCCTCGCCATATTGATCAAACCTCTGTTCTTCCTGGTATATAAGGATCATGCCGCAGAGCTGTTGCATTACTATTATTGGATCTTTCCGTTCGGGCTTGGGCTTACGTTGTATTCGATGCTTGAAGCCTATGCATGGCAGCTCAGAGAGTCTGTCATCACCAACTATCTGAGGGAGGTGCAGTTCCGGCTGATCGCGACCGTAATGCTCCTGCTGGTGCTGGCCAGCGTCCTTACGAATTTTGACGTCTTTATCAAGATATATTCGTTTACCTATTTCTTCCTTGCCCTGTCCCTTGCCACTATGCTTATCCGCAAGGGCAAGCTTAAGTTTGTCTTTGCGCCGAGCCGGGTCACCCGAAGACTTTTCCGAAAGGTCCTGCCCCTGATCGCCTTTGCGTGGAGCGGTCTGTTGCTGTTGAACCTCAGCACCTTTTTCGGGGCGATCGTTATCGCAGCCGTATTGCCCAACGGACTGACCAATGCCGCTGTCTATACGCTGGCGGTGAATATCGGCAGTCTTGTCCAGGCGCCGCAGCGCGCCATCAACGCCGCCGCCATCGCGCCTCTTTCCCTGGCCTGGAAAAATAAGGATATGGGGCGCATCCAACGCATCTATACCCGCTCCTCGATCAACCAGCTGATCTTTGCATTGGGGCTGTTCACCCTTATCTGGCTCAATTTTACCGATGGAGTCCTTACCTTTCATCTGCCCGATACCTATCTGGCTGCCCGCTCCGTATTTCTGTTCATCGGGCTTTACCGGATCATTGACATGGGTACGGGACTCAACTCGCAGATCATCGGGGCGTCTATTTACTGGCGTTTCGATTTTATCACCGGTATGATCCTCGTGGTGCTGACCCTGCCGTTAAACTACTGGCTCGCCCTCCGTTATGGCACGATCGGGCCAGCCGTTGCCGATCTTATCACCTTTACGATCTACAATGGTATCCGCTGGACCTTTCTCTATCGGAAGTTCAGGCTGCAGCCCTTCGATCGCCGCACGCTGTATACCATCCTGCTCGCGGCGGTCGTGTACCTGGTCGTACATCCCCTTTTTGTACAATGGCATGGGTTTATCTGGATGGTCCTGCGGTCCATCACCTATATCGCTCTTTATGGGGCCGGGGTGCTGGTCCTGCGGCTCTCCGACGATGTCTCGCCGGTCTGGAATACGGTGAAGAAAAGGCTGGGATTCCGCAGTGACACAACACCTTAAATTTCGTACCTTTGCGGCCGAATTATGAAATATCACAACGAGATCAACAAGCGTAAGACCTTTGCCATCATATCCCACCCCGATGCGGGTAAAACGACCCTGACCGAGAAGTTCCTGCTCTTCGGCGGCGCCATCCAGACCGCCGGTGCCGTAAAAAGCAACAAGATCAAAAAACACGCTACCAGTGACTTCATGGAGATCGAACGCCAGCGCGGTATTTCCGTAGCGACCTCCGTCATGAGCTTTGAATACAAAGGTATGCTCATCAACCTGCTGGACACCCCCGGTCACAAGGACTTTGCCGAAGACACCTACCGCACCCTCACCGCCGTCGACAGCGTCATTCTCGTCATCGACAGTGTCAACGGGGTAGAAGCCCAGACACGCCGGCTGATGGAAGTCTGCCGTATGCGGAATACCCCGGTCATCGTTTTTATCAATAAAATGGACCGGGACGGGAAGAACCGTTTCGATCTCCTTGAAGAGATCGAAAAAGAGCTGAATATCGCCCTGCACCCCATGGCCTGGCCCATCAACAGCGGCAAGGATTTCAAGGGTGTCTACAACCTTTACGACAAAAACCTCGTCCTTTTCACCGCCAATACAAAGGCAACTGACGAAGATACCCTGTCTTTCAATAACCTCAACAATCCTCTCCTTGATGACAAGCTCGGCGAGAAAGATGCCGCCACCCTCCGGGAAGATGTGGAACTCGTAGACGGCGTTCACGGTCAGCTCAACGTCGAAGATTATCTTGCCGGAAAGGTTGCGCCCGTCTTCTTCGGCAGCGCCATCAATAACTTCGGGGTAAGGGAAATGCTCGATACTTTTATCCGTGTCGCGCCCCGCCCCCTGAGCCGAGAGACCTCCACCCGCCACCTCGACGTGGAAGAGGATAAGTTCAGCGGTTTTATCTTTAAGATCCACGCCAATCTCGATCCCAAACACCGGGACCGTATCGCCTTCCTACGTGTCTGCAGCGGGAAGTTCGAGCGGAACAAATACTTCCATCATGTCCGTCTCGAAAAGGACGTTCGCTTTAGCAATCCCTATACGTTCTTAGCCCGCGACAAGGATGTCATCGATGAAGCCTTCCCCGGTGATGTGGTCGGTCTCTTTGACACCGGTAATTTCAAGATAGGGGATACGCTCACAGAAGGCGAAGACTTCTATTTTACCGGAATTCCTTCTTTTTCTCCGGAAATTTTTAAGGAGGTAGTCAACAAAGACCCTATGAAAACCAAACAGTTAGAAAAGGGACTTCTACAGCTGACGGACGAAGGGGTCGCCCAGCTTTTCACCCAGTATGGCGGGCAGAAGAAGATCATCGGCTGCGTGGGCGAGCTCCAGTTCGAGGTCATCCAGTATCGTCTTTTACACGAGTACAGCGCCTCCGTACAATTCAACGCCATGCCTTTTTACAAGGCCTGCTGGATCACCAGCGAAGATCCTAAAAAGCTGGAGGACTTTACCCGGTTCAAGCACGCCAATATCGCGACAGATAAGGACGGTTACCTCGTCTACCTGGCACAAAGCGAGTGGTTCCTGAATACCGAAAGGACCAATAATCCGGCTATTCAGTTCCACTTTACTTCGGAGATCCACAAGTAACCGGCGCTGCTGAGGACGATGGCGCTGAAACCGCTGCTAAAAACCTACTCCTGTATAATTATGGGGCGTGATCTTCTTCAATTCTTTCTTAAGTGTTTGGGAAATGGTCAGTCCGTCGATAAAGGAATGCATCGACTCCTTTGTGATCCCAGCCTGTCCGCGCGTCAGATCTTTCAACGCCTCATAGGGCTTTGGATAATTCTCCCGGCGCAACACTGTCTGGATCGCTTCCGCAACTACTGCCCAGTTGTTTTCCAGGTCCTGCTGCAGTCTGAGCTTATTCAGCACCAGCTTGTCCAATCCTTTTTCGATGGATTTCAGTGCAAGAATGGTATGTGCGAAAGGAACGCCAATATTGCGGAGTACCGTGCTATCGGTCAGGTCCCTTTGTAGCCGGGAAACCGGTAGCTTGGTGGCGAAATGTTCAAGAAGTGCATTGGCAACACCCAAGTTGCCTTCGGCATTCTCGAAGTCGATGGGGTTCACCTTATGAGGCATGGCGGACGAGCCAATTTCGCCCTTCTTCGTCTTTTGTTTGAAATAATCCATTGACACATAAGTCCATATATCTCGGCAAAGATCGGTCAGGATCGTATTGATGCGTTTCATCGCATCGAAATGGGCGGCCAGGTTATCATAATGCTCGATCTGGGTCGTATACTGCTGACGTTGCAGTCCCAGGGTGCCTTCTACGAATTCGTTGCCCAGTTTTACCCAATCCTTCGAAGGGAAGGCTACATGATGCGCATTGAAGTTGCCGGTCGCTCCGCCGAATTTGGCGCTAAACGGTACCTGGATAAAGAGTTCAACCTGGTTCTCGATCCGTTCGATAAAAACCATGATCTCTTTGCCCAGCCGGGTCGGGCTTGCGGGCTGTCCATGTGTGCGGGCCAGCATCGGGACCTCTTTCCAGTCGCGGGCGAGTACCTCCAACTGGCGTTTGAGGTTCAGCAGGCCCGGCAGATATTCAAATTCCACGGCGTGTTTCCACAACAGGGGGATGGCGGTATTGTTGATGTCCTGGGAAGTGAGTCCAAAGTGGATCCATTCGGCTACTGCAGACAGCTCGTCCCCGAGACGGTCTTTTAAAAAATACTCCACTGCCTTTACGTCGTGGTTGGTCTCCTTCTCCTTTGTTTTGATCCATTTTGCATCTTCCAGCCCGAACTGCTCCGGCACCGCCTGCAGCTTCCGCCTGGTTGCCGCGCCCAGTGGGAAGAAACGTTTCTTGTTCAGGAAAAGGAAATACTCCACTTCCACCAGCACCCGGTAGCGAATAAGGGCATATTCGGAAAAATAATCGTCCAGGTGAGCCACCTGGTGGCGATAGCGTCCGTCGATAGGGGAAATAGCAGTGAGTGAATTTAATTCCATAAGCTGTAACTTCGCCGCAAATTTAACGTAAAGGAATTGGACAGAAAAATACGAGTAGGCGCAGTTAGCTACCTCAATACAAAACCGCTCCTCTATGGCATCGAGCGGGCACCCGTCAGAAAGGATATCCAGCTGATCATAGACCACCCTGCCAGCATCGCGGCCATGCTGCTAAAGAACGAGATCGACATGGGCCTGGTACCCGTCGCCATCATTCCACAGATGAAGGAATATTACATCAACGGGGATTTTTGCATCGGCAGCAATGGAGACGTGGCCTCCGTCTGTCTTTTTAGTGAAACTCCCATTGAAAGCATAGAAAAAGTATTGCTCGACTACCAGAGCCGCACATCCGTCCAGTTGGCGCGGGTCCTGCTCAGGGAATACTGGAAGGTCAGCCCGGCGCTGGTCGACGCAGGCAAAGACTTCCGGGACCATATCAAAGGGACTACGGCCGGGGTCGTCATCGGCGACCGGGCACTCGAACAGCGAAAAATATCCCCCTATATTTATGACCTCGCCGGAGTCTGGAAAGCCTTCACGGGCCTTCCTTTTGTCTTCGCCGCCTGGATCAGCAACAAACCCATTGATCCCGATTTTATAGCGGCTTTTGACGAAGCCAATCGGCAGGGGATAGCACATATCGACGACGTGGTGGCCGAATACCATTACCCCATCTACTCCCTGCACGATTATTTTACCAAAAACCTGGATTACCGGCTCGATCCCGAAAAGCGGAGAGGCCTGCAACGTTTCCTGCAATATCTCAGGGTACCTTTTCCTGCGTCCCTTTAATGCCCGGGAAAAATTTTTACGATATCCCAAAGAGAGGTAATTTGCGACCATGTCGATCTTTTCTAAATTAAAGGGGATCAGTGAACCAGGTAGTTTCGTCCTCAACCGGCAACTTCGCCATGAGCTCCTCACGGCCAGGGGCAATCTTTCAGAAGACTTCCCTTCCGATTTCTCTCCCGAAGAACGGGCGGACATCTCGGCCGTTCGCCCTTTTACCATGACCAGCCAGGAACGGCTGGTAAGTCTTTCCCAGAGTGTAGAGTACATCGTAAAAAATAAGATCCCAGGCGACATCGTGGAATGTGGCGTATGGAAAGGCGGCTCTATGTTGCTGGTCGCCCGTAAGCTGGCCCGTCTCGGCGACACTGGCCGCAAGCTCTTTTTATTCGACACTTTCGAAGGCATGTCCGATCCGGGAAAAGAAGACGTCAGCGCTGTCGACCAGACTACGGCAGGAGATTTGCTTAATGCATTCGAACGCACCGAAGGTGACAATGTTTGGTGTTATTCCCCGCTCGACGAGGTAAAAGCCAATCTGCAAAAGACTGACTATCCTTTCGGTCAGATGCATTTTGTCAAAGGAAAGGTGGAGGATACCCTGCCGGAGCCGTCCATAGGGAATATCGCCCTGCTGCGCCTCGATACGGACTGGTACGAATCTACGAAACACGAGCTGGAGACTTTATACGACCTGCTTGTCCCGGGAGGCGTCCTTATAATAGACGACTATGGACACTGGAGCGGCTCCCGCAAGGCCGTCGACGAATTTGTCGAAGCTCGCCGGCTTTCCCTTTTCCTCCACCGTATTGACTATACAGGGCGTATGGCCATTAAATAAAATCTTGAACTATGTTGAATGCTTTGAAAAGTCTTTTTCAAAAGGAAGTCCCATACAAGTCGAAATCCCCCTTTTCCGGCCAGGAGCTGGCTTCTTACATCTCCGCCAACAGAAACAGCTTACAGCTGGTCAATAACTGGGTCGACGAAGAGGCCTTTGCCCGCTCTTATTTCAAATACGGCGTTCCCGATTTTATCAAAGCCGTCATCAACCAGCCCATCGGCAACGAGCCCACATATACCGATCTGATGACCCTTATCGCCGACCGCTATTTCCAACAACAGGTCAACTACCTGGAGATCGGGGTTTCCGTCGGCAAGAACTTCTTTCAGATGCTGAACGCGCTTGACAAGGCTCGCTTTACCGCATTCGACATTGAAGAGATCAACCCCGTGCTGGCGGGGAAGCTGACAAAGGGCGACCGGACCGAATGGGATACCCCCGCCAAATCCATCAAGAAGAACCGCTCCTCGCTGAGCGAATTTACTTTTAACAATAAACCCGTCCACTATCTTTCCGCCGACGTCTGGGATACCAAAAGCTGGGCAAAGCTCGAAGGCAATCGCTTCAACATCGTGTTCTCCGACGCCCTCCATACGCCGCAGGCCATCCTTTTCGAATTCGAGATGCTCGTCAAATACCGCCTGCTCGACGACCGTTTCGTCATCGTCTGGGACGACCTCGTCGGGAAAATGAAACAATCTTTTTTCCGGATCATCCGGAAATACAACGAAGTCTATGGCATAAAGGACGTTTACCTTCTGGACATCAACGGTTGGGTAGGGCAGAACGAACAACCGCATTCGGTAGGCATCATCTCAAATTTCGCCCTCTGATATGGCCGTTACACTGACCAATCTCTCCAACCAGCTTTATGAGGACAGCCGCCGCCGGCTGAACGTTTCTGCAAGGAGATCCGGCATTGCCGATATCCGGTCCTATGACATCGGGGACCTCCGCTCCACCCCCTTTTTTAATGACAACCGCAGCATTCTCGATCAGCCTTTCGGCATCGGCTATTGGCTGTGGAAACCCTATATTATCCTGGAAACGCTGAAAAGCGTCAAAGAAGGAGATATTGTCGTATATGCTGACAGCGGACTCGAGATCATCGCCCCGCTCGAGCCCCTATACGAGATCTGTCGTAACGGTAACCCCGTATTGCTGTTTGGCAATAGCAACTTCACCAACGACGCCTGGACCAAAAGGGACAACTTCATCCTCATGGACTGTGACCGCCCCGCATTCTGGTATGCGTCACAGGTCGACGCGGCCTTTTCGTTATTCCAGCGGTCGGAAGCCAGCTTATCCTTTGTAAGTCAGTGGCTGGACTATTGCCGGGACCCGCGCAACCTAACCGATATGGCCAATACCTTAGGCAAGCGCAACCTTCCGGCTTATATCCAGCACCGTTGGGACCAGTCCGTTCTCTCCCTGATGGCGGCAAAACGCGGGGTCTCCCTTTACCGGATGCCTTCCCAGTTCGGCAACCACTACAAAGCGCCCGGTCTGAGGATGGAAAATGAATTCAACTGTGTTAACCAATACAACCAGACGCCCGTAGATTATTATGCCCCGATACCATATTATAACTCTCTTTATCCGCAACTGCTGGACCATCACCGGGGCCGAAGCCAGCAAGCAAACAGCCGCTCCAAAAAGGATAGCCCGATGGACTTTTTGCTGCGCGTCATCCGCAAACGCTACAACCGCTGGATGAATGCTTATGCCCTTCGCCGGGAAATGCGCAAACGAAACCCTCAATCCTGAACCCAAAACGTGAGGAACATGCAGACTCCACATCTGACCATTATCATCCCTACGTTCAATGCCGAAAAAACCTTGCAGGCCTCGCTTGACAGTGTCCTCGGCCAGGACTACCGCGACTTCGAGGTGCTAATCATGGATGGAGTCTCGCGGGACGCCACACTCGCCATTGCAGGCGAAGCCGCCCGGCTTGACTCGCGCGTCCGCATTGTCTCTTCACCCGACAAGGGCGTATACGACGCCATGAACAAGGGTATACAGGAGTCGCGCGGAAAATGGCTCTACTTCCTCGGAAGCGACGACTTCCTGTCCCATCCGGGCGTCCTCTACTCGATATTTATGCAGGGGGCTCCGGAACACTTCGATTTTATCTACGGCAATGTCGTCAGCCCTAGCTATAAAGGTCTTTATGACGGGGAATTTGATCTGGACAAACTGCTTCTGCGCAACATCTCCCACCAGGCCATCTTTTACCGGAGAAGCATCTTCGATTATGCACCGGCATATAATCTCCGCTACAAGGGATACGCCGACTGGGACTTGAATATTCGTTTATTTTCCGACAACCGTACCCGCATCAATTATATGGGCGGCACCATCGCCCGTTTTGGACCAGGCGGGCTCAGCTCCCGGCACGACGTTCCGTTCCTGCAGGAAGTGCTTTTCCCGGAGAGCGTCAGCCGGCTCCAACAGACTGGTCTGCGCCCCCTGCGATCGATCCTCCGTTATGATTGGTGGTGGCGGCTCCTGCGTAATGCGGAGTTTGGTCCCGGCTTAACCGGTATTCCCGCACCCGTGGCGCGGATGTTTGCCTGGCAGCAAAAATTGCCCCACCGCCTGCTAAAGAATGGGATATTCTCCAAAATTTGTATGTTCGCCAGCTATCTGTCTCACCGTATAACAGGAGCGCTTTAAAAATGCTGAGTATCATAATAGTCAATTATAAGTCGGCAGCCCTTGTCCTGGACTGTCTGCATTCGCTGTACGGGGGAGGGGGCGGCGAATACCCCTTTGAAGTGCTGGTGGTCGACAACGCTTCCGGCGACGACAGTCAACAGCGGATCACGGCTGTTTTTCCCCAGGTCATCTGGATACCCGTAAATTATAATGCCGGTTTTGCCCGGGCCAACAACGAAGGCATCCGCCGATCGGCCGGCGACGCCGTACTGCTGCTCAACGGCGATACCCTCCCGCACGCGTCAACGATCACGCAGGCTTATCATCGCCTCATGGATTCGTCCTTCATTGCGGCAGGCATCCAGCTCCTCAATCCTGACGGCACTCCCCAGATCTCCGGGATGTATGTTATGAAAGGCGGTCTCAATTACTTGCTGCCCCTGCCGTATCTGGGAACGCTGATCAAAAAAGCCGGCCAGCTGGCAAAGGTCAAAAAACCGCATGTTGCGGAAGTCGGGGAAACCGGCTCCGGTACCACTGGATCGTCGGGCCGGGCTGCCATCCCCACGTCTCCCATTGAAGTCGACTGGATCAACGGGGCCTTCCTCATGGTCAAAAGAGACGCCATCGAAAAGGCGGGTCTGCTCGACGAAGACTTCTTTCTCTATGCCGAAGAGGCGGAATGGTGTAGCCGGCTGAAAAGAACCGGCCCTCTTTGCCTATATGGAGACCTGAACATGGTCCATCTTCAGGGAGAAACAGCCAACCAGGAATTTGGGTCAACCGGCAAGGGTTATTATAATCTTTACGACCGTAAAGGTCTCCAGATCATGCTGTCCAATTTCGTTCGCATCCGCAAACAGTTTGGGGTAGGCTGGTTCCTGATCCAGCTATTCTTCTACCTTATCTGTATACCCTTTTTTCTGCTCGGGGTCATTTGCTCGCGGCTTTTCTCCAAAACTCCCCGGTACAGCTTCTCCCAATTCCTCCGGTATAGTAAAAATGTCGCTGCGATAGTTCGCTTAAGCCCAGTTATCATTCGAAATAAACCTTATTTTTATAAGGTCTTATGAGGAAATTTTTGTTGCTTACCTCCTGCCTGTTCTGTCTGTGGGATTCCGCATTCCCGCAGGAATATAGCTATACTCATTATGATATTTCGGATGGCCTGGCCGGCTCCACCGTGTATTGCATCACGCAGGACAAGGACGGCTTTATCTGGACCGGTACGGAGACAGGTGTCAGCCGGTTCGACGGCACCCATTTCCACAATTATACAACGATCGATGGTTTACCTGATGTAGAAATACTGGAAATGTTCGGCGACTCCAAAGGCAGGGTCTGGATGGCCCCTTTCCGTAAGGCAATTTGTTATTACTACAAAGGGAAAATACACAACCAGGAAAATGATTCCCTGCTGAAGCTTTTCCGGCTTAGGGGCAATGTCCTCCGTTTTGCAGAAGATGACGCTGGCAATGTCCTTGTGCAGGAAAAGGCGGTCCTGCATCTCGTCGATGCCAACGGCGCCCTGAGCGAATTCGATTCTATCGGCACACGGCCGATCCGCAATTGTGGTGCGATCAGCCGGAGCAATGACGGTCATTTCCTGGTACAGGCAGACAACGAGGTTTACAAATTTTCTGGCAACCGATTTACCCCTTTTTTTCCGATCGTCATCGCGAGCTCCTGGCCTGGTTTTATCTGTATCAATCCAAAGGGCATGATCTGGCGGGTCGATAGTAACCAGGCGGCTGTACGGTCCTTTGTTACGGGGAAGACTACTTCCTTTTCCTTGGATTGGTTACACTTCGCGCATCTCAGCTATACCAGCATCGATGACAGCCTTTTTTATATCAATGAGTTTTCGGGCGCAAACGAATATAATACTTCTACCGGGGCCACCCGGATCTTTCTGCCTGGCAAACAAGTCTCCCGGACTTTTAAGGATGCCACAGGTAACACCTGGTTCACGACACTTGGCCAGGGGATCTACAGGCTTAATTCTGATGAGTTCCGCACCATACGATTGAACGCGCCGGGTATGGAAGCCTCTTCTATTTACGCCATTAACAAAATGGGCAACCAACTCCTGGTAGGAGATAATCACAACTATATTTTCGGTTTTTCGCTGCCCGGGATGTCGCGTCGGTTTGGCACTACCGCGACAGGT
>Ga0193716_1001835_pt1 | contig 12176 bp, 7 predicted proteins | sample U2c1metaG_FD_145901 | JGI IMG/M metagenome (GOLD analysis project Ga0193716, IMG submission 145901) | Soil microbial communities from a riparian zone of the East river system, Colorado, United States - U2c1 | ecosystem: Environmental > Terrestrial > Soil > Riparian zone | place: USA: East River...
CTCCGAGCTGACCGGCGCCGGCCAGCTCGGAGTCGGCGACGAGCGCCACCAGCTCCTCGTCGAGGCGGCGGGTGAGCAGCGCGGCCCGGCCGGCGGCGAGCACCTGGTCCGGCGTCGGATCGAACTCGGCCGCCGCGGCGCTCAACCGCGCCATCAGCTCGTCGTCGGTCATGACCGGTGTCCTTCCGCCGGGTCGAGCACCGCGTCCTCGGCGACCAGCTCACGCAGCCGGGCGAGGCAGCGCTGGCGGGTCGGACCGATGCTGCCGATCGGCATGTCCAACGCCGCGGCCACCTCGAGGTAGGCCGGCGGCGGGGTGGCCATCAGCACCCGCAGCAGACGCTGGCACGACTCGCCCAACCTCGCGAACGTCCGCCACAGCGTCACGGCCTGCTCACGGCGCAACAACCCGTCGTCCGCGGCGGGCCCCGGCTCGGCGCGCCCCAACCGGTCGAGGTCCGCCACCGGCTGGGTGCGCGCGCCGCGACGGATCAGCTGCAGGCACTCACGCCGCACGGTGGTCGCGAGCCAGGCCGCCAACCGGTCCGGCTCCTGGATCGTGTCGAGGTTCTCCACCAGTCGCAGCCAGGTCAACTGGACCGCGTCACCGGCATCGGCGGTGTTGAGCCGAAAACCGCGCGCGATGGACCAGAGCAGCCCACTGTGCTGATCAACGATCCGCTGCCACGCGTCCGGATCCCCGTCCGCCGCGGCCGCGAGCAACGACCTGAGATCCACGACCAGCCTCCCGTTCCCGGCCATGGTACTGAGGTCCGGCCGGCCCGCGGCGTGGGCGCGGCAGGTCTCACCGTTTGGCTGCACCGGGCTGGTCCGTACGGGCCGGCACGATCACGTCGCCGGGTTTGAGACCGAGGTCGCGGTACATCTCCTGGTGCAGACGCCACTCCATCGCGCCTTTGGCCGCCGGCGACAACTTGCTGTCCGGCACCGCGCGGATCGCATCGGAGACCCATGTGTAGGCCTCACCGGCGGTGATCTCCCTGCCGGAGCTGACGGCGGCGTTCCACTTCGGGACCCAACCCTGGTCGAAGGCCCCGTGGGTGGCTTTCGGCAGTTCCGTGGTGAGCGCGCGGTTGGCGCTGTAGCCGTCGATGTTCTTCCCGATGGCCTGCGGGAGCACGTGCGCCGCCTCGAAACCCTTGCCCCGCAACCCCAACTCGGCGCGCACCGAACCGGCCGTCGAGTAGGAGTGAAACCCCGGCCGGTCCGCGTTGACGAGCCCCGCCCGTTCGGCGCCCGCCGCCGCCTTGGCCGCGGACCGGTAGGTCGTGCCACCGTCGGCCGAGGCGGGGTTGCCGGTCCTGAGGTTGACACCGCCGTCCCGGACCGTGCTCTGAGCCGGCCGCTGCGACGGCGGCGGAAGGTCACTCGCGGGCTGGTTGCGTTGGGACGCCGCCGACTGCGGCCGTACGACCGCGGACTGTTCGGCACGCGGTCCGGCGGTCGACGTGTGCAGGTCACGCTGGGCGGCCAGGTGCGGCACGGCGGCGCCCGCCATGTCGCCGATGAGGTTCGTGCCCTGTCCGATCTTCACCGCCGTCTCGGGGGAGGCGCCGAGCGCGCGGGCGACTCCCACGGCCAGCGGCGCCGCGGCGGTGCCGTCGATCTGCGCCATGCGCGTGTGCTGGACGTACTCGCTCCGGTGCATCGTCTGTCCGTCGCCGGCCATGACGAGCACGTCCTCCTTGGTGGGCGTCGCCGAACGGCCGGTCCCCAGCAGATAGTTGCGGATGGCCTGTGTGTCGCTCTGGGACAGTCCTCGGGCGTGCAAGGACTTCTCGTCGTGCCAGGCGCTGTTCGCGAGCTGGGCGAGGTTCTTCTGCGAGACGTACTCGCCGGCGCCGGTCCCCAGTGCCTTGTGCAGCAGGGCATCAACCCGCTCGGACGGCAGGAGGAAGCGTTCCGACGGCACCTGGCCCACCTTCGCGAAGTCACGCAGCAGCTCCGCGCCCTGTTTGTTGCCGCCCACCCGGTCGGCGAACGTCGGGTCCTGACGGATCGCCGCGCGGAGCGCTTCGATCTGCGCAGGGGTGTAGCCGTCGCTCCTCATGGCGTTCTCAAGCTGCGTCATGGGCGAGTTCGCCTGGGCCGCCGCGTCGCCCATGGGCGACGGTCTGGCCGCGCCCTCGGTCACCGACGCGTTCGCCGCCACCGTGTCCGCGGGAACGGGAATGGCGAAGTCCAACCGCGCGCCGCCCTGGCCGGCGAGGTAGGCGCCCGCGAAACCGGTGCGGCCGCGCACGTCCCCGACGGCCGGCGTGACGCCGGCCGGTGCGGCCGCGGACAGCGGACCGCCGACCTGGTTGGCCAGCGGGGTCGGGTCGGCGCCCGGCTTGGCGTCGGGTGTCTGTTCTGGGGCGTCCGGGTGGTCTGGGCCGGGCGTCTCCTGGCTGGGCGCGTCGGTGTCGGACGGGGACTGGTCTGTCGCCTGGTGTGCGTCGTCCGGGTCGGCGGGGTGGTCGGGCGGACCGGTGGCGTCGGGTCGCGGGACCGTCTCGGCGGGGAGCGGGTCCACCGTGTGCTCCGGCACGGCGACCCGCGTGTCCACGACGTGCTGCTCGTGGGGAACGGCGGCGCCCGCCCGGTCGGATGGCGGCCCGACGCCGGTGGCCGGTCGGGCCTCGTCGAGGTGGCCCGGTCCGGGTACCTCCGACGGCACGGTTTGTTGGGGTGGCACGCCGTCGGGCAGATCGGGGTGCGCCGGCGTGTCAGCGGGAGGAGCGCTGTCTCGTTGGCCGAGCCCGCCGTTGCCACGCGGGTCGGCGGCAGGCGTGTCAGAAGCGGTGCCGCCATTGCCGTGCGTGTCCGCGGTCGGCGGGCCGGGTGCCGGAACGGTATCGGCGGAAATGTCGCCGGCCGGCCGGGCGGGTGCGTCGGTGGCGGTCCCGCCCGGCGCCTCGCCCGACCGCGCGGCGTCGTCGGTCCCACCCGCCTTGCCCGGCTGTCCGGCGTCGTCGGTCCCACCCGCCGTGCCCGGCTGTCCGGCGCTGTCGCTGCCACCGGCGGCCTTGGCCGGCTGCCCGGCGTCGGGTCTGGCGCGACTGTCCGGCGCGGCTCCGCTGTCCGCGGCGCCACCACCGCCGGGCGCGGTGCCACCGTCGGCCGGACGGGCACCCGCGCCACCTCCGCCACCGTCTGCCGGACGGGCACCCGCGCCACCGGACGCCGGGCGGTCCCCGCTCGCTCCCGCACCGGTGGCGGAGTGGGTGTCGACGCGGCCATGTCCGCCACCCCCACCGCCGCCACCACCTCCGCCGCCGCTCCGGCCGGCGGACTTCGCGGTCGGGTGGTCTCGACTGTTGTCCTTGAACGAGTACGGAGTGCCCGGGTCCTTCGCCGAGCCGATGACGCTCAGGTCGTTCGTCGACCGGCTCGACAGGTAGCCGCCGGCGAAGTCGAAGCCGCCGGCTTTGTCGCCTTGGGAGGTGCGTCCGTCGGCGGAGCTCGCCGGGTCGGGCCGGTCGCCGGGACCGGGTCCGCCCGGGTTCACCGGGAGGTCCGGTCGCGGGCCCTGGTCGGGCGGCGACTGGCTGGCGGAGCCGACGTCGAGCTCGCTCATGGTCTGCTCACCCGTTCTGTTTTTCGTTGGTACGGAAGTGGATCAGTGGCCAGGTGCAGTCGATGAACTGTTCGAGCGTGGCCTTCAGCCGTTCCGTGCGACCCTCGACGGCCAAGCCGACGGCGGTCTCGACCGACGACGGCCGGCGGGCGCCGTAGCTGACCGCGTCGACCGCCGCGGTGTCCGCGAGCTCGCCGACCAGCCACTCCTGGACCGCGACGAGCTGCGCCAACCGGGTGTCCCCGGGGATCTTGCGCCGGAACCGGGCCTCCCAGGCCGGCGAGCGGGGATCGCGGGCGCCGGTCGGGTCGGCGTCGAGCGCGCGCCGGACCAGCTCCCACCGGAACGGGGTCGCGAGGTGGGCAAGGTCGTCGGCCTCGCACCCGGGTGACTCGCCGAGGAGCATGCGGGCCAGCGCGGCACGGACGTGGGTGGCCAACGCGGCGTTGTCGACGGTCGGCTGCAGGACCGACGACCGGACGGCGACCGCCTCGTCCACCGCGTGCGAGAGGGCGCAGTCCACGGTCCGGGTCGGCAGCGCCTGCTCGACGAAGGCCGCGCGCACGGCCGCGGTGGGGATCGGGGTCGGCTGGCCGGTCAGGTGGGCGAGGACGGTGAGCTCGGCCCAGACCACCAGCCACGGTTCGTCGGTGAGCAGGTGTGCCGCGGCACGCAGTTGGCGCAGCGTGCACGCCTGTGCCCGGCAGTCGGCGCCGCAGGTGGTGCTGCGCCGTCCGATCAGCCGGTCGACCGGGGCGAGCGTGCCGGGCCGGGTGTCCTCCACGGCCGAGCCGTCCGGCACCCGGACCAGCAGCGGCCGGTCCATGCCGTCGGTGAACACCGCAGCCTCGCCGGGCACCAGCGTCACGAGGTAGCGCGACTGCTCGTCGGTCACGTTCATGGTGGCGCCGACGCTGTCCCGGTCGTCCTTGGCCGGCAGCCGATGCACGATCTTCACCGCGGTGTTCTTGATGACGTCCTGCGTGAGCTTGCTGGGAATCTGCTCGGCGATGATCAGACCCTCGCCGTAGGCACGGACCTCGGCCAGCATGGCGGCGAACATCTCCACCGCGTGCGCGGCCGGGCCCGCCGTGCCCGGCTCGGACCGCCGCAGCAGCCGGTGCGCCTCCTCGATCACGGTGAGGTGGGTCAGACCGGGGCGCGGGTTGGCGCGGGCCGCCACCCGCAGGTGCTCGGACAGTCGCATGAGGACGGAGCCCATGAAGAACGCCTTGTCCGCGTCATCCCCGACATCCTCTATCTGCAGCACCACATTGCTTCGGCAGAGCTGCTCGAAGCTCAGTGGGTGGCCGCCCTCGAAGAACCGGCCGGCCGTGCCGAGCCGCAGACTGCCGAGGCGCACCTTGATGAATCCCTGCACGTTGGCGGCGATCTCCTTGCCGTAACCGATCTCCGTCACCACGTCCGCGGCGACGCGTTGCAGATCGGACAGCGTCGGGTACCTCGGCGTCTGTCCCGAGTGGACCGGCTCGCCGAGACTGAGGTCCCAGCCGAGCTCCTCGTAGCACCGGGTCAGCGCGGCGGCGAGGATCTGCGGGAACGGCTCCTGCGCCTCGAACGCGGCGAGGAACAGCGCGCGCAACAGGTCCGCGTGCGACTGCAGCGGGAAGCCGGGCGCGGGTTCGAGCGGGTTGAACCCGGCCGGCGCGCTGTCCGGGTCGCCGGGGCGGATCACGATCACGTCCTGGCCGAGGTCGGCGAGCCGGCTGGCCATACGCGTGTACTCGGCCTTCGCCGGCTCGACCACCAGCCACGGCAGTCCGGCCCTGGACGCCTGCGCCAGCAGGTGCCGGACGGTCTGTGACTTCCCGGCACCGGTGGCGCCGCAGACGAAGGTGTGCCGGTTCAGCGACTCCCGTCCCAGCACCAGGTCACCGACCTCGACCAACCCCTCGTCGAGCACCGCGCCGAGTCGCACCGCGCCGTCCGACGCGTGCTCCGGCGTCACGTCGAAGGTGTGCGGCTCGACCAGCCGCAGGCCGGGCAGCTCCCGCTCCGGTGGCCTGGTCAGTGCGGCGAGCAGCTCGGTGCCCGCGGTGAACGCCGCCTGCCGAGGGTCGGGCGTCGGCACCGGCGCGCCCGCCGGCTCCAGCACGTAGGGCAGGCCGTCCAGCTCGCTGGCCGCACACAGCATCGCGGCGGCCGTGGTGGCGCCACGCGGGTCCACACTGCCGACCAGCACCCGGATCCGCCAGCCGCCACCGGCCAGCGCCCTGCTCAGCTCGCGGTGGCGTGCCTGCTTGCGTTCCAGCTCGACCCGCTTGGCCTCGCCGACCTCACCGCGGGACAGCGGCAGGATCTCGTTGACGAGCGTGCGCAGCTCCGGCTCAAGCTCGTTGGACCGCAACGGTTCCGCGACGACCAGCCAGGCGAAGGGCCCGCGCAGGTGCGCGACGTGTCGGTCGAACGAGCCGCGGCGCACGGTCGGGCGAACCTGGTTGTTCCCGGCCGGCGCCCACAACGCATCGGCCCGCGCGCGGCACGGCACCCAGCTCCGGAACGGCGCGAACAGGTGCTCCGCGTCCACAACGGACAGGTCGGTGGCCAGTGCGCCGGGCGGGAAGAGCAGCGCGCGGGTGGTGCCGCCGTGGTGCGCGGCCGAGGCGTACCTGCTGGCAGGGGGGAAGAACGGGCGCCCGCCGTAGAGGAAGCGCAGCCGTTCGTCGTGCGGCGACCGGACCCACGCGCTCAGCACCATCGCGCCCGCCGTCCCGGCGGCACGCAGGTCGGCGTGCGCGCCGGTGAGCGACGCGGTCAGCGGGCCGGCCCGGTCCTCCCGGCGCTGCTCCTCCTTCGCCTCGTCCGGCCGAGGCACCTGGCTAAGCTGGTGGAACTGGAACCCCTGCCAGTCGAACATGTCGTTCCCCTCAACGCGCCGGGATCGTGGTGACCTGGCAGAGACCGGGGTTGCAGTCGGCGAGCACGACACGGCGGCCCTGCCCGGAGTTGTCCACGAGCACGAACGCAGTCTCCGGCATGCCGAGTAGCTGGTCCGGCTCGATCCGGAACTCGTGCACCCGGCCCATTCCCGTCGAGTTGCTGAGGTTGTCCGCGTTGGACCAGGTGCGGGTGCCGGTCCAGGTGTGCCCCCGAGAGTCGGACAGCCCGGTCGGCCGGCCGGGTGTGCCGGACCGCCGCTGCTTGGAGTTGCCGCTCCCACTGGTGTTCGCGCCGAAGCTGTCCCCGCCACCGTCGGTGAACGTGGCGCCGACCTGGCGGGTCAGCTGGTTGAGCACGAACTTGTGCTCCTTGCCGATGAACTCGGCGGCGATGGCGGCGTCCCGGTGGTTGTACATCTTCATGAAGCACACCGTGCCGCCGGTGCCGGCCGACTTCTCCAGATCGCCCTGCGGTTGGTCGATCATCAGCACCAGCCGCACCTTGGCGTTGCGGGCGTGCTCGGACAGCACCTTCAGCTCGTTCGCGCCGAGGTGGTCCGCGCCGGCCACCACCAGGAACCCTGCCTGCCAGCGTCGGCTGTCCATGGCTTGCTGCGCAAGGCGTACCAGTGTCCGGTCGATCAGCTCCTTGCGGTCGGCCCGGCCACCTTCCGTCGCGACCAGGGTCACCGCCTCGTTCGTCCACAGTGGATGGCCGTGGCCCGCCGGGGCGAGGTCGTGCAGCAGCTCGAGCTGGCTGGTCAGGAACCGGAGCTGGCGGGTGGTCCACTCGGTCTGGTCCACGTCGCCGATGTGCGTGGCCAGCTTGTTGGCCTCCTCGTCGGACAACCGGCCGTCGCCCGCACCCTGGAGCAGCACCCGCAGCCCCGCGGCCAGCCGAGCGAACGTCACCGGGCCGTCGAGGCACGCGAGCACGCGACGAAGCAGGTCGACCGCGAGCGCCCGTTCCTCTCGCCGGTCGCCGTCCGGCCTGCTGGTCGTCGCGTGGCCGACGCACTCCGCGATGTCGCGCGGGCCGAGCCCGCTGAGCAGGTGCACGTCCGTCGGCGCGGCGGCGTCCAGCCGCACCGTCCTGGTCGGCATGCCGACCGCGCGGGCCACCGCGACGAGGTTGTCGCCGACCTCCTGGGCGGTGAGGTCCAGGACGGTGATCCGATGACCGGCCGACAGCAGCGAGGCGCCGAAGGTGACCAGCAGGCTCGCCCAGCCGTGCCGGCGCGGGTCGCCGCCGAACACGTCGACCCGCGTCGGCTCCGCCGCCGGGTACACCGGGGTCCACTGTGGACCGTTGGCGACCGCCGCGGCCGCGTGCGCCGCGGCGGCGGTGTCCTCGGCGAACTGGCGCCGCACCTGCTCCCACTGGTCCAGCGCCTGCCGGTGCCGCTGCTGCTCCCCCGCCCGCATGATGAGGTAGGGCTGTTCGAAGTTGCGGATGTTGCGGCTGGCGAACCGCACACCGCCGACCGCGCGGACCACGCTGAGCGCCAGCAACGCGGCGACGACGATCAGCACCACCTCGTACACCTGGTGGGCCGAGTCGCCGAACTGGGCGACCTCCCCCTCGATCACGAGCTGGTAGGTGGTGAACGCGAACGCGGCCACCACGGTGAACGCCAGCCGCCAGACCACCCTGGTGACCGCCTTGGACCGGGCGGCGACCAGCGCGGAGGTGTCCGGGTGCGGCGGTTCCGCCCAGGACGGCCGGGGTGGTGGCAGCGCCGGGGTCACGGTCTGGGTCACCGCGGGCGCCACCGCCTGCCAGCCCCACCTGGCGGGTGGCGCGAACAGCCGAGGGGCGAGCTCGGCCGACCACCCGCCGGGCGCGACCACCGTCGGTCGCAGGCCCTTGGCCACGCCGCCGGTCATGCGGTAGGTCCCGCTCATGTCAGCCTCCAGTCCGCGCGGACGCTCAGAACGTGCTCTCGAACCACGACGTGACGTTGGCGAACCAGTCGGGCTGCACCTGGCCGAGGACCATCAGGAAGATGCCGACGGCCACGGCGATGACCGCCAGCGTGATCACCAGACCGATCAGCCGGCCGATGGCCCCGAAGAACCCCATCGGCCCGCGTGGGCGGGAGTAGTGCTGTTGACCGGCGCGGCTGCCGCCGCGCATCGTCAGGTCGGTGGCCCTGGCCGCGGACTGCTGCGCGCCACGACTGGCCGACGCCGACGCCTGCTGCCCGGCCCGCTGTCCCATGGATCCCGGATTCGTCATCGCGACTTCCCTTCCGTTGTCGTCGAAGGTCAGATGCGCGGGCTCGCCGCCTGATACGTGCGCGGCCGAGAACTTTCGACGAGCTCGAGTCGGGCGGGCGAGCGCGGGCTGTGTCCAGCGTCACGGCTGGTAAGCAGTTGGACACGGTTCGCCGAAAAATTCTCATTTATACCAATCCTCCGAAACGGAGCAATGGCAGCAGCGAAGTTCCCAGCCTGTCGAGGAACAAATCCCCGCGAAGTGGGTCGAGTCGCACGGGACAATTTGCGTGACCCTCGGGAGGGAAGGTTAGTTTTTTATGGCTATAAAAGAAGAAACTCAGTCCACCGGGCGAAGCTTCACCAAGGAGTCCTACGCGCGCTCGCATGTTGGTTTCGCCTGGTTGCGGGTGTCCTGCGGTTTGATCGTCATCTTCAGCCACTCCTTCTGGCTGCTGGACCCGATGCACCCGCCGCTGCTCCTCGGCGTCGGGGTCGGCGAGTACGCGCTGCTGGCGGTCTTCGCGATGAGCGGGTACCAGATCCTCGACAGCTGGGAGCGCGACCCGTCCTGGTGGCGGTTCAGTGCCAGACGTCTGCTGCGGATCCTGCCGCCAGAAGCGGTGGTGCTGACGATCACCGTCTTCGTGATCGGCCCGCTCTTCACCACGCTGTCGCTCGGCGCCTACTTCGGCGCGGGCCTGACGTGGCACTACCTGTCCAACGTCATCCCGTTCTGGCTGCAGGGACCGTTACCCGGCACGTTCGCGGACAACCCGCACCACGAGTCGGTGAACCCGTCGCTGTGGACGCTCCCCATGGAGCTGCTCGGCTACGGCTGCATACTGGTCCTCGGCCTTGCCATCGCGTTCGGTCTGCACAAGCTGCTCTTCCCGCTGCTGCTCGCCGGCCTGCTGGTGACCCAGGGCGTGTACGACGCCACCCTCGGCGCGTTCGACTCCGGCGGCCAGATCGGCGTCACGCCGATGGTGTTCCTGGTCAAGTTCCTGATCGCGTTCACCGCGGGCGCGGTCCTGCACGCCTACCGGCACAAGATCTCGCTCCGGCCGTTGTACGCGGTGGTGCTCGCCGCCACGTGGCTGTTGATCCACGTCGTATTCATGTCGGACTCGGCCGGAATTCCCGGACCGGCCGCGAGTGGTGACGACTCCATTTTCCGGTTGGTCACACTGGACAAATGGCTCATGACGCTCGCGCTTTCCTACGGCGTGATCGTGCTCGGCACACACTGGCCCAAACGGCTCGAAAGCGGGGCGAAATGGGTATACGGCAGTTATGGCCTCTACCTCTGGGGCGCGCCGCTGCAACAGACGTTCATCGCGCTCGGCATCACGAACGGCTGGGTGCTGCTGATCGTCTCGGCCCCAGCGGCCTACCTGTTCGGTCAGCTCTCCTGGCGTCTCGTGGAAACGCCGACGCAGAAATGGCGCCGCTACCTCAAGGCTCGCCAGCTCCAATGACGATCAACGTGTCCTATTCAAAGAGGGTGATTCACAACGGGGGGTGCGTGGCTGGGTTGTTGAGGTGGTTGCGCGACCGACCGCTCGGGCAGACCGCCGTGCAGCGAGGGCACTGGCCATGGGTCAGTGGCTGGGTCGGGCAGGTGGCTGCGTCTCCGGCCAGCACCGTCGCTGGACGCACGGCGGCCTACCCTCCCGGTCGGAGTTGTGAATAACCCTCAAGAACTAGCGGCACACCACGAAAACAGCCGGCGGACCACGCGTCCGCCGGCTGTTTTCGTCGATATGTCTGGAACTCGCCTGCCGAAAACGCCGGGCTGCCCCGTTCCGACCGACGACGTAGGCCACCTGGTCGCCGACCATTGCTCCGTTTGAATCTGCTTTCGCCACTCGGTCGAGCCGCAGACACGAAATCACCTCGGCTCACCCGCTTTGTCAAGACCTTGACAGGAACCCGCCCACTAAGTGAACATCAGAACGACTTCTTGACAGATCGGGCCTGGCCAGCCCGGTGTCGTTGGCGATATCGGGATCAACTCATTCCGAATCGTTTCATGCGGATCAACAACCACCCCGTCCCCCGGGGATCGAGGAAGGACCGCGTTGTTAGGCAACGACGCCGAACCCACTCTCCTGGCCATTCATGGCGGTAGTCCGATCCGGACCACACCGTGGCCGACCTACGACAAAGGGGCGGTGTTCGTCCAACCGGAGGACGAGGCGGCGGCCCTGCGCGCGATCCGCAGTCATCGCTACTTCCGGTACGACCATCGCCCCGAGCACGAAACCGAATGCGGCCAGCTAGAGGCCGAGCTGTGCCGGTACTTCGGCACCCGGTACGCGCTGACCACCTCGAGTGGCACCACCGCGCTCGCGCTCGCGATCATGGCCGCCGGGATTCCGCCCGGCTCGCTGATCGCCTGTCCCGGCTTCACCTTCGTGGCCACCCCCAGCGCGATCGTGCTCGCCGGCTGCCAGCCGTTCCTCGTCGAGGTCGACGAGAACCTGCACCTTGACCTCGCGGATCTCCGCCTGCGCTGGACGCCCGAGATCAAGGCGATCATGGTCGTGCACATGCGCGGCTTCGCGGCCGACCTGGACGGCCTGACCAGCTTCGCCGCGGAGATGGGTGTCCCGCTGTTCGAGGATGCCGTCCCGGCGCTCGGCGCCGAGCTGTCCGGTCGCAAGCTCGGCACCTTCGGCACCGCGGGCGCCTTCAGCACCCAGTCGGACAAGTCGCTCAACAGCGGCGAGGGCGGGTTCCTGGTCACCGACGACCCCAACCTGTTCGCCCGCGCGGTCGTGCTGTCCGGTGCGTACGAAGGCCGGGTGCGGCGGCACTTCCCGGACGGCGGTCCGTCGCTCACCTGCGACCTCGACCTGCCGCTGCTCAGCTTCCGGATGGACGAGATCCGCGCCGCCCTGCTGCGGGCGGAGCTGCAACGCCTCCCAGTGCGCCTCGAGCTGTTCCACCGCAACTACGAGTACGTGTCGACAGCCCTGGCAGACCTGCCGATCGCGCTGCGCCAACCGGTGGCGCCGGGCGCGTACCTCGGCGAGGCGCTGATCTTCCGGGTGCCGGACGCGGACTTCTTCGCCATGGCGCTCTGCGCGGAGGGCATCGACGCACGCAGCCTCGGCTCGGACCGGGACTTCAACGTGCGGGTCTTCTGGAACTGGCGGTTCCTCTTCCAGGGCGAGGACGCCTCGGCGGTCAAGGCGCTGCTGCCGAGCACCACGGACTACCTGTGTCAGGCGGTCGACATCCCGCTGTCCTCCTGCCTGACCCTGGCGGACTGTGACCACCTGATCGCCGCCGTGTGCAAGGTGGCGGCCGCCACCAGCGCGAGCCAAGACCAGTCCGCCGCGAACCGGGGCCGGTCAGAGCTGATGGGGCAGGGATGACCGCCGGCGAACCGGACCGCGGGCTCCCTCGGCTGGCCGTGGTCGGCATCTTCGGCGGGCTCTTCTGCGGCTATGTCGGGCTGACCGTGGCGA
>Ga0193716_1001836_pt1 | contig 12174 bp, 6 predicted proteins | sample U2c1metaG_FD_145901 | JGI IMG/M metagenome (GOLD analysis project Ga0193716, IMG submission 145901) | Soil microbial communities from a riparian zone of the East river system, Colorado, United States - U2c1 | ecosystem: Environmental > Terrestrial > Soil > Riparian zone | place: USA: East River...
CCTCTGCCGTATCAGGAGAAAATTTTCCGCGATTGAAAAAAACATCCTTCCCCAGCGTAAAAGCCTGGGCATTCAAAGCCCCGGAAAATTTCGCCGCATCTTCACCGGTATGAATACGGACACCAGAAAAGTCCGCCCCAAAACGCGCCCCCATAAAGTCACGCGTATCCTCCGGCAAAGCCTTGCCACTCCCGCGAGCCGACTCGATGCCCTGGGCCAGCGGAGCCGGAACAGCCAAACCACCAGACTCAGCACCACCAGACCCTGCACCACCTCCACCCGCGTCGCCAGCAGGGACAAACGGCTTTCGCCTCAACTCATCCTCCTTATCCAAATCCCCGGGCCCTTGCTCCGATCCCGTCGCCATCCGCATCACCTTACTCGCCATGACATCCGCCTCCTTCTCCATCGGATCGTCCTCAGACCCGACATTCAGCTTCCGCTGTACCGGTAAATTCCGGAAGCCTCCCATATACAGCGGCGCCTTCGCCTGATCGGCAGAGGCGGCTGGCCCCCCTTCCTGTGAAGAGCTATCGCTTTTTGTCCCCGGTAGATCATGATTTGACATACACGTTGCTGTTATTGATTATAAAGTCCGCCCTTCCTTACGATATTCTTTCTTTATACCCTGCACCAGATCATCGACCGTAATGACGTCGTCCTTCCTGTTGAGACTCATCAGAGAAGCATAATGAACGACATTCATGATAGAGCCGCCTGAAAGATCATACTGCTGAGCAATCCTTCCCAGGTCGTCCCGGCCGGGCGGTTTGCTCTGGCTGCTGAAGGCATTTGTCCATAACCGCAATCTCTCCCGGGGTTGTGGTTTCTGGAAATGAATGATGGCATTCAAGCGGCGGGTGAATGCCTCGTCGACATTGTTGCGCATATTCGAAGCAAGGATTACCAATCCGGGATAGTCTTCCAGTCGCTGCAACAGATACGCTATCTCCTGGTTGGCATATTTATCATGAGAGTCGCTGATAGCCGTCCGTTTTCCAAACAAGGCATCCGCCTCATCGAAAAAGAGTATCCAATTTTTGTTCTCGGCCTTTTTAAAAACTTTCTCCAGGTTTTTCTCCGTCTCCCCTATAAATTTGGAGATGACCATCGACAGATCGATACGGTATACATCGAGACCATATTGCTTGCCCAGTAAGGCCGCCGTCATCGTTTTACCCGTACCGGGAGGTCCATGGAAGAGGGCCTTGTAGCCCGGTTTTAGTTTCTTACCCATGCCCCACTCCTCATAGAGCGTCCGCCCATGCTCCAGCCAGATGCGAAGCTCGTCCAGTTGTTTAGCCGTAAAATCATCGACGACCAGGTCGCTCCATTCCGATCTGGTCTCCAAACGCTTGGCCGGGAATTCCAGGCTGAACGCAGGTTTCCGGTAGTTGCCGGCAGTAAAGAAGTCCGTGTATTCATCCGAGATCCCCAATACGCTGCTGTAGAAAGGGTCATCGCCGCTACTCTGATCCAGTGTAAGGATGTTGTGCGCAAAGAATACATGATCGGGCTCGAAAAGACGATAGGAGCGGAACCGCTCCGTGAGATCATTGCCCGCCAGCAAAAAAAGAGCAGTTTCGATAGTCGGGATAAACCCGCTGTGGCGATTGCTTTTTACTCCCCCAAATTCGGTATATCCCCGGCCAAGGCTTTTGTTCACAGAAAGAAAAACGTCCAGCAGATGCGGCTGCACCTCCGGTATCAGCGCCAGGATCAGGATCATCCTTTCGTCCGTATTGAGTTTATAATAGTTAACCAACTCCGCATAGACCGAAGGATCATTCGTAAGGTCGGGTGCCGGGACCGGCAGCTCGTCGGGCTTATTTACAGCCGGCGCCATCGTAACGATGACAGGAACTTTTCTCACCGGCGGAGTACTCAGCACCGGCAGACTGGACCTTCGCTGAAAAAGGCGCTGAGTCCAGCTTTGTTCCCTGACCTCCTTTTCCGCTGTTTTTGCCGGCATAGGCGCCGGCATTTGATCGGGCTCAGGCAGACCCGTCTGGTCGGGAAAATATTCTTTCAATCGCCCATTCACCATGGCCGAAAACCAGGTGATCTCGCGCGCCAAAGCCGAGGCGTTCGCAGTGAGCCTGTCCGGCGCCGGCAGCTGAGGCGGAACCGCGGCAGACGGCGTATTGACGGCTGGAGATGTGTCTTTGTCCATAGTTAAATTTTTTTACCACTCAACAGTGATGAGATAGGGATTCCAGGGTAAAAAGATCTGCGTATACCCCCAGGGTATATTGTCCAGCAGGACGTCCATTGTCTTACGTTCGACCTGTAAAAGCCAGTCCTTGTCCCGCCGGCTGAGAATACCATCCCTTTTTAGAAAACTCTCCTGTAATCCTTTGACAGAAGTGTTCTTCAACGAGATCCAATGACTGATGACCGAGCTGAGCAGGATAGCCGCTTCCTCCATCTCTTTTTCCGTCAGCGCCAGTTCCATCGGCACAGGTTCTGCTATGGCAAGGCCGCAGAGAATTTTTTCCAGCATCAGCGTATGCTCAGGCGGGTTAGCAAGGCCAGTCGACAGGTATTTCAGCAGATGGACAGCCCGGAAAGCAGATTCCTTATCCTTCCAATCATTCCCGTCCAGCAGTCCCACCGCCTCAAAGAAGGGTTTGAAGAAAGGACTGAGCAAGACGATGCCGGATTCGTTTACAGGATATTTTTCAGGTCTTTCCGCTTTTGGCAAAGGGACATCCTGCACTGTCGTATCCGCCGGCAGCACAGAACCATTCGTAGCTTCCGTTTCGCCGGAGGCCGCCACAGCTGCAATTTTATCATATTCCGCACCAGGGAATAAGACGGGCCAATAGGAGTCCGTCATTGAATAAAAAGGCAGCAGATCCGGCCTGCGGAAGAGGACCGGCGCATTTGCGGCAATGATCCTTTTCATCAGTATCCCGGCAGGGTCCGGGTCAGTTATCAAAAGCCCGGTCTTCTTTCGGACTTCACTCACCCAATTGTCCAGTGCCTCCGATGCCATCGCCAGCGTCGGCAGCAGCAGGATCAGCCTTCCGAGATTTCCTTCATTCAGCTGATAGGAGATCCGTTGCCACAACGATGTTGCCAGCTGATTCTGCAATAGCCATCGGCTAAGAGTCTCTCCCTCCTGCAACAATACGTCTGCGAACAAAATATTAAGGTCTACGGCCTGCGCCGTCGCCCACCACGGTATCGTCCCGTTGAGGAGGATATATTGCACGATCTCTATCGGGAAGACCTCCCGGGCGGGGGGACTCGCCGCAACAGCTATCTGCCCTAGAGCCGCGGCCAGCTGTTTTTCCATCTGCACCGCCAGTGCCGTCTTCAGCTCATCGGAAAAGGAAGTACTGTCCAGGTTGCCCAGGTCGATCTCGAGCCTTTCGATGATGATCCAGGAGTCCTCGCCGGCATAGGCCAGACAGACGCGGTCCATGGTCTCCGACACCCGCTGCGGCAACAGACGGGCAGCTTCAGTCCTGCATTCGAAGGCCTGTTGCTCTTCGCTGCAGAATAGCTCGCATCTCAGCTGGTTGATCAGATGTTTCATGAACATTCCTCCTCGCAATAACCACAAGGTTTTAAAGTATTGAGTACATCCACCAATGGATTGACCTTTTCATATCCCGGTATTTCCGTTTGCGCCATTTCGACGAGCCAGTTCCGATAGGCCGTCTCAAAACGTCGCATTTCCGTAATTCCCAGCCATACGATCCTTACCTGCACATGCGCGGGCGATTCAGTCAGGATGGTCTTCTCTACCAGGTTACGAAAGGTTTTATCGCGAAGCCGCGCCGGCCAGCAGGGCAAAACAGCCGTAGCCCGGAAAGAATAGGGATCTTCATTGTTATCACAAGGGTCCGCCTCGCAATAGAGGTCCAGCTCGAACTCGAAGTAAAGCATCAGCGAACGGATCGCTTCCTCTATATCGTCGGTCACCGGTGCATGCACATGCGGCGGTCTTAAATTGTATTCAAATTTACTTTGGGCCAATGTCGGACCCTTAACCCCACCCTGATGGATAATGAATCCATACTTCAGGTTGGCCGCATCGCCGTTGTTGACGATCTCGTAGTTGATCCGCTCCGACCCGTATTCCCGCAGGTCCTTGATCCGCTGAGCCAGGGTGGTATATTGACGGAACTTCATTTCCGTAACCGTATTGTCCTTGGCGACCTGCTGGAACAGGAAGGGGTAGTCGATGGCCAGCGCTGTCTTTGTCCTGGGCCTCAGGTAATCCAGTATCCAGGGCATCTTATCATAACACTTATCCGCCGGGATACGACTGATCTTTATCCGGTATAAAGGGTACTCGACGCCCTCCCCGAGACCCAGGCCGAGATCGCAGTTATCGAGACAGATCTCCAGGAATTTGACTTCGATGTTTTTCATCGTCTCATCCTGCTCAATATCCAGCTTGGGGCGCAGCAGAATATGTTCCAGCAGGTGCAGGCCCTCATTGCTGTTGATCAGCGCCATAACAGCGAAGACCCGTTGCAGGGCCTGGTCCGCTTTATCCTGTGTGTCGAACTGATCGGTCCATGCCACCAGTGCCGCCGTCGCAGGATCGGTGTCATCGTAAAGCTCATACCAGAAACTTCCAAGCAGACCACTGGTTTTACGCGTCTTTCTTTTCATGTCCTGTTTTGCCTGGTAATAAATACGATCGTCGGCATGAGCCAGCAGCTGGTCCATGAGGATATCTGTGCAACAACCATCTTTTACGTCGACGCTGGTCAGCAGAATAGTTTGCGGATCATCAGGGTCCGTGAGTGTTATCACGTTCAGCAACTTGCCATTGGGGTCTTTTTTTTGTTGCGGGGGCTTTGTCTTGTCGCTGCTGTCCATCGAAGGCCCCGCACCGATAAAATCCGGTGCCAGGCTCCGGCATTCTGTCTGCCCGAAGCCTAATAGCCGCCCAATCCGTCTTTCCGTCCCCGAGATATTGGAAGACTCCCAGGTGTCCGTCAGGGCATAATTATAACCCAGGCCTCTTTCGCTGCTGATATGAATATATTCCCCGTCTTTTAATAGCCGTGTTTTGTCTCCTATCAGGCGCTGATCTATATTGTCGGGCACCAGCCAGCGGCAAATGGATTCGTAGTCGCTCAGGTCCTCGCTGAACCTCGCCAGCAGGTGATTCAGAAACTGGTTTCTCCGCGAATAGAAAAGGTTGACTGGCTCGGCTAGCTGCTGTAGGACCTGCGTGAAATCCTGGAGGATCTGATCAAAATGATCCGCGCCGCGGTTGTTCTTGTCGATGAGCAGATCCTGCAAACCGGTGAGCTCGGTCAGGGCCCTTGTAAAATAGGTATGATCGACTGTGTCGTCAAAGCTGAAGAGATCCTTCAGGTGATCCAGCTGGACAAGATAGTCCGCCAGCACCTGCTCGAAGAAAAGCATATATCCCCTTAGCTGCAGAGCCTGGACCTTACGCTTTGGATCGGCATTGCTGCCCAGTCCTTCCCTGTCACTGACCCCATAACAGGCCGGGAGTGAATAGGTCACGGGATAATAATCTTCCAGGGCCATATACTCCCCTGCCGGGACAGGAAGATCGGTTAGTACACCTTCGAGTTTGTATTTTCTTTCCAGGGTCTTGAGGTCTTTAAATAACTTCAGCATCCTTTCAGGACGCCTGTCCTTCGGTCCGCCGGTGTAATAAGTGACGATGTCCCTTTCCTTGCAAAAGATGGCCTGGGAGAGTGTGGGTTGTATACGCGCTACTTTTCGTTGCTCCCGTAAATAGTCTATCCATCTGTTGAAATACAGCCTGTCCGTGTCTGCCTGAAAACCGTGGAACGGAAGATGCAGATACGTGATAGCGATGATACCCGGAATGTCGGAAATGGAATTGATCAGGTCTGACAAATGCAGGTCCCTGAAGAAGTCGGTCAGCTCCAGCTGGCTGTTGGCGACAAAACCATGATCCAGCGCCGGGCCTTCGAAGATCTCGTCGATCTGGAGACCGAGGTCCTGCATCTGCTGGATGGTATGGAAGGGAACCGAAGGTGTGAAGTATTTGAAGATGCGGAAGAATACCTGCGCGAGGATCGCATCGGTGTCGGCATTTTCTTCTACGACAAAGGAAGCACCCATGCCAAAATCTTCGTATTCTACGGGATCGACAGAGAGAACATCTTCACAGAGATTGCGGTTGGCGGCCAGCCGCTCGATCACTTTTTGCCGGATGGCCTCCTGTTCGCCATTGTCCGTGATATCGTCTTCATATTCTATGAGGATGGTATATAGTCCTTCCAGCTCGACGATCTTTGAGTTCAGCGGGATGCGGGAAACCAGCTTCAGTTCCTCGATCATCTGCTCCTGGAGCAGATGGTTTTGTTTTTCCCAGTCCGACTTTGCCTTTTTTGCGGCATCCAGCGCTTTTTTAGCCGTGTCGTCGGGTTTGTCCGGGTCATACCCTTTTTCCGCGATCCGCAGGTCATTGTCGATTTTTTTCAGGGCGGCATTGAGGGCGGCCAGCGCACCAGGTACCGGAGTCTTTTCGATCAGGGCCTTTTTTTTGTCCGCCCATTCCTTCGTGTACACGCTGATATCAATGGGATTCAGACCCAGCCGGCCCAGGCAAAGCTCGTATTTCGGAGGATTGCAGGCGCAGTCCATGTCCTTTCGGTAATCCCAGGCATTGTAGTCTATCCATAGGGGCACTTCATAGTCTTTACTTGGTGTCACCCAGGCATTGCGGATGCCCGCGACGTCGATTATTAGTTTGCGATAGTCGTCGATCGTAAGGGCCGCATTCTGCAGGATCTGCCGGGCCGTATAAAATATTTGTTTCCAGGTATCTTCTGTCAGATTTTGGGGCGCCAGCAGATCTTTCACGTCGAAGCCCGTACGATAGGCCAGGTCAGTTATGGCATAGGTCACCGCCTCCAGTATAGTGATGCCGGGATCCGAAAAGTTATAGTCTGTCCAGACGGTGCTGGCCGTAGCCGCAATATCGTTGATACCTGTCTTACGCAAGCCTTCGTAGTCTTCGGCGGGCAGCAGGGGATTGGCTTTTATCAAAGGGGTAGTATCTGCCATAGTGTTCGTTTATTAGTGTGGATTGTTAGTGGTATTTGTCGGCTTCGAAGGTTTGATTGGCTTCGAAGGGCTGGCCGGCTTCGAAGGCTTGTCTGGCTGCGAGGGTTTGACTGACTTCGAGGGTTTGACTGACTTCGAGGGGCCGGCCGGCTGCGAAGGGCTGTCTGGCTGCAAAGGTTTGACTGACTTCAAAGGGCTGGCCGGCCGCGGCGGATTCTCTTCAACAGGCGGCACGGGCTCGGGTTTCGGTGGCGGGCTCAGCTTCCTCTTTTCGCAGGGCGAGAGATAAGGCGGCTCTTCATAAGGCACAATGATGTGCTGTGGCACCGATACAAGAATGGACCTTGGACCGGAAGGCTCGGCCACGATCTCGCCCTTAAATTTGTTCTTCCCGATCACCAGGTAAAGTACTTCTTCGCACCCGCAGGCATTGGAGAGCGCTGTGGCCATTTCCTCCGGCGTAAGTGCGCCCTTCGACATCGCATTCGCGCCCCCGCCAGCCGCCGCCGGCGCAGGAGCATTCACCCCCCCAACATCGGCCGGCTTCACAGGCTCCCGGTGCTTGCCGGGACAACATTCTTCGCGGCAGACCGCCATAAAAAAGTCCGTGATAAAATCCACATACGGCCTTTCCTCAATAAAATTGATGATCGACGAAGCATATACTTTCTGGCCAAAAACGACATCCGCACTCCCATCGAAAGCCCAGGGAGTAAGATATCGCACGATCTCCTGGTTCAGGTGTTTCAGGTAATAACCGATGTCATATCCTTCATAGAACTTCACCCTCAACGCCACGATGATTTCCTCATACACGGGATTCTTCGCATGTACCTTTACGAATGGGGAAACAAGGGTCTGAAGGTATTTTTCAATTTCGATAAGGGTAAGCCGGGCCGTCTTCGGCTGCAGAGGATTTACCGCATTGCGATGGTTCATGTCCGAGATGGGCACCAGCAGCACGTGTCCCGGTGCCACTTGCGGACCACAGCAGCTTTCGCTGCTATGTCCCTCCGGCTGTTTGTTTGCCAGCCTGCGGAAAGCGTTTTCCAGCAAGGCTTCGGCCCTTTCGGCGCTGAGTACTCCCATTTCGCCCGCCCTCGTCGCCCCACTACTCAAAGTCGCGCCATGCCTGCACAAACAATTCGGGTCGGTATGGGGAATACATTTAACCTTATAGATCCCGGGGAACCTGTCCAGCACCAGATGCTCATAGTCCCAGGCGGTAATAGCCCTGTTCTTGTGCCGGAGTCTTTCGCTTACCCGGGTATAATATTGCTTGCCCAACTCCGCGGCCTTACCGTCGAAGGAGGCAAAGGGCTGCTGTACCTTACTGATCTCCTGCACGGGCGTAGCCAGTTTGCCGATCGTCCCGGCGGGAAGAGCAGTGTCGAAATGACTTCTGTCATTCCCATTGTCCTGAAAAGCCACCTCCGTAGCCTGGGTCATGACCGCAATGAGCTGTGGTATCCGGTTGGCATTCTCGCTAACGCTGGCGCATAACCAATATAACCCGTTGGTCATGATGGAATGTTGGTCATTGGCGTCTTCCGGCAGGGAGATCTCGACAATACCGGTCGTCTGAAAACCAAAGGTGCTGTCCCCGATGAGGTCCGTGCCTTGCAATGGCTTCCATTCATTGTAGTTGAGATATGACCAGTTTATCGGCGGAGGGTCATCATCCTCGTCCACCGCGCTGCCATCTGCAAACTGGAACAGCAGGGAAATAGTAGCAAGTGCCGCCGCATTCTGAATACCGATGAAAAGCTGCCCTTCCTCCTGTGACTGTCCGGAATATTGATTGATGGAGTCCTGCTGATCGTGGATACCCGCGCCGTATCCAACCACCTTCACCGGATCAAAACCCGCCGCATTCCTGCTCCCAACAGCCTGGGAAGCGGACCGGTCGAATATGGAGTAGGGACTGGTATAGGTGAATTGAGGGAATAATTTCTGTTGTGCGTCCACCAGCAGTCCGCCCTTTTCCGCGTAAAGCCGGGTAAAGCCATGGGCCGCCCTGGTAAGAAAGCGGTCTGCCTGAACAACCACTTTCGGCTTTCGCCTGGCCCGTCTCTCAGCCTCCGCATCCGTCTCATAACCCAGGAAAATTTCAGCTACACCAAAGGGATAGATATGGAACAGCTGAAATTTTCCTGCATCCAGTCGGGTCAGCACGGAATGGTAGTTAAGGGTCAGCGCACTTATTTTTAAAGCGGCCGCCAGCGCCTGGCTCTGCTGCATGGTAAAGTCGCTGTTGGTATTGCGCAGATAAGAGATCCGCAGCCATCCCTTATCCGCAGCATCGGGAATGGGATCAACCTTTTCGATGGGAGTCCTGGCCAGTGGAAGCGGGCTGCCCTTGGGCAGGCTGCCATCGTCCGCCGCTGCACCCGCCGTATACAGAATATTATCCCGAAGTGTGGACCGGTTGAACACGCTGTTACTATTGGGTGTATAGGGAGAAAGATCCGTCCAGGCCTTTTGTTCCCGTACGCTGACGACGACCCCGCTAAGCCTGTCCGCTCCGGCAAGCCCGGGAGCAAAACCGCTGTCGGAGATCTTCAAGCCAGCTCTGTCATAATTGAACCGGATGTTGACGGCCAGTTCGCCCAGTGGTTTGTTGAAGACCTCGTCGCTCCCTATATAAAGCGACTTGCCAAGATCGGGATAGGGCGTAAAGGGATCGAACGGCTTTCCGGGCGTTATCGGCCCGTCGTCGTTTTCTAAGGTCAGCACGGGCAAACCATCGAGGTACAGTCCGCTCAGCAGGGCCTCGGGGGGAGTCTTGATCGCATGGTCATCCATATATGCCGTATCATATAATACGCTGCCCACCCGTATTTCCAGCTGAAGGTTACTCGTCTTCAGCTGCAACATATTGGTCTCGTTCAGCAAAGCCTGCGGGGTGAGAAGGACCTGCATCACCGGATAGCTCGTGGGAAAGACAGATCCCGTATGCAGGGAAGGGTCATAGGGAATAATAGCTTTTTCAGAAGCCGGCAGGTAGATGAGCAGGCTTTCCGTGCCGATGTCCAGAAAAAGACAGCTGCTGGTGATGTCCACAGCCGGGTTGATGATCCCTGCCGGCAGAAATTGCGACAGCTCTTTGTACTGTTCTGCAGACATGAGCCTGCTGATATTCAACCATCCTTTCTCGCCGGACAAGGAGATCTGAAAAGGAAGTTTAACGGTCTTTGTCACCGTTTCCGTGCCGTCAGTGACGGTGCCATCGGCAGCGACAGTGCCATCGGTAACCTCGGTCTCCTCGAACAAACTTTCCAGTCCCTTCACCGACATCCGGATGAGGCGTTTGCCACCCTGTAACAGCAGTTTCCTGTTTTACCTGGTTGATCAGGTCGCAGGGATTATTGGGCAGGTTATTGAGCAGGCTGCCCCTCCCGAATACCGGCCATTTCCCGCTGGCATCTGTGATCACCGCGCCAAAGCCGTCCTGGGAATTAGCCACCGGGCGGGCATAAAATCCAGCGATGGCAGCCGCACCCGGCGAACCCAAAAGGCCCGCCGCACCCGCGGCCCCTGCACTATTCGCCGCACCCTTATCCACAAAAAAATTCTTTAATTCGGATACCGTCGCCTGGTTAACGACAAAGTCATTTTCCGTGACATAGATCAGGTCTTTGCCGGAAACATCCTTCCCCGCCTTCAGCGCCGTGCCCGCAGCCAGATCGTAGTCGGCTATATCCTGGGCCAGTTGAAAGACGATATAGGCTTTATCCGGAATGGAAGGCTTGGCCGGAAGCTGGAGAACGTCCCGGTAATAAAAATCCAGCATCTTCTCCGTGAGACCATTGAGTTGCTGCTGCGCGACCTGAAACAATTGCAGGAAGGCCAGGAAAAGAGCCATATGCGGCTGGTGCGAAGGATATTCTTCCAGCGCAAATTGCAGGTACTTATCGGAGTCGTTCACCAGGCCCGAGATGACCCCATAAAAAGCAAGAAAAATATCGTCGATGTAAAGGGCCCCGTTGAGTATCCTCTCCTGCTCGTTGCCCCCGTCATAAATGCTGGTATCCGGAGTCACCGTCCCATGAATGTTCCAGATGTCGGGATTCCCGATAGTGGAAAAATCCAGGTTGATCGCGCTCGTCGGATCGACGATCTTAAATCCCATCTCATAACCCATCAGCGTCGTCACCAGCGGCTTCAGCGAAGAAGCTATGGCAAGGGCCAGATCCTGTCTCAACGGATTATCCGGGATAGCCAGGGAATACCATCCATCGAGTTTATCCATCATGTTCAGTATCGGCGGAAACAGCAGCGAAAAGTTGGCGGCAGTCGGAGCCGCGTCTACATTGGCCCTCAGCTGATCGTATTGTGTCCTGATGGAAAGCAGGTCGGTCACCCCGATAGAGGCCGCAATAACGGCCATATCCCGGCGAAAAAATTCCTCCCAGCTGACCTTGGCCGGGTCCGTCGTACCGGCGATGGTACTGGTGGGAATATCGTAAAACCGGACCTGATCGGCATAACCCTGGATAAATACCAGCAGATCGTCCAGGTTCCTGGCATCCACAGGGGCATTGTGCGGGTCCAGTGCCTTCAGGTAACGTCCCAGCTGGCCCGATCCGTCGCGGTTGATTTCGCTATGACAATCACAATTACACATAGAAAGGATTAGTGATCCACGTTAGTGGCCTCGGTGAGATAAAAGGGGTATACGTAATTATATCTGGTGTTGGTGGAGATGACGGTATACTGGATGTCGATGTTCAGCATTCCCTGGTTTTGATCGACCGTAGTATTCAGGTCTCCGACAATGATCCGGGGTTCATTGAGGGCCAGCGCATCGTGTACTATCTTTTCGATCAGCGCGATGGTCGAGGGATTCATCGTATCGAAGACATAAGGTTGAAGATTACAGCCGAAAGTTGGCAGCATGATCCTTTCGCCGTTGATAGTGGCGAGGATAATTTGAATGCTGCTTTGAACATCTTCCTGTCCGGAAAGCATTTCCACGCCATACCATTCCCGACGGAAGGTCGGCGGAAAGCTCCAGCCCGTACCCAAAAAAGAAGGATCGTTGGTTGCCATATATTTTTATTTTATTTCTCATCCGCCAATGGTCACCGTCATCAGCCCGCTGGTAATTGAACCCTGGTGCGCCGTCGGATC
>Ga0193716_1001839_pt1 | contig 12162 bp, 6 predicted proteins | sample U2c1metaG_FD_145901 | JGI IMG/M metagenome (GOLD analysis project Ga0193716, IMG submission 145901) | Soil microbial communities from a riparian zone of the East river system, Colorado, United States - U2c1 | ecosystem: Environmental > Terrestrial > Soil > Riparian zone | place: USA: East River...
CCTCCCCCGCCGCATACAGGCCCGGCAGCGAGGTCCTTCCATGCACATCCGCCCTCACACCACCCATCAGGTAGTGTGCCGCCGGACGCACCGGAATCAGATCCCGGCCCAGCTCCAGATAGTACTGCGCGAGAAACCTCGATATCCCCGGAAACCGCGCCTGCAAATCCTTCTTCACGTGCCGCATATCCAGATAGACCGGCCCATCCATCCCCTCGCGCGTAATCGCCCGAGCCACGACATCCCGCGGAGCCAGCTCCAGCAGCGGATGATACCGCTCCATAAACCGCTCTCCCCTAGCGTTGACGAGATAAGCCCCCTCCCCTCGCAGCGCCTCGCTCATCAGGAACCGCGGAGCCCCCGGCGCGGTGAACGCCGTCGGATGAAACTGATAGAACTCCATATCGCTGACCGCCGCACCCGCCCGGTACGCCATGGCGATCCCATCGCCCGTAGCGACCGCCGGATTCGTCGTATCGCTATAGACCTGCCCCGCTCCTCCACTGGCCAGCAGCACCGCCCGAGCCCGCACCACCAACAGACCACCGCCTTCTCCATCCAGCAGCGTCGCCCCCACGACGCGCCCATCCTCCATCACCAGGTCCACGCTGGTCGTCCACTCCATCAATTCAATCGACTCCATCCCGCGCACATGCCGCAACAGCGACACGGCAATCTCCTTGCCGGTAGCATCCCCATTCGCATGCAGAATCCTCGACCGGCTATGCGCCCCCTCGCGCGTCCGCATCAGCTCCCCGCCCTGCCCGTCCTGGCCCTTGGGATACCGATCGAAGGCCGTCCCCCACTCCAGCAGCTCCTCCACGCGCCTCGGCCCCTGCTCCACCAGCATCGCCGCAGCCTCCCGGTTCACCAGCCCGTCACCGGCGGCCATCGTGTCCTCCAGATGCAGCGCCACGTCCTCCTCGCCCCCCATCGCCACTGCGATTCCACCCTGGGCATAGGCCGTATTCGACTCCGCCAGCTCTTCCTTCGTCACAACCAGCACCCTGCCCACACTAGCCAGACGAATCGCCGCGCTCAAACCGGCAATCCCGGCCCCAATCACAAGAAAATCTACCCGTTCCCTTACAAGATCCATCTCTAAATGCTACTAGGTTGCGTTGAACCGGCACGATCATCGTGCACCTTCATTGCAACCCCTGCGATACGATGGAGCTATTGTGCCCGTGATCCCCCTCAAGACGCCCAGCGCTACCTACGACATCACCATCGCCGCGAACCTCCTGAAGACCCTCGCGCCGCGACTCAAAAAGCTAAATCAGGACAAGCCCTTCCGCCCCTTCTTCGTTACCTCGCCCGAGGTCTGGGGCCTCTGGTCGAAGCAAGCCCTGGCCTCCTTCAAAAAGTTCCCCACCGTCCTCTTCCTCCCCTCCGGCGAAGCCCATAAACGCTTGAGCAGCGTCGAGTCCCTCGCCCAGCAGTTAGCCACCGCAGGCGCGGACCGCGACAGCCTCTTGCTAGCCCTCGGCGGTGGCGTCATCGGCGATGTCACCGGCTTCCTCGCCGCCATCTACATGCGCGGCATCCGCTACGTGCAGATTCCCACGACGCTTCTCGCACAGGTCGACTCCTCCATCGGCGGCAAGACCGGCGTCAATCTCCTCGCGGGCAAGAACCTGATCGGCAGCTTCCACCACCCCCAGGCCGTCCTCGCCGACACCAACCTCCTCGGAACCCTGCCCCCCGCCCAACTCCGCGCCGGCCTGCAGGAATCCATCAAGGCAGGCATCATCTACGACGCAAAGCTCTTCCGCTACATGGAGCAGAACGCCGAAGCAATCCTTAGCGGTGATCCCGCCGCTCTAACCCGCGTCGTGGCAGCCTCGGTCCGCGTCAAAGCCGACGTCGTCAGCAAGGACGAGCGCGAGTCCGGCCTGCGCATGATCCTCAACTTCGGCCACACCATCGGCCACGCCATCGAAGCAGCCACCAACTACAAGCAGCTCCTCCACGGCGAAGCCGTAGCCTGGGGCAGCATCGCTGCGCTCAACGTCGCGCTCACCCGCAAGACCATCACGTCCGCCCACGCCGAGCGCATCACCACCCTCATCCTCCGCTACGGGCCGCTCTCAGCATTCAAGGCCACCCCCGAAAAACTCGTCGCACTCACCTCCAGCGACAAGAAGACCCGCAGCGGCGTCCGTTCCTTCGTTCTGCCCACCAGCATCGGCACCACGCAGATCGTCAAAGACGTCACCGACGCCGAGCTCCTCTCTGCAACCGAGTCCATGCTCACGCTCATGCGCCAGCACACCGCTGCACCGCCCGCCAAAAAGCGCAAGCCATGATCACGCACCACAGCCAGCCCGAACATCAATCCTCCACCGGCGCACGCCCCATCGGAGCAGCGGACGAAAGCACCGCAGCCACAGCCGTCCAGCAGATGTTCGACACCATCGCCCCGAAGTACGATCTGCTCAACCACATCCTCTCCATCGGCCTCGACCGTTGGTGGTGGAGCCGCACCGCCCGCGTCTTCCGCCCCACGCTCCAGCGCCCCGAAGCCGTAGCCCTCGACCTCTGTTGCGGCACCGGCGACATGACCCTCGCGCTCCTCAAGCATCGTCCCATCAACGCCAACGAGGCCCCCATCCTGGCCGTGGACTTCTCCCACCAGATGCTCTCCCGCGGAGCCGAGAAGTTCGCTCCTCACAATATCGTCCCCATCGAGGCCGACGCGCTCCACCTCCCGCTCCCCGACAACTCCGTCGACCTCGTCACCTCCGCCTTCGGCTTCCGCAACCTCGCCAACTACGAGGAGGGCCTCGCCGAACTGCATCGCATCCTTCGCCCCGGCGGCCAGATCGGCATCCTCGACTGCAACCAGCCCGGCGGCCTCGTCGGCGCGCTCTACAACCTCTACTTCAAGACCATCCTCCCCAAACTGGGAGGCCTCATCTCCGGCAACGCCCGCGCCTACAGCTACCTCCCCGCATCGGTAGAGCGCTTCCCTCGCCCGCCCCGCATGCTCCAGCTCATCGCCAACGCAGGCTTCACCAGGGGAGCCTGGACCAGCTACACTTTCGGGACCGCCGGCCTCTACCGCGCGACGAAACCATCTCTCCCATGACCCCGACCGCCACACCCGAAGACATCGCGCACAAGCACTCCGCCAAACGTTCGGCTGCGCTCTTCTCCGTCCTGGCGGCCCTCGTCATCACAGTGCTCAAGATCCTCACCGGAGTCCTCACCGGCTCACTCGGCATGTTGTCCGAGGGAGTGCACTCCAGCATCGACCTCGTCGCCGCTGCAATTACCTTCTTCTCCGTACAGGTCGCAGATCGTCCCGCTGACGAAGGCCACACCTACGGTCACGGCAAGGTCGAGAGCCTCGCAGCCTTCATCGAAACCGTCTTCATGCTCGGCTCGTGCGTCTGGATCCTCACCGAGGCCATCCGTCGCATCTTCTTCCACGAGAACCTCGCGCTGGCAATTTCCATCTGGCCCTTCCTCGTCCTTCTCCTCTCCATCGCGGTCGACTACGGACGCTCGCGCAATCTTCACCGCATCGCCAGGCAGTACAACAGCGAGGCGCTCGAAGCCGACGCAATCCACTTCTCGACCGACATCTGGTCATCCACAGCAGTTCTCCTCGGACTAACAGCGACTTACATCGGCGGGCGCTGGCACATCCACGCCCTCCAACTCGCCGATCCCATCGCAGCCATCATCGTCTCGGGCATCATCCTCCGCGTCAGTTGGCGCCTCGCCCGCCGCACCATCGATGCGCTCACCGACGCGACTCCGGCAGAGACGCGCGCCCAGACCGGTGACCTCACGCGCGAGCTCGCCGCCATCCCCGGCGTCCTCTCAGTAGAGCGCGTACGCACGCGCCGCGCCGGTCCAAGCTACTTTGCCGACGTCACCCTCGGTATGCCTCGCAACCTCACCTTCCAGCGCTCCGAGCAGATCACGCTCGCAGCCACAGCCGCCGTCCAGCGCCACCTCCCCGGAGCCGACGTCGTCGTCCACTCCATCCCCACCGCCTCGCTGGCAGAGAGCGTGCATGACCGCATCCGCGCCGTCGCCGCACGCTCCAACCTCACCATCCACGATGTCAGCGTCCAGGAGTACGACGGCTCGCTCCACGTCGAACAGCACCTCGAGGTAGACGAGACCATGCCTCTCCGCGAGGCGCACCTCCTCGCCACGCAGCTCGAGTCCGAGATGCGCCGCGAAATTCCTTCCATCGCCTCCATCCTCACCCACATCGAGAGCGAGCCCGCCACCATCGAGCGCCCCGCCTCGTTCGAGCGTGACAGGCAGCTTGAGGTGCGCCTCCGCCGCGCCGCCAGCGCCTTCCCCGAGATCCTCGATATCCACGAGGTCTTCGTCTCGAAGATCCACGACCGAATCCAGGTCAGCTGCCACTGCACCCTGCCCGACGACCTCCCCATGGCCCAGGTCCACGCCGTCATCACAGCGCTTGAAAGCGACTTCAAGCTCGACGCTCCCGAAGTTCGCCGTCTGCTCATCCACCCGGAGCCAGCCACCGACAACCGCCGCTGAGGCACACTGAGGATTCGGCGTCTTTCTGTCTTTGAGAATTCGTCGATATTGCCCATCGCTACGTTTTCAAGAGAGGAGCTGATGAAGCTTCTCAACTCCGACGAGATGCCAAAGTCGGGAACAGATTTAGTCAATCCTGCCGGGCAAGCGCAAAGTTCTCCTTCTATGGCTGACTCTCCCATTAGAAGGAACGCCTCCACAAAGCCTGCGCCACACTATCGAGTTCCTGGACGAGAACGAGAAGATTCACACACTCGCTGGTGCTGTAACACGTGTGGATCAGAGACATGTACTGGAGCTCGGAGCTCCGGTGCGCGGACATATCTGGTTGGTCGATGAAGGACCCCGCAATCCTAAATCGCATCACTGGGGCAGCATGCTTGCAGAGAACGGGATAGTAACTAGTCCCCAACGGTTTGCGATTGACTTCTTTGGGCTCAATAATGCGGGGCATGCCGTAGAGGCACCGCCTGACAAACTCAATCAGACTTCCAATAATCAGTGGATCGGATTTGGTTCCGAAGTGCTTGCGGTACGGGATGCTGTCGTGCGGGACATGCGCGATGGTGTAGCGGACCATGTGCCGTTATCCTCTTTGCCCAAACCAAGTGGTATCACAGCTCGCGGAGTTTACGGAAACTTCATCGTGCTGGAGATCGGACCGGGCATCTTCGCGCACTATGCCCACTTACAGAATGGAAGTATTCGGGTTCATATTGGGCAACATGTGAAGAAAGGTGATGTGTTGGCTCGTGTAGGAGATTCCGGGAACGCCGGGGGGCCTCATCTCCACTTTCATATCGCCGACAAATCGACGTTCGCGCTGTCGGAGGGAATGCCCTTTGTGTTTTCTTCAATCAATCTGCTTGGTAAGACCAACGAGGGAGCCATGCTCGATCCCGCCTGAGCGTTCCACGCGCAATCGTTGGCAGAAAAGAATGTGCTGCCGCTTTATGGCGATGTCGTGCGCTTCTAAGCGACGCTAGCGATCATTCTCCGCAGATAGTCTCGATGGCGAGGGTCACGCGTAAGGGACGACAAGTCAGCTTGTGGGAAGTAATTCGTATGGAACCACGTTCGCCAAATAGGTAGCTGGTTATAACAGGACGAGTCGCTCATTGAGCCCTGAACACTGAGGCTTGGGGCATTCGGGTGGAACGCAAAACACAAAAGCGGCCCGCTTCGGTGATGTTTTTTGTTTTGTATGTCGATGGCCGCGAAGCTCGCGGCCACAACTCATCAACGCACTGCAACTCCCCCACCTTCTCTGATCCGCTGGATCCGGTCTATCCCTTCGGGGCGGAAGCTCTCTATCATCCCGCTAGGCCACTGCACCCTTATATGCAATCCAGACGCATCCTGACCGAGACCGAAATGTAGCCGCAGATCATTGCTTGAAATATAACTACCCCCACTTCGGAGTTCCTGTACGTAATCGCGACCGCCTGCCGTTAGTATTACCCGGGAGCCGATGCCATCGCGATTGGATTTGCTTCCCTCTAACCGCAGTTCCAGCCAGTGATTCTCATTCGCGTGCCGATTCACGAGCAAAGTTGGCCGGCTACTCATGTTGTTGATCACGACTTCTGTGCGGCCATCGTTCCACAAGTCAGCAATGGCTAGGCCACGTCCTGACTCTGAGGCCGAGATGCCCGGTCCAGACGTTGAGCTGAGATCGCAGAAGTGACCTTTGCCGTCTCCGTAGTACAGCAAGCGCGGCTCCTTGTAGGTCGAGCCAAGGTGAGCTGTGTCGACCTCCGGATAGACATGGCCATTGGCGACCACGAGATCGAGCACGCCACGATTGTCCGGGTCGAAGAACATTGTGCCCCAGCCAAGGAGGTGAGTGTTCAACTCCAGCCCAGCTTGTGGAATCGCCCAGGAGAAGTTGCCACGGCCATCATTGCGATAGAGCGACGCTGTATCGTCGGAGAAGTTTGTTTTGAAGATGTCCGGTCTCCCGTCGCCATTCATGTCCCCGATCGTCAGCCCCATTCCCGCCTGTTCCATGCCGTCTTCGTTGTACGCGACTCCCGCGTCGGCGGCCACATCGCTGAACGTGCCGTCCTTATTGTTCCGATAAAGAATGGAGGCGGTACTGTCACATGCAACATAGAAGTCAGGCCAGCCATCGTTGTTGTAATCGAAGTTAGTGACACTGAAGCAATAGTGTCCGTTCGTCTTCCTAATTCCTGAGCGATCACTTACATCTTCGAATGTTCCGTCACCGCGATTGTGATACAGAATGTTCGGTGTGTATTTAAGTCCACGAGGGCCGCACATAACGGGTGTTCCTTTCCAAACACACATCATGCCTTCTCCGGGCTTAGGCACAGTCGCTACATCGAAATCTACATAGTTGGCAACCATCAGATCGAGCTTGCCATCGCGGTCATAATCCACGAAGGCACAGCCGGTGCCCCAGGACTTCCCATCTCCTGCGACGTGTGTCAGTCCTGCGACCTCTCTGAATCTGCTGCCGTGCTCATTGCGGAGCAAGCGATTGTGTCCGTAATAGGTGATATATAGGTCATCGAAGCCGTCGTTGTCGTAGTCACCGACACACGCACCCTGTCCCCAGCCGGGAAGCGTGTCGAGCCCCGTATCATGCGTCACGTCAGCAAACTTGCCGTTGTGCAGATTGCGATAGAGATGAGGCGTGGGCGCATTCTTTCCCGCACCACCGTCGCGCCCGGAGCCTTCAGGCGCACCGTTCACGAGAAGAATATCCGGCCAGCCATCATGGTCGTAGTCGATGATGGCCACTCCACTTCCGGTCGTCTCAATAATGTATCGCTTGGTATCGACTCCGCCGTTCACATTCAACATTGTCAAGCCAGCATCAGCAGCCACATCCTCGAACCATAGGGGGCCAGCGTGAGACGACATTGGTGGATAGGGCTGCTGCGTGTTAGCCCACGACGCGAGACATACGATTAGGGCGAAAAGCAGAGGCCAGTTCTTGTATGTACTCATTGTGAGCTTCCTGATCAGTAGCTGATCGTCAGATGATGTACGGCGCCATCCGATTTCAGCTCAAATAGAATGCTACCCGCTCCGTCGTGCATTGAGATCGGATGATCATCAAACTGTACTTGCTTTGGATGGCTCTCTCCGTGTTTTTGCATTTTGAAGTTGATGCTGACCGGCTCACCATTGCTCTCGACTGCTAGATCCTGACCGCGGGAAGTCCGAGTCAAATTCAAGTTGAGCGTCGTTTGCCCAACCCTTACGTGGTGGAGTGCGAGATGGTCCCACTGCTCTGGAAATTGGGGAGCAAAGGTGAGTCGGTGCTCCTTCGCGTCAGGCGTCAAGCCTGCCGCTCCAGTCAGAAATGACGATAAGAATAGGGCCGAAGACCAGGTCTGCTCTGGAACAGACTCTATCTGCGGTCGGAATTCCGAACCCGAAAGTGTCTCGTGCAGGTGTCCCATGCTGTCCAACGTAAACCACGGAAGCAGCATGCGCCACGTCTTCCATGCATCATCATTCCGATCGTTCTGCCAGAACTCCAAAGCAGCTTCCGCGGTATCTGCCGCCCACACGCTTCCTGTCGCATAGGAAGCGGGGTCATATGTCGAACTTGCGCTGCCTACACCCCGCGTTCCCCAACTCGTCTGAAATTCAGAGCTGGCGACTCGTTCAAGTACAGTCTTTCGTTGCGGCGGATCGAGCAGTGGGAACGAAGCTGGAGGCGGAAGGTGCATCTCAGGTTCTGGCGATCCGTCCATAAGAATCCCAGAAACCCAGAAATTTGTGGCTGGATTCCAGAAGTGCGAGGAGATAGAACTCGCAGCTTGCGTCGATGCTTTGTGAGCGGGCGGTGCCACTTCGGAATGACCGGATGAATCGGCGAGATAAGCGAAGGCGTCCGCCGCCCGCATCCACGCTACCGCGAGCGTCAGTTCTTCGCGAGGATGACGCTGTTCATCGCCTCCTGCCTTACCCGCTGGGACGCGAGGAAGTCCATCCGAGGCATCGATCAAAGATCCGCAATACTTATACGCATTCAACACTGCCGGCCAATTTGATCGAAGCAGTTCGGAGTCGCCAGTGGCGCGCACATACTCTGCTAAGATCTCGAGAAACTGAAACGTAATATCGACATGCGGAAACATGTAGGGATAATCCTTAGCCCATTGCACGTAGCTTGCACTCTGTGACATCTCGTGCCACATCATGCCACTGCTCTTGTCTTGATACTTCAATAGAAACAGTAGGGCATCGCGCGTCCGGTCGAAGTTGCCCGTGAGCAATAGCGCAGGCATTGAGGTCAACGCATCGCCGGCAAAGAACCAGGCGTACTGCGGTCGGTTCGCTAAACCACGCGATGGTCCATACCCCGCGACCAAACCGCACCCTATTTGCGAGCTGCATACCCATGCTTGGTCGAGTGCCAATTGCGCCCACTCCAAGGCTTTGTTCACCTCCGCATCTGGAGTATCGATATGCAGCGTGTTTGCGGCCCAATCGGTTCGCTCTTTCAGAGCTTCCGCCTGCAATTCCTGGGTCCTGTCTCGGAGTTTTGCATAGGCCTCGCGGGCTTCATCAAGCGTAGTTGCACTTCCTGCCATCAAGAAGCGCACGGACTTTCCAGGGCGCAACACAACCTGCAATCGGTTTTCTGTCTGAACAGGAGCGTTGGTATTGGCGATCGGATCGTGGTGCAAAATATCTGGCGATCCGATCACTGCGTGGAAGCGATTAGTCGGCTCGTCCATCTCGTAGGCACTTTCTTCGCCATGCCAATGAATTTCCTGTCCCCCAATGCCTACTGGCCACATCAAATCGAGAACAGGAACAAAACTCAGGTGAATCTCGATAGCTTCCCGGCCGACCTCCTCATAGGTGATAGCAGCTCCGGAAAGCGCTTTCGGGACAAATAACGTCTCACGCACCGTAAAGCCAGAACCGGCATATATGCGCACAATGCTGTCCGGTGCATATTGGATAGATTGAAGGAGTGGCTCCGCCAGAAAATCGGAAGCTGCCCCTATGAGTCGAAAGCTAGGCTTGAGGCCGCGCAAGATTTGCAATGGATAGCACCATGCCTCAAGACCTGCCGTCGCGTTGCCGCCAAGAAGAGCGTCGCGACCATGTACCGCTGCATACCGTAGTGGAAGGTCAGCGGTCGCTAAATAAGGTTGCTGTGCGAAGGCATGCGAAAGACCCACGGACAGGATCACGCTCAACACGTTAACAGCATATGCACGAAGAGTCATTTGTGGCGACCTCATGGACAGACGCTAGTCACAACAAGCGAAGAGGGCAGGTATTGACCGCCCTCTTCGCTTGTTGCGTAATAATTCAGTTAGAAGTCGAAACGCGCTGCGAATTGCAGACGGCGCATCGAGGTTCCATCCTGCGAACCAACAATGCTGGTGATTTGTCCACCGGTGGTGACGTCGACCGTTGAATTCGGCTGCCCAAGATTGGTGTGGTTGAGTATGTTGAAGGCTTCAGCACGGAACTGAAGTTTCATGGACTCTCTGATGTTGAAGGCCTTTGACATAGAAGCATCGGCACTCCAATAACCAGGTCCGAACAGGGAGTCGCGGTTGATATTACCGAAGGTTCCTTCCGCAGGGCGGATGTATGCCCCCGCAACTTGACCGTTCGTTGTCAATGCAGCAACCGGCTGGAAGTACTGCACATGGTTACCATTCGTCGCATCGATTACCATATGAGTTCCGCCCAAACCGTAGCTTGTTCCGCTATGGCTGGGACGGCATGGACCCGTATCCGCATCCGCAGCGCACTCAGCATAGCTTGGTGTATAAGGGAGACCGCTCTGGATAGTAGCTGTCCCGTTGATCGAATAGTTTGAGATCAACTGATTGACGATTCCGTGCGCACCAGCGCCAACCAGGCGTCCCTTTCCAAAGGGCAGATCCCAGTTACCCGTCGCGACGTACACATTCCGGCGGTTGTAATAACTCGAACCATAGCCAACACGTGGGTCGATAAGGAAGTAATCCGATTCGTGCGACATCGCTCGGGACCATGTGTAATGGCTCAAGATCTGGAAGCCGTGCGAGAAGTTTTTCTGAAACTTCGCCTGAAGCGCGTTATAGCTGGTCGTCGCTAGGTTCGCGTTGTAACGAAGGCTCTGTGTCCATCCGAAAGCCGAACCGTAGTTCACACCCAATGTCTGGGCAGTTCCGTCATAGTAAGGCTTCCGCTGATCCCTGGTGATGCTCGGGTCGTTGAAACCGGCAATGGTGGGTTCGTTCGGATCCATCTGGTTCGAAGAATCGAACATGTTGTGAATGGCATGGCTGCCGATGTACGCAATCTCGAAAGAGCTATCCTTAGAAAGCTGCTGTTGGATAGCAAGATTCCATGCATCTACCGTGGGCAAGCGTTGCTTGTCCATCGGACGCGTCGGAACGGAGATCCCATCCGGAAGAGCGTAATTTCCGGTGGTGGGAAGTGCTGGGAAGGTATACGCCGTCGGACCAGCCTGTAGTGTTACAGCGCGCGCGTTGATTGTTGAAGACGTGATGTCCTGGGAAACCTGTACTGGATACGAGAAGGTCGCGACCTCGCCAAACGTGTTGCCTGACCATCCCATGCCGTAGACACGTCCGAGACCAGCGCGAACGACTGTGTTCGGGTGGGCCTGCCACGCGATACCGATACGGGGAGCAAACTCCTTGAGATTCACCGGAGCGCCCATGTTGGTGCCATACGGTCCAAGTCCTGCAATCTGGATGTTTCCGGTATCGAGATTAAGCAGGCCGCCCTTGCCGGTGCCATTGACTGTCTCCGGGAAGTAGACTTCATAACGCAGACCGTAATTCAGGGTTAAGGTATTTGTCACACGCCACTCATCCTGTGCGTAGAAGAACGTCCTCTTCTGGCTTTCCTGAGCGCTCGTATCTGCGGTTTGAGTACGACGGAACTCTGTCGAATCTCCGAGGAGGAACGTGGCAAAGCCAAGCCCCGTCGATCCAGTCCCGGCGGTGCGCGTGTTGTTGAAGTAGAAGTTTCCGGAACGGACGTTGTTATTGTCTAAGCCGATCAGGTGATTGGTCGCATACCGAAGATCGGCGCCGAACTTGACGGTGTGCTTCCCTAGAAGACGAGTCCAATTATTGGTGACTTGATATTGATTTGCTACCTGGTTGTATTGATTGGCGGACGTGCCGTATAGGATATTGCCACCGTTTGGATCGGTAATGTTGAACTGAGGCAGCCCACCGTTTAGCGACAGGTCACCCTGGTTAACACCTGGTATACCAAGCTGTGTTCCCAGCGCCTGGTTGTAGTTAGTGCCTTCCTCGTTCAGATTGATGCGGAACCAGCCTACACGGAAGTCAGTAAGCCATTTGGAAGAAACCGCGATGTCGCCACCGGCAGCAACACTCTGGTCAAGTGCCGTATCCGTTCCGGCGATGCTGCTGCCAAATCCGCTTCCGCCGGCTGCTCCGAAGTATCCAGGACCGCCTAAATTCGCACCGAAGTAGGTGTAGCGACCGAACGCATGAAATTTTTGAGTGATAGGACCGTCGACGCGAAGATCGGCTTGGTTCGTGTTGAAGGTACCCGTTCCTGACGCGACATAATTATTGATGACGCTTGTACCTGCATTCGGAAGAGGCATGAGTGCAAGCAAAGCCTGTGCCTGCG
>Ga0193716_1001840_pt1 | contig 12155 bp, 9 predicted proteins | sample U2c1metaG_FD_145901 | JGI IMG/M metagenome (GOLD analysis project Ga0193716, IMG submission 145901) | Soil microbial communities from a riparian zone of the East river system, Colorado, United States - U2c1 | ecosystem: Environmental > Terrestrial > Soil > Riparian zone | place: USA: East River...
AGATCATGATGCCGCTCCCGAGGACGTGCCGCTCTCGGTGGTCGTCGCGCCTCGCCGAACCTCCTGAATGGCAGCGACGATGTTCGGATACGCGCCGCATCTGCAGATGTTGCCACTCATCGCCTCGCGCACGTCGGCGTCCTCGCGGCCCCATGGCTCCTTGACCATCGCGCACGCCGACATGATCTGGCCCGGCGTACAGTAGCCGCACTGAAAGCCATCGTGCGCGAGAAAGGCCTCCTGCATCGGATGCAGCGCGTCGCCCGTCGCGCCCGCGCTCTGCGCGAGCCCTTCGATCGTCGTGATCGGCTTTCCCTGCTGCATCACTGCGAAGGTGAGACACGACAGTACGCGGCGCCCCTCTACGTGCACCGTGCACGCACCGCACTGCCCGTGATCGCATCCCTTCTTCGATCCGGTCATCCCGGCGTATTCGCGCAGCGCGTCGAGGAGCGTCACGCGCGGCTCGAGTTGCAGCGTCATCGCCTGGCCGTTCACCTGGAGCGTTACAGGGATCGTGTCGGCGCGCATGGGCGGCGCGGCCCTCGGAGCTTGAGCCCGGAGCTCCGCGCGTCTTGTGAGGGGAAGGAACGCGATCGCGAAGCTCGCCGCCATCGCGGTGGCCACGAACTCGCGGCGAGTCCACGCGCCGCCCGCGCGCGTCATCTCGTCGGCGCCCGGAGCCAGCGCGCGAGCGACCTCGTCGCGCGACGGAAGCGGATCGCCCGCGACGTGGCGCCAGCGCACGATGCCATGCGCGTCGATCACGAATACCGCGGGCTCATCGTGCACACCGTACAGCTTCGCAAGCTCAGCGCCCCCGTCCGCGATCACCGGAATCGACAGCTGCGCATCCGCAAAGCCGAGCTCGCACCAAGGACTGTTTGCGCCGATGTGCAGCAGTCTCGCGCCCGCGAGCCCCGGCATTCGCGCGATGAGCCGGTTGTAGCTCTGGACCTGTTCGCTCGCCGCCGGATCCCATCGCGACGACGAGAACGCGAGCACGACCGGCGAGCCGCTAAAACGTCTTAGCGAGAATGCCGAATCGTCGTCGTCTTGCGGCTCGAGATCGGGAGCGAGGTCACCGACCTCAGGCGATCGGAGGGACCTGACGCCCGAAGCGAATCGCGCATCGTGCGACGAGAAGGAAAGTGTCATGACGATGGGCTCGGTTCAGCGAGTGCGCACGACGTGCCGACATGCGCCGCCGCGCATGTCCACTTCCGCGGCTCAGTGTGCAGACCGTGTGCCGAGCGATATCCGCGATGCGTGAAGCCACCGCATCCGCTGTCGTGTCGCTACGCGCCCGCCAATGCTCGCGCCAATCGCCGCACGCCCTCGCGAATCTCACTCTCGTCGAACGCCGCGTAGCCGAGCAGCAACGCGCCACGCGCCGGTGTGCGCGCCGAGTATCGCGAGAGCGGCGCGACATCCACTCCCTCGCGCAGGGCCGCAGCGGCCGCCACATCATCGCTCACGCCCTCGCGCAGCCAGCCCACCATGTGCAACCCAGCCGCATCGGGCGCGAGTTGCATCGCACTCCCGATCTCCTCACCCGCCGCCTCGAGCAGCGCCTGCTGCCGCTCGGCGCAAAGCGCGCGCACGCGTCGCACGTGCCGCACGTAGTGCCCCTCGCCGATGAAGTCCGCGAGCACGCCCTGATCGGTCGTGGGCGCGTGACCGCCCGCGATCGCGCGCGCGACGCGGAATGCATCGATCAGCTCGTCGGGCACGATGAGGTAGCCGAGTCGTAGCGCGGGCGCGAGGGTCTTGCTGAAGGTGCCGATGTACAGCACGCGCCTCGTGTCACCGCGCTCGGCATCGAGGCCCTGCAGGCACGGGATCGGGCGGCCCGCGTAGCGAAATTCGCTGTCGTAATCATCCTCGAGCACCCATCCTTCCACGCGGCGCGCCCACGTGAGGAGCGCGAGCCTCCGCGATGCACTCATGATCGTGCCGAGCGGGAATTGATGCGACGGCGTCACGTACGCGAGTCGCGCATTCGGCGCCGCGCGCTCGCCCGCGCCCACATTCATGCCTTCCTCGTCCACCGGCACACCGATCACGCGCGCCCCAGCGCCCGCGAGCGCCGCCCGCGCGCCCGCGTAGCCGGGATCTTCCATCCACACGTCGTCGCCCGGCTCGACGAGCACGCGCGCCGCGAGATCGAGCGCCTGCTGTGCTCCACTCACGATGAAGATCTGCTCCGGCGTGCACCGCGCGCCGCGCGCGCTCGTGACGTACGCGGCGATCGCGTTGCGCAGCGCAACATCGCCGGCGGTTGCGGCGTGGCCGAGGTACACGGCGCCGTTGCGCCACCGTCGCGCCGTGATGCGCGACCAGAGCGTCGCGGGGAACGCGTCGACTGCGGGCATGCCGAGTGTGAATGGCGCGGCGACGCCATCGCGGCGTGCACCGAACTCCGGATCGCGCGCCATGATGCGCGCCCATCGCGCGGGGACGCGCGATGGCGTCTGTGATTTTGGTGGCGCGGACTCACGAATCGCGCGCGCCGCGGGCCGCGCTGCGCGCACCCCCATCAACGAATCCGGCATCGCCGCTCGCACGCGCGTGCCGCCACCGCGCCGAGTGCTCAAGTATCCCTCGGCCACCAGCTGGTCGAACGCGAGCACTACGGTGTTGCGCGCGACACCGAGCTCCGCGGCGAGCACGCGCGTGGAGGGCAGTCGCATACTGGCGGCGAAGCGCCCCGCGAGAATTCCCGCTCGCACGCCGTCGTAGATCTGGCGATGGAGCGGCGTGCGCGAGGAAGGATCGAGGGGCAGGAGCAGCGGCGCTGCGTCGGCGACGCGGGTGTGAGGCGAGTGGCTGTTTGGACCAGTCATATTGGAGGAATTTGGCGCTGGTGAGGGCTCCATGCGAGGGGTATCCTACTTCACGCGGCCACGACTTTCCTCCCACCGGCAGACCAACCATGACGACACCAGCGCCCGTTACCCGACGGGATCTTCTCGAGACCCTGGCGAAGGCCGGAGCCGCAGTGCTGCTCGCACCGATGCTCGCGGCGGCGGCCGAACCGGCCGCGCAGGCGAAGGGGCCGATCTTCGTGCAGGACCTGCCGGCCATCTCTCTCGACGGATGGAAGATGACCGCACTCGAGATCACCTACGCTCCGGGAGAGGCGGACCGCGCGCATCGACACATCGGCTTCGTCTTCGGCTACGTGCTCGAAGGGGATTTGCGCTTCAAGGTCGATGGCGGTGAGGAGACAGTGTATCACGCGGGGCAGATGTTCTACGAGAAGCCCGGCAGCGTGCATCGCGTCTCCGCGAACGCGAGCTCGGCCAAGCCCGTTCGCTTTCTCGCGATGGTGTTCGTCGACAAGACGAAGCCGCTCACGGAGCCCGTATGACTATCCCGACGCTCGTGGTGCGCGCCGAAGACCGCATCGCGTGGACGCGAGGCGCGGCATTCCTCGCGCTCCGGGCGATGGTGATCGTGCAGATCATCTGGACCATATATTTCTGCGTGCGCACGCACCCGGCCTTCGCGAGCATCTACTATCCAGTGATCTTCACTCCGTTTGCAGCCGCGCTTGCGCTCACGTCGGGACGCGTGCGCTGGATCGCGACGGCGACGCGACTCCTCATCGGACTCGCCTTCGTCGAGAACGTCATCGACCGGCTCGGCGTCCTCGGTCCGCCGGGCGCGCCCGGTGTGTCGTGGGGCGACTTCCCGCACTTCATCGCGTACACCGCACAGGTGAATGCCTTTGCTCCCGCCGCGATGATCCCTGCGCTCGCCGTGGTCGCGACGATCGCCGAGGGAACGTTCGGAGTGACGATGCTGGCGGGCGTGCGCGTGCGGCTCGCGTCGGTGGGATCGGCGCTACTGCTCTTCACCTTCGCCACCGCGATGGTGATGTCGGGGCTCTCGGAGATGCAGTATGGCGTGTACCTCATGTCGATCGCCGCGTGGGCGCTCGCGACCACCGATGCATCGGCGCTGAGCGTCGATAAGCTGTTCGTCCCTCGCGCAGTGCGCGCCGCGTGAGCACGGCGACCGGCGCCCGCAACGGCGCGCGCGCGTGGCTCGTGCTCATTCTTCTCTCGCTCATCTGGGGAAGCTCGTTCATCCTGATGAAGGAAGGCCTCGAGGGCTTCGATGCTCTCCAGCTCGCGCTCATCCGCATGAGCGTCGCGGCGCTCTGTCTCACGCCGCTCGCGCTCAAGCACCTCCGCGGCCTCGGCGGTCGAGAGCTCGCGCTGCTCTTCGTGGTGGGGCTCACGGGCAACGCGCTGCCGGCGTTTCTCTACGCGAAGTCGGAGACCGTGCTGCCCACTGCGGTCGTGGGCGTGCTCACGTCGATGACGCCCATCTTCTCGCTGCTCGTCGCGTGGCTCTTCTTTCGCCAGCGATTTCCGCGGGCGAACGTGATCGGCATCGTGGTTGGTCTGCTCGGCGCGGTGGCGCTCGCGATGGCGGGGAGTCCCGAAGCCGGCCGCACGACGAATCTCGCCTTCGCGGGGCTCGTGCTGATCGCGACGATCTCGTACGGGGTGAACGTAAACCTCGTCAAGAACTTCTTCGGCGCGCGCAACATGGTGTTCGTGACGTCCATCGCACTCAGCGCAGTGGGGTGGCCCGCGCTGATCTTTCTGCTCACGGGCACGAGCTTCATCGAGAACCTGCGCACGAATCCGGCGGCCCCTGCGGCCCTCGGGTACATCGCGATCTTGGGCGCCTTCGGCACGGCGTTGAGCGTGCTGCTCTTCAACCAGCTGTTGAAGGACGGCACCATCATCTTCGCGACTTCGGTGACGTACACGATCCCGATCGTCGCCGTGCTCTGGGGCATCGTGCTGCACGAGCAATTCACGACGCTGCACGCGCTCGCCTTCGCCGTGATTCTCCTCGGCGTGTGGCTCGCAAATCGACGTCCTGCAACCGCTGGCGTCCCAATGTCCGAGTCGCTGCGTGAGGCCGACGCAGCCTGAGCGCTCTTACACAACGCACACACGACGCGCATTGATACGCCGTCGCACCGCTCGCAAGCTCCCATCATTCGGGGAGTGCGCGCGAACGTCGTGACGTGAGGAGTGACCAATGCTCGCGGTGGTGATTCTAGCGCTCCTCTGCACCGCGCCGTGCGCGCCCGTGCCTGCGGACACCGCCGTTGCGTGGCGCTACGACCTGCGCGCGGGCGATCACCTCGTCTACAACGAAGTGTTTCGTCAGGAAATCGACGGCAGCGCTGCCTACGGGCTGGGAAACGCGCGCGACAAACCGTTCGGCACTCCGTTCATCAGCGCGGGTCGCTACGAATGGACCTCGCATCTGTTCGTGCTCAACACCACAAATGAGCGCCTGCTCGTGGGCGTGCAGCGCAACCGCGCGCGCGACGACAGCATCGCTACGTCGCTCGACACCTCGAGCGCGCTGTCGGCGTCCGATCGCGCGCGGCTGCAGTCGCGGCTGCGCGGGCGCGCGCGCTATGCACAGGCGAACGTGCTCACGCTGAGCGGCGACGCGCTCAAGCCGTGGGCCGCGCGTCGCGAGATGCGCAGCAAGATTCTCTGGGACGCGTTCGAGCTGCCGCCGCTCCCACAAAATCCGGTGCGCGTCGGCGATCACTGGCAGTCCACCGATCCCTTTGCCTTCGAGATGCGAGTCGCGGGCACGGACACCCTCGGCGGCGAGAGCTGTCTTCGGGCCGAAGGGACGGCGAGCGCCGCGGCGTTGATTCCGCGGCAGGTCGCGGACTCGAGCGGCTTCGTGCTGAAGTATTGGTATTGCCCGGCGAGCCACGCGGTGAGGCGTGTCGAGCTCGAGGGGACGTATCCCGACGTGAACTACTACAAGGTGCACGAGCGGGTCGTGTTCGAGCTCGCCGATCGCAAGCACGGTGAGGCACCGGCCGAGTGGATGCGCAGCGCCGATGCGCGGCAGGGCGTGCTCGCGGCTGCGGCACTCGGTGACAGCAGCGTCGCGGCGGCGATGCTCGCGACGCAGGGGATCGACTCCGTCTATTCCACGGACACCGCGTCCGCGCGGATGCTGCTCGCGCTGGCGTATCGCTCCGGCGCTTCGCCGCCGGCGCCTGCCGCGATGACGCAGTTGCTCGCAAGCGACAATCCGCGCGTGCGCACGCTCGCCGTGCGCTTGCTCGCGCGTGGAGGCGCCGCGAGTGCGCGCCCGCAACTCGAGCGTGCGGCTACCGACTCCGACTATTTCGGCCGCCGTGCGCGCGCTGCACGCCGACTCGGCGACTCGTGGGTCGCGCGAGTCGAGCGCCCTCGTGTGCGCGCCGCCGGACTCCGTGCGCGAGCGTCTCGCGCGCACGCGACGCGCATCGCAGACGGAACTCCCCTCGGGCACGACCTTCCGCGGCATGGCGAGCCAGCCTTTTCGCGGGTGGCCGTACGGCATCTACGTCCCCGACGACTATCTCGGAGACGAGCCCTTCCCACTCATCATCTATCTCGCGGGTAATTCTGGCCCCGCGATCGAGGGCGTGCAGCTCGCGAGCACCGCGTTCGAGCGTACGGGATATCTCGTCGTCTATCCGAACAGCTGGGGTGGATGGTGGCGCACGAACACCGAGACGATGGTCGACTCGCTGCTGAAAGAAGTGATGCGCAAGTACAATGTGGATCCCGAGCGCGTGTATCTCTCCGGGTTGAGCAACGGCGGAACCGGCACCTTCGACTACGCATCGCTCTGGCCGCAGCGCTGGAGCGCCGCTGTGGTGGCGATGGGTGCGGGACTATTCGGTTTCACAGAACCCGGCGGCGATCGTCCCTTCGTCTCCAACCTCACGCACGTGCCCATGCTCTTTTTGCACGGCAAGCGCGACCAGGTGATCGCCGTCGCGGCGACGACGCGCACCGTCGACTCGCTGCGGGCGCAGCATGCGGACGTGGCGATGAAGATTTTTCCGGAGCGCGAGCACGAGATCGTTCCCGGAGCCGGTGACGACGGCGCGACGGTCGACTTCTTTCAGCACCACGAGTCGCGCGCCATTCCGAAGAAAATCGACTTCACGGCCGCGACGACGACGCACGCGCGCAACTACTGGATCGAGATTGTCGAGAAGGAAGCGCCCGCCGCCGGCGACGACGCCGGTATCACGGATGCCGTGCGCGCACGCCTCGGCTCTCTCGTGCGCGCGGAAGTGCGCGGATCGATCGATGACGACAACACGGTCAAGCTCGACGCGCAGCACGTGCGTCGGTTGCGCCTGCTGCTGCGTCCGGACCTGTTCAAGGCGGGCGGGAACATCACGATCAAGCTGAACGGAAAGACGGTGTTCACAGGCCCGCTCCCAAACGACTGCGCCCTTTATGCGCGCACGCTCGCGGACTACGGCGATCCCTGGCTCGCCTACTCGGCCGAGATGTCCTTCGACGTTCCGCGGTAGCCGCGGGCGGGGCACCACTAGCGCTCCGAAACCCCATTCTCCAGAGTCCGTAGGGGAGGTGGGGGCAGCGCCTGGCCCATACTCGAGGAGTCGCCGTGATAGATCCGGATGTGATCAGCTTTGCCGTCGTCATGACCGTCATCGTCGGCTCCTTGGCCTCGCTGGCCCTGGTGTACGTCGGCACCAAGTGGGCGATTGCTGCGACCAGTCGGCGCGAGCTCAAATCGTCGACGCTCAGCGACAGCCGACTGGAGCAAATCCAGCAATCGATCGACTCGATTGCGATCGAAGTCGAGCGCATCACGGAGGCGCAACGCTTCACCGCGAAGCTGATGGCAGAGCGCGCCGAGGAGCGGCTGCCGCGATAGCATTGTCGGGAGGTGGGCGTCGACCAACATTACGGCGTTCACTAACCGGAGTGTTCGTGCTCGGAGCTCTCGACACGCGATCGACTCGCCACGCGCTTCGCGATGCGCGGCTCACGATGCTGTGCGCTGCGCTTCTCGCGATCATCGCTTCGAGCTCCGCGCAGGCGCAGCGAAGGCAGCCAACGACACCTCGCGAAGATTCCATTGTGCGGCGCCGGCCGATTCCGGGCGCCGTCGTCGTCCCGCCCGCGTTCACACGCGCGATCGCGAACGGGACGCGCACCCGCACCGGCGAGCCCGGGCCGCGCTACTGGGCGCAGCACGCGACCTACTCGATCGACGCGACGATCGATCCCGCGAGCAACACGCTCGAGGGTACGGAGCGCGTCCGCTACATCAACAACTCGCCCGACACGCTCGCGCGCCTCGCCGTCTATTTGCGCCAGAACGTCTTTCGTGCAGCGAGCCCGCGCCGCGATGTCGCACCGCTCACCGACGGCGTGATGCTGTCGCGCGTTGTCGCCAATGGTTCTACGCTGATCGAACTATCCTCGGACGATGATGCGCCTTCGACTGCGGCGCGCCGTGCCGGATACGAGGTGGATGGCACCGTCATGTGGCTGACGCTTCCGTCTCCTCTCCTTCCACACCAGAGCGCATCGCTCGAGCTCGCGTGGTCGTTCATCCCGCCCCTCACTCCGTCCGATGGTCGCGAAGGGCGCGACGATCATCTCTATCTCTTCGGCTATTGGTATCCGCAAGTCGCCGTGTACGACGATGTGAACGGCTGGATGGCGGATCCGTATCTGCTCGAGGCCGAGTTTTACATGGACATGGCCGACTACGATGTGCGCGTGACGGCGCCGCGAGGGTGGGTGGTCGGCGCGACGGGCTCACTCCAGAACGGCGCCGAAATACTCAGCGCGGATGCGCGTGCGAAGCTCGCGCGTGCGCGCGCGACCGGCGCCGTGATCGCGATCAGCAGGCCTGCGGATCGTGCAGCAGCGTTCGCGTCGCAGCTCCCGACCGTGACGTGGCACTTCACCGCGCCCAACGTGCGCGACTTCGCGTGGGGGACGAGCGATCGCTACGCGTGGGATGCGACGCGCGCACTCGTCGCGGGCGCGAGCGGTGCGCGCGACACGGTCGACATCTACTCCTTCTATCGACTCGACGCTCGCGCCTCGGCTTGGGCCGCCGGTGGCGCGCGGTACACGCGCGATGCTGTCCAGGCGCTCTCGGATTATTTGTGGGAATATCCGTGGCCGACGATGACGTCGATGGAAGGCGTGCTCACGAGCGGCGGCATGGAGTACCCGCGTCTCACCTTCATGCAGCCGTGGGCGGACACGCTTTCGCTCGCCGGCGACTTGATGCACGAGACGGGGCACATGTGGTTCCCGATGCAGGTGGGCTCGAGCGAGACGCGCTATCCATGGATGGATGAAGGGTTCACGCAATTCGATGCGGCGCAGGGGATGCGCGCGCTGTACGGCGAGCCGCGCAAGGGCGGGCGCATCGCAGATCAGGAGCCGGGGCAGCGTGCGCTCTACATCAGGCGCGCGGCGGCGGGACAGGACCAGATCCTGATGACGCCGGGCGATCTCTTCCCTTCGGATCTCTACAACGTGATGTACTACGACAAAACCGCGCAGGTGCTCTCCGCGCTGCGCGGCATGCTCGGCGAATCGACCTTTCATCGTGCGTATCGCGAGTACGGGCGGCGCTGGCTCAACCGTCATCCGTACCCGTACGATTTTTTCAACACGATCGAGAACGTGTCGAAGCAGGACCTCGGCTGGTTCTGGAGCTCGTGGTTCTTCGAGCCGTGGCCGCTCGACCAGGCGATCGCCAGCGTGAAGAACGATGGCGCGTCGGTCGCCATCACCGTGGAAGATCGCGGGCTCGCGCCGATGCCCGTCGAGCTCGCGGTCACGCGCGCGGATGGGAAGGTGCAGCGCGTGCGCGTCCCCGCGAGCGTCTGGATGAATGGCGCGCGCAGCTACGTCGTGCGCGTCGCTCGCACGCCCAACGTGATGCGCGCGGAGATCGATCCGGATCAGCTATTCCCGGACATCGATCGGTCGAACCAGGTCTGGACGACGCCTCGCGGAATGCGCGCGCACGACTGAACGAGCCATGTCCGGCGCGGAACTCCTGCGCGCCGAGTGTTCGCGAAGTACCTTCACGCATCACATCTCGACCCGTCCTCCGCAACACGCACCCGCGTGCGTGCGCTCATTGGAGTCTTGTCATGCGCTTCGTTCCTGCCCTCGCGCTCTCGATCGCCATCGCTCACGCCGCACATGCGCAGGCCAAACCGAAGGGCTCGAGCGCGAAGCAGCCACAGAAGGCTGCCGCACCCCAGGCGCGGGATACCTCCTCGAACATCGCATCGGACCCCGTGCTTCGCGGATTGCAGTGGCGACTCGTGGGACCGTTTCGCGGCGGACGCGCGGTCGCGGTGACGGGCGATCCGGTCGAGCCGCGCACCTTTTTCATGGGCGCAGTCGATGGCGGCGTCTGGAAGACCGTCGACGCCGGCGTCACCTGGACCAACATCTCCGACGACAACTCCACCATCGCCTCCGTCGGCGCGATCGCCGTCGCGCCTTCGGATCACAACGTCATCTATGTCGGAACGGGCGAGACCGATTTCCGCGAGGATCTCACGCACGGCGACGGGATGTATCGCTCGACCGACGGCGGAAAACACTGGAAGCACATCGGACTCGAGCAAACGCAGCAGATCGCGACGGTGCGTGTCGATCCGAAGGACCCTGACAACGTCTTCGTCGCCGCCTTTGGCCACGCCTTTGGCCCGAACGCCGAGCGTGGCGTGTATCACACGCGCGATGGCGGTGCGACGTGGAAGAAGGTGCTCTTCGTCGACGACAGCACGGGCGCGATCGATCTGGCGATGGATCCCACGAACGCGCGCATTCTGTACGCGTCGATGTGGAAATTCCAGCGATTTCCCTGGGGCTTCAGCGGCGGTGGCGGTAAGAGCGGTCTGTGGAAGAGCACCGATGCGGGTGAGACGTGGAAGGAGCTCACGGACAATCCCGGTATGCCGGATGTCGCGATCGGACGCATCGGTGTGTCGGTGAGCGCCTCGATGCCGAATCGCCTCTACGCGTACGTCGAGACGTCGCCCGACGACTCGCTCGGCGGGATTTACCGCTCGGAGAATTCCGGCGACAGCTGGAGCCGCGTGAACGGCGATCAGGATTTTATGGTGCGTCCCTGGTACTACGGGCTGCTCACGGCGGATCCATCGAATCCGGACGTCGTCTATAATCTCAATCTCAGCACGTATCGGTCGATCGATGGCGGGCACACGTTCCACGAGATGCGCGTCCCGCACGGCGACGATCATCTACTCTGGATCGATCCGCACGATTCCAACCGGATGATCGAGGGCAACGATGGCGGCGCGACGATCTCGCTCGATGGTGGCGAGCACTGGTCGTCGCAGGACAGCCAGCCCACGGCGCAGTTCTATCATGTACTCGCGGACGATGAGTTCCCGTATCGGCTGTACGGCGCGCAGCAGGACAACTCGAGCGTGCGCATCCAGAGCCGCTCCGACGAGGGTGCCATCACGAGACAGAATTGGGATGCGCTGCCCTTCGGCGAGTCCGGTTACATCGCCGTCAACTCACAAAACGCCGACGTGTCGTACGGCACGTCGTACTGGGGGCAGATTCAGCGGCTGAACTTCAGGACGAACGAGCTACGCGACATCAGCTTCGTCCTTCCGAATTACGACGGCTACGCGGCGAAGGATGTGCCGCTCCGTTTTCAGTGGACGTTCCCGATGTTTGCGTCGACGCACGAGCGCAACACGCTGTACGCGACGGCGCAGCGCGCGTTCAAGTCCACCGATGACGGCACATCGTGGCGCGCGATCTCGCCCGACCTTACCCTCCACGATTCGGCCACCCTCGGCCACGTCGGTGGCCCGATCACGCACGACGAGACCGGCACCGAGATCTACGCGACGATCTTCGCGTTCGCCGAGTCGAAGCTGAAGGCCGGCGTGCTCTGGGCGGGATCGGACGATGGGCTGGTGCACGTGTCGCAGGACAACGGCGCGACCTGGCAGAACGTGACGCCGCACTTCGCCGGGAAGTTCACGCGCGTGAGCATCATCGAGCCCGGCCACTTCGACGCTGGCACCGCGTATCTGGCCGCGAATCGATATCAGCAGGACGATTTCCATCCGTATCTCTACCGCACCACGGACTACGGAAAGACGTGGACGCGTATCGACGCCGGAATTCCGGAGATGGCGTACACGCGCACGATCCGCGAAGATCCGGTAAAGCGCGGACTCTTGTACGCGGGCACGGAGACCGGCGTCTACGTCTCGTTCGACGATGGCGCACGCTGGCAATCACTGC
>Ga0193716_1001841_pt1 | contig 12154 bp, 13 predicted proteins | sample U2c1metaG_FD_145901 | JGI IMG/M metagenome (GOLD analysis project Ga0193716, IMG submission 145901) | Soil microbial communities from a riparian zone of the East river system, Colorado, United States - U2c1 | ecosystem: Environmental > Terrestrial > Soil > Riparian zone | place: USA: East River...
TGTGCGCGGTATGTATCGGTGTAGCCGGCTTTTACGAAATCGCCGAAGCGCTCACGCTCTTCATCAGTGAACCCGTGTTTGCCAATATTTGGTTTTGGATTGGCAAGGTCGATTTCTTCATGAGCAACGTTTAAATCGCCGCAAAAAAGAACGGGCTTGGATTTTTCAAGCGTTTGAACGTGTTCTAGGAATGCCGGGTCCCATTGTTTGTAGCGAAGGTCAAGTCGGGATAAGTCCCCTTTGGAATTTGGCGTGTAGACGGTAACGACGTAAAAATCTTCAAATTCAGCGCTAATAATCCTACCCTCTTTGTTAGGGTCGCCGTAACTATTGTCTGCCAGGCCATATTTTTTGGCGATATCGTCAGTAAACCCCTTGGTCACACTGAGGGGCGTTGTTTTGGTAAAAATGGCTGTGCCGCTATACCCTTTTTTGCCGGCGCTGTTCCAGTATTCTTCGTAGCCAGGCATGTCGATGACGGCTTGGCCCTGTTCGGCTTTTGTTTCTTGCAGGCAAAGAATATCTGGTTGATGCTTTGCGATAAATTCTTGAAACGTGCCTTTGTTCACGACGGCACGAATTCCGTTGACGTTCCATGAGTATAATTTCATATTTTTAGTATATCAGTTCGATACGGCCACTTCTTACATACTACGGTATATAGGAAGTAGTTGGTATGACAAGCTAAGGCGAGGCGTTGCTGTTTGCGCGAGCTGGGATCTTCCGCGCAAACAGCAACCAAGTATGCCTAGGTGTCTTCCCTCGTGTGGCAGGTCGCCTTGGCGGCGGCGTCTTCTTCTCGGGTTTCTTCTCGGCCGGCTTCTTTTTAGGCTCGGGCACGGGCGTTCCTCTCTGGTTAGGACTTGGGTGCTGCCTGAAGTAAGACGGACCGTATTGATCCATCTACTCTTCAGTCATCAGAGCTCCTTAGCTTGTCGGTGTTGTCAGTAGAGCGGACGGCGTCGATGGTTTAGGGCTCATCGAAGGGGCGTGGCCTGTCGTGTTCGCGCGCGATGGCCCCAAGGGCTGCCAGCACGATAACGATCGCGGCAATCCCGAGGACGGCTACCACTACGACGAGGGCGACCTTGCCCAGGGCGCTCTGAGGCATGAGCTTCACGAAAACCTCCTTGTTAGGGTTCGGACCCACCGTCTTGGGCCTCAAGATAGCTGCTCGTTAAAATAGCTATCTTGAGGCTCAAACGCTCTTTTTGACATGTTAAATATCGCTCGACACTGAAAAAGCGCCTAAGCTACTTTATATGATGACATTTTCCGTGTTGGCGAACAACTGTACGGTGAATATAGCCACAACACATATTAGAAAATATGAACTGTGGGAATACCAAGTCAAGAGCATGCTATTCCTCGGCAGGGCCGGAGACGCGATGTCCCCAGCCCTGCGCTGAGTGGATCAGGCTACGTGGCCAGGCGGGATCTTGCCGGCCTCGGTCCTCGGAGTCGGCGTCGGATCGCCGGCCGCCGGGACGGATAGCGTGCCCTTGGCATTGCTGAGACGCTTGTCGCCGTCGAGCTGTTCGGCGTCGCCGGCCGCCAGGATGCCGTTCGCGGGGGTGTTGGTGAAGCGGTCGCTGGTCGACGTGTTGCCGTCGGACTTCGCGCCGTCGGTGCTGGATGTTGCCGGGGGATTGGTCGGCTGGGTGTAGTAGCGGTAGCCGTCCTTCGCGTGCTTGCGGCGGCTGCGCTCCCGCCGCGCTTCGGGGCTGAACTTCTTCGTCACCCACGACGCGCCGATGATGGCGAGAACTGTGGCGATCAGGCCGGCCTTCCCCTTCTTGGACGAGGGGACGAGCGAGCTTGCGCGTAACGATTTGATGCTCAAGGCAATACTCTCTTTCCGTGCTTGGTCCGTGTCCATGATCTCTGAATGATCCTGAACTCCGGGACAAATATTTACTTTATGTAAAGAACCTATCTGTTCCAGAGTCCAAAATGTATGCTCTTGACTTGTGAAAAAGCGACTCTCGAAGACAGGTCTTGCCTGAAAGTCTGTTCTCGACATTAACACCTATTGGTATATGCGTCAATGTTTAGGATAAAGTTTAAAGGGGTGAGTATATAACCACAATCTACATCCGAAGATATAAACAGTGGGAATACGCCAAGAGTAAGTATTCCGCGGCTCAAGGCCGAGGGAGCGCTAGGCACTCCCCGGCCTTGAGCAAAGCGTCAGGTGCGGTAGATGGGGTCATCCCCGCCCGGCAGGTTGAGGCCGAGGTCGGCCGGCCGGCCGATGTCTGCCAGCGTGGTTCCGCCCTGGGCGAACCGGCTGAGCTGGTCGTCCGTGAGCGCGAACTCGTTGAGCTTCTTGGTCGCCGCCTTGACGCCGGCGCCGAACGCGATCCGCTCGGCTTCGGCGTGGTCGCCGTTGTAGGCGGCTTCCTCGAGCAGCGCCCGAACCTCAGGAGACATGTTCGCCATCATCTCCGGGGTGAACTTGGTGAAACCGATCGTCGCGAGGAGTTCCTCGATGGCCGGCCTGTCGGGTCGCGTGATGTCCGCGTTCGACACGCCGGCGCCGAAGGGCTTTGATGCGTCGTTCATGGTTTTCTCGTTTCTTCTACGTGAACCTGGCTCTGCTAGCTCGGGTTCCGAGGTAGATATTCGTTCAGAATACCTATCTTGGAACCCAAGTTTACTTACTCTTGGCTTGTTAAAAAACGACACTTCGGGTTTAACTGAAGGTCATAAATATATATTAGCATTTATTATAGTTTTTGTCAATAACTAGAAGGATATTCACTACCGTTGTTTGATAGCTCGCGCCGCATCGCGATCGGCATCTCGGCGCTTGATCGTTTCGCGTTTGTCGTAGTTCTTTTTACCTTTACCGAGTGCGATGACGACTTTGATAAACCTGCCGGTTGTCAGCAGTTTGGTCGGCACGATTGTCATGCCTTCTTTTTTGCTGATCATCAAACGGTCTATTTGTTTCCGGCTGGCTAAAAGTTTGCGCGGTTCGGTGTCTATAGTGCGCGCTCCCACCACTCCCTTTTGGTTCAATTTAAGACTAAAGCTGGCGTTATTAAGCCACAACTCGTTATTGCGAATGCTGACGAAAGATCCCTTTAACTGAATATGACCATCCCGCGCGGCGCGAACTTCGGGGCCAGTTAGAACAAGCCCGGCGACGATTTCTTCGCCCAGTTCATAATCAAACCTCGCCCGTCGGTTAACGACGGCCTTTGTTCGATCGGATGGTTTTTTCTTACCTGCCATAATTACTTTATTGTAACAGATGTGGTCTGCTTGTTTGATAGTGTACACTGGAGGTATGTATAAACGCATTCTACTCAAACTCTCAGGTGAACAGCTTCAAGGTAAATATGATGGCGGATTTGACGCCGAAACGGCTGCATGGATTGCAGAGGAAATCAAAAAGGTAAAAGATTCTCAAGTTGTCGTTATGATTGGTGGCGGTAACTATGCTCGCGGTGCGCAACTAGTAGGAGGCGGTGTTCAGCGTGTGACCGCCGATAATATTGGCATGATGGGAACCATGATGAACGCGATTGCCCTTGCGGATGTATTTACGAGTAAAGGTCTCAGCGCGCGGGCTTTGACGAACATCAAAGCCGACCAGGTAGCTGACCAGTTCACCCATCGCCGGGCACTTAGCCACCTTGAAAAAGGCCGCGTGGTTATCGTGGCTGGTGGTATCGGACGTCCTTACCTTACGACGGACACTGCTGCTGTTAGCCTTGCGCTTGAACTTGAATGCGACGCGATTCTAAAAGCTACCAAAGTCGATGGCGTATACGACAGTGACCCTGCTAAGAATCCATCAGCGAAAAAATACGACACGATCACCCTGCAAGACGCGGTCGAACAGCCTGAAATTCGCGTTATGGACAAAGCTGCTATGGCACTAGCGTATGACCATAACCAGCCTCTCATTATCTTTGATCTTTTAACGGAAGGTAACATTGCGAAAGCTGCTGCTGGCGACCCTGTCGGTACAACGGTTAAATAAGATTATTTTTTAGCGAGTTGCTGTGCTGTTTCGTATAGAATAGTCGCGGATTTGGCCCAGTCATACTGGGCCATTTGCTTTTTGCCGTTTTCGACTAGTTTTTTAACCACTTTAGGATCGTCAAGCTTTAATACCTGTTCGGCAAATTCCTGAGGACGGTTAGGGTGTGAGAATAGTGCGCCGTCCCCTGCTACTTCGTGGAGAACAGGGAGGTTGCTGACGACTGCCGGAACACCTAGCGCTAAAGCTTCGGCGAGTGGCAAACAGAAACCTTCGTATCGGCTGGCGGTCACGAATACGGCATCGTTGGCAAGTAGTTCGGCGTATTTTTCGTCGCTGACACCGCTATGGAAAATAACGTTCGCGCCTTTAGGTATTTGCCTTTGCAATTCGGCGTGTCGCTGCGGCGTGATGCGTGACAAAAGATGGAGCGTTCGTCCCGGCAGGTACTCCATACTGGCGATGAGCGCCTCAACATTCTTGTAGCCCATAAATGTTCCCATATAGACAAGGTTTTTTGGCGCTTTACCAACTACTACGGGCTTTTTAAGAAAATCTTTTAAGATCCGCGGCGCGTTTGGAATGATGACCATCGGCCGTTTTGTCAGGTGTGCCTCTTCAATCTCTCTCTTGCTTGTTTCACTAACGGTCGCCACCATGTCCGCCCCGTTAAGTGTCATGCGCTGAGGAATATACGTCATGTGATAGGCACGCCAGCCTAGACGGATAAGCGGGTTAAGGAATTTTGGCGGCGTGCGGTAGTGGTAATAGATGAGGTCATGGAGCATAAGGATGACTTTAAATTTGCGCCCGGTTGTCCCAAGGGTCTGCATTGGGGTAAAAACTACATCAGGATCGTATTTGTTGAGCCAGAATGACGAGAGCGGTTCAAGCGGAGACGTCGGCGCATGGATCATAACGTACTCGGCATTTTTTGGAAGTAATTTTAGTTGCGCTTTGTTGCAAATGATAAAAGTTACAGGGGTAATTTTAGCGAGTGCCGCTCCCAGTTCAGTGCTGCAACGACTCATGCTATCGTGAAAATCGGTGCGGATAAAACGTGCATCAAAAAATAACTTCATATATAGGCAAATTATATCATGATGCAGGACCGTTGAATCTAACAATTGGTAGATCGGTCGGTCATCGACTTCACCATGGTATAATTAGGGCATATGAAAATTCTGATTGCTGCCGATTTGCATTGGCCTACAATCAATGGCGTCGCGACGTTCAGTCGCAACTTGGCCAAAGGTTTGAGCGCACGTGGACACGAAGTTTTGGTGATTGCACCAAGTCAAACAGGTAAAAGTTACGAGGAATACGACGGAAATTATTTAATAAAACGAACGGTCTCGGTGCCGTTTTTGCCTATTAACAATATACGCATTTCGGTCTCGCCCTATTTAGAGGTCCGTAAGATTATTAAAGATTTCCAGCCTGACGTTATTCACGTGCAGTCGCCACTCATGGTTGGGCTGGCGTCACTCCAGGTTGGCGGCCGAAACAATATCCCTCTGGTAGCAACCAACCACGCGATGAGTGAAAACCTAATTGAAAACATGCGGCTCTTGCTCCCGATGGCCCGCCCGATTAACCGCCTGCTCAAAGAATATGCCCGGCTGATTTATCGCAACGTATCATATATGACTTTGCCGACCGAAAGCGCGATTGGGATGTTTGGAGATACGCCCGAAAAAATGCCGATGCCTATTGAAGCAGTCAGTAATGGCGTTGACCTTCGGCATTTTAAGCCTGGCGACGTATCTAAGGATCTTTATGACAGATTTAAGCTGCCGACAGATCGTCCGATTGTCATGTACGTCGGCCGGCTAGACGCCGAAAAACATATCTCGACACTCGTAAAAGCGTTTACCCGCGTCCGGGAAAAGCACGATGCCCATCTTTTAGTTGTCGGTTATGGCAATGACAGCGACCGTCTGCAAGAACTTGCCCGTGATAAAGGTATTATGAGTGACACAACATTCACGGGTTTTGTCAGCGAAGAAGATAAGGAATTGCTGTACCGGCTTGGAACGGTCTACTGTATGACGTCGCCGGCTGAATTGCAGTGTATTTCAATGCTCGAGGCAATGGCCAGCGGACTGCCGGTCGTTTCGGTTGACGCTGGTCCGCTAAAAGAATTATGCCAGGATGGCCACAATGGCTATTTGTGTGAAGTTGATAATGATAGTGATATGGCCGATAAAATTAGTAAAATTCTAAGCGATGAGAATCGCCGCCAGCAAATGGGCGTCGAGAGTCTTGCTATCGCTACGACTCACGATTTGCAGCATACCCTCGATCGTTTCGAAGCTATCTACAGCCAGGTTTTTATCTCACCCCGACGTCCGCAAAGCCGCTTGGCTGCTGCCCTTCGCCTGCGTAAACCCCGCTAAGGTTTTACGGGTGCGGCGGCCCACTCTTGGATGACCGTGGCTGCCTCGTCTGATGTTTCGTAGTGAATTAAATGGCCGACATTATGAATAATGTGGAGCTTGCTACCCTTTATGAGTCCTGCTAGTTGGCGCTGTTTTTCAAGCGGTGTCACGTCGTCTTTTTCACCTGCGATCAAAAGTGTCGGTACTTTGATTTGGGTCGCGACTTCGCGCACGTCATGTCCAACCGATGCTTTAAAAGCCTCAGACACAACCGTGGGGTTTGAGAACGTACTAAAATGCTGACGGTGCTGGTCACGAATAAATGAGCGCATGTCTTTGTCCTGGGTTTTGGTCATGATAAGCGTCATGATATCCGTTGATGCTTGGCTTGAAAGCCAGATATTGCTGAGGTTTGCCGGAAGCGTCCGGCCAAGCCAGTAATAGAAAATAGCCAGGTGTGTCAGTGCGGCTTTCGAACCTTTCAGCGCAGGCGCGCCGATTGGGTTGATGAGGATAAGTTTTTCAATCGTTTTTGGTTTTTTAACGGCATAGTGACTTGCGACAATGCTTCCGAACGAATGACCAAGCAGGATCGGTTTTTCATCACCATCCATCTGTTTGATGAACTCTCCTACGAACGCAACGTACTGGTCCAGGTTATGCGTGTCTTTCGTGAAAGGATCACTTTCGCCAAAGCCTGGGAGGTCTGGAACGATAACGTGAAAATCTTCAAGTTGACGGACGATGCGCTCGAGCCCGTGGTGCGTTCCACGAAACCCGTGCACCATAATGATTGTCGGCCGTTTTTCGCTGTTGTATTCCCAGTAATGTGTCGTACTGCCGTCTTTAAGCCGAAGTGTAGAATTCATATGTATCAGTATGGCAAAAAATAAGGGAGGCGTCTAGGTGGGGCTAGCCCCACACCGTACATGGGCATATTGACTTTTATTAATAAATATTATAATATAACAAATGCCTTAACAATCTATCACCTGCAAGGAGTCGCAATGTCGATCAGGACGCAGCTGTCGAATTTGATCAAGGGTATCTTCCGAAAGAGCCCGCAAGATACCACGGAGTCCGAGGAGATCGTAACGCCCGACGAAACCAAGACGCCGGAACCTCTGGCGCTCACGACCCTTCCCGACCGGGAAGACATGCTGGAGCGCCTCAAGGGGGTCACGGACGATCCCTACATGGTTGAAGGGCTCTTCTTCCAGATCACGTCCCTGCTTGCTGGCCGACAGGTGGCTGGCGCGGGAGTTGTCAACATGCTTCAACTGGCCTTCGGTCTGTTCTGCGAAGATAAGTCACCCGAGACGTTCGGTCTTCTCCAAGGAGACATGGACGACTACATCAAGGCCTTGGTCGATGACAAGCAGGTGCGAAGCGACGCACTCGCCTTCATGGAAGAAGTGCGCTGCTGGCAGCAGTAAGGTAATCAGCAGCTCGGCTGCCCCACCCCGCATGGCACGATGCTCATTTGTAAGTGAGTCTCGCAGCCAGCGGGGTTTTCACTAGCAACCGCCATGTGATCCTAACCCGCCCGCCGAATGTACTATTCCATTCTGCGCTTGAGCCCCTTGGTGGGTCGTTACGATTTTGGTTCTAACTTACGTTAGCCGCTCAAATGCTCGTGCACAATCAGCCACGATTGGGCTGAATCTATCACTACAGATATTTCCTATGGCGACAAGACAACTTTGGATGAGGATCAAGAACAGGCAGCATTCGAACAGAATGTCACGCAGTTCTATCAGGGTAAGGACTTTGAGCTAGTCGATCAAGCCCGACGTGAAATTGTATTTGATCATGAATCAAAACTAGGTGAGCTTTTGAACGCGATTGAACGAATTGGCTACCTGCGCACTGCATTACGAGCACATGAGATTCTTCAGATTGGTGTTTCTGATTTTGAGCTCGCGGAAGGTCTTGAATGGTTAGTGTTTGATGTATTGAGCAATTTAGTTCTAATTTCGTACATAGTGCTGTACCAAATCTCGTTTATAGATATAATTTAGTTCGAGCTTATAGACCATTTTGATAGTCTATCTGTTAGTTGATTCTAACCTGCCACATTCTTGTATATTTATGTGCTAGGAATAGAGTGCAAGAAATGGTATTGAGATACATGCAAATACGACAAAGAGCACGAGCCCTACAGTAGAAAGAATCGATGAAGCAGGCCTGCTGGTTATCCAGCCATATTTTTTAAGAGCGGCTTTGATTTTCTCACCATCACCCTTGGGCAGTAACATGCCCGCTATGATGGGCTTACGAATTATAAATAGGCCATGTCCTTGGATCCATATCGAACTTCCTTTTTTGAAGGATGTTCCCGATAACACTCTACTATCTTCACTACCGTATGTTATTACAAGTTTTTTATCATTCATCTCGAATGCTATCGGAACAGCTCCTTCCGAATTCTTGAATAAAATAAACATCGTATACGCATAGCTTATGTAAAATATGCACAAAACCGCAATTGCTAGTAAAAGCACCCATACCGAAACATCAAACGAAAAGATACACAGAGAAGATAGTAGAGCTATGAGTGTTACTAAATAAACAGTTGAACGAATAGGGTGAGCAAAATATGCATAGTAGCCTTGTGATAAGAACTCATAGGGTGTAAGTTGATCGTGTATAGTCATTTATGATCATTATTATATACTAAAGTTCTACGAATTCAATAGCAACGTGGTTCTAATTTCATACATAGTGCCGTGCCATTTCTTGAATGTATAATTTTCATTAACCCGCTCCTTATGTACGTCCTTAACACCTTTCGTGCTACAATGAACGTTGCATGATTGCTGATATTACCATTACTGAAAAAAGCTTCGGTCCCAAACTTTTAATGAGTGGGATCAAGTTTAGTATTAACGACGGCGAGAAAGTCGGCGTTGTCGGACGTAACGGCGTTGGCAAATCTACCCTTTTCGGTATCCTCACAGGGGCTGATAAAGATTTTACAGGTGAAGTGATTTACAAGCGTGGAACAGTTGTCGTGGCCACCGCTCAGGAACACCATGATCTAAAAGACGTCACTGTTTTGCAGTACGTATTGTCTGGCTTGCCTGAATATTCTGAACTTAGCCATATTATGGAAACGTACCCTGAGACTATGGGTGACGACATGAAAAAGATCGAAGAGTACACGCAGGCACTTGGCCGTTTTGACGATAAAGGCTTTTACCAGATCGAAGAACAAATCGAACGTGAACTCGATAATTTCCAGCTTCCCAACGTTGCCCACCTGCAGTTCTCTACCCTTTCTGGTGGTCAAAAACGTCTTGTCGAAGTAGTAAAAGTAATGCACTCCGACGCGCATCTCGCGCTTGTCGACGAACCGACGAACCATATGGACTACAGGGCAAAGGCCCAGTTTATCGATTGGATGAAAGACGCCCGCGAAGCGATGCTGGTCATTACTCACGACCGTGATGTCCTGCGTGAAGTCGATAGGATTATCGAACTAAAAGATGGCGACAACGTTAGTTACAAGGGTAATTACGATGCCTATCTAAAGCAGAACGCTGTCAGTACCGGTACGCAGATGAACGATTTTGAAATGGTTGAAAAACGAATCGTTAACTTAAAAGCGAAAGTTATTGACTACCAACGTCTCAAAGAAAAATCACGTAATCCAGGGACGATCCAAAAGTTCAAACGGCTTGAGGAAACATCCCGTAAAGAACTTGGTGAACTCCAGGCTAAAGAAAAGCCGACATTCTGGATCGATAAAGAATCGGCGGCTAACTTAAATTACAAAGTCGCGGCGCAGTATGACAAATTCAAGGCGAAAAACATTCGTATGAATCTTAAAGACGACGAGAGCCGCAGTAAACACGTGCTTGTTAACGCCAAAGGACTGTCACTTGGATACGGTGATTCGCCACTATTTTCTGGTGTTAATATCGACCTTCGCGAAGGCGAAGCGCTTGAAATTCACGGGCGAAACGGTGCGGGCAAGACGACGCTTATTAAAGCGCTTTTGGGACTTAACGAGACAAATGACATAAAGACGTTCGCAGGTGAGATTACGCTCGATAATCATATTAGAATTGGCGTATACGAACAGGAAGTATCATTAGATTACTTTGCGCTTCCACTCGAACAAGCCATTGAAAAAATGTATTTAGACCGCGACCTTTCGGTTAGCACGCCTAAAATCCGCGCGCTGCTTAGTGATTATTTATTCAACGAAGGCGACGGTAAGATTCCGCTTTCCAAACTGAGCGGTGGCCAAAAAGCGCGTTTCCAATTGATCGCGATGCTTGCGAACAACCCGCAGCTACTTATTCTTGACGAGCCTACTAACCACCTTGACCTTCCGAGTATTGAAGAGTTAGAAACAGCGCTCGCGAAGTACTCGGGCGCTGTTCTGTATGTGAGCCATGACGGATACTTCCGTGATGCTATGGGTGGTGAATCCGTGCAGATCGGTGCTGTTTAGGCAGCTACGGGCGCGATTCCCTTTTCTTTCATAAGCTTGTCGATCTTTAGGCGGTCAAATCCAAGCACGAGGTCGCCGTCAACGTCGGTGATCGGGACGCCTTGGTACGGACCTCCGTTTTTTTCGACAAGTTCGTTGTGGGCATCCATATCGGTTTCGACATTCTTTTCGATGTAGGGAATGCCTAGTTTGTCCAACCATTGTTTTTCGGTTTTACAAAAAGCGCACCACGTCGTGCTATAAATGGTAATTCGTGCTGCATTAGTTGTTGCTGAGTCGGTCATATCGCTCCCCTATTTACGCTATCTATTACTATACATTATACACTAAATGAAAAATCTGGCTATGGCGCGGATACCATAATGGTACAATATAATCATGAAGTTTATGCTTATCGGCCCGACGAAAAAAGAAGGTTTCGCACTTCCTACGGTGCTGATCGCATCGGTCGTCATGTTGATTGTACTATTGTCTGCCGTTGGCGCAAGTGTCAGTATCCGTTCGGCGATCGATTCGCAGTACTATAACCAGCTAGGGCGTGAAGCGGTCGAATCTGGTCTTACCCTGGCGACGGAATGTTTAAAGATTGACGCGACGCCTAATTGGACGGATGCATCGCCCTTACGGCCCGGTAGCGGTTGCAATGGTTCCGCGGCGGAAAACGGGTACGTAATTGACACGGCTCAACTTAAAACAAGCTTTACCATAGGAGCTTCCACGACTGATGCCAATGGACGTACGACGTTCAGCGCTAAAGGAGACGTGAGTCTCCGGCGTTTGTCTGCCCCGACAGAAACGTTCAGGACATACGAGCAGACAACGAAACGCACCGTGGAAATCGTTCCGAAATTCGCAACGCTTTCGGGCAATGACTCCCATACCTGCGCTCTTGCGAGCAGCCAGGTGTTCTGTTGGGGATCGAATGCCTATGGACAGTTAGGCAACGGAACGACAGCGAGTAGCCTTGCCCCTAGCCCTATTAAGTACGTGAATGGGCTCATGGCTGGTTCTGTCACTGATGTCGGAACGGGTAATAGCCATACGTGCGCCTTAGCTGCTGGCGAGGTGTACTGCTGGGGATATAACGCGTACGGGCAATTGGGTGACGGAACGACAACTACCCGTAGTTTGCCACTGCCCGTAGGAGGTCTTTTAGCAGGACTTACGGTGACGGATTTATCTGTCGGCGCATATCAGACATGTGCTGTTGCCGCGAGCCGGGCCTATTGTTGGGGATGGAATCCAGACGGCCAGCTCGGTGACGGAACAACCGTTAACAAGTCGGTGCCAACCAGGGTTTCAACTGCTGCTCCCCTC
>Ga0193716_1001842_pt1 | contig 12154 bp, 10 predicted proteins | sample U2c1metaG_FD_145901 | JGI IMG/M metagenome (GOLD analysis project Ga0193716, IMG submission 145901) | Soil microbial communities from a riparian zone of the East river system, Colorado, United States - U2c1 | ecosystem: Environmental > Terrestrial > Soil > Riparian zone | place: USA: East River...
CGAAGTCGCGTCGGCGCACCGCTGACCCACTTCTCCCATGCCTTTGTGATGCCGACGTTCGTGCGTGGTGGCACCAACGTCATGTTGCCTGCCCTGGACGTGCCGACCTTGCTGAGCAACATCGAACGCCACAAGGTGACCGCGACCGCGGTCGTGCCGACCATCATCTACCTCTTGCTGGACGACCCCCGCCGACGCGACTTCGATCTGTCGACGTTGCGGACCATGATCTACGCGGGCGCACCGATCGCCCCCGAACGACTGCGGTCGGCACTGGACACCTTCGGGCCGATCTTCATCCAGACCTACGCCGGCACCGAGCAGGGCTTCGTGTCCTGCCTGCGCAAGCACGACCACCGCGCGGATGACACGACGTGGGTAGGGCGGCTGGCCTCGGCGGGCCGTGCCCTGCTCAACGTCGCCGTCGAGATCCGCGACGAGCACGGCCGGTCCCTGCCGGTCGGTGAATCCGGTGAAGTGTGCACCAAGCAAACCGGCCAGATGAACTCCTACCTGGATGCCTCGCGCAATGCCGAGGCCCTGCGGGAGGGCTGGGTCCACACCGGCGACGTCGGCCGCCTCGATGAGGACGGGTTCCTCTTCATCGTCGACCGCAAGCGGGACCTGATCGTCTCCGGCGGATTCAACGTCTTTCCGCGGCAGGTCGAGGACGTGTTGACCACCCATGCGTCGGTCGCCCAGGCAGCAGTCATCGGCGTACCTCACGACAAATGGGGGGAAGCGGTCTTGGCCGTCGTCGTCATCAGATCGGGGGCGACCGTCGGCGAGAAGGAACTCATCGATCACGTCAAAGCCGAGCTCGGCAGCGTGTGCGCCCCCAAATCGGTGGTCTTCGTCGACGAAGTCCCACTCAACGCCACCGGCAAAGTCGACAAGAAGACCCTGCGGGAACCGTACTGGCAGGGCCAGTCACGGCAAGTCGGATGAGGAGGACCCATGTCGTCCAACACAATTGAGCACGACTGCCCGTCGCGGCGGCTGCGCATCGCCTTGGACTTCGTCGGCAGCGAGCGCTGGGTTGACCTGAGCGCACCGCGAGGCGCCGAACCGGACGTCGTACGCATCACGGCCGCCGACCTACGGGCCGCCCAACGCACGACGGCCAGCATCCATACCGACGCACAGCGAGACTGCACCGACGTCGCCGTCGTCGTCGACCTCGAGGTGATGATCGCCGACGATGCCCGCACTGCGGTTGATCAAATGAACCGCCACGACGCCCTGACCGGCGGGCCAGCCAGCCCCGACACATTGCGCTACATAGGAACACCGCGCGGTTTGGCCGGACTGATCGGCGACGTCTTCACGACCGGTGTCGCCGACGGAGTGACCGTGCGGCCGCTGTCACTGGCGGCGTTCGATGAGTTCGTCGACTCCACACTTCCGGCGTTGGCACGTTTCGGTTTCACCCTCGACGAGGGCTGGCTGGCACTCCTCGAATTCTGCCGGCCGCGCTGTCGCGAGGCAGCTGCGGCGTCGGCACCTCGGCACGACGACATCCCCGTAGCCCGCACCGCTTGAGACCGAGAAGTCCATTGAGGAGTGCCATGTCTGGTCCGCCCAACTACACCGAACCCGTACAGGGACTCGATGCATCCACCTATCGAGCCACCCTGCGCCGCCATCCCGCGGGGGTTGCGATCGTCACCCTCACCTCGACGAGTGGGCCGGTCGGGTTCACCGCGACATCGTTTGCTTCGCTCTCGCTGGACCCACCGCTGGTGAGCTTCAACATCACCCACACATCGTCGAGCATCGCCGCACTGCGCGAGGCGACCTCGTTGATCATCCACCTACTTGGTGAGCACCAACTACCCGTGGCACAACGCTTTTCGCGAAGCGCGGAGCTGCGATTCGCCGACCCGTCGTCTTGGACGACGCTGGATACCGGCGAACCCCTGCTTCACGACACACCGACCTGGATGCGTGTAGAGCTGCGGCAACTCCTCGCCGCCGGCGACTCGACACTGGTCATCGGATTCGTCACCCACGCGCACTGCGCGCCCGATACGGACAGCGCACCCCCCGCCCCACTGATCTATCACCACGGTGGCTATCTGCGCACCGCACCGTTTCCCGCGTGAAGGTGGCCGAGGTTCCCACCACGACCGCGATCGACGGGCTCATCGCGCGCTTGCGCAGCGGGCCGCAAGGCCCGCGCATCGGGGCGTTCTTCGATTTCGACGGCACGCTGGTCGAGCCGGCCGCGGCACTCGCGGCCTATCGACGGCTGGACCCGCGCTGCGGGCAGGCTGCCGCGGCATTCGTGCGGGCCAGCCGAGGCATCGACCGCGCCACCCTGGACGAGGCCGGGTTCACCGTCCTGCTCGAAAAGGCGGTCGGCGGCTGGGCCGGCCGCACCCAGGATGAGGTGAGCAAACTCGGTGCGGACCTGTTCACCCGCGAGGTGGCCGGAGCACTCTTCTATGGTGCGTGGCGATTGCTGCGCGCCCATCAGAATCTCGGACACACGGTCGTCATCGTCACCTCTGGGACGTGGGCCGAAGCGACGCCACTCGCGCAGGCCCTTGGCGTCGAACACGTGTTGTGCACCGAGCTGGAGAGCAACGGCGATGTCCTCACCGGACGTGTAGCCGGTCGACCGCTGTGGGGGCTGGGAAAGCTCACCGCGGTAAGCCAATTCGCACGTTCACACGACGCGGATCTGGCACTGAGCCATGTCTACGCCGACGGAGACGACGACATCGCTCTGCTCGAATCGGTCGGGTCACCACATCCGGTCAACCCTGCACCGGGACTGGCCGAGCACGCCCGGGCGAGTCGATGGCCAACGTTGTCGTTCACCACCCGCAGCCGGCGAGGCAATCCACTGCCGTTGGCGCGCACCACGGCGATGTTCGCCACCTTGCTCGCCGCCGGGGGCGTCGGCGTCGCCGCGGGAACCCTTCGACGCGACCGCCGATCTGGAGTCGATCTGGCCACCGGCCTGTTCGGTCGGGTCGCTCCGCGGCTGGGAAGCATCGCCATCGACGTCACCGGCAGACATCACGCGTGGTCACACCGGCCGGCGGTGTTCTTCGTCAACCACCAGAGCACGCTGGTCGACGTCCTGGTCACTTCCCGCGTGATCGAACGGGGATTCACGATCGTCGTCAAAGCCGAGGTACGCCAGATGCCGGTGATTGGTCGACTGTTCGACCTAGCCGGTGTGGCCTTCCTGGACCGTTCCGACACTTCGAAGGCGATCTCGGCGCTGCAGCCCGCCGTCGACACGTTGCGGTCGGGCACCTCGATCGCGTTGGCACCAGAAGGCACCCGGTCGCTCACACCGGCGATCGGCACCCTGAAGAAGGGCGGCTTTCACCTCGCCCGCGACGCGGGGGTTCCCATCGTGCCCATCGTCATCCGCAACGCCGGCGAGATCATGTGGCGCAACGCGATGATCGCCCAGAAGGGCACCATCGAAGTGGCGGTACACGAACCGGTGCCGACGGCCGGCTGGGACCGCGCCGACATCGGCACCTGGCGTGAGGCGATGCAGCGGCTCTACACCGACACACTCGACGACTGGCCCGGAGTGGCCGCAGGACAGCGCTGGTCACAAATGATCGCCGACTCCACCAGGGGGAGTCGCTGACATGGCCCATCCCAACAACCGGCGCTCATTCTCATCGTGGGGTCGATCGCCCGCTGCCGCGCGCCGCCGCAACGACACCGATGGCGGCGCACCGCGCCCAAACGACCCTCCTGAGGTCGTCGCGCTACTCGAATCTGACGAATTTCGCAGCGCAACTGGGGCATTGGCCGATCAGCTCGGGCGAGACCACGACCTCGTCGGCGCCGAGGCCGCCGGGTACATCCGTGAAATGGCCGCGAGTCACAACCCGGTGGTTCTGGGTACCTGGCACCGAATCGCGGCGTGGTTGGTACGCGGCTATGACATCGTCACCGACGACGCCAGCCTGGCCGAGCTGCGTCGACTCGATCGCGACAACACCCTGATATTCCTGACCTCTCACCGCTCCTACCTCGACGAGTTCGCCCTCCCGCCACGCCTGGCGCAGGCCGGCATCGCCCCCTGCTTCGGAATGGCCGGCGCCAACCTGGACTTCTTCCCGCTGGGAACCTTGGCGCGACGCAACGGGATCATGCACGTGCGACGCGCCTCGGGAGACGCCCCGGTGTACCGCACGGCGCTGCGCGCCGTCGTCGGCCGCCTCGTCTCCCAGGGCAATAACCTGGTGTGGTCGATCGAGGGCGGCCGCACCCGAACCGGCAAATTACGACCACCCCGGTTCGGCCTGCTGCGCTACGTCACCGACGCCGTCGAATCGGTGGCAGCGACCGACGCCCTCATCGTGCCCGTCTCCATCATCTACGACCAACTGCCACTGCACGAGGTGGAGTTGATGGCCCGGGAAGCACGCGGAATCCGCAAGCAACCCGAAGATCTCAAGTGGTTGGCAGCATACGCCCGCCGCCTCGAAACACGGCTAGGCCGAATCTATCTCGACTTCGGAGCGCCCATACCGGTCTACGAGCGGATGACAGCACTGCGCACCGAAGGGCTCGACGACCGCCAAGTCGTGGAACGCCTGGCGCTCGACATCTGCCACCGCATCAACCGGACCACTCCCGTGACCGCGACCGCGGCGGTCTGCGTGGCGATGCTAGGCCAAGACAAAGCGCTCACCCTGGCCGAAGTATGTGAAACGGTTGAGCCATTGGCCGGCTACCTGCGCGCCCGAGGATGGGCGGTCGCCGGCGGTGCAGACCTCACCGAGCGGGCGACCGTCTTCCGCACGCTACGAAGCCTGATGGACTCAGGAGTGTTGAAGTCCTACACCCGGGGCCCTCAAGCCGTGTGGGGCATCGGAAACGACCAGCACCTCATCGCCGCGGTCTACCGCAACAGCGCCGTGCACGTCCTGGTAGTGCGGGCCATCGCCGAGGTCGCCCTGCTCTACTTGGCCCAGACGCCGACCGGAGACACCCGTACCGCCTGGCAGACCGCGCTGGCGGTGCGCGAACTACTCAAATTCGACTTCTTCTTCGCCGCCCGTGACGAGTTCGCCCAAGAACTCTGGAACGAGGTCAGCTTGATGGCCGGTGCTACCCAGCAGCCCACCGACCCGGTCAGCGACCAACAAGCCGAACGGTGGCTGACGGGCAGCAGCTTGATCGTCGCCCCCCTGGTACTGCGGCCCTACGTCGACGCATACCGCGTCGTCGCAGAGCAATTGGCCACCACGGCGCCCGACGAGGAATTCAACGAGAATCGGTTCCTCGATGCCTGCCTGCGACTGGCCAAGCAGTGGTCATTGCAGAAGCGCATCGCCAGCGAGGAGTCCATCTCCGGCGAAATGTTCACCACCGCAATCAAGCTCGCCACCCATCGCGGCCTCCTCGACCTATCTGCGCCGGGTGAGGAGGTGACGGCGCGGCGCCTGCTCTTCGTCGACGAACTCGACCGTCTGCACGGCGCCATCTCGATGCTGGCCCAGATGGGCGATACCGCCCCAGCCGAGCCCGCCGTCGCGACGCCAACGAGCCAAACCTGAACACCCGAGGAGACACATGCCCGACCAACTACACCTACGACCCCACGTAAGTGGCATCCTGCTGGCTGCGGGCCTGGCAGGCGCGGCAATCGCCACTGCCCGATACCTCAAGGGTCCGGTCACCCTGCCCGCCCGCCTGGACTTGACGCCCCTGCACCGCGGCGGTTCGGGGTCACCGCTGCTGCTGCTGCACGGTATCGGCGCCATCTGGCGGGTGTGGACGCCGGTTCTGGACTTACTGGAGCCACACCACGACGTGATCGCCCCTACGTTGAGAGGCCACGGCGGCGGCCTACCCCTGGACGACGACGTCACCCCCACGTTGGCGGCGCTGGCAGACGGCATCGAGGAGGACCTGGACCGCCTAGGCCTGACTGAGGTGCACGTCGTTGGCAACTCGCTGGGCGGGTGGCTGGCCATCGAGCTGGCCCGGCGTGGCCGGGCACGGTCAGTCGTGTTGTTCAGCCCCGCAGGGGCGTGGCGCTCTCAACGTCGGATCGACCTGACGGCCACAGCAATTCAGCTCTCCGTCGGCGTGTCGACGCGCTTCGCGCCGCACGCCGAAGCCGTCGCCGCCAACCGGGCGCTGCGGTGGCTGATGCTGACCGGGCAGGTCGCCGACCCCAGTCGTGTCACACCGGAGAGTTTGGCTGCGAACATCCGCGCCAGCGCGCAGTCCCCCGCGGTCGATGCATTGTTGCGGCTGCTGCCGCAGCGCACCGTCGATCCGCTGCCGTCCGATCACAGCTACCCGATCCGCCTGGTGTGGTCCACCCGGGACCGAGTGCTGCCGTTCGAGGGCTTCGGCGTCCCGATGCTGGCGCGGTTGCCAGGGGCCGAACTCGTCCACCTCGACGGTGCGGGGCACGTCCCGATGTCCGATGATCCCGCGACGGTAGCGCAACTGATTCTGCAGGTGACGCAAGCGGTCGACGCGGGCGCAGGCTGCGTTTCGGGGGGCAACTGAGATGCCCAGCGACCCAACCGATCCGCTCGCCAGCTGGGGCGGGGACGCCGATCTGAGTGCCTGGGAGGCGGTGATGTGGCGCGCCGAAGGCGAGCACCGCACCCGTTCCACAGGAGTATTCGTCGAAATGCTGGACCAAGCGCCGGACTGGGACCGGTTGGTGGCCGCCCATGAACGGCTCACGCAAGCGATACCCAGGATGCGGGAACGAATCGTCGAGCCACTCGTGCCGATCGTGCCCCCCACGTGGTCACCAGACCCCCACTTCGACCTGGCCTATCACCTCCAGCGGGTGCGCCTGCCCGAAGAAGGTTCAGCGACCGAGTTGTACTCGTTCATCGCGCAATTCGCCAGCAGGCCGCTGGATCCGCACCGCCCGCCGTGGGAAGCCATTCTGGTCAGCGGACTTGTCGACGGGAAAGCCGCCTACCTGTTCAAACCCCATCACAGCCTGACCGACGGCCTCGGGCTGCTGCAACTGCTCGACCTCACCCACGGTCACGGCCGAGACCCCGACCCGCGCCCGCCCACCACCTCCCGGCCGGCTGCGCGCCCGGCCGCGACACCGTCCGGGGTGCTCGCCGATCGACTCACGGCCAAGGCAGTCGCTGCACCGGGCGACCTCGTGCGCGGCGCAGTGCACGGTGTCGGACGTTTGGCCGCCGACCCGCTCGGAACGGCAGCGCGGGCCGTGAGGTTCGGCAACTCGCTGCGTCGCGTCCTGACTCCGGTTGCGACACCACGATCGCCTCTCCTCAACCACGGCGGGCCCGGGTACCGGTTGCTGACCCTGGACGTGCCCCTGGCCGATATGAAGGCCGCGGGCCGGGCCGCGCACGGCTCGGTCAACGACGCGTTCCTCGCCGCGATCCTCGGCGGAGTCCGCCGCTATCACGAGAAATTGTCGCTACCCGTCGACTTCATCCCCATGGCGATACCAATCAGCCTGCGCACTGACAACGATCCCCTGGGCGGCAACAGATTCGCTGCTGCCCGGTTCTCTGCGCCGGTGGGCGAGCCGGATCCCGCAGCTCGAATCGCTGCAATCCACCGCTTCATCGCCGATGCCAGAAGCGAGCCCGCGCTCGGCTTCCTGGATCTGATCGCCCCGGTGCTCGGTGCGCTGCCCGGCCCGGTGCTCACCAGACTGGCCGGCGAGATGACCGGCGCCATCGACATCCAAGCCTCCAACATGGGCGGTGTGGGACGCCGACTGTATCTTGCTGGGGCACGAGTGGTCGGCCTGTATCCGATGGGTCCACGGCCCGGTGTGGCGGCGATGGTGACGATGCTGTCCTACGACGAGAACTGCTGTGTCACAATAAATTTCGATCCTGAAGCCATCACCGACGCCGCCACCTTCGCCAGCTGTCTACGCGAGGGCTTCGACGAAGTGGTCGCACTCGCGGGAACTACGTAGTCCCGACACCGCATCCGGGCGCCGGTCTCCTACCGTCCACGGCGCCGCAATACCCGCGGTGCGCCTCGTTCAGCTCTTGGGGGCTGCCTCGGCGGCGGCCTTGTTGAGCAGGAACTCGCCTATGTAAGTGCGGGTCTGATCGGCGTTGAGCGGCTGGAACATCGACGCTGCGGAGTCGCGATAGAGGCGTTCGAAGATCGTTCCCTTACGGAACGAGCCGCCGCCGACCATGCTCATCGCGTGCCGGGCCATGTTGATCACGTTGTCGGCGATGAACGTCTTGGCCAGTCCGAGGTAGGGGAAACGCAACTCCGGATCCCAGAGCTTGTCCTTGCCCTCGATCTGCTCCTGGCAGGTCTGGTAGAGCACGCGTCGGCTGAACTCGACCCGGGATGCCATGTCACCGATGCCGTCGATGATGTGCCCCACGCTCTTGACCTCGGTGTCGGCGGCGACGATCGCGCCGAACGTCGCGCCCAAGTGCTTCTTGGACAGCGCCTTCACCGATTCTTCGAGGATGCGCTGCTGCATCCCGAGATAGACGCTGGCGAACATCAGCGATGCCCATTCCAGGACGCCGAATGCGCCAGCACGCCACGGCGCGACGAAGCCGTCCTCGGGTACGAAATAGCCGTCGAACACGATGGTCTGGGTGCCGGTGGCGTGCATTCCGAGGGCATCCCACGTCTTCTCGATCCGGATGCCGTCGCCTTGATAGTTCTCGTCGAGGTCGAAGTCGCCGATGAACAGCTTCTCGGCGGCCACCCGCCCTTCGAAGGTATCGGGCAGGTTGCCGTCGGCATCGGTTTCGGTGGCGTTGGTGGTGATGATGTCGGCAGCCTCACACAGCGTGCCCCAGGTCTTCTTGCCGTACAGCCGCCATCCGCCACCCTTCTGCGGGACGGCCTGCATGTCGGCCAACCCGGAGAAACCGGCGCGCTGTTCGGAGAACGGGCCGAACATCAGCTCGCCGTCGGCGACGCGGCCTAGCCAGTACTTGTTCTGTTCCTCGGTCATCAAGTTTCCGGCGATGCCGACCATGATGTAGTGCATGTTGTAGGCCAGTGTGATCGCGGAGTCCCCGCGCGAGAGCTCCGAGACCACCTTGGATACCTGCAGAATGTTGCCGCCCGGTCCGCCGAAGGCCTTCGGTATTGGCAGAGCGCCCAATCCGGAGTTCTTGAACGCCTCGATCGACGGGTAGGCGAAGGTGTTCTCCACGTCGTACTTGGGGCCGATCTCACGGAAGAACTGTGAAACCTCTTGTGCCTTCGCGAAATACGTACCGAAATCCTCGTCCGTCAGGTCCTGCTGCAACATCTCGCACTCCATTTCATCGGTAGTACTCATCGGTAGCGCCGCGCTTGATCGCTCGTGGCTGATTTCCGATGCTGCCCGCGGTCACGGCCCACGCACACCCCTCACAGGGGGGAACTCGATCCAACGTCGGGGGAGGTCAGCGGAGGTGTCGGATCCCGTCTACCCCCGACGGGCAACTCGTTTCCCCCCGGCGGTAGTGGCCACTGCTGGGCCGCGCCCATAGCGTCAAAGGCAGCCGTGCACCACCTGCGAGGAGAAACCCCCATGAGCCACGCATTCGCCGTCAAATGGTTGAAGGCATTCCGCGAGAGCCCCGAAGCCGTTGTCGCCTTGTACGCCGACGACTTCCTGTTCGAGGATCCCATTCTGGGTCAGACCATTACGTCCAAGGACGATCTGTTACGCGTGTTCGCCCCCTACGCCAACGCCGACACCGACAACGGCATCGGCATCAACAACTTCCGCATCGACGAAGTCGTCGGTGATGACAAGGCCGCGATCTACCGCTGGACCTGGCAGGCCCCGACGGCCGCAGCCTTCGTCGGCGTGCCGACCAACGGCAAGGTTCCCGGAGCACGCGGCATCACCTTCCACGTCTACGACGCCGACGGGCGCATCACGCGTGAAGAGAGTTTCTGGGACTGCGCCAGTGCAGTGCGCAATCTGGGTCTGCCGGTCGAGCCGGCCAGCGTCGCCACGTCACCGGCTCTGGTCTGAGAGGGGATGACCATGAGCTTGGAGACACGGTTCGCCAGGGATCACGCCCGCTCGTGGTCGACGGCACTGACGTCGGACACCATCACCGCGGTCGATCTGTACGCCGACGATCTGGTCTACGACGACCACGCCGACGCCGACCACGTGGTCGACACCGCCATCACCAAGGCCGAGTTGCATCCGCGGTTGGCACCGTTCGCCAACAAGGACGGCTCCAACGGCGTCGGACTGCACACCTTCACCGCCACGGAGGCGTTTCAACTCGCCGGCGTGGGCGGCAACCGGGCCGTGGTGATCCTGTGGGATTGGCGCGGGGAGGCACTCGACACCTACCGCGGGGTGCCTACCCATGGAAGGACGTTGAGCACCCGCGGCATCACCTGGCACCAGCTCGACGCCGAGAACAGGATCGAACGCGAAACGACCTATTGGAACGACACGCCGGTCCTGCAGGAACTCGGGCTACCGATCATCACCCCGGAGTACTGGGTCGAGGGTTTCGACCCGTCCGCGCTCGCGCGGTAACGCGGCGCCGGGCTGACCAGTCCGGGCGCAACACCACCTGAGACCGCATTGAAGGAACCGCCATGACACCGCACTACCGCTTGTACATCGACGGACAGTGGGTCGACACCGAGGGCAGCTACGAAATCCGCAGCCCCGCAACCGAAGAGCTGGTGGCAACCGTCGCCAAAGGTGGCACGGAGCACGTGGATGCCGCGGTAGCCGCGGCGACGGCCGCCTTCGAGGAAGGCACCTGGCGGCGCACCGCCCCCGCCGAACGCGCCGCGCTGATCAACACCGTCGCCGAACGCTTCGGCGCGCGTGCCGACGAGCTTGCCGCGTTGCAGTCGAAGGAGAACGGCGCCACCATCCGGATCACCGGAGCCCTGCACGTCGGCCTGTCCGTCGCGCAACTGCAGTACCTGGCGGTCATCGCCCAGAGCTACCAGTGGGAGACCACGGGGCCGGCCATCGAACCGATCGCCGCTGAGGGCATCGTGGTGCGGGAGCCGATCGGCGTGGTCGCAGCGATCGTGCCGTGGAACATCCCGCTCCTCACCGCGGTATGGAAGATCGGGCCTGCCCTGGTCGCCGGAAACTCGGTGGTGCTCAAGCCCGATGAGCATGCACCGCTGCTCCTGCTCGAACTGGCCCGCGAGTTCGACACCGCCGGCCTGCCCGCAGGCGTGCTCAACGTGGTCACCGGCGACGGCGAGCCGGTCGGCGCACACCTGTCCGGACACCCCGGCGTGCGCAAGGTCGCGTTCACCGGATCGACCGCAGTGGGCAAGAGCATCCTGCGTCAGTCGGCCGACTCGATCCGACGGGTGACTCTGGAGCTCGGCGGCAAGGGCGCCAACATCATCCTCGACGACGCCGACATCGACATGGCAGTCGACGGTGCGCTGTTTGCCTGCATGGCCAACAACGGCCAGGCCTGCGAGGCGGGCACCCGGCTACTCATCCCCGCCGGGCGCCGCGACGAAATCCTGGACAAGCTGCTCACCCGGGCAGCCTCCCTGCGCGTGGGTGACCCGCTGCAACCCAGCACCAACGTAGGACCCGTCATCTCCGCCGAGCAGCGCGACCGCATCCTGGACTACTTCCGCATCGCCGCCGAGGAAGGCGCCAAGGTCGCCGTCGGCGGAGACGTACCGCGCGGCCCCGAGTTCGCCAAGGGGTACTGGATCGAACCGACGATCTTCGTCGACGTCACCAACGACATGCGGGTGGCACGTGAAGAGGTATTCGGTCCCGTGCTGGTGGTACTGACCTACGACAGTGTCGACGAGGCCGTCGAGATCGCCAACGACACCAGTTACGGTCTGTCCGCGGGAGTTTGGGGCAGCGAGCCGCGAGCCCTGGAGGTCGCGCGGCGCCTGGACGCGGGCATGGTGTGGGTCAACAACTGGCACGTGATCCATCCGGCCTACCCGTTCGGCGGCTTCAAGGAAAGCGGACTGGGCCGCGAAGGCGGTCCGCATGCCATCGACGAATACGTCGAGGAGAAGTTCATCTCATTGGATCGCTCCGGCGGAATCGAGAACAAGGCGTTCGCCATCGTCATCGACCCGCCGGCCCCGTAACGACGATCCTGATGACCGCCAAGACGCGCCACGACGAACGCGGCCAGGAGGACGTCGGCCAGGTCGCAGGTCCGCGGCCCGACATCGACCTCACCAC
>Ga0193716_1001843_pt1 | contig 12153 bp, 8 predicted proteins | sample U2c1metaG_FD_145901 | JGI IMG/M metagenome (GOLD analysis project Ga0193716, IMG submission 145901) | Soil microbial communities from a riparian zone of the East river system, Colorado, United States - U2c1 | ecosystem: Environmental > Terrestrial > Soil > Riparian zone | place: USA: East River...
GGCGTCGGCAATCACGTAGTCCGGCGCGATGCAGATCTGGCCAGAGTTGACCAGCTTGGTCCACGCGATCCGCTTGGCGGCGACGTCGATGTCGGCGTCGGCCGCCACGATCACGGGGCTCTTGCCGCCCAACTCGAGCGTGACCGGGGTCAAGTGGGCCGCCGCGGCCTGGTAGACCTTGCGCCCGATCTCGGTGCCGCCGGTGAAGCACAACCGGTCGAATCCCTGCGCGATGAGCTCCTGGCTGACTTCGCCGTCACCCTCGATCACCACGATCGCATCGCGGTCCAGATACTGCGGCACCAACTCCGCCATCAGGGCCGAGGATGCCGGCGACACCTCCGACGGCTTCAGCACGACGGCGTTTCCGGCGGCGATGGCTCCGACGGCCGGACCCAGCGTCAATGCGAACGGAAAGTTCCAGGCGCCGATGATCAGCACGGTGCCGAATGGCTCGTATTCGATCCAGCCGCGGCCGGGGAACTGGGAGAACTCGAGCCTCCGGTGCTGGCGCTTGGTCCACTTGCCGACGTTCTTGGCGGCGTCGTGGGCCTCACCCGCGGTGCTGGCGATGTCGGCCAACCACGCCTCGAACGGCTTGCGGCCGAGATCCTTCTGGAGCGCGTCGGCGATGGCCGCCTCGTTCTCCGTGACCAGCTTCTCCAGCGCGTGCAACTGCTGCTTGCGCCACTCCACGCTGCGGGTGCGCCCGGTAGCGAAGGTCCGGCGCACGCGCGCCACGATGCTTGCGATGTCGGGGGATGCCGCTTCGACCGCTTCGGGGGCGACTGAATCTGTGGTCATGGTTGGTGTCCTTCCTGACCCGAGGAAGTCCCAATCCTAACCAACCGGTTGGCCCAGCCAGAAGGCCTAGTTTCGCTCCGCGACGACGAACGTCGAGAACGTGCCGGAATCCACGTCCTCGGCAGGAAGCACCCAACGGTCCAATCGGCGCATCTCGTCGACCGAACGCACGCCGGACGCTGCCCAGCCGTGCTCGTTGAGCCACTCGGTGACATCCGCGCGATCGGGATCGTCGTACATCAACTCCTGGATGTTCAGCGTGCTCTCGAGCCCGAACCGCTGCGCGATGCGCTCGAAGCGCGCCCGCATCTCGGCGCGGCGGCCGGCGTTCATGACCCCTGCCGTCTCAACGGAGATGCGACTGCCAGGAGCGCTGAGCTCGGTGATCTGCTCGAACAACCGGTTCTGAGCATCTGCGGGCAGGTACATCAACAGGCCTTCGGCGAGCCACGCGGTCGGAACCGATGCGTCAAAACCCGCCTCCCGCAGCGCCTTCGGCCAGTCGTACCTCAAGTCCTGTGGCACCTGGCGCAACTGGGCCGACGGCTCGACGGCGTGGTCGGCGAGCGTCGCGGCCTTGTACTCAAGCACCTTGGGCTGGTCGATCTCGTAGACGACTGTGCCGGCCGGCCAATCCAGCCGGTACGCACGTGAGTCCAACCCCGACGCCAGGATGACGATCTGACCGATGCCGGCAACCGCGGCCTCGGCGAAGTAGCCGTCGAAGAAGTGGGTGCGCACGGCCTGGTAGTTGCCCATGTGCTCGAAGATCGCGGCGGCTTCGGGATCCTCTTCGGCGACTTTGGCCACGAAGCCGCCGTCGAGCACGAACTCCCAGATCCCCGTGCCCGCCCCGGCCACCAGAATCTTGGCGTACGGGTCGCGGATCAGCGGGTCGTCGCGGTCGGTCTCACCGGCTCGGGAGGCCGCCACCATCACCGCGGTCGATCCGACGCTGGTCGCGATATCCCAGGTGTCGTCGTGCGAGCGCAGTGAGCTCATGGTGTCGCTCCATCGGGTCTGGCGCGCAGGCGCACGCGAACGAAGATCGTTTCGTTCGTCATGCTACCGAAAAAGTTAGCTTGGCTACGCGGCTGAACGTCATCGCGCCGAGATGAACCTTCTGCCCAGGAACTTGCGAGAGAGCCGCTGTGAAACGTGCGTTTCGGCGTGCAGACCGGATTCGCGGGCCGAGTTACTCGGCGAGCTTCCACAACTTATTCGCCAAAAGCAGCTCGAGCTTCTCAACGATGACGGTCAGCTCGTCGTGGCCGCCGACGTAGCCCGCGTAGAAGCCCATTCCCCACATCACCGCGATCAGCATCTCGACGAGCGTCGCGACATCGGTCTCGGTGGTGAGCTCACCACGCTCGATCGCGTCGGAGACCGCCCACGTCACGAACGCGCGGGATGTCTTCAGTGAGTTGTGCTCGTCGCGGCTGAGCTCGGGATGCCGTTGCGACTCCAATACCGAGGTGACCAGGAAGGCAGCGGCCGAACGGTCGCGGGATTCGGCCTGCATCGCGGCCGAGAAGAAGGCCGACAGCCGCTTCAGCAGCGACGTCTCGACCTCGGCCTTCGCCATTCCTGCGGCGACCACCATCTCGTTGGTCTTGTCCACTACCTCCCCGTACAGCACCCGCTTGCTGGCGAAGTAATGGTTGATTGCAGGCCGCGTCAGGTCTGCACGTATCGCGATTGCCTGGAATGTCGCTGCGTCGTAGCCGAGTTCGCTGAACACCTCACGAGCTGCACGCACGATGCGCTCGCGGGTCTCGGCCGCCTTAGCTGCAGGCGGACGTCCTGGACCCCGGGTCGCGGTATACGGCACAGTCAAATTGTGCCACACGTCACCGGTGTGTCCGAGGTGAATGGTTGCGGAAGGGTGGAAAGTATTTCCCTCAGCAAACCTTCGCCAGTGACGGCCAGTTGTACCTCCGATCGTGCCTGGCGATTTGCCGGAGCCGAAGGCTCCCCACAACCGGTCTCCCGAAACACGCGGCAACTATGGTGACGCCATGGCGAGCGTCGTTACCCGGCAGTCGTACTTCGACGCCGGCCTCGACGTCCTGTCGGATCTCGGATATGGCGGCCTGAAACTCGCCGAGGTCTGCAACCGGCTCGGCGTCACGACCGGCTCCTTCTATCACTACTTCACCAGCTGGTCGGCCTACACGCGGGCACTCATCGAGCATTGGCGGCAGGCCCGCACGGTCAGCGTCATCGACGCCATTCGGGAGGAGCCGGATCCGCGGCGTCGTGTCGGTTCGCTGATCAAGGAGGGGGTCGCCCTGCCGCATGGCGCGGAGGGCGCGATCCGGGTGTGGAGTGCCATCGACGCCGAGGTTCATGCGGTGCAGGCGGCCGTCGACAGGGAGCGGTTCGACTTCCTGGTCGAATCGTCGTTCGAGATCCTGCGGAACGGACGTCAGGCGCGGGTGTTCGCGTCGTGGGCGCTCTACATTCTCGTCGGAATCGAGCAGGCCACGCTGCCGCCGCGGAATGCCGACGACATCGAATGGATCGCCGACCAACTCCTCAATGCGCTGGATTCGGGACGATTCGGCACGCTGCCCGACAACGGCTGATGGTGCCCGCCCCGCCGGTAGCATCCGGTGCATGCTGATCCCGGCTGGCCTGTGGCGCCGGGCGGCAGACCGGATCAACGAACGCGATCCCGAGCGGGACGCGCTGCGCCGCGCAGTCCGGGCAGCGATCGTGGTGCCCATCGTCGGGGCCGTCGCGTTCGCGGTCGGCGGCGGTTCGCAGACACCCATGTTCGCGATCTTCGGGTCAGTGTCACTGCTGGTCATGGTCGACTTTCCCGGCAACCGCGCGGCCAGGGCAGTGGCCTACGGCGGCCTCGGCTTCAACGGCGCCGTGCTCATCACGCTTGGCTCGCTGGTGGCGCCGATCCCCTGGCTGGCCGTGATCACGATGTTCTTGCTCGCCGTCGCGGTGACGTTCTCCGGCGTGCTCAGCGAGATCGTGGCCGCCGGGCAACGGTCGACGCTGTTGACGTTCGTGTTGCCGGTCTGCACCCCGCCAGGACCGATTCCCGAGCGGCTGTTCGGGTGGTTCATCGCGTTGGCGCTCGCCGTGCCCGCCGCCCTGTTCCTGCTGCCGCCGCGACATCACGACGATCTGCGCCGGCATGCCGCGTCGGTGTGCCGGACTTTGGCCGACCGGCTCGACGGCCGCGCGTCTGCCGATGACGTGTCCTCGGCGATGGGGGCACTGCGGGCCAACTTCCTCGGTGCTGACTTCCGGCCCGTCGCGCTGACCGCGGGCAGCCGCGCGCTGGTGAGGGTGGTCGACGACCTGCAGTGGCTCTCCGACCGCATCACCGACGCCTCCGCGGAGCTGCTGGCCGAGATGCGCGAACCCGTGGTGAGGGTGCTCCGCGACTCGGCGAGCGTGCTCACCACGCCCAAGGCCGAGGGCCGCGACGAGCTCCGCTCGGACCTCGCGCTGGCGCTGGCCGTGCTGCGGTTGGTCTCACAGAGCCGCTACCGCGAGGACATCGTCGAGATCCTCGGCAAGGAGAACGACGCCACCGCGATCGAGGTCGGCCGAAAGCTGTTGACCCGCCGCACGATCTCGGCGTGCGTCAGTGCCACCGGACGCGTCATCGGCATCGCCGCGGACGCCGATGCCCGGCCGGTGTGGGCCAGGGTGCTCGGCCGCCGACTCCCCGAGTCCGGCGCGGCCTCCCGGGTGCTGTCGGAGTCCGAGGCGATCGCGCAGCTGACCACGGGGTTCGTCGCCACGCGCGCGGTGGTGGTGCGCAACAGCCTGCGCACCGGCCTCGGCCTGGCGATAGCCGTCTCGATCACCCATGTCTTCCCCGTCCAGCACGGCTTCTGGGTGGTGCTCGGCGCCATGTCGGTGCTGCGCAGCAGCGCACTCACCACCGGCACCCGCGTCCTACGTGCCGTCACGGGCACCGGAATCGGCTTCGTACTGGGTGCGGTGTTCATCGAGCTGATGGGCGTCGACCCCGTGGTGATGTGGGCGATGCTGCCGGTCGTCGCCTTCGGCTCGGCGTACGTGCCCGAGGTGGCGTCGTTCATCGCCGGGCAGGCGATGTTCACCATGATGGTGCTGATCATCTTCAACGTGATCGTGCCGACCGGTTGGAGTGTGGGGCTGATCCGCGTGGAGGACGTGGTGGTGGGCGCCATGGTCGGCGTGGTGGTCTCCCTGTTGTTGTGGCCGCGTGGCGCGTCGGCGACGGTGTCGAAGGCGATCGACGCCGCCTGCGCGGTGGGGTCGACGTATCTGCGGGCGGCCGTGCGTCGCGTCCTCTGCGGTGCGTCCGAGGCCGCCAACGACCGAGTCTTTGCCCTCGGGTACGACGCGTTGACGGCTTCGCGGACGCTGGATGACGCCTTGCGCCAATACCTTTCGGAGAGCGGCGGCTCGACGGACCTGCGTGCACCGGTGATCAGAGCCGCCAACCGCGCCATCCGGGTGCGCTCGGCGGCCGAGCTGATCGCCGACGTCGTACCGCCGCCGCTTGCCGCCTACCCTCGGGTGCGCAAGGTACTCGAGACTCACACCGACGCCGTCTGCGCGCGCCTCGACGGGGTGACCAACACCGTCGAGCAGGGACCCATCAGCGATGACTTCGTGCTGGCGCTGCGCGCCGAGTCCGGTGGCGACGCCCTTTCGGTGTCGGCAGCTCTGCCGCTGGTCACCGTCGCGGCGAATCTCGGCGAGCTGGAGCTGCTGTACCCCGAGCCGGTTCGGCCCGTCGCCAGCCGCAGCTAGCGGCCGGAGGTGTGCGGCATCAGCGCGTTCGGCGGGATGGCGCCGAACTTGCCCGCGTTGAAGTCCTCCATCGCCTGAACCAGCTCCGCCTTGGAGTTCATCACGAACGGTCCGTAGTGGAAGACCGGCTCACGAATCGGCTTGCCGCCCAGGACCAGCACCTCCAATGCGGGATGGTTCGAGTCCTGGCCGTCCGCGGCGCTGACCGAGATTCGGTCGCCAGGACCGAACACCGCCAACTGACCCTGCTTGATCGGATGCGCGACGGGCCCGACCGTGCCACGGCCGGACAGCACGTAGACGAGGGCGTTGAAGTCGCGGTTCCACGGGATGTTCAGGCGTGCTCCGGGCTCGATGGTCGCGTGCGCGAACGTGATGGGCGTGTACGTTTTACCAGGACCGGGCCTGGTTCCTTCGTCGTCCCCGATCTCGCCTGCGATCACGCGCACCAGCGCGCCACCGTCCTCCGACGACAGCAGCCTGACCTCGCCACCTTCGATGGCCTGGTATCTGGGAGCGGCGAACTTGTCCTTCTTGGGCAGGTTCACCCACAGCTGGATGCCGTGGAAGGTGCCGCCGCTCTCGACGAGTTCGGCGGGCGGGGTCTCGATGTGCAGGATGCCCGAGCCGGCCGTCATCCACTGGGTGGCGCCGTCGGTGATCAGGCCACCGCCGCCATGCGAATCCTGGTGCGCGAAACGGCCGTCGATCATGTACGTGACGGTCTCGAAGCCGCGGTGCGGGTGCCAGTCGGTGCCGCGCGGCTCACCGGGCTGGTACTCGATCTCGCCCATCTGGTCCATGTGGACGAACGGATCCAGGTCGGCGGCGCTGACGCCCGCGAAGGCGCGGACGACGGGAAAGCCCTCGCCCTCGTAGCCCCGCGGTCCGGTTGTGATCGAGCGCACTGGGCGTTCGGTGTCGGACGCTGCGGGTCCTGAGACCCGGGGCAGGGTGAGGGTGTCGGCGGTGATAGCTGGCATCGGAACCTCCTTGGTCGTAGCGTATCCAAGGTAACCGGACTGCGGTCCGATTAATTCCGGCTGCCCCGGCCTGCTAGCTCAGGGCGGCGATCGCGGCTGCCCGCGCATCGGCGGCACTGGCCGTCGCCAACGCCGCGTCGGCCGCGGCCCGGCATTGCGCGAGCGTGACGGTGGCGAGTTTCGCACCGACACCCGCGACCGCCGCCGCGGCCGCCGACAGCGACGTCACCCCAAGGCCGACCAGGACGCATGCCAGCAGCGGATCGGCGGCGGCCTCACCGCACACCCCGACAGGCTTGTTCACCGCGGCACCGGCTTTCGCCGCCGTTGCGACGAGCGCCAGCACCGCGGGCTGCCACGGGTCGGTCAACGTCGCGAGTTCTGCCGACATCCGATCGGCGGCCATCGTGTACTGGGTCAGGTCATTGGTGCCGATCGACAGGAAGTCCACGTGAGCGAGGATCCGGTCGGCCAGCAGCGCGGCGGCGGGCACCTCGATCATCACGCCCGGCGTCAGGCCATACGAACGGGTCTGTGCGGCAAAGGCTTCCGCCTCGGCAGGCGTCGCGATCATCGGCGCCATCACCCACGGCGAGCTGCCCGTCCGTTGCGCCGCCGCGGCGATCGCCTCCAGCTGCCTGGTCAGGATGGCGGGGTTGGCGTCGGCGATGCGGATGCCACGCACCCCCATGGCGGGGTTGGCCTCATCCGGATGGCCGACGAACTTCAGCGGCTTGTCCGACCCCGCATCGAGTGTCCGGATCACCACCTTGTGGCCGTCGAACGCCTCGAGCACGTCGCCGTAGATCTGCGCCTGCTCGTCGACCGTGGGCTCGGTATCCCGGTTGAGGAAGCACAATTCGGTGCGGAACAGCCCGATGCCCTCCGCCGGAGTCTCGCGCGCCAACCTGGCGGAGGCGCCGTCCTGGACATTGGCAAGGATCGCGACGACGTGACCGTCGGCGGTGGCGCCGGGACCCGTCCAGCCCTTGGCGAGGTCGGCCTCTTGCCGGGCCACCGCGACGGCCTCGGCCGCGGCGTCGGCGTCGGGCTCGATGGTGATGGTGCCGAGCGTGCCGTCGACCATCACCATCGTGCCGACGGGCACCTCGTCGAGACCGGTGACGGCGACGACGCAGGGGATGCCGAGCTGGCGGGCGATGATCGCGGTGTGACTGGTCGGGCCGCCGAGGGTGGTGGCGAGCGCGACGACGAGTGCGGCGTCCAGCCCCGCGGTGTCGACCGGCGCCAGGTCCTCGGCGCACAGGATCGACGGCACCTCGGGTACCGGCACGCCGGGTTCGGGCAGCCCGCTGAGGTCGGCGATGACGCGATCGCGGACGTCACGCAGGTCAGTGACCCGTTCGGCCATCATCCCGCCGAGCTGGGTGAACATCGCTGCGATCTTGTCGATGGCTGCCGCCACTGCCTGGACGGCGGGAGTGCCGGCACTGATCCGCTTCTCGGCGTCCGCCAGCCAGGCGCGGTCCTGCGCCAGCGTGGCGGTGGTGGCCAACACCTCCGAGGCGACGCCCGTGGCGTGCCCGGCTCTTGCGCGCAGTCGGTCGGCCACCGCTGCGGCGGCCGCGGTGAATCGGGCCACCTCGGCAGCTCGGTCCGCTTCAGCCAGTTCGGCGACAGGGCCGTCGTCGATCCGGGGGCGCGCGCCCGGTCGGATCACCGGCGCGTACTGCACCCCGCCGACCGCAGGAACACCGCACAGGACCGTTTGTGACGTCGTCGACGTTGGCGTGGTCATGTGAACCAGATTACAAGAATTGATTGACAAGTCAACACAGTCAGGGGTAAAACAACACATATCAACATTCTGATTGTCGATTTCCCACACAAGCGGAGGGTCATGTACGCCGAAGAGCGCCAAGACGCGATCGCCGCCATGGTGATCAGCAAGGGCCGCGCCTCGGTTGCCGAACTGGCCAAGGCCTACGACGTCACCACCGAAACCGTCCGCCGCGACCTCGCCGTTCTGGACAAGGCGGGCGTCGTACGTCGAGTGCACGGCGGCGCGGTCCCCGTGCGCGCCCTGCACCTCGTCGAGCCGGGCGTCGGCGAGCGGGAGTCCACCCGCGCCGACTACAAGGACGCCATCGCCGCCGCCGCGACCGAATTCTTCCCGCTGAGCGGGGCAAGCGTCTTGTTGGACGCAGGCACCACCACCGCACGCATCGCGGGCCTGATGCCGACCGACCGGGAACTCGTCGTCGTCACAAACTCGGTACCCATCGCCGCCCGGTTGGCTGCCTTCCCTTCGGTGTCGCTGCAGCTGCTCGGCGGCCGGGTCCGCGGCATCACCCAGGCGGCCGTCGGCGAGCAGGCGCTGCGGGTGCTCGACAGCATGCGGGTCGACATCGCCTTCATCGGCACCAACGCGATCAGCGCGCGGCACGGACTGTCCACCCCCGATAGTGAGGAAGCCGCGGTCAAGCGCGCCATGGTCCGCTGCGCCAACTACGTCGTGGTGGCCGCCGACTCCACCAAGGTCGGCCGCGAGGACTTCGTCAGCTTCGCCCCGATTTCGAGCGTGGACACCCTCATCACCGACAGTGAGATCAGCGATGCCGATCGCACGATGCTCACCGACGAAGGCGTCGAGGTCATCATCGCGGAGGACCCCTCGTGATCGTCACCGTCACTCCCAACCCGAGCATCGACCGCACCGTCACGCTCGGTACACCGCTGACCCGTGGCGCGGTGCACCGAATCACCTCCGCCACCACCGAACCCGGCGGCAAGGGCGTCAACGTGGCCCGCGCCCTCGTGCTGGCCGGCGTGGAGTCCGTCGCCGTCCTGCCCGCCGCCGACACCGACCCCATCGTCGCGGCCCTGCAGACCAGCCGTGTGACGTTCCGCTGCGTTCCGGTGACGGGCACCGTCCGCACCAACCTGACGATCACCGAATCCGATGGCACCACAACCAAACTGAACGAGCCGGGGGCAACGCTCGACGACTCCGCACGCAACGCCCTGACCCGGGCCGTCGTCGATGCCGCCGCCGGCGCATCGTGGGTGGTGCTGTCTGGCTCCCTGCCGCCGGGCATGCCCGACGACTGGTACGCCGAGATCGTCGCCACGCTCGCGCCCGCCGCGTGCAAGGTCGCCGTCGACACGTCCGAGCGCCCGCTCGACGCCCTGGCCGCATCATTCGGCCGCGCCGCCCCCGACGTCATCAAGCCCAACGCCGAGGAACTCGCCGGGCTGGTCGGTGCGTCGCCCGAGATGCTCGAGAGTGCCGTCGCCTCAGGCGATCCCGAACCCGTGGTGCTGGCCGCGCAGCGGCTCATCGAGCTGGGTGCCCGCACGGTGCTCGTCACCCTCGGCGCGGCGGGCGCGGTGCTCGTCGACAAGACGGGGGCCTGGATGGCGACGCCCCCGCCGATCACGCCGCGCAGCACGGTCGGTGCGGGGGACAGCTCGCTGGCAGGCTACCTGCGCGCCGAAGTCGGCGGGGCGGAGCCGCCACAACGACTCCAGATGGCCGTCGCCTATGGCAGCGCGGCGGCCGCACTACCCGGATCCGCACTGCCGTCACCATCGCAGCTCGACCTCAAAGCCGTTCGGGTGTATGCGATTACACCCCAATCCATTCGGCCGTAACCCATCAGAAAGTAGCGAGATGTCCATCACCACCACCGACCTGGTCGCCCTCGACGTCGACGCCGGCGGCGACAGGGAAGCCGTCATCGGCCTGCTCGCCGACCGCCTCGCCGCCGCGGGCCGTACCACCGATCGCGCGGGCCTGGTCGCCGCCGCGATGGCGCGCGAAGCGCAGTCGGCCACCGGACTGCCCGGCGGCATCGCCATCCCGCACTGCCGCTCCCCCTACGTCGACGACGCCACCATCGGCTTCGCCCGGCTGTCGCCCCCTGTGGACTTCGGCGCTCCCGACGGACCCGCCGACCTGGCCTTCCTGATCGCGGCGCCGGAATCCGGTGGCTCCGAGCACCTGAAGCTGCTGTCCAGCCTGGCCAGGGCGCTGGTGCGCAAGGACTTCGTCGAGTCGCTGCGCAACGCGTCGTCGGCCGCCGAGGTGGTCGGCCTGGTCGAAGGTGTGGTCAACCCCGCACCCGCCACGCCCGTCGCAGCGGCGCCGGTGGTCCAGGAGGAGAAACGGACGATCGTCGCCGTCACCGCCTGCCCGACCGGCATCGCACACACCTACATGGCCGCCGACTCCCTCGTCGCCGCAGGCAAGAAGGCCGGCGTCGATCTGCAGGTCGAGACACAGGGGTCGTCAGGCAGCACACCGCTGCCCGCCGAGACGATCGCCGGCGCGGCCGCCGTCATCTTCGCAACCGACGTCGGCGTCAAGGACAGAGGTCGCTTCGCGGGCAAGCCGGTCATCGCGTCCGGCGTCAAGCGTGCGATCAACGAGCCCGACAAGATGGTGGCCGAAGCGCTTGCGGCCGCCGATAATCCGAATGCAGCGCGGGTGGAGGGCGTGGCAGGCGCATCGTCGTCGTCAGGCCCGCCCGCGTCCGGCGGAGTCGGGTGGGGCACCCGCACCCGGCAGATCCTGCTGACGGGCGTCAGCTACATGATTCCATTCGTGGCGGCCGGCGGTCTGCTCATCGCACTCGGCTTCCTCTTCGCCGGGTACGACATCGCCAACAAGCCCGAAGGCGCGACGCAGTCGCTCGGCAACATCATCGCCACCACCAACTCGCTGACCAACCTGCCGTCGGGCGGTTTCGTTCAGTACCTCGGCGCGGTGTTGTTCACGCTCGGCGGGCTCGCGTTCTCCTTCCTGGTACCTGCCCTGGCGGGCTACATCTCGTTCGCGATCGCCGACCGCCCCGGCATTGCACCGGGATTCACCGCGGGAGCGGTAGCCGTCTTCGTCGGCGGTGGCTTCATCGGCGGCATCGTCGGCGGCCTCATCGCCGGATTCACCGCGCTGTGGATCAGCCGCATCGACGTCCCCCGCTGGCTGCGGGGACTGATGCCGGTGGTGATCATTCCGCTGGTTGCCTCGCTCGTCGTCGGCCTGCTGATGTTCCTGTTGCTCGGCCGTCCGCTGGCCGCGGTTACCTCCGGGCTGACCAGCTGGCTCGGCGGCCTGTCCGGCAGCTCGGTGATCCTGCTTGGCGTCATCCTCGGCCTGATGATGTGCTTCGACCTCGGCGGTCCGGTCAACAAGGCGGCCTACGCCTTCGCCACCGCCGGGCTGAACGTGGCGGACCCGTCCACCCTGCGCATCATGGCGGCCGTCATGGCGGCGGGCATGGTCCCGCCGCTGGCGATGGCACTCGCCTCAGCCGTACGGCCGGGCCTGTTCACCGAGCCCGAGCGCGAGAACGGCCGCGCGGCATGGCTTCTCGGTGCCTCGTTCATCTCCGAGGGCGCGATTCCATTCGCCGCTGCCGACCCGCTGCGCGTCATTCCGTCGATGATGGCGGGTGGCGCGGTGACCGGGGCGCTCATCATGGCGTTCGACGTCACGCTGAAGGCACCGCACGGCGGGATCTTCGTGTTCTTCGCCATCGGGCACCTGGTCTGGTTCCTGGTCGCGCTGGCCGCAGGCACCCTCGTCGGTGCGGCGGCGGTCATCGCCGCCAAGCAGTTCGCCAAGCCG
>Ga0193716_1001844_pt1 | contig 12150 bp, 9 predicted proteins | sample U2c1metaG_FD_145901 | JGI IMG/M metagenome (GOLD analysis project Ga0193716, IMG submission 145901) | Soil microbial communities from a riparian zone of the East river system, Colorado, United States - U2c1 | ecosystem: Environmental > Terrestrial > Soil > Riparian zone | place: USA: East River...
CCGAAGCGCAGACCTTATTTACGGTGGTGGCGATTACGGTATTCGGCAAACCCGCATAAAGCGCAGCCTGGCGTGCCGGAGCCTGGCCAGTGCCAGCCTGAACGACATTTCCCATAATGACTTCATCCACTAAATTCGGATCAAGATTGATTTTATCCAAAGCGCCCTTGATTGCCGCAGCACCCAGTTTCGGGGCGGTAACGGTAGACAATGCGCCCATAAAGCTTCCGATTGGCGTCCTCACAGCCGACACGATAACAACTTTTTTGCTCATAGTATTGTTGATTGTTTATTTTGGTTGCGAATTTAACCATTTTCAACCGATTTAGAAATGACTTTTGGATTTTATTCAGATTGGTCGAACGAAAACGGAAGCTAGCCCTGATAGCAGTGGAAATCCTTTTGCGGAGTATACGGAGCAAAAGATTACCTCACAAAATAATAATTTTGTTTTTGTATTCGGTCGATTCGCTGCGCTCGGGTGAAACGAATAGCAGGACCCGAGCTCCTAGCGAACAGGCGAAGCAAATTGCTTCTAAAAAAATCTTTAAGTAATAAAGCTTGGATATTTTGCATAAAAAAAACCCTCCGAAAGGAAAGGTTTTATTTAAGTGAGCACAGAAGGATTCGAACCTTCGACCGCCTGCTTAGAAGGCAGGTGCTCTATCCAGCTGAGCTATGCGCCCATTTTCTTTTAAAACTTAATGGTAAAGTTTATTTGTCGGGGTGGCAGGATTCGAACCTGCGGCCTCCTGCTCCCAAAGCAGGCGCGATAACCGGGCTACGCTACACCCCGAGGTGCAAAAAGCGGAGAGTAAGGGATTCGAACCCTTGGTACAGTTTCCCATACGCATGTTTAGCAAACATGTCCTTTCGGCCTCTCAGGCAACTCTCCAAGCTAATGAACGTAATTGTTTTAAGCGGTTGCAAATGTAATTTTTCATTCTGTATTCTACAACAAAATGGTAATTTTTTTTGAGGTTTTTTTAATAGGCAAATAAAAACAACTCATTGTCAGCGCTATACTGTATCTCAAAATTCGTGGAATTATTAAATTGTATCCGATAAGGCTTATTTTAAAATTTTTCCTGATATTGTAATACCAATTCCAAGGCCATGAAAAACATCGGCATACTGCTTTTTCTGCTCACATCCTGCTTCTGCAAAAGCCAGACAATTGATTTCGATACCGACATGATTCCGGATGATCCCGCCGATACGACTTTCGTCAATCTTAAAGATTACAGCCCTGATTTTATATATGACATGAAATACGCGACGGCGGATAATTTCCTCAAATCGAAAGTATACGATTGCGCCGAATGTTACCTGCGATTCAAAACCGTCAAGGCACTAATCAAAGCCAATGGAAAATTCATGAAGAAAGGCTACAAAATCAAACTTTTCGACTGCTATCGGCCTTTGGATATCCAGAAAAAAATGTGGGCCATCGTTTCCAATCCCGAATATGTTGCCGATCCGAAGAAAGGTTCCATCCACAACCGCGGCGGCGCTGTTGATATTACATTGGTCGATACCAACGGAAAGGAACTCGACATGGGAACGGGTTTCGACCATTTTGGAAAAGAGGCCAGCCACAACTACGAATCGCTGCCCGAAGGAGTCAAGGCCAACAGGAAGTTGCTGCGCGGCGTGATGACCAGTTTCGGCTTCAGGATTTTTGAAAGCGAATGGTGGCATTACAACCTCAAAAAATCGGCAAAAAATTATGAAGTCTCCAACTTCAAATGGGAATGTGAGTGATTACTTATTGTCTTCGATGCAATGGAAATAATTAACGAAGTAATTGGCCGGCTCGTAAGCCTGTCCATCCAGCTCTGCAGTCAAATCTTTCCTCAAGATATAATCGACAGTATCTGAGCTGTATTTGATCCGTATTAAGGAAATCGGCGAGTTTTTCAAATATTCAAAATCATCTTTCTTAAACATAAAATAACCTGTCAGGAGTCTGTTGTTCATCGTCTTGTCGTCACGAACCATCGATCCGCAGCTTTCCTTGTCGATATGGATCAGCGTCACGATTTTGCCGTTTTCGAGCTGCAAATACATTTTCGAATTCTTATCGAAACATTTCGCCTTGATGAAGTCGAAGCTCTTTTCGATAAACTGCACGTTGAGTGTCGGCGTTCCGTCGGAAACGGCAATCGAATAGAAGATATAGCTCGAATTGCCCGCAAAGTTTTTCTCATATACCAGATAGTCCTTTGTAACGCGGTATTGTCCGATCGAATCGACAACGTTCACGCTGAAATCACATGGTTTTTGGGCAAACGAGAAACTGCTGAAAGTAAAAAAAGCAAGGGCGAAAAGAAATCTCATGGTTATTTAATTTTGGTGCAAATTAAAACTATTTTATTGTTATTTGCATCAGTTGTGAAAAAACAATATGTCGCGCCGCCGTCTTTTATGTTCCATTTTTTTCGGATGGTTTCTACCGAATCGGGAAAGTTGCGCGTCGTAATATTGGCTTTCGTGTTTTCAAGGAATGACTTCATTTCCGACTTGCCATAATTTATTGAATTCGTGATTTCGAAAGCCCTTCCCGGAAAATAAATCACCGAATCGGAAGTATACAAATGGGAATGCGGATGCAGTTTTCCAAGGTCAAATTGGGACGCAACCGCATCAAATCCGCCCGATTTCATAATGGCGGCGTTGGGTTCATAAAGGTATTTTTTCGGAAGCGCGAAATTTACGGTTTCGGCATTTCCCAGAATGAAACTGAAATCATCGTCTTTTTCCTTCGAAAGGTTGACCGTCTCAATCGCAATGTGTCCCGAATGGCCTTTGGAAATTTCCCAAACCAATTCTTTGACTTCGTTTTCAACAGCGACAATATGGATTTTTCTGACGTTTTGTAATTCGGATAAACCGGCAGAAATGTCAAGAATCGGCGCCGTCTTCACCAGGATATTTTCGGTGTATTGGAAATAAAAATTCAGTAATTCCGGGACATTCGGTTGGCAATCCTTCAACATGAAAACCTTCCCTTTGGTATCATTCCGCCGCGACGGATCGATATAAATCCAATCGAATTTACGGTTTAATTTTTCAAGGATTTGCGTACTGTCGCCCGAAAGGCATTCGATATTGCCAACGCCTAAAACATCAAAATTATGCTTCACGATTTCGGATAATCGCGCGTCAATTTCACAATGAAAAACCTTTTCCAACCGTTTTGAAAAATAAAAATCGTCGACGCCAAAACCACCGGTAAGATCAATGAGGCTGTCGCCCGAAACCAATTTGCTTTTGTATGACGCCGTCTTTTCGGAAGAGGTTTGTTCTACAGAAATTTTGGATGGATAAATGATATTGCCGGACGAAAACCACGTCGGCAGTTTTTCCTTCGCTTTGGTTTTTGCCGCAATCTGGTTGATTATTGATATCCATTCCACTTCGGGAAACGGATTTTTCTGCAGCGCAAGTCTGGAAATATCCGCGCCAATATTACTGTCGATAAATTTCTGGATATCCGGATTTAGGAAAGGGAACTGCAAATCAAATGTCTTTGGTTAACAGTTGTATGATTTTGTTTTCGGGGAAGAATTCCTTTCCGATAACCTTAAGGATCGTGTAGCACGGAACTGCGACAATCATTCCCAAAATCCCGAAAAGCGAACCGGCAATCAGGATCACGATGAAAATCTCCAAAGGATGTGAATTGACGCTTTTGGAAAAAATCATCGGCGACGAAACATTGTTGTCGATCATCTGCACCACCCAGAATCCAATCATTACATAAATGGTCGTTGGCAGAATCACGCTTTGGAAATCGCTGCCCAGATTGCTGATCATCGTCAGGATTGCAGCCAGGACCGAACCGATCAGCGGCCCGATATACGGAATGATATTGAGAACGGCGCACAGGAATGCGATAATCAGCGCGTTTTCGACGCCAAAGATCAATAAGACAATAAGATACAGGATAAAAATAATCAACAATTGAAGCAGCAATCCGATGAAATATCGCGACAAAAGGTGGTTGATTTTATTGAGCGAATTGAGGATTTGCTCTTCATGCGAATCGGGAATCAGTTTTTTAGCGCCTTTCACAAAAATCATCCGGTCTTTGAGGAAGAAGAACGTGATGAAAAGTACAGATGCGAGTCCGACGCCAAAGCTCCCAATCGTTCCCAATAAAATATTGAGGAAGTTCGGGATAAAAGCAAAATTAATCTTCGAAGTGACATTGGCTTCTTTCATCAGGCTTTTCGAATCGATGTTGTGGCTTTCGAGCCAGACGCCAATTTTACTGATCAGTTCGGTGATGTTGCTTTCGATTTGCGTCGTACGCAGCAGCGACAGGTTTTCGCCCTGTGACGAAATCAGCGGGATAAACATCATGATGAATCCGGCCAGCACCGCAATGAAAATCAGTACCGTGGCGATTGTTGCAAACGTGTTGTTGAATTTTAACCTGCGCTGGAAGAAATTGAGCATCGGCAAACCGATCAACGTCGTAATCAATGCCACCACAAGGTAAATAATGACTGATTGGATTTCGTACAGAAAATAAAGCAACAGGCAGATTCCAGTGACAACGCCAATGGCTTTTAGGATTCCGGTTGCGATTATTTTCGAAGTCATATTTAAATTTTTACGTGAAGGTACAAATCTTTTTTCCTAATTATTGAAAATATAATTGAGGATATTGGCACCCATTTTTAAGGCATTGAGTCGGATTGCCGCCGGATCGTGGTGTACTTCCTCATCTTCCCAGCCATCGCCAAGATCGGTTTCATAAGTGTACAAAAGCGCCAATCGGCCATCGATAAAAATCCCGAAAGCCTGTGGGCGTTTGCCATCGTGCTCGTGGATTTTCGGAATTCCTGCAGGAAAGGGATTCGGTTTCTGGAAAATCGGATGGTTTGCCGGAATTTCGACCATGTCGTTGTTCGGGAACAATTTCTTAATTTCCTTGCGGATGTATTGGTCCATCCCGTAATTGTCATCGATGTGCAGGAAACCGCCGGAAGTCAGGTAATTTCTCAGATTAACCTGGTCGGCATCGCTGAAAACCACATTGCCATGGCCGGTCATGTGCACAAACGGATACGAAAATAAATCCGGACTTGAAGGCTCGACGGTTGCCGGTTTCGCCTTAATTTTCGTATTGATGTTCTGGTTGCAGTATTTGATCAGATTGGGCAACGAAGTCGGATTCGCATACCAATCGCCGCCGCCGCTGTATTTTAGCAATGCGATTTCCTGGCTGAAACCCGAAGCGCTGATAAAAACCAGCAAAAGGCAAAATATTCTTTTCATCAATGGTTATTTAATCTGATTTATAATTTCGTCCGCATCCGTAGTATTGAAACCGTATTGAAGCGAGAAATCCCGGGCTTTCTCTGCCCATCTTTTTGCGCCATTTTTATCGTCTGCTTTTATGCTCAACTTTGCTAAAAGCAAATAACTGTCTTTGGATTCCTTAATTTCAGCCGAATGCGTTTCCCAAACCACCGCTTCTTTCAATGCTTTCGGGTCTTCGATATTCTTCAGATAAACGTTTGCAATCTCATTGATTTCCGAAGGATATTTCCAGGACAATTGCTGTATCGATTTTGAAACGGTCTGGTGATAGGCTTTCCAGTTTTTGGTATTCTCGAAAAGCATACGGTCGTATTTAAACACCAAAGAATCGGTTTTGGGCATTCCAATCGCCGCTGCAGCTGTGCGTTCTTTGAAATAATTGACCGTATCGGAAAGCTGCGCATACGGCATCAGCGCTTCCATGACAATGTTGACGATCTTTCGTTCGACTCTTTTCGCAGAAGAAACCGCGGCAAAAGCTTCCTGATTTTTCAATACATATTGGAATTCCCGCGAGTCGATTTCACGGATGCCATTGGCCAGTATTTTCCAGTTAATCGATGAGATTAATTCTGTTTCCTTCAATTTTGAAAGGTAAATCTTTGCAGGCTCATTCGCGTCGAGATTGCTTTTGCGTAAAGCGGCGACATAGGCGTAACATTTATCCGCGTTGTCCGGTTCGGCTAAAAACTGAGATTTGAGATACGGAAATTGCATTTTCGGATCGAGCGCGTTTTTGCATTCCTGGATAAAGGTATCGGTTTTGAATTCACCCGAAAAACTATAAAGCAATTCGCCATTGCTATCCATAACGGCAAAAGTAGGGAAGGCCTTGACGCCGTATTGTTTGGCGATTGCCGGTCCGGATCCTTTTTCTGCATCCTGCCACGCGCAGACAAAATTAGCATTGCAGAAACTGACGATTTCAGGCTGGTTCAGCACTTCGGCTTTCATCTTATTGCAATGGCTGCACCAGGTAGCGTAGAACATAAAGAGGATCGGCTTCTTTTCAGATTTGGAAAGCTGCAGTACTTCGGGAAGATTCCCGTCATGGAATTGAATCTTTTCCTGCGCCTGAATGGCCAGACAAAAAAAGATAAAAAGCAGCAGCTGAATTTTTCTCATAAAACTATTCATTTACAAATGCGACGCTGTGGCAGGCGACTATCGCGGCGGTCTCTGTGCGCAATCTTGTATGTCCCAAAGATACCGGAATGTATTTATTTTCAATTGCCATTTGGATTTCTTTGGCAGAAAAATCACCTTCGGGACCAATCAGGATTGTGAGGTTTTCATTTGGTTTCAATACGTCCTTGAGCGATTTTTTGTCGGTTTCCTCACAATGGGCGATACATAAAAGTCCGTCGTGTCTGGCTTTCATAAAATCCTTAAAAGCTACCGGTTCGTTCAGTTTCGGCAGGAAATAATGCAAGGACTGTTTCATCGCCGACTGGATAATCTTGTCGAAACGGTCGGTTTTGATCTGTTTCCTTTCGGAATGGTCGCAAATGAGTGGCGTGATTTCGGTGATCCCGATTTCGGTCGCTTTCTCGAGAAACCACTCAAAACGATCGTTCATTTTAGTCGGCGCGACGGCGAGATGCAATTCGTATTTCGGTTTTTCGGACGCTTCGGAAGATACAACTTTGGCGGTACATTTCGAATCGGAAGCCAAAGTGATTTCCATCTTAAATAAAAATCCCAAACCATTGGTTACAAATAAGGTATCTCCGTCCTTTTTTCGAAGCACTTTAATAATGTGTTTGCTTTCTTCCTTGTCGAATGAAAACGTTTCCGTATCGGTATTGATGTTTGGATTGTAGAATAATTGCATAATTAAAGGGCTATTCTCGCTTTGGAAACCACGTCCGAAGTTTCGAAATTTTCAATGAGGAATTTTTGGTAACCGACGATGCCGATCATCGCCGCGTTATCCGTAGTGTATTCGAATTTTGGGATAAAGGTTTTCCATCCATATTTTTGTTCCGCCGCCTTGAGCGTATTCCGGATTCCCGAATTGGCCGAGACGCCGCCACCGATTGCGATCTGTTTGATTCCGGTTTCCTTTACAGCCATTTTTAATTTATCCATCAGGATTTCAATGATCGTATGCTGGATCGAGGCGCAGATGTCATTCAGGTTTTCTGCAATGAAATTCTCATTTTTCGCGACTTCTTTCTGGATGAAATACAAGATTGCGGTTTTCAATCCCGAGAAACTGAAATCGAGTCCGGGCACTTTCGGTTTCGTAAACGCAAACGCTTTCGGGTTTCCCAATTGCGCATATTTGTCGATCAACGGGCCGCCGGGATAAGGCAATCCGAGGATTTTCGCACTCTTGTCAAAAGCTTCGCCAACCGCATCGTCGGTGGTTTCACCGATAATTTCCATATCGAAATAACCGCTGACTTTTACGATCTGTGTGTGTCCGCCCGAAATGGTCAGCGCGATAAACGGAAATTCCGGCTTGTCGAAGTTTTCCTCATCGATAAAATGCGCGAGTATGTGCGCCTGCATGTGATTCACGGCAATCAACGGAACATTGAGTGCAAGTGACAATGATTTGGCAAATGAGCTTCCAACCAATAGCGAGCCCATCAATCCCGGGCCTTGCGTGAATGCGATTGCGGAAAGTTGGCTCTTATTGACGTTTGCTTTCCGAAGCGCCATTTCAATTACGGGCACAATATTCTGCTGGTGCGCACGCGAGGCCAATTCGGGCACCACGCCGCCAAATTCAGTATGAATAAGCTGGTTGGCAACAACATTCGACAGCACTTTATCGTTCTGTAAAACAGCCGCGGCGGTATCATCGCACGAACTTTCGATTGCCAGGATAAAAACAGGCGGTTTTTGCATAAAAAAGCAGGAAATTTTGGATTATATTTGACAAACATTTCGAAGCACACAAAATTAAAGAATTTTATCAAAGGGAACGGCCTTTCCGAAGGCAAATATTTTTTGGAAAAGACTAAAACATCTACGGGCAGGAAAATCAGGAAAATAGTATTGCGCACCTTACTCGCGCTGATTCTATTATTGCTGATGCTTGCCATTGCGCTTTCTTTGCCGGTCGTGCAGACGAAAATTGCCGAATACGTTACGGAAAGGATCAACGCCGATTATAAGACCGACATCAAGGTCGACCAGGTTGCGATTACCGTTTTCGGCGGCGTAAAGCTTAAAAATGTGATGATCCGCGACCATCATAAAGACACGCTGATTTATGCAGGCCGCATCAAAACCAACATCCTTGACCTTGAGAAAGTAGCCGACGGCGATTTGCTGTTTGGCGTGCTGCGCGTTGACGGACTCGTATTCAACCTCAAGCAATATAAGGGCGAGCAAGGAACAAACCTCGATCATTTCATTGCGCTTTTCGACTCGGGAAAACCGTCAACGTCGAAGAAAAAATTCCTGATGAAAGCCAAAAATGCCTACATCACCAATGGGCATTTCTTATTGCTGGATGAAAACAGGCCGAATCCGAAAGACCTCGACCTAAAGAAAATAAACGCCGAGCTCGCGAACTTCCAGATTTATGGCCCGGCAGTGACGATCGATATCAAAAAGATGTCGGTGCTGGACCATCGCGGATTGTATGTCAAAAACCTCACGTCGAAATTCACCTACACCAAAACCAACATCAAGCTCGAAAACCTTGATTTAATTACCGAAGAATCTTTCCTGAAAGGAACGGTGATTTTAAATTATGACCGCAAGGATTTTTCAGATTTCAACAACAAGGTCAAATTTGACATCAAGGTGGCGAATGCACTGCTGGCGACCAACGATATCCGTCATTTTTATAAGGAACTGGGTGCCAATAAAACCTTCAAGCTGCGCGCAAACGTTAAAGGAACGCTCAACGATCTCACGGCGACCAAGCTTCGGCTGATCGACAACCGCAACTCGCAAATTATCGGGAACGTGAATTTCAAGAACCTTTTCGGAAAAGCCGACCAGGACCAGTTTTTTTACATGAACGGGAATTTCTCGCGCGTTTCTTCCAATTATGAAAATCTGACGTCATTGCTTCCGAACGTATTGGGGAAAAAATTGCCATCGTCATTAAAGAAACTCGGGAATTTCAACCTTACCGGCCGCGCGGAAATCACGGCGAAGACCATCGATACCGATTTTTTCCTGCGCACCGTCCTCGGAAATATCAAATCCAATCTGGTCATGACCGATATTGATAATATTGACAATGCGACTTATGTGGGCAATGTAATCCTCGACGATTTCAACATTGGTGCATTCCTCGACAGGAAAGATATCGAGAAGGTTTCGATGAATGTTGACGTTGACGGCAAGGGATTTACGGAAGAATTCCTGAATACGAACTTCTCGGGTGACATCCATAAAATCCGCTACAACAATTACACTTATACGCGGGTGATTGTCGATGGAAGCTTCAAAAAGCCTTTCTTTAAAGGGAAAGTTTTTATCAACGACCCTAATTTATTTATGGATTTTGACGGCGCTGTCAATTTCAGCAAAAAAGAATATGCGTATGATTTTCACACGAAAGTGGATTATGCCAATTTGAACAAGCTCAATTTCGTCAAGGATTCGGTTTCGATCTTCAAAGGCGATGTGGTGATGAAGATTTCGGGGAATTCGCTTGACAACCTTCAGGGCAACGTTTACATCAACCAGACATCTTATCAGAACAGCAAGGACACGTATTTCTTTGATGACTTTACGGTGAGTTCGACTTTTGACGAGAACAGGCTTCGGACGATTTCGATCAATTCGCCCGATATCATTGATGGGAAAGTCGTTGGGAAATTCGAATTCGGGCAGCTGCGCAAAATGGTTGAGAATTCGCTCGGAAGCCTGTATGCCAATTATTCGCCGAACAAGGTCAAGAAAGGGCAGTTCCTTAAGTTCAACTTTACGATTTACAATAAGGTCGTTGAGATTTTTTATCCGGGGATTGTCATTGGAAACAATACAAATTTTAAGGGAAGCATTGATTCTGACCACGACGACTTTAAGCTGAATTTCAGTTCGCCCAACATCACCGCATTCGACAATTCATTCGACAACATCAGGATTGATCTCGACAATAAGAACCCACTGTACAATGCCTATATCGCGATGGACAGCATCAAAACCAAGCAGTACAAGATCCGTGATTTCAGCCTGATTAATGTGACGATGAAAGATACGCTGTTCCTTCGCACCGAATTCAAAGGCGGAGATCAGGGGCAGGATTCCTATAACCTGAATCTTTACCATACGATTAATAAGGACAAGCAGAGTGTGGTTGGAATCCAGAAATCTGAACTCAAAATCCGCGATTATATGTGGTATCTCAACGAAAAGGATGCCGCCGACAACAAAGTCGTATTCGATAAGTCATTGAAGAATTTCTCAATCGACAATATTGTCATGTCGCATGAACAGCAAAAGATTGAGCTTGGCGGAATCATAAAAGGGCCTAATTTCAAAGACCTCAGGTTGAACTTCACCAATGTCAAACTGGATAAATTATTGCCTTCGCTTGGAAAATTTACTATTGCAGGGAATCTGAACGGTGTGATTAATTTTAAGGAGAACAACTCTGTTTACCAGCCGACTTCCAAAATTAAAATCGACAGCCTGTATCTCAATAGTGTCGAACTGGGCGCGATGAACCTCACGATACAGGGCGACAACAGCCTGAAAAGATTCTATCTCGACTCGAGTATCGAGAATAAGAATGTCGAATCGTTTACGGCCAGGGGCGACCTTGAGATTGTGGATAAGAAAACGAACCTCGATCTCGATTTGAATTTCGACGATTTCAACCTTGGCGTTTTAGGTTCGATCGGTGCCGGTGTTTTATCTAATATCCGCGGATATGCTTCGGGAAGGTCGACCATTGGCGGCGATATCAATGATCTGCAGATTAACGGAAGATTATTTCTTAAAGATGCCGGACTCGGGATCCCATATCTTAATGTAGATTATGAAATCGAAAAAGGCGCCATTGTCGATGTCACTGAAAAGAAATTCCTGTTCCGAAACGTCACGATAAAGGATACGAAATACAACACCGAAGGCAAGCTCAACGGAAATATCGAGCACACGAACTTCGGCGATTGGAGGCTCAACCTTTCTATCGATTCGAAAAGGCTTCTGGCCCTGGATACGCAGGACAGCGAAGATGCTGCCTATTTCGGGACGGCTTTTATCAACGGAACCGCTTCTGTTAAAGGTCCGACGAACGGATTGTTTATTAAGGTAGACGCCAAATCCGAAAAGGGAACCGCGATAAAAATCCCAATCAACGATGCCGAGGCGACCGGCGACAACAATTACATCCATTTTATAACGCCAAGCGAAAAATTCAACCAGAAGAAAGGGATTGCAGAGCAGACGAAGAATTACAACGGGCTCGAACTCGAATTTGATTTTGCCATTACGCCAGATGCGGAAGTGGAAGTTATTCTCGACCGGAATTCCGGCCACGGTATGAAAGGGAAAGGTTACGGCTCACTGCTATTCAAGATCAATACTTTGGGGAAATTCAATATGTGGGGCGATTTCCAGGCATATGAAGGAACGTATAATTTCAAGTATGGCGGACTGATCAACAAGAAATTCGATGTCAAGAAAGGCGGTTCGATTACCTGGGAAGGCGATCCGATGCGCGCAATCCTGAATCTCGAAGCCGTTTACAAAACCACTGCAAATCCAGCGGTGCTGCTCGAAAATTCTACACTGAATAAGAAAGTCGACGTAGAAGTGGTGATCGGACTCAAAGGAAACCTGAGCAATCCCGAACCCAATTTCGATATTAATTTTCCGACGGTAAGTTCGGTG
>Ga0193716_1001845_pt1 | contig 12148 bp, 4 predicted proteins | sample U2c1metaG_FD_145901 | JGI IMG/M metagenome (GOLD analysis project Ga0193716, IMG submission 145901) | Soil microbial communities from a riparian zone of the East river system, Colorado, United States - U2c1 | ecosystem: Environmental > Terrestrial > Soil > Riparian zone | place: USA: East River...
TTACCCTGGCGCTGGACGATCACGGAACCGATGCGCCGCTCGGCCATTTCGAAGACGACTTCATTGAGCGGCGCGCGAAAGGGCGCGATGAACGGGTCGTGCACCATGATGTCGCGGGCACAGACGCGGTGCTTCTCTTCGGCGGAGCTCGAGCGTTTGACGTAATGGTGCAGGTCCCGCTCCGAGACGATGCCGACGACTTTGCCGTTTTCCTGTACGGGCAGATGGCGAATGCCGTGCCTGTCCATCATTTGTTCCATTTTGGCCGCCGTCGCGCCGGCCTCGACGAAGTACGGAAACGAGGTCATCACCGCGCCCACTGCCGGCATCTTTGATCGCTTCTTCATGTCATCCATGCCGCATCGTCGATGCAACTCCTCCCTTTTTTCGCCGCGTGATCGTCTATTTATCCGTCCAGCGCCAATCGCGGATCTCCGGCAGATCGTCGCCGTGAGTGGTGATGTATTCGCTATGTTCGATCAGCTTGTCGCGAATCGCTTGCTTGGCATAGGCCGCGTGATAACCCAGTTTGGGCACGCGGTCAATCACATCCGCTACCAGATGAAAGCGGTCCATATCGTTGCGCACCACCATGTCGAAAGGCGTGGTTGTGGTCCCCTCTTCTTTGTAGCCGCGCACGTGCAGATTGTCATGATTGTTACGTCGATAGGTCAATCGGTGAATCAGCCAGGGATAGCCGTGATAGGCGAAAATGATTGGTTTGTCGGTGGTAAAGAGCGCGTCGAAATCCTTCGACGACAAACCGTGCGGATGCTCCTCGGCCGGTTGCAAAGTCATAAGATCGACGACGTTGATGAAACGGATCTTGAGATCGGGCATGGAGCGGCGCAACAGGTGCACCGCAGCCAAAGCCTCCAGCGTGGGAACATCGCCGGCGCAGGCCATTACTACGTCGGGCTCGCCGTCCTTGTCGTTGCTGGCCCACTCCCAGATGCCGATGCCGGCGGAGCAGTGCTTGATCGCAGCTTCCATGTCGAGAAATTGCAACGCCGGCTGTTTCCCCGCGACGATGATGTTGATGAAGTTGCGGCTGCGCAGACAATGGTCGGCGACCGAAAGCAGCGTGTTGGCGTCCGGCGGCAGATAGACGCGGATAATGTCCGCTTTCTTGTTGACCGCGTGGTCGATGAAGCCGGGATCCTGATGGGAGAAGCCGTTGTGGTCCTGGCGCCAGACGTGAGAGGACAGCAGGTAATTGAGCGAGGCGATGGGCGCGCGCCAGGGAATTTCCTTGGTCGTGACCTTGAGCCATTTGGCGTGTTGATTGAACATCGAGTCGATGATGTGAATGAAGGCTTCGTAGGAGGAAAACAAGCCGTGCCTGCCGGTGAGCAAATAGCCTTCGAGCCAGCCCTGGCAGGTGTGCTCGCTCAAGATCTCCATCACCCGCCCTTCGGCCGACAAGTGATCGTCGCCGGGCACTTTGTCGGCGAGCCACGTGCGGTCGGTGACCTCGAAGAGAGCGCCTAAACGGTTGGAACTGGTTTCGTCGGGGCCGAAAACGCGAAAGTTGCGCGCATCCATATTGAGCTTCATTACGTCACGGACAAAGTTTCCCATGACTCGGGTCGCCTCGGCTAACACGACACCGGGCTGGTCGAATTTCACCGCATAGGAACGAAAGTTCGGCATACGCAGATCGTGCAACAACAGGCCGCCGTTGGCCTGCGGATTGGCGCCCATGCGGCGCGTACCCTGGGGCGCAAGTTTTTGCAGCTCGGGCACCAGGGCGCCACCGCTGTCGAATAAAGCTTCGGGGCGGTAGCTCCTCATCCAATCTTCGAGGAGCTTCAAGTGCTCGGCCGATTTGACATCGCCGATCGGCACTTGATGCGAACGCCAGGTACCTTCGACCTGCTCGCCGTCGACTTGCTTCGGTCCGGTCCAGCCCTTCGGCGAGCGCAGGACGATCATCGGCCAGCGCGGCCGTTGCTTGACGCCGTTGCGGCGCGCGTCATCCTGGATCGCGCGGATCTCGGCGCACACCGTATCGAGCGTCGCCGCCATCGTCTCGTGCATCACCATCGGCTCGTGGCCTTCGACAAAATAGGGATGATAGCCGTAGCCGCTCATCAAACTTTCCAGCTCGGTCTTGCTGATGCGCGCGAGAACCGTCGGGTTGGCGATCTTGTAACCGTTCAAATGCAGGATCGGCAGCACCGCGCCGTCACTTGCCGGGTTGAGAAATTTATTCGAGTGCCACGCGGTTGCCAGCGGACCGGTTTCCGCTTCGCCGTCGCCGACCACGCAGGCAACGAGCAGGTCGGGATTGTCGAAGGCAGCGCCATAGCCGTGCGACAGCGCGTAGCCGAGCTCGCCGCCCTCATGGATCGAGCCGGGCGTTTCCGGCGCTACGTGGCTCGGAATCCCACCGGGAAAGGAAAACTGTTTGAACAGTTTATGAATACCTTCTTCGTCACGGGAAATGTTCGGATAAACTTCGCTGTAAGTGCCCTCCAGATAGACATTGGCGACGAGACCTGGGCCGCCGTGACCGGGCCCGGCGATGTAGATTATGCTCAAATCATTCTTGCGAATAATCCGATTTAAATGCACGTAAATAAAATTCAGCCCCGGCGTCGTGCCCCAGTGACCGAGCAGCCGTGGTTTAACGTGCGCTGCTTGAAGCGGTTCTTTGAGCAGCGGATTGTCGCGCAAATAAATTTGCCCGACTGAAAGATAATTCGCAGCGCGCCAATAGGCATCGAGGGCAGTGATCTCATCTTGGGAAAGTACATTGGCCATGACAAATCTCCTTATCGGCTAAGCCGTCTTTCAAATATACTCAGGTAACTAAAAGTCCGTTCACGCTGCGACGGATTCACCACGAGCGTTTTTGGCAACAATCAACTTCATCGGTCTTCGCTTCGTTCCGCGGTTCGGGCCGGCAGAACGGCAAGTCTTCCCACTATTCTCATCCGATCCGCTTGGTCGATCGGCGGAGCGATCTCGCCCTGCGCCGCAGTTTTCATTGAAACAGCCGCGCCGTCTCGCGCGCGATGATCGCTTCCTCATCGCTAGGAATCACATAGGCGCGAATATTCGCGTCCGTTTTCGAGATCGGCCCTTCGACACCGACGGCGGCAGCGTTTTTCTGGCTATCGAGACCCAAGCCACACCATTCCATACCGGCGCAGATTTTTTGCCGCACCGCGGGCGCGTTCTCGCCAATGCCGCCGCTGAAGATCACCGCTTGCGCGCCGCCGAGCGCCGCCAGGTAAGCGCCGAGATATTTGCGCGCGCGGTAGCAGAAAACATCGACAGCCAAACGCGCTCGCGGATGGCTCTCGTAGCGCGCCAGCAGCTCGCGCATGTCCTGGGAGATCCCCGACAAACCGAGCAGACCGGAACGGTGGTTGAGCCAGCGCTCGACCTCCGCGGCTTGGACGTTTTCCTTGCGCGCCAAATAATCAACCAGCGCCGGATCGAGATCGCCCGAGCGCGTGCCCATCACCAAGCCTTCGAGCGGCGTAAAGCCCATGGACGTATCCACCGAACGGCCGGCGCGGATCGCGCAAGCGGAAGAGCCGTTGCCCAAGTGGAGGGTGACGATATTTACTTCGCGCTCGGCCTGCCCGCTGAGCTCGGCGTAACGCAAGAGTGAATAGCGATGCGCCATGCCATGAAAACCGTAACGCCGAATCCGATGTTTTTTGGCGAGAGCGTCGTCGATCGCATAAGTCGCGGCGGTGGCAGGCAGGGTCGCGTGAAATGCCGTGTCGAAGATCGCCGCCATGCGCATCGCCGCGCCGAAGATTTTTCGCGCCGCATGAATGCCGCTCACTGCGACGGGATTGTGCAACGGCGCGAGATCATTCAGCGACTCGATCTCAGCGAGCACTTTGTCATCGAGAGCCACGGAGCCGGTGAATACATCTCCGCCATGCACCACACGATGACCGACGGCATCGACCCGCCGTTCGCCCGCGCCGGACGAATCTGAGTGAAGGCGCTGGATAATCAAGCGCACCGCGGCTTCATGATCCGGCGCGGTGATTTTTTCGACGGGACCGGCCGGTTCACCGGCAAACTTGAGTTTCAGCGTTGCATCGGAGCCGAGACGCTCGACCAAACCCATGGCGACCTTACGATCGTCTTGGACAGTGGCCGAATCGGCGCCGGCCTCGATCAGCTGAAACTTAACCGACGAGCTGCCGCAATTGAGCACCAGGACATTCATAAATTGATTTTACGGGAAACCAGGCAAAAATCGACCTGCGGTGCGTTTCACGCGGTCAATTCTGCGTGTTTGTCACCGAATCCTAATTTCGCTGGAGCAATCGAGATGCCAGCGGCTGCGCCGAGCTTACGCGCGGAATCGCCGATGGTTCTGCGGTGACTCGCGCATCGCGCCGCGTGCTTATGCCTGATTCATGGGCAGCGCCGCGGTTTTTTATGCAGCGAGAAATCGCAGCCGATCTGTCTCAGTCGCTGGCGGGCGGCACGTCCTTGTTCTCCAAATATTCGCTGGCCAGCGGCACTTCCTGAACCGAGCCGTAAACCGCCCGCATTTGGTAGGCACGCGCGCTGCGCTTGGAAGCAATCACTTTGTGAATGTCGATACCGATGTAATGCACGCCTGTCCAATCTTCGATGGCGACGCCGGCGGAGATCTCACCAGCCGCGAGCAGCTTGTGGTAAGAAGGCCGGCGCTGGGCTTCACCGTCGTAGTGTGGGCAGCAGCTTCCCGGCAAAAAGCCCAGGCAATCGAGCGGTTGCAACGCATCGGAAAAAGAATCGGTCAGACCCTGTTCGAACCAGCAGATCGCTCCGGCGCTCACGCCCGTGAGTACGACGCCCGACTGCCAGGCCTCGCGGAGAATTTCCCCAACGCTCCAATCGCGCCACACGGCGAGCAAGGTCTTGGTGTTGCCGCCGCCGACGTAGATTACATCCTGATTAAGCAAGAACGATCGCAAATCGGGCGTGCGCTTAAAAAATGTCAGCACCGATGGCCGGCAGCCGAGTTTCAAAAAGGCCGAATAGAAACTCGCAACGTAGTGATCCGGCTCACCGCTCGCCGTCGGCACGAAGGCTACCCGCGCATGATCCGCGCCGCTTTGGCGAATCACATATTTTTCCAGCTCGAGATTTTCCGGGTCGCGATAAAATCCACCGCCGCCAATGGGAATAATTTGTGGTTGCTTTTGAGTCATGCGTGTTGCTCTTTTCGTCGACGATGAAAAATCGTCGACCTGGGATGGTCATGGTTTTCGGCGCGTTTTGCGCCTGCGTGCGTTTGGCGCGGGCTTATCGGCAAGCTTGGCCGGGCCGCTAGTCTCATCCACCGCGCTGCTGCCCGGGAGCAACCGTTCGGCGAGCCGGCGCAGCGGTTGCGCCATCTCAACCTTTTTCCCTGCTTCAAAAAGCAGCGCCAGCAACAGCAACTGTTGCACCATCGAGTCGAGTTCCTTGGGCGCGACTTGAATCGTCGCCAGCGCGTCGCTGTAACCTCGCACAATCTGATCCAGCCGAAGTTCCGCTGCCGCACCCCCCAAACTGCCATCGCACAGAGATTCGATAAGAGCCGCTTCCGGTGCCATCACCGCGCACCAAAAGTCCGGCGAGCGGGCAAATTTTTCGTTAGCTATTTTTGCGCACTGCCGGCAGGTATCCACTCCCGCGGTAAACCGCCCGCTGAGGGACTTGAGCGCGAGCCAGTTGAGCGCCGGATAGGGCTCGAAGTTTCCGCTAACGAATTCTCCCGCCGCCGTTTGGTAGGCGGCGATGCTCGCGTTTACCGCGGCGCCGAATTCTCGTCGGGTCGCGGCAGCGCGGTCGCCGGCGACGATCTTGCGCGCGAAGATCGCGGCTTTGCGTTTATAGACACTGCCGAGCACGGCTGCACGCTCCGGGTTGGTCGCGCTGCGCGGCACCGCGCTCTTTGCTCCGGAAGCGTAATCCACGGTCGCCGTGAGCGCCTTATCCAAATCGCGCAGCCGTTCGACCGCCCGATCGATCAACGCCGGCAAACTTTTGCGCTCGCCCAATCGAGCTTCAAGATTCGCGAGTTGCTCGATGGCTGCGATCGGCACTTGCCCTGCCCTGTCTTCGGCCAATACCGCCGCGCTGTACAATTCACAGGCGTGCTCGAAGTAATCGGCGCCCAGCTCGGCATAGGCTGCCGCCCAAGCAAATTTCACTGCCGGTTTTTCCGCCCAACTTTTCGGTGAGCGTTCGATGAGCTGTTGCAGTTCGGCGGCGAGGTTACGCGCGTACGGCTTACTGAGCGCATCGCGATGGCGCGAGATGTTCATGCGCACTGCGGCGATGCCATCGAGCAGTTCCTCCGGCGCAACGAACTTGCGCGCGCCGGTGGCGAAGCGGCTCGCAGCGCCGCCCGGCTTGATTCGCCAACCCGGATCGCCGTAAGCCTGATAGGCGCCCCAGGTGATGCTGCCGCCGTGCTTGCGATAGGTTTCCCGGCGCGCCGCAAACACCGCGTCGCCGAACTGCAAGTTGTCTTGCAAAATATTCTGATAAAACGTTTCGGCAAACGTGTATGCCGCGTCATCGTCCACCGCCCAACCGGCGGCGACGACACAGCGCACGCCGATCTCGATGAGCTCGCGCGCAACGCTGTAGGCCAGCCGATTGTATGCAACCGGACGCGCGTTAATCTTTGCGAGGTGACAACAGTTGAGAAAGACCAGATCGGGAACGATTTCCATCTGACCGATCTCAGCGGCGCCCAGCAGCAGACCGTCGGATAGCACGACACCGCTGCGCGCGCTGCCGTCGACGGCGCGCTGTTCGAACATCCCGTGCGCAGCGATGTGCACGATACGGTAGGATTTTTGATAGAGCGCGTTCATTACCTCGAGAGCCTTACGCTCCGGGCCGATTGCTTGCTCGACGGCATAGCCATGCCGGCGCAAGGTCTCGCCGACGATCTCCGCTTCCCGTTCCGCGCCGTCGAGCGGCTCGAGCGCATCGCTCGGTTGTGCTCCCGGTACCGGGAAAGTCGCGAAAAAATTGGCCGTCGATGGATTGCCGATCACGTAGGCCAGCGACGCTAATGTCTGGCGCACCTGCCGGCGAAATTGGGTCGCCGCGAGTTGGCGAATCACCCGGGCAGTGACTGCCAGCGGCTCTTGATCGGCCAGCATCAACTCCCAGGGCAAGTTGGCCGTATAGCCGTCGACGACCAGCACGATGCGGTCGAGTTGCCGCGCTGCTTCTTTGAACTCATGGGGCACCATCAGTTGAAACAGCGTGCGGCAAAAATCGGGGCGATAAGCTTTGACTCGGATCTGCTGCGCTATGAGATTCTCGACCAGTCCCGGCTGGCGCTGCTGCACGACGGTTTCGGCGCGGGCGCGCTGGCCGACGTGGACGAAACGCAGCCGTGCGGCGATCGCCGTCGTCGGACCACTGGAACCCGCTGCTTGGAGCGGCAACATGCCGCGCTCGCCTATGGCTGTGCTCTCCGGTCCGCAGTCGTCTTGATCCCGATCGGCATCGGTAATGATCAAACGCGGATAGTAAGCCGCGCTTCGGCTATCGTCGAGCCGCTGGCGCGCACCGCGGCCCTCTTGCAGTTCCTCCGGCACGTCGAGAAAAACGCCCAGGTCGTTCGCTTCAACGTTGTTCTTGACCGCAAAGCTTTGCAATGCGCGCATCGCCGAAATCGCCGTATCGCGATAAAGCTCGATGATTTCGAGCGAGCGAATGCGCAAAGAGCCGCGCGTCGCTTCGGCGAATTTTTTGTTCGAGTCCACGACGCCACGCACCAGCGCTTCGACGGAAGCGGCGATGGTCAGATTGGCGGTGGAATTGTAGCCGAGCAACAACGTGCACAAAGAAATTTCACCGCTACGCTCGCCGCTGCAGTCGGCGTACTGCAAGAGATAGCGCAACGCGCCCGTGCGCACGGCTTCAGTCAACATGTTAGCCGCGAGCGTGCCGTCGTACGGCCCCAGGCCGGTTACCACCGCACCGCTACAGCTGCCGCGCAATTTTTCCGCCGCGTTCGGCAAGCGCAACACCACGACCGCGGTGCCCACCGCACCGGCATAGAGTCCCAAGTTGTAGCGTTCGCTCAAGGCCTGATTCACTACTTCGCTGTCGATCAACGCTTCAGCGCCAGCGATGGCGTCCTGTTCGTAGTGGCCAACGAGAATCGGCTGAGAAACAAAGCGCAGGTCCATCGCACGGACGGTGACCGAAAGCGTCGGCCGTGCGCGCGACCGGCTGCGTTGGCGCTTGGGTGCGCCCATCAAGGCATGCGCCAGCTCCGCCGCCGTACCGTAAGTCGGCGGATTGGGCGTGTAGGCGATGATCTGCTCCTTGGCGCCGCGGGTTTGCGGTTCGGACGTTGTCAAAGCGCTGGTCATGCCGTTGACCAGAAGCTCATTCAACGCGCTAAAATATCCCACTGTGCTGGCGAGATCGCCGTGGATCGCCGGCATGAAATAGCGGCCCCCGATGCCATCGATCCAACCGGACGACCAGGTCACGGTGCCGTCGCCTTTGTCCGTGCCGAGCATTTTCCAGCGCGCGCCGTCTTTTTTGATGCCGCAAGCCGTGTTCGGCGCGCAGCCATGCACGTAAATGGCTTTCTCTTTGTGCGCCGCTGGCAACGTCGCCGTGGACCCGCCTTCCGGCGCCCATAGCCATTTTCCTTGCTGGAGCGCCGCGCCATCGGGGATCGCGGCGACTTGATCGCCGAACCAAAAATCTTTCATTTCCGCTTTGAGGGTAGTCCATGGCGACTCGGTAAAATAATCGTCGAACTGCGCGCCGCCCAGGTCTTGAAATCCCGGCCTGGGCAGTAATTGCAATGCGCCGCGAAAGCCGGCGACGATGTCGAGAATTTCTTGGAGATTGTGGCGCACGTCGGCGCGCGCCAGTTGCCGAATCGTATCGCCCGCCCCGATCAGGGTCTCGACCATCGAGTGTGCGCCTTGGTTCGGCGTGCCGAGCATGACGAAGCGCGCGCCGTCGCGGGCCATCAACTCGTCCCACAGGGCGGGATATTTGTGAATCAGCGCGCGCACCACCAGGCCGCCCATGCTATGGGCGAGAATCCGGATCGGCCGCTGGGCCGGCCGGGTGTCGTCGAGCAATTTTCTGAGAAAGGGTTCCAGGGCTTCGGCGAGTTTGTCGAGCGGCAAACGCCAGTCGTAGGGAAAGCGTTCCACACGATGGGTCGCGGACAAATAATCGCACAGCTCACCGTAGGTGTCGTCGTAAAGTTTTTCCGCCGTGATGTCGTCGCCCGCGGCCGACCCGCTGCCTTCGGACCATTTGAGCTTTTCCAGACCGCCGGTAATCAAGTCGGGAAGATCGAACCAGACGCGATCCTTGGCGCCGCGCCAAAGATACGAGCCCATAATACCGGGCAACACGACGACTATCGGCAGGTTCGCATCCGACGCCGCGCCGTCGCGCCCGCGCGGGACCATCAAACGACGCGGTTCATCCGGCGTGGACTCGCCTTCGCGCAGAGCGCCCGGCAATGCGGTGAAAACGTCGATTTGCTCGACGTCGTCGACTACCAACCAATCGCGCAACGCCGCGCGGGTACGATCGTTGAGGAAATAATTGAAATGCGCAGTGGTCGGTCCCTGGTCGAAATAAGCGCGCGCCTTTACATGTTGAGCGATGCCGGCATACATGGAGTCGGTATCGACGGCGAGATCATTATCAACTCCGCAAAAAAACGCATAATCGGTAAATAATACGCCCAATCGTTTGAGCAGCCCACCGCCTTCGATATCGCCGGCGATCACCGCGAGTTGCGCCGATACCTGCGGTTCGGCCAGCGCCAGAAAACGCGCCATCGGCGCGTCCGGCAGCATCGATTCCACGCCTGGGACGAGCTTGGCGTTAGTGCGATTTTTCGCGATCTCCAGCACCACTCGTTTGAATGCATAGTAAAGCGGGTTGCCGTAGAGATAGGGGACTCGGCCGATCAAGGTCAGCAAGGCCGAGAGAAAAATATCGAAATTTCCCGAGGCCAGCAGCGTGCCGCGCGCTGGACAGCCGACCCGCACGTAACGCTGGATCACCAACTGTTTCGCTTGGAGCAGGCTGCGCAGGTCGCGCAGTTGAGCGCGCTGCTCCGCATGAGCGTTCCCGCTCTCGACTTGGATGCGCGCGCGTTCGTCCGCCGAGACATCGCCCGGCTCGGGAAATTCGTTTTTGAAACTTTCGATCAAAGCATCGTCAAAATTTTGCAGACACAGCAAGTCGCCAACCAAACCGCCGCGGGAGTGCGTGACGAGATTGATCTGCGCGCCCTTCGGCACAGCGTTGACCAACTCGATCGCATTTTCGATCGGGCTCTCTGATAGGGTTCGATGTTCGAAACCGTAAATGCGCTCGCCGAACTTGTGCTCCAGTGCTTTCCAATCATCGGTATTCTTTTGCAGATCTCCGAAGCTTCCGGTGGTCGACGAAGCCGTGCCATGAACAAACACCAGCAGCGGCCCTTCCTGTGCGTCCCGCGCCAATTCCTCGGCGCCGACGTGCAACAGATCCACGGCTTGACCCAGGCCGCGCGGCCAGCGGTAGAGGCCGGGCTTACGATCTAGCTGACTTTCGATCGCCCACATTAGCGCTTTCGTGCCGAGCCAGGTCACGCCGAGCTCGGCGATGTCTGCGGTTTTTCCCTCCGACCATTCAGCCAACTTGCGCCGCGCAGCCTCGATAATTGGGTCGGCAACCTCGCCCACCGTCACGGTATAGACTCGCGCAACCAGATCGCTGACAACGTCACCGATCACACCGCGCGCCGCAGCGGCGCGATCGTGCAGCGCTTCGAGGTTCAGCGTACCGTCCAGTTCGACGGCGGCCGGCTGCACCCGCGCCAGCGACTCGCGCAATTTCTTGGCGCTGGTAATCACCGTCACGCCGTCGGCCATTTCGAGAACCACCAGGTCCTTGTCTTCGGTTGGCGACGTGTTCTCGACGACGCTGGAGGCGATCGAGCGCGCACGCTGACTCACGTCGAATGCGTCTTTGACCTTGAGGTATCCGTCCGGCAAAAACTGGGTCGATACGGTCACCGTCGTGCCGCGCGCCGAATCACTAAATATCCCCGGCAAAGTCGGATTGGCGATGGGCGTGCCTTTGACCTTGAGCAAGATGGAATCCGTCATTGTTAGCTCCGCGATGTTCGACTACGCGATCAGGTTCATCACCGCGGCACTACCAGGCGCTCCGCGGTTCGACAAGATGATATGCCGCAAATCTTTCGGGTTCGGAACATTATATTCAATGACACCGGAAGCAGGTGAAAAAAATCTTCGGCGCGGCGAAAACTTCCCGGCGCCAACTCCGAAACCGATTTGAACGGCTTGAACGTTTGAACCGCTTGACAGCCATTTAGTAGGCCGCGCACGTCCAGTCGCGGCGCCCCCAGTTATCGACGCCGCCGATAATCAGGTCGCGCGCGTCGAGCGTCAAGGCGGCGCGGGCGGGAGTCGACGGCGCGCCGGGATAGCTGAGTACGCGAATAGCGTCGTAGGGCCCGACGACTCTTTCCGGCTCGGGCAGGTCGATCCAGCGATCGCGGCTGCCGGTGCTGACCACTGCGTTGGCTTCGGCTGCGTAGAAGAGCAACGGCGAATCGACGCCGTCTTTGCCGCCATATTCATAGGTCACCAGCACGGTTTTGATGCCCAGCCGCTCGCAGGCGCGGATGGTCAGCATCACTTCGACGAAAGCATTTCCCGAACCGGTCCAGGTAATCAGCGCCGCGTCGGCGCCGAAACTGCGCGCCAGTTGCGCGGCATTGTGGGCGACGACTTCCTTCGCCTGATGCGTTTCATAGGAAATCCGCTCCAGAATGACACCGGCAAAACCGAGCTTCCGCTCGGATTGCGCCCGATAGAGTCCCAAAACCAAAGGATGATTTTGCCAGTCCCAACTGGTTGGATAATAAGCAATACCACGAGTCGTATTGGGCGTGACCGCGCCATCGAAAAGCTCGTTGGGATGCAGCCAAGTCGGCAGCGATTCGCGGATCGGCAGACCGTAATACGCCATTCCGGAATGCGCCTGCTCCGCTTGGGTGATGCAGCCCTGGATGAGCACGATCCGCGGGCGCTGCTGCGCGCCGACGCTCAGATCGTAAGTCTCGGTTCGAGTTGGCGCGAGTCTTTCGGTGGTCTCGGCGCCT
>Ga0193716_1001846_pt1 | contig 12145 bp, 11 predicted proteins | sample U2c1metaG_FD_145901 | JGI IMG/M metagenome (GOLD analysis project Ga0193716, IMG submission 145901) | Soil microbial communities from a riparian zone of the East river system, Colorado, United States - U2c1 | ecosystem: Environmental > Terrestrial > Soil > Riparian zone | place: USA: East River...
GGATGTCGCGCGCGTCGGAGCCGGCGATGGTGCCGGCAAGAGCGCCGCCGATCTCCGTGCCGCCCTCCGGACCGGTCAACCGCGCGATGAGCTCGAGAAAGCCCGCATTCTTCGACGCGCCGATATGGGTGAGCTGGTTGTCGAACTCCCACAGATCGATGCTGTCCGCTTTGCCCAGTTGTTGCGCGATCGCCCTCAGACCGCTGACGATCGCCTGGTGTTTGGTGACGCTACCGTTCCGGCCGGAGCAGGCCGAACTCATCGAGCCCGAGTGATCGATGAGGAAGGCGGCATTCAAGGCGGTGTCTCCGCCTCGATGGGGCGTGATGCGCAAGTGGACTTCTCGGCTATCCGCCGCGAGGCCGCGCAGCTCCTTGCCCGCGGCGTTTGCCACGACGAGGTCGATGGGCGCGTTGAGGGCGACTCGCGCCTGGCCGTCGTCGAGCGACGCGCCGAGAAGACTGACGCTGCCGTCGCGGCAGCGGACGACCAGATCCGCTCTCTGGACCGGTCCGCCGAGCAGGAAATCGTCGGACTCGGCAAGGCCTGACCGACCATAGATGTCGCCCACCGTCAGCGGTATGCGGATCTGGCCCCGATCGCCGACATAGCTCAGCGCCGATGCCCAGGTCGACGACACTTCGATCTCGGCACCGGGCGCGCTATGCGCCACCGAGAGCATATGGACGCCATGCAGGACTTCCTCGTGCAGTACCGCAGCCTTGCCGCGTTCGATGGCGTCCTCATACGCTTCGCGCGCCTGGGTGCGCCGCTGCGCCCGGGCCGTCACGAGGCGCCCTCCTATGCGGGCTTCCAATCCGAAGAGTACGGCATGCACCGGAACGGGAAAGGTTATCGTCGCCTCGATGCTTCCGGCTTCGTCGTTGCGGAAAACGCGCTTGGTCACCACCGTTACGAGGCCGCCGTCGATATCGACATCGAATCTCGTGGAGACCAGCGGTATGGGGCGGTGGTCCTCGGTCGTGAACGCGCCTGCCATGAATTCCTTGAGAGGATCAATCGTGCTCGGCGTGGCGATCGTCGTCATTGGGTGGGCTCCTTGAGCTTGAAGAGGTCGGTGAGAAGGCTTTGAATGCTTTCGACGACGGGCTGGACCGGCGCGCCAGAGGCCAAGAGCTTGGGATCGACAACAAGCGTCAGTCCCGGTGCCACGGGGAAGGGAGCACCTTCGCGCGCCTGCAGAAGCAGTTTGATGGCGGCCGGCGGGAAGCCGAGATCGCGCAGACGCGCGTACCGGTCTATCGCCGCGGCATGATCGTCGCCGTAGTCGGCATTTGCCCGTCCACCGCGCGGAGGCGGGATGAAGCCTTCGGCGATCAGGTACCGGACCTGACGTTCCGCCACCCCGGTGCGGACGGCGAGTTCTCGAATATTCATGCCCGCTCCTTTCGACAAAATATATGTCGCAAGGTCGGGCTGTCGTCAATTTATTTCGACAAGTATTTTGTCGAAATGACTCTTGCTAACCGGCTTATCGGTCCATCAGTCGGCCAAGCTCTTTTTTGACCCGCTCCGCCACGATGGCTTCGCCTTTCTGGCTCCAATGACCGTCGAGCTTGCGGTAGGCGCCTGGAATGCCATCGAGGTCCTCCCGCAGATCGACGAAGCGGATATTCGTCTTGCCGAGCGCCGACACCAGCCGCGAGTGCCACTCGTCGCACAGATAGTTCCAGGCGTAGATGCGCGGCCACGGCTTCCAGAATTCGGCATAGTCCGGATCGATGCTGGCGACGGGTGCCAGAAAGACCAGCAGCGGCACCTTGTGTTCGCGCGCCACGTGGTCGGCGGCCTCGATCCAGGAGAGTGTCGCTTCAACCCCACCGCGACCGGCCAAACGTGCCGCATCCTGCCGGCTCCTGGCGACCTCGAAGTCGCCGATTTCCGAATTCATCAGAGTGTCGAGCATCCATCCCATCAGATACTCCTGCTCGCCGCCACGCTCCTCCGGGCCCTCCTCCGCCGCGCGCCACAGACGACCGTCGCCGCGCGATAGAATCTCGCGGATCTTTTCCTGGGAAAATTCAGGGTGGTAGTATTTCGCGACATGCGCGGCGAGGCGGTCGATGCGCTCGGCCGGCGGCGCGTGCAGGTCGTCGTACAGCATCTCGCTTTCGCCGGCAGGTGCCGGTCGGCCGCTCAGGAATTCCGATAGCCTCAGCCGGTTGACGAGAAGCCAATTGGTGCGCGGCATGACCGTGCCGAGCAGGGAGCCGCCCGGCGACTCGTCGACCAGCGAGGGCCAAATCGAATAGGCCTTGTCGGACGCCAAGAAGTCGTTGCCGGCATAGATGAAAAGCAGGAGCGCATCGGGGGCGAGCGCCAGCGCGACATCGCGGATGCGATAGTAGTAGCTGCGTGGATTCGTGCCCGAGACGCCGAGGTTGATCGCCTCGATCCTGCTGCCCGTCTCGGCAACCCGAAGCGCGACGGCAGCCGGGAGCGACAAAGGCGTGAAGGCCGATTCCAGGAAACTGTCGCCCACGAACACGACGCGGGGCGGCCCGCCCGCCGGCTTCGCCACCGTCCGTTCCGAATCGCGCATACCCCAGCTGTTATAGGGTTCGGCAATCCAGGACTGGTTGGTAAACGGTTTGGTCGTCGCGGTGACCGGATTTGCCGGCGGTACCGAGCGCAACGCCCGCGCGGGCCAGGGCGGCGCGTAGAATGACGACAGGAACTCGATTCCCGCCAGCGTGGCAACCGCGAGGATCAAGCCATAGATGACGCCAAACACGCGCTTGCGTGACAACACTGCTTCAGTCCTCTTCCAGACTGGCTGGTGCAAGCGCCAGCTCCGGAACCTTAGGCTACTACCAAGCCCGGCATTTTATAGGCCCGTCACGCTGTTCTGTACCTACGACGGGTTCGATTTGTAGCGAGATTTTTGTCGTCCTGAGCCGAAGGCGAAGGACCTCTCCGAGCGACCAGACACAAGTGTCTGAGGCTCAAGCTCTTTTGGACCGCGCGCGTCCTCGCGCGCTCATGCTCAAACGGATCGCCGTGCTTTTTGGCCTTGCGACGATGAGCGAGCCGGAGGCTCGCGGTCCGCAAGAGCATGACAATTCGTTGAAATGACTCAATATCGGCGGGTGGGCGGCAGGCATTGACGACGGGTGGTTCTTGGACAAGGTTTCCGCTCCGGGGAGAATCAAAAATGAAATCGCTTGTCGCACTCGCGCTTCTGCTGCTGGTAGGAGCTTGCGCATCGGTGCCCATGGCAACGGCCGATGCCGATCTCCAGGCAAAGCAGTTTCAGCCGCCGCCTGATGGGCAAGGTACCCTCTATGTCTACCGGGAAGGTATTTTCGGCGCCGCCGTCTTGCTTACGGCCTCTCTTGGCCAGCGCCTGTTGGGACAACTCGGGGCTGACACCTATTTCAGGGTTGATGTGCCGCCGGGCCAGTATGACGCGCGCTGCACCGGAGGGGAGAGCTCGCAATCCACCATCGTGACCATCGCAGCGGGCGAGACGCGCTTCGTTGAAGTCGCGGCGCGGATGGGGTTCGCCGCAGCGCGCTGCGCAATCTTTGAGGTCGATGCAGAGAAGGGCCGGGCGGCCATCTCACATGGAAAGCGCGCCGCCGAAATCAGGTAGACGACTTCTCGAAGCCGCACAGATCGAGTTCAACAAACTGTTCTCATAGCCCCAATGAAGCGAAGGATCCTTCGCTTCGCTCAGGTTGAATCCAAAACTCTTACCGATGCGGATCGCGCTTGTAGTGATCGGCCAGCGCGTCGTGGCCGAAATCGGCGGCGAGGTCGCGCCAGACCGAGTGGATATGGTTGGCGTTGTTCTGCGTGTTGTCGTGCTCGATCAGCGTGACTGGTCCGTGCACGCGGAAATAATGGCCTTCGCCCGGGGTGAGCGAGCCTGCCCAGGCGAAGCGGAAGCGGGCGAGATCCTGCTCCATCACCCGCCGCTTCTGGACTTCCTTCAAATCAGGCGACAGCGCGCCCACGAAGCGATCGACCAGAGCTTCCACGAGGTTGCGCGCGGCACCGCCCAATGCGGCGACCTCGAGTCCGCGCGGCTGGCCGAGATCGCGTTCGCGTTGCGGGCTGGCGACGATGTCGTCGAAGGCGCGATTGGAAATGATCGCGGTGCGCCGCTGCTCCTCGCTGAGGCCAGCCATGATCTGGCGCGCCATGTCTTCGGCGGGACCCAGTGCCCGGAAGCCCCGGTGCGGCCCGTCGCGCACAGTGGCGGGATGCGCGCCGACGAAGAACGGCGTCACGGAGATATGCCCGGGCGCCGGCAGGGCCACGTTCAACGACAGATGATGGCCCTCGAAGCGCCAGCCCCAGGGAAAGGTGCCGGGAGCGCCGAAGACCGAGACGTAGTAGCGGCCGGGATCGCGGAAGCTGCCTTGCTGCTCGCGCAGCACGCCTTCGAGCAGGCGCACATTGTCGAGCAACTTCAGGCCGTCGTCGTTCAGGACCGAGGCGAACAACGCCCGTGCCGCCTCGGCCTGCGCCGGCCGCATCGCCCCCAGAGTGAGGCCCGATCGGCTACGCGGGATATAGTGCCAGTCGAGCCGGTTCGGCGTTTCGTAGGCGATCAGGATTTGGCGGCGCTGATCGTCGTCGAGCGCGGCAAGGAAACGCGCCGCCGCTTCGGCGATGCGCCGGGCGGCATCAGCGGTCTGGGCGCTGGCCGCACCGAACGGCAGAAGCGCAGCGACGGCGAGGACTTTCCGCCGGGTTGGTGTGGCATGGCCATGCCCGCGTTCGTCGTCGTTCGGATGCCAGCCGTCATGCGGCATGGCGCGCGTCAGGCCGCGTTGCGGCCGTACTTCAGGCTGCAGCCGTAAGGACGGGTCGAGGCTTCGGCGATCGGCTTGCCGGTCAGCACATCGTCGAGCGCCACGCGCACATATTGCGTGGCTTTCGGAATGTCGGCCACGTCGGCCGAGGGGATCGAATCGATGCCGCCTTTGTAGACCAGCGTGCCCTTGGCATCGATCACGTACATGTGCGGCGTCACGGTGGCGCCATAGGCGCGCGCGATCTTGCTTTGCGGGTCGAGCAGCACGGCGGCGGGCGCAGCGTTACTGCTCTTGACCAGCTCGTTCGCCTGGGCCGCCGTCACATAGCCCTGCTCGCCGGCGGCGGACGAGGCCACCGTCAGCCAGACGACGCCCTTGGCGGCAGCCTCGCGCTGCTGGGTCTGCATGTTGGCCGAGCGGTAATGCTTGCCGACATAGGGACAATCGTGGTTCGTCGTCTCGAGCACCACGACCTTGCCGTGCAGGTCGGCGAGCGACCAGGTCTTGCCATTGCTGTCGGTGGCGGTGAAAGCCGGCGCTGGCTGGCCGACATCGGCGCTGGCCCATGCGGTGGTGGGGATGACGGCCGCGGGAACGACGGCGAGGGCGGCACTGCCCAGCAGCAACGAGCGACGCGCAACGATGATTTTCGACATGTTCGCCTCCTAGCGTTTGGCTTGCGGGATCGATGACAACTCCGAAGCGATGGTCGCCTCGGTGAGAACCTGCGGCAGGATCTTCGGACGCTCGGCGCCGGGCGGCCAGAAGAGATAGAGCGGCACGCCGGCGCGGCCGGCTTCCTTGAGGGTGGCGGTGATCTCGGGGTCCCGGTTGGTCCAGTCGCCCTTGAGCTTGACCACGCCTGCCTGTTCAAAAGCACGACGCGTGCCAGGGGTTTCAAGCGCCACCCGCTCATTCACCAGGCAGGTAATGCACCAGGCGGCCGTGAAATCGACGAACACCGGCTTGCCGGCCGCCGCGGCCTCGGTCATGCGCGCGCGTGAGAAGCGCTCCCAGCCGTCGAAGCTGACGCCCGCCGACGGTCCGCCCGACGCCGAGGCGGCCGTGGCCGGCGTGTCGTCAAGCTTGAGGACCGCGGCGAAGGCCAGCAGCACGGCGGCGGCGGCGAGGCCGCGGCGCAGCCAGCCGGTAAAGGAGGCACCGCTGCCGAGTTGCAGCAGCCAGATCGCGAAGGCGATCAGGATCATGCCGCCCAGCGCGTAGATGACGCCGTCGGCGCCGGTCTGCTGGGTCAGCACCCAGATCATCCAGACCGCCGAGGCATACATCGGGAAAGCGAGGAACTGACGCAGCCGGTCCATCCAGGGGCCGGGCCGCGGCATCAGCCGCTGCAGCGTCGGCACGGTCGTGAGCGCGAGATAGGGCAGGGCCAAGCCCAATCCCATCGCCAGCAGCACGGCCACGGTCTGCGGCGCGGGCTGGCTGAGCGCAAAGCCCAGCGCCGCCGCCATGAAGGGCGCCGTGCAGGGCGTGGCGACGATGACGGCCAGCACGCCGGTGAAGAAGGCGCCCGTCGCGCCGGGGCGCACGGCGAGGTTTTGGCCGACACCTGCCAAGCGTCCGCCGACCTCGAACACGCCCGAGAGATTGAGGCCGACCACGAAGAAGAGATAGGCGACCAGCAACGAGAAGATCGGCGACTGGAACTGGAAGCCCCAGCTCACCTCACCCAGGCTGGCGCGGATGGCCACCAGGACGGCGGCCATGGCGGCGAAGGAAACCAGCACGCCTGCGGTATAGGCGAGCCCGTCGCGGCGCATCTCGCCGCGCGCCTGGCCGGCCAGCCGGGCGAAGGAGGCGGCCTTCATGGCCAGCACCGGAAAGACGCAGGGCATGAGGTTCAGGATCAGGCCGCCGAGCAAGGCGAAGACGAGTGCCTGCATGAGCGAAAGCTGATCGCCGTCGGCGGCGATGGCGAGCGCGCCAGCGGCGGCTGGCGCCAAGGCAGGATCGAATTTGGCGGTCACATCGAAGGCCTGACGCTGCTCGCCGGCGTCGGTCTTCTCCGTCAGCACCAGCGTGCCGGCGAGCGTCTCCGGCGGGCTGCCTTTGGCGTCGCCTTTCGCGAGCGGGATGCGGATGCCGTCGGCGCCGACGCGGGCGGTCTGCTTGGCCATATTGGCCACCGCGCCCCATGCGGCGGGGAAGAAATAGACGTCTCGGATCGTGTCGGGCTTCAGCCCCTTGGCCTCGAGGACCAGGGTGGGATCGCCCGATTTCGCCACGCCGAAGCGCGCGGGCCACGGGCTCTCCATCGGCACGTTGCGCCGCGCCTTGTCGAACAGCGCGAGCGTCTGCGGATCGGCGGGCTTGCTCGTTGCGCCGGTGGGCAGGCTGAGCTCGAACTTGCCTTCCTCGGGAATGCAGACATCTTCGCACACCAGCCAGTTGGCATTGGCGGTGAGGTTGAGCGACGGGCCGGCGAGGTCGGCCGGCGGCGTGATCTTGACCAGCAGCAGGATGTCGCCGCTGAAGCCGTAATTGATGATGCCGCTGACGTCGATCATCGTTGGCGTAGGCCAGGAGATGGGTGCAGCCGTGACGCCCGCCGGCAGCGTCCAGGCAATCTCGGTCGGCAGGCCCGAATCGCCGGGATTCTTCCAATAGGTGTGCCAGCGCGGCCGGATGGTCTGGCGCAGGCCGACCCAGAAGGGCTCGCCCGGCTTCACGACGGCCGTCTCCGACACCAGCTCGGCGCGGACATTGTCCGTCTTCACGACGGAGTCCGCGAACGCCGGGGTGGCGATCAGCAAGGCGAGCAGAAGGGCGAGGAAACGTGGCATGGGAGCTTGAAAGGTGGCGTCCGGCTCGTGCGCTGGCAAGGCAATCCCGATCAAGCCGGCGTGATATTTTGCCCGAAGCGGAGGGGCGGTCTAAGGTCTTGGCAATATTGGTGAATCGGAGATCGTGCGGTGATGCCGAAGCTCGATGGCGCACATCTGCTCACTGCACTTGATGAGCTTGCACAAATCGGCGCCATCGAGGGCGGCGGTTGCGCGCGGCTGGCGCTGGGCGACGATGACAGGATCGGCCGCGACCTGGTCGTGGGCTGGATGAAGGCGCTTGGCCTCGAAGTGACGATCGACGCCATCGGCAACGTCGTGGGCCTGCGCGCCGGCCGCGAGGATGCCAGCCCGATCATGACCGGCAGCCATATCGACACGGTGCGCACCGGCGGACGCTATGACGGCAATTACGGCGTGCTGGCCGGGCTCGAAGTGGTGCGCGCGCTCAACGCGGCCAATATCGTCACGCGCCGGCCGATCGCGGTGGCCTTCTTCACCAACGAAGAGGGCGCGCGCTTCCAGCCCGACATGATGGGCAGCCTGGTCTATGCCGGCGGCATCGGTCTCAACGAGGCCTATGCCGCAGTCGACAAGGACGGCGTATCGGTCGGCGACGAGCTGCGCCGCATCGGCTATCTCGGGACCGCCAAGCCCGGCGCGCTGAAACCGCACGCGTTCGTGGAACTGCATATCGAGCAGGGTCCGATCCTCGACGAGGAGAAGGTGCAGATCGGCGTCGTCGAGAGCGTGCAGGGCATCTCCTGGGTCGAATACACGGTGACCGGCGTCTCCAACCATGCCGGCACCACGCCGATGCGGTTACGCCGCGACGCAGGCTATCTCGCGGCCTCAGTCAATCTCTTCGCGCGCAAGCTCGCCTGGGAGATGGGCGGCGATCAGGTGGCGACGGTGGGTGCACTGGCGCTGCGGCCCAACCTGATCAACGTGGTGCCCAATCAGGCGGTATTCACTGTCGATCTGCGCAACACCGACGAGGCCAAACTCGGTGAGGCCGAAGCGCGCGTGACCGCCCACATCGCTGAAGTGGCAAAAGCGGAGCGCGTCGAGGTCGAGGCCAAGGTGCTGGCGCGCTTCGAGCCGGTGATCTTCGACGCCGGCCTGGTCGACCGGGTCGAGCATCATGCCAAGGCGCTGTCGCTCAGCACGCGACGTATGCCGTCCGGTGCAGGCCACGATGCGCAGATGATGCAGCGGCTTTGCCCGACGGCGATGATCTTCGTGCCCTCGGTCGATGGCCTCAGCCACAATGTGAAGGAGCATACCGAGGCGGCGGACCTGGTGGCCGGCGCCGAGATCCTGCTCAACCTGATGCTGGAGCTGGCGGAAGCGTAAAGATCCTCGCCGCCGAACCACATGTTGACATGTGACCCACATGTTTTTATGTTTATCGCATGGCAATGATGATTCAGATCCGCAATGTGCCGGACGCGTTGCATCGTCGGCTCAAATCGCGCGCAGCCCTGGAGGGTATGTCGCTCTCCGATTACCTGCTCAGCGAGATCCGTCACGTCGCCGAGCGACCAACGCTCGGTGAGTTGAGGGCGCGTTTGGCGAGTCGCCAGGGAACGATTTTGCCTGTGACACCGGTGCAAGCTGTCCGCGCCGAGCGCGACCGCCAATGATCGTCGTCGACGCTTCGGCCCTGCTCGAAGCGCTGCTCCGTACGCCAGCAGCAGAAGCGGTGGAACGGTGGCTATTCGACGCTCGACAGACGCTGCACGTCCCTCATTTGCTCGACGTCGAAGTCGCACAGGTGATGCGCCGGTACACGGCCAGCGGCGCGATCGACGCCGACCGTGGCCGCACCGCCCTGGCCGACCTCGCGGACCTTCCATTGCGCCGATATCCGCACGACTTCCTTTTGCCGCGTGTCTGGGAATTGCGGAATAATCTCACCGCCTACGATGCCGTCTATGTCGCGCTTGCCGAAGCGCTCGACGCTCCCCTGCTCACGCGCGACCGACGTCTCGCCACCGCAGCCGGCCATCATGCGAAGGTCGAGTTGGTGTGAAGGGGTTGGCGCCGTTGCGGGGCTAGAACTTGCCGAGGAATAGCCGCGGCAGCGCCAGCGAGAAGGCCGGCACGTAGGTTACCAGGAACAGGGCCGCGATCAGCGCGCCATAGAACGGCAGGATGGTGCGCATCACCTGGCCCACCGAGATGCCGCCGATGGCGCAGCCGACGAACTGCGTCGTGCCGACCGGCGGCGTGTTGAGGCCGAGCGCGCAATTGATCAGCATCAGCATGCCGAACTGCACCGGGCCCATGCCGTACTGGATGCAGATCGGCAGGAAGATCGGCGTGCAGATCAGGATGGTGGCCGCCATGTCGAGGAAGGTGCCGAGGATGAACAGGATCAGGTTCACCAGGAAGAAGATCATCCACGGATCGCTCGACAGTTCGCCCAGTGCCTTGCCGGTGAGCTCGGCCACCTCGTAGAGCGTGATCAGGTAGCCGAAGGTGTTGGAGATGCCGATCAGCAGCAGCACGACGCCGGTGGTCTTCACCGCCTTCGCGGCCGCCTTGAGGAAATTCTGCCACGACAGGCTGCGGTAGATGAAGATCGTCAGGACCAGCGCGTAGATGACGGCCACGGCGGCCGATTCGGTGGCGGTGAACACGCCGCTCAGGATGCCGATCAGGATGATGGCCACGATCAGCAGGCCCGGGATCGCCGCTACCATCGACCACAGCACGGCGCTCCAGCCCGGGAAGGTGCCAGCCGGATAGCCGCGCCGAACGGCCACCAGATAGGCCGCGACCAGCATGCAGATCATCAGCAGCGCCGCCGGGATCATGCCGGCAAGAATGAGGGCCGCAATCGAGACCTTTCCTCCGGCGGCCAGCGCATAGATGATCATGTTGTGGCTGGTCGGCATCAGCGCGCCCACCAGGGCGGCGTGCGTCGTCACGTTGACCGCATAGTCGGCGTGGTAGCCCTCCTTCTTCATCATCGGGATCATGACGGCGCCCATCGCCGAGACGTCGGCCACGGGCGAGCCCGACACGCCGCCGAACAGGGTGCAGGCCACGACATTGGCCATGCCCAGGCCGCCCCGCACATGGCCGACCAGGCTCTTGGCGAAGGCCACGATGCGCTCGGCGACGCCGCCATAGAGCATCAGCTCGCCCGAGAAGATGAAGAACGGAATGGCGAGGAAGGAAAAGACGTTCATGCCCGAGGTCATGCGCTGGAACACGACGGCGAGCGGCAGGCCCTCGTAGAGGATGGTGGCGACGGCGGAGATGCCGATGGAGAAGGCGACGGGCACGCCCAGGATCAGGCAGAGCGCGAAGACCACGCACAGGATCGTCAGTGCCAAGAGGGGATCACTTCCTCACCCCGCACGAGCGCGATGATGTGTTCGAGGGAGAAGAGCGCGATCAGCACGCCCGCCAGTATCAGGGGGACATGGTTGATGCCCTCGGAGAGGCCAAGGGTCGGAATTTTGTAGGCCATCACCGATTCGGCGAGGATCGCGCCGTTCCACGCCATGATCAGGCCGAAGCCGCCGACCAGCACATGGATCACGATTTCGAGCCGCAGCCGCAGCGCGTCGGGCACCAGGATCAGCAGCGACTCGAGCCCGATATGGCCGGCGTCGCGCACCCCGACCGCGGCGCCCAGCATGGTGACATAGAGGATCAGCACCAGCGCCGTGCTCTCGGCCCAGATCGGCGTGTCGTTCAGCACGTAGCGGCCGAACACCTGGGCTGCCACCACAGCCACGATGCCGGCGAGCCCCGTCACCGCCACATACATGCACCAGCGCGATACGGTTGCGTTGAAGGCGGTCAGGGCATGGAACATGGTCAATCGTCCCCGTGCTCATGCTCTTCCGGACCGCGAGCCTCCGGCTCGCTCATGGGCGAGCTGGAGGCTCGCGGTCCAAAAGACATGGGACTAGTCCGCGGCCTGGGTGCGCTTCACCATGTCCTGCAGCTTGGGATCGGCTGCGAACTTGGCGTAAACCGGCGCCATGGCGTCGGAAAAGGATTTCTTGTCGACGTCGGTGACGATCTGCGCGCCGGCCGCTTCGACGGTCTTGCGTGCCGAGGCTTCGCGCTCGTCCCACAGCTTGCGCATGTAGGGTACCGACTCCTTGGCGGCGGCGCGGATGATGGCCTGCTCGTCCTTCGACAGGCCGTCCCAGATCTTCTTGGAGAAGACCAGGATTTCCGGCGCCATGGAGTGCTCGGTCATGCTGTAGATCTTGGCCGCCTCGTAGTGGCGCGAGGATTCGTAGGACGGCCAGTTGTTCTCCGCCGCATCGACCACGCCGGTCTTGAGCGCGGTGTAGACCTCGGCGTAGGGCATGGGCGTCGCGTTGGCGCCCATCGCCTGCATCATCGCCACCCACATGTCCGATTGCTGCACGCGGATCTTCATGCCTTTGGTGTCGGCCACGCTGCGGATCGGCTTCTTGGCGGTATAGAAGGAGCGCGAGCCGCTGTCATAGAAACACAGGCCGATGAAGCCCTGGGCTTCCATGGCGGCCAGGATCTCGTCGCCGATCGGGCCGTCGAGCA
>Ga0193716_1001847_pt1 | contig 12142 bp, 9 predicted proteins | sample U2c1metaG_FD_145901 | JGI IMG/M metagenome (GOLD analysis project Ga0193716, IMG submission 145901) | Soil microbial communities from a riparian zone of the East river system, Colorado, United States - U2c1 | ecosystem: Environmental > Terrestrial > Soil > Riparian zone | place: USA: East River...
GGCGGACCGGCTCGTAGGGCTCGCCGGTGACCATGCCCCGCGAGCTCTCGTGCGCATTGCGGTACATCTTCTCGGTAAATCTGCTCACGACGACCTCCTGGGTTCAGGCGCCACTGCCCGGTTTTCCATGCTCCGCCAGCTGGTGAACGCTTTCGAGAAGGCGCGCACACACGATTTGGGAGCAGTTTCATTTCGAACGGGTGATGCCTGCAGCAGCCCAGCCAACCAGGAAGTGGTTGCCCAGGGGAAATCCAGACGGCCGGCGCCAGCGCTGCCAATCCGCCCATCGCGATGTCCGATGGGAGAAGTCGGCGCGTAGGACGCGTGACCGCTAGCTTTCACCGTCGACCATCTTAAGAGACTCTTAAGTAACTGCCAAACCTACGCGAGAATTGAGGCGTGGGTCACACCTCTAAGTGTGCGCCGACGGAGTCGGTACGACGCGGGCGCCGTGCACCGGTCCGCTGGCCGCCCGGACCGTCCGGCAGACGCCGGCTCCGGCCAATTCCACCCCGACGTCGATGGCCGACGACGCCGACGCGCACAGGAACGCGCACGTTGGCCCCGACCCCGACACGATGCCTGCGAGCGCGCCGGCGTCGTCTCCAGCCCGCAGCGTGCGGCGCAGCCCAGAGTCCAGGCTCACAGCCGCCGACTGCAGGTCGTTGCCGAGCAGCGGCGCCAATTGCGCGGCATCCCCCGAGGCGAGCGCTGCCAGCAGCGGCTCGGGCTCCTCGAGCCGGGGTGTCTCGCCGCGGTCGGGGTTCGCGCGCAACCGGTCGATCTCGGCGAACACCTTCGGCGTCGCCAGACCACGCTTACCGAATGCAAGCACCCAGTGAAACGTGTTGCGGGCCAACACCGTAGCTAGCTGTTCACCGCGACCGGTGCCCAGCGCCGTGCCGCCGTGTAGCGCGAACGGCACGTCGCTGCCCAGCTCGGCCGCCAGCGTGTGCAGATCGCGCCGCGGCACCCCCAGCTCCCACAGGGCGTTGATCGCCACCAGTACCGCGGCGGCGTCGGCGCTGCCGCCCGCCATCCCGCCTGCGACCGGAATCGACTTCTCGACGGAGATCGCCACGTCGGGTGAACGCCCAACGTGCTCGGCCAGCAGCTCGGCAGCCCGCCACGCCAGGTTGCGATGGTCGGTGGGCACCTCCTCGACGCCCTCACCGGATACTTCCAACGACAGCACGTCGGCGTTGCGGACCGTAATCTCGTCGAAGAGCGAAACGGCGTGGAAGACGGTGGTCAGCTCGTGATACCCGTCGTCACGCAGGTCGCCGACGGCCAGAAAGAGGTTGACCTTGCCGGGCACGCGCACCGTGACGGAACCCGTCGGCACCCATTCGGACGCGGCACTTCCATCAGAGGACGGCACGCCACGACATTATCGCCGCGACAGCGCGGACAAGTACGAAGTGGTGAGATACCCCTCGTTGATCCCGCCGCTCGGCACCAGCTTCTCGGACACCGGAGGACTCCCACGCTAGTGTTTGCTCAGAAGGTGTGTCAAGGATCACTCAACGGTTGCGCTCGCCTGGTCCCGAACCCGACCGGAACCTTAGTCTGAGAGCGTGCCGGTGCCCGACGATCGCTTCGACGAATACGTGGTCGACGGTGTGGTTGGCCACGGCGGATCCACCACGATCTACCGGGCCCACGACAGGGCTGCCCCCGATCGCTTGGTTGCGCTCAAGGTGCTCGATCCACGCCACCGCGACCCCGTCTGGGTGCACCGCCTCGAGCGCGAGTACGGGTTTGCCAGCCGCCTGGATCACCCCCATGTAGTGACGATGTACGACTTCGGCCGGGAATGGCTGGCGATGCAACTCGTCAGTGGTGGCACCGCGACCAAACTGACCACCATGCGGGACCGGCTCACCGCGCTCGCCGACGTCGCATCCGCACTCGACTTCGCCCACGTGAACGGGATCGTGCACTGTGACGTGAAGCCCACCAACATCCTTGTCTTCGAGGACTTCTCGCAGGGCGGTGCAGTGCTGATCGACTTCGGTGCGGCCCGCTCGCTCGCCGAGGACGCCCACCACCGACCGACCCACGTCGAGGGATCGTTGCCCTATACCGCTCCCGAGCTGCTGCACGGGCGAGCCCCGTCAGCAGCCGCCGACGAGTACGCATTGGCGTGCACCGCCGTCCAACTACTCACCGGCGCACCGCCATTCACCGCGACCACGACGATCGCACTCATCGACGATCATCTGAACCGGCCGGTCCCCCGCTACGCCCGCCGCATCGATTGGATTCCACACGCCTTCGACTCGATCCTGGCCAAGGCGATGGCCAAGGACCCGGACCTGCGCTACGACACCTGTTCGGAGTTCGTCAGGCTGATCACCCGCGCGCTGAGCTGACGTCGCAGCGGTTCTACGTAACTCAACATTAACTCTCCTCGAGTTTCCCCTTCTGTTACCTGCGATTAGCGTCGGTCCATGACCTCGACCGAGTACGACACTTCAGCGCTGGCACACGAGGAAGAGGGTTACGACAAGGGCCTGAAACCCCGGCAGTTGCAAATGATCGCGATCGGCGGGGCCATCGGCACCGGGCTGTTCATGGGCGCCGGCGGGCGACTAAACTCCGCCGGCCCAGGGCTTTTCATCGTCTACGCCATCTGCGGCGTCTTCGTCTTCTTCATCCTGCGCGCGCTCGGCGAGCTGGTTCTGCACCGCCCGTCATCGGGTTCGTTCGTGTCCTATGCACGCGAATTCCTCGGCGAGAAGGCGGCTTACGTCGCTGGCTGGATGTACTTCTTCAACTGGGCGTGCACGTCGATCGTCGATGTCACCGCGATCGCGCTGTACATGCACTACTGGGGCGCGTTCGAGGCGATTCCGCAATGGGCCATCGCGCTGGTCGCGCTGGTGATCGTGCTGAGCATCAACATGATCTCGGTCAAGTGGTTCGGCGAGATGGAGTTCTGGGCCGCCCTGATCAAGGTCGTCGCGCTGGTCACCTTCCTGGTGGTCGGCATCGTCTTCCTCGCGGGACGGTTCAAGGTCGAGGGCGCGACCACCGGCCCATCGGTGATCACCGACAACGGTGGCATCCTGCCCAACGGCCTGCTGGCACTCGTCGTCATCACCTCGGGCGTCATCTTCGCCTATGCCGCAGTCGAATTGGTCGGCACGGCGGCTGGCGAGACGGAGAACCCGGCGAAGGTGATGCCCAAGGCCATCAACTCGGTGATATTCCGGATCGCGGTGTTCTACGTCGGCTCGCTGATCCTGCTGGCCCTGCTGCTGCCCTACACGAAGTACAAATCCGGCACTAGCCCGTTCGTCACGTTCTTCTCCAGTATCGGTGTACCCGCGGCTGGCGACATCATGAACTTCGTCGTGCTGACCGCGGCGTTGTCGAGTCTGAATGCCGGGCTTTACTCGACCGGCCGGATTCTGCGCTCGATGTCGATGAACGGCAGCGCGCCCAAGTTCACCTCCAAGATGTCCAAACGCGGTGTGCCGTGGGCCGGGATCGCGCTGACGGCCTGCTTCACGGTCGTTGGGGTGTTCCTGAACCTGTTCGTCCCGGCCGAGGCGTTCAACATCGCGCTCGACCTGTCGGCGCTGGGCATCATCGCGTCGTGGGCCACCATCGTCATCTGCCAGATTCAGCTGTACCGCTGGTCGCAGAAGGGCATCCTGGCGCGCCCCGCGTTCCGGTTGTTCGGCACCCCGTACACCAGCTACGCCACCCTGGTGTTCCTGGCCGCCGTGACCTTGCTGATGTGCATCGAGAACTATTGGAACGCCATCGCGATCGTGGTGATCGTGCCCATCCTCATCGGGGGTTGGTACGCAGTGCGGGGCCGCGTGCTGGCGCTGGCCCAGGAACGCGTTGGCTTCACCGGCAACTACCCCGTGATCGCCGAGACGCCGCTCATGGACGAATTTCTCGACAAGGACGCGCGCGAGGCCGCCAAGCACCAAAAGGCCGACACCGAGTAGGTGTGACGAGCGTCAGGTCTCCCTGCCCGCCCCGCAGCGCGAATGTCATTGGCGGCGTTGTAGTCCGATCGTGGACCGCCTGGTGCACCGGGCAGGTCCACTGCCAAATTGGTTCTCGCGCACCAGTTCCACAGCCTGGTCATGGTGATAGTCCGCAAGCCCCGCACTCAAGCGCGGGGCTTGCGTCCAAGAATCCGTGTCAGTAAGTACGGATCCGATTCGCTTGCTGCGGCGTGTCCGTGTCAGCTTGACCGGAGCGCTGCAGCAGGCGGACGAAGTCCGCGATGCCGAGTGTCTCACCGCGACGCGACGGGTCGATGCTTGCCGAAAGCAGCCGCTCGGCAGATTCGTTTCCAGACCCCGCCCACTCGGCGAACGCGTTGCGCGACGTCTTGCGCCGTTGCGAGAACGCGATGTCGATGAGCGAGAACACCTTGTCGCGGAATGCGCTCTCGGTGGGCCACGACGAGGTCTCGTACCGGTCGATGCGCACCAGCCCCGAGTACACCCGTGGGATCGGCCAGAACACCGTCGGCGAGACCATGCCGTAGCGCCGCACGTTTCCGTAGAAACGCACCTTGGCACTCGGCACGCCGTAGTCCTTGCCACCGGGCTCGGCGGCAAGACGTTCAGCAACCTCGGCCTGCACCATCACCAGGACGGTGCGGATCGACGGGAACTCGGCCAGCAGATGCAGCAACGCCGGCACGGCGACGTTGTAGGGCAGGTTGGCGACCAGCGCAGTCGGCTGATCCTCCATGTCGTCCTTGGTGAAGGTCAGGATGTCGTGGTGCAGGACCGTGAGCCGGGCGATCTCGCTGTGCGAGTGCTCGGCGACGGTCTGCGGCAGCTGACGAGCGAGTATCGGGTCGATCTCGACGGCGGTCACACGCGACCCGCGGTCCAGCAGCGCCAGCGTCAACGACCCAAGGCCGGGACCGACCTCGAGGACGTGATCGTTGCGGTTGACCCCGGATGCCGACACGATGCGGCGAACGGTGTTGGCGTCATGAACGAAGTTCTGGCCGAACGACTTACGTGGTCGGAAATCCAGTTCCTTCGCCAAATGTCTTATCTCGGTGCGACCGAGGAGCCGAATCGTCAGCGTGCACCCACTCTCCCACTACACACAGGCCAAGCGCCCCATCCTTGACGCGCCCGAGTTACCTCAGCTATCGCGATCTGCTCTTCCTTGGTAGCTAGATCGGCTCTCGGAGCATACCGCAAACCGCCCTGCCGTTCCCAAGTGTTCTGATCAAATTGGACGCCTCCGTAAAAACCGTTACCAGTGTTTATAGCCCAATTACCACCTGCCTCGCAGCGGGATAGCGCGTCCCACGTGCCGCCGTTGGACACCGGCGGCACCTCGGTACCGGGCTTGGCACCCACCCGGAGAACCCCGTCGCGGGCCGGAGTGATTACGACATTGGCTACTGGCAACCTGCTGGTTTCAACTCCGTTGAGGTAGGCCACGGCAAAGGTGACGTCCTGCGTGCCCGGGTTTCCGGGGTCCTCGACGATCTGCCTGCTCATGTTCAGCGTGAGGTCGGGGATCTGCTTGTTGTCCGGCGCCAGCGGCATCCGCTGGGTGGTCTTCTCGACGCGCATCCGCGTCACCTGGATCTGCATGCCGTCGATCACGGGCGACGACGCGACCGGCACTACGGAATCACTCTGCAGCAGCGGAGCGCCCGCCGCCTCAAGCAAACCGGCGACGTTAGCGGCGGCCAACCGGACGGTCCGCACGACTCCCGCATCGTTGATCTGCACCGTCCGTGGGCTCACGACTGGCAGTGACATTCCCTCGAGCGGCACGCGGCTGCCGCGGGAGGCCGCTGCCGGTGCGGTATCCGACATCGACAACTGCGCGAGCGCCTCGGACACGGTGGACGCGGTCGTCCAGACCTGGCGGCTGTCATGACCGTCCAGCGAGATCTGCAGGGGCCGACTGCGGCGCAGCACGATGGTGTCCGACTGGTGCACGTCGGCATCACCTGCGGGGTACAGGTCGTCGCGCTCGCCGACGTCGAACCCGTACTCCTTCACCACGTCGATGACGTGGGATTTCATGGTCGGCACGGTCATGGACGCGCCGTCGACCGTCAGCGTGACGGTCTTGTGCGCCACGACGGCGTAGCCGCCGGCGTAGACGAGCGTGGCCAGCAAAGCGCCGACGAGTAGCCGCAACATGGGCGAGCGCGCGTGATGAAGTTTGTCCAAGGCGTTCAAAAGTGTCTATCCCCGACTATGTAGGCAGCATGAAGTACCTCTCCAGCCGGCCGTTCGATAACAGGACGGTAACGAAAGGCCCTGGTCGGGGCAACTCGCATCAGCGACTGATTCCGTAGGTTCTCATGGCATTCTCCGATGTCTCGTGAGCGAGATCACCCGGCGATCGGCCCACGACCTCGGCCAATGCCCGCACGGTGTAGGGCAGGCAGTACGACTCATTCGGTGCCCCTCGGTACGGATGCGGGGTCAAGAACGGCGCGTCGGTTTCGACGAGCAGCTGCCCGGGCGGGATCAGCCGGGCAGCGTCGCGCAGCGCCGACGCATTCTTGAAGCTGACCGTTCCGGACAGGCTGAGCAGCCAGCCCGCGTCCACGCAGATCCGCGCCATCTCCGGCCCCGACGAGAAGCAGTGGAAGATCACCGCGTCGGGGGCGCCCTCGGCGCGCAGCACGTCGATCACCTCGGCGTCGGCGTCGCGGTTGTGGATCATCAGCGGCTTGCCGGTGCGCTTGGCCAGGTCGATGTGCCACGCGAACGCCTCGCGCTGCTGGGCCGGGTCAGCGCAGCCGTCGAGCTTGCCCGGCCAGTACAGATCGATCCCGGTCTCCCCGATCGCGACGACCCTCGGATGGGTCGCGAGTCGCTCGATCTCGGCCCGCGCGTCGTCGGTCAGCGCGTTGGCGCGCGTCGGGTGCAGCGCCACCGCTGCGTACACGCGGTGATCCCAGTCGGCCGCCTGCGCCGCCCACTGCGCCGAGGCCAGGTCGTCGGCGATCGTGACGACGGCCTGAACTCCCACCGCCTCGGCGCGGTCGAGGATCGCGCGGACGTCGTCGGCGTCGGACGCACCGCAGGCGTCGAGGTGGGTGTGCGCGTCGATCAGCGGTGTCAACGGCTCCGGGGCCGGTGGCCTCTCGCGTCTGGAACTCACACCACACAATAAGGTGAGGACAAATGAGTGAGCCCTTCTACATCACCACTGCCATCGACTACCCCAATGGCGCCCCGCACATCGGCCACGCGTACGAGAAGACCGCGACCGACGCGATCGCGCGGTTCAAGCGCCTCGACGGTTTCGACGTGCGGTTCCTCACCGGCACCGACGTGCACGGGCTCAAGATGGCGGAAACCGCCGCGGCGGAGGGCATACCGACCGCCGATCTCGCCAAGCGCAACTCGGACGTGTTCCAGCAGATGCAGGAGCGGCTCAACGTCTCGTTCGACCGGTTCATCCGTACCACCGACGACGACCACACCGAGGCGTCGATCGAAATCTGGAACCGGATGAATGCCGCGGGCGACATCTACCTTGGCGCCTACGCGGGGTGGTACTCCGTGCGCGACGAGCGCTTCTACACCGAGGACGAACTCGAGGAGCGCGCCGACGGCATCCGGTACTCCATCGAGACCGGCACGCCCGTCACGTGGACCGAGGAGCAGACCTACTTCTTCAAGCTGTCCGCCTACGGCGACAAGCTGCTCGCGCACTACGAGGCCCATCCGGAGTTCATCGGGCCCGACGTGCGGCGCAACGAGGTGGTCAGCTTCGTGTCCGGCGGTCTGCGCGACCTGTCGATCTCGCGCACCACGTTCGACTGGGGCGTCCCGGTACCCGATCACCCCGACCACGTCATGTACGTGTGGGTGGACGCGTTGACCAACTATCTGACCGGCGTCGGCTTCCCCGACACCGAGTCCGATGCGTTCCGCCGGTACTGGCCTGCCGACGTGCACGTGATCGGCAAGGACATCATCCGATTCCACAGCGTGTACTGGCCGGCGTTCCTGATGTCAGCCGGAATCGAGCTGCCGCGAAGGGTTTTCGCGCACGGCTTCATCAACGTCAAGGGCGAGAAGATGAGCAAGTCGGTGGGCAACGTCGTCGACCCCATCGCGCTGGTCGACGCGTTCGGGGTTGATCAGGTGCGCTACTTCCTGATGCGGGAGGTTCCGTTCGGACAGGACGGCAGCTACAGCGAGGACGCGATCATCGGCCGGATCAACGCCGATCTCGCCAACGAGTTCGGCAACCTGGCCCAGCGGTCGCTCTCGATGGTGAACAAGAACCTCGACGCGGTCGTGCCGACGCCGGGCGAGTTCACCGACGAGGACCGCGACATGCTCGCCACTGCCGACGCGCTGTTGGAGCGCGTGCGAGCCGATTTCGACGTCCCTGCCATGCACCTTGCGCTGGAAGCCATCTGGCTGATGCTCGGCGCAGCCAACCGGTACTTCTCCGCCCAAGAGCCGTGGGTGCTGCGCAAGTCCGAATCCGAGAGCGATCAGGAGCGGTTCCGGACCGTTCTCTATACGACGCTCGAGGTGGTGCGCATCGCCGCGCTCCTGGTGCAGCCGGTGATGCCGGAATCGGCAGCCAAGCTGCTCGACCTGCTCGGACAGCCCGCCGATCAGCGCACCTTCGCGGCGATTGCGACGCGGATCGTGCCAGGCACGGCGCTACCGACACCCGAGGGAGTGTTCCCCCGCTACCAGGTGGAGTGACTCGCACCACATTGGCCGACGCCGTGTCACACTTCGGCAGTCAGCGGTGTCTTGAGGTCAGACCCGGCTCCCCATCACAGGGAAGAGGAGGCGGACCTACCTCAAAGGAGTAGTAGTCATGACCGAGAAGTTCAACGTCGTCGTCATCGGAGGCGGATACGCAGGTGTCCTCGCGGCCAACCACCTACGCGTCAACGGTGACGTCGCGGTCGCGCTGATCAACCCGCGGCCGCAGTTCGTCGAACGCATCCGCCTCCATCAGCTCGTCACCGGATCCGACGACGCCGTCGTGGACTACGCCGACGTGCTCGGCGCCGACATCCGACTAGTGGTCGACACGGCCGAGAGCATCGACGCCACGTCGCGCACCGTGACGCTGGGATCCGGTGACACCATCGGATACGACTACCTCATCTACGCGGTCGGAAGCACCGGAGCGGCATTGACGGTTCCCGGCGCTGCCGAATTCGCCTATCCCATCTCCGAGTTGGAGCACGCCGAGCAGTTGCGTGCGGCGATGGCGGCGGTTCATCCCGGCGCGATGGTGACGGTGGTCGGCGCAGGCCCCACCGGAATCGAGACCGCCGCCGAACTCGCCGAAGAAGGCCAGGCGGTGACGCTGGTGTGCGGTGGCGTGCTCGGCCCGTACCTGAGCGAGGCCGGCCGGAAGTCGGTGGTCAAGCGGATGCGCAAGCTCGGCGTGACGGTCGTGGACGGACCCGGCGCCACGGTCACCGAGGTGCGCAAGGACTCGGTGCTGCTCGCCGACGGCCGCGAGCTGCCAAGCATCGTGACCATCTGGACGGCCGGGTTCGGCGTGCCCGACCTGGCCACCCGCAGCGGTCTGGCCACCGACGCGATCGGACGACTGCTCACCGATGAGACGTTGACCAGTGTCGACAACCCCTACGTCGTTGCCGCGGGCGATGCTGCAGCGCCATCGGATTCACCGCTGCGGATGAGCTGCCAGGCGGCGTTGCCGCTCGGCGCGCAGGCCGCCAACACCGTGCTCAGCCGCATCGCGGGCAGCGAGCCTGCGGTGCTGAACCAGGCGTTCACCGGCCAGTGCATCAGCCTGGGGCGCAACGCGGCAACCATCCAGATCGCGCACAGCGACGATCGGGTGACGCGGTTCTACGTCGGCGGTCGCACCGCAGCGTCGATCAAGGAGGCCGTGTGCAAGGGCACGGTCTGGGCCCTCGGCCACGAGGCCCGCAAACCGGGCTCGTACTTCTGGCTCAAGGGCGGTGGGCGGGCCGAGAAGCTCGCCGAGGCGAAGGTGCCCGTCGAGTGAGCAAGGACGAGCACGCCGAGAGGTTCACCCTCCTGCGGCCGCTTCTGTTCACGATCGTCTACGAGATACTGGGCTCCGCAACCGAATCCGACGACGTACTGCAGGACAGCTATCTGCGTTGGGCTGAGGTGGACCTCGCGACCGTGCGGGACACCAAGTCGTATCTCGCGCAACTGGTGACGCGTCAAGCGCTCAACGCGCTGCGGGCGGGCGCGCGCCGTCGCGAGGACTACATCGGCCCGTGGCTGCCCGAACCGCTCCTGCTCGACGAACGCGACGCGTCGGCCGACGTCGTGCTCGCCGAGTCGGTGTCGATGGCGATGCTGGTCCTGCTCGAAACACTCACGCCGGACGAGCGCGCGGTGTTCGTCCTGCGCGAGGTGTTCGGTTTCGACTACGACGAAATAGCCGGGGCGGTCGGCAAATCCGTGACCACGGTGCGCCAGGTGGCGCACCGTGCCAGGGAGCACGTGCAAGCCCGGCGCAAGCGGTTCGAACCCATGGATGCGACCAGATCCGCTGAGATCACCGAACAATTCATGAACGCGGCCGCCACCGGCGACATGGAGGGCCTGCTCTCGATGCTGGCACCGGATGCGATCTGGACCGCCGACAGCGACGGCAAGGCCAGCGCGGCCCGACGCCCGGTGGTGGGCGCCGAGAAGGTGGCCAAGGCGATCATCGGGCTGTTCCGCATGGGCAGGAAGATTCCCGACGTGCGGATCGAGTCAGCGGTGTACAACAGCGCGCCGGCCATGATCGTCTACAGCGGCGACCGCCTGGAGGGTGTCTTCGTCTTCGAGGTCATCGACGGCAAGATCACCAACTTCTACGCCATGCGCAACCCCGACAAGCTGGCCACGATCTCGGTCCCCCGGACCATCAGCCGATAGCTTCTGTCACGCTAGGACGATGCGCGTCGAGCGAGTCGCCGGGCTGGGGCAGGCACCGTCGGTGCTGCGTGCCCTGGCTTCGGCGACGGCGCTCCGAGGCCTGCCTCCTCCCGCCGCCCTGACCGGCGACTGGTTCGGATCGCGCGCGGTGATCGTGCCGAGTGTCGCGATCGAGCCGGTCGGCGTCGGCGACGTCTTCGACACCACGCCAGGGTCATCCGGCGACGAAGTGGGCGGCGGATGGATCGGCTACCTGTCCTATCCGGATGCGGCAGCCGACGGGGCAGGCCCGCGGATCCCCGAGGCCGCGGGCGGCTGGACCGACGACGTGCTTCGTCAGGCCGCCAACGGAACCTGGTGGTACGAAAGCCTTTCCGGCAATGCCGCACCGTCCTGGCTGGCCGATGCCCTGAGCGCCGACCTGCCTGCGACGCCCTGCCGGATCGACTGGGGCCACGCCGACCGCGACGCCCATCAAGCCGGAGTGCACGCTTGCCTCGAAGCGATCGCCGCGGGTGAGGTGTACCAGGCCTGCGTGTGCACGCAGTTCGTCGGAGTGGTCACCGGCGCGCCCGTCGACTTCTTCGCCGAGGCGGTGACGCGTACCGCACCCGCCCGCGCGGCGTTCGTTGCCGGCGACTGGGGCGCCGTCGCGTCGCTGTCGCCCGAACTGTTCCTGCGCCGCGTTGGCGAGGCCGTCGACTCGAGCCCCATCAAGGGCACGCTGCCGATCGACGAGTCACCGTCGGCGCTGCGCGCGTCGGTCAAGGACGTCGCCGAGAACATCATGATCGTCGACCTGGTCCGCAACGATCTCAGCCGGGTCGCGGTCACCGGCAGCGTCACCGTGCCCGAACTGCTGGCGGTGCGCCCCGCGCCCGGGGTGTGGCATCTGGTGTCGACCGTGTCAGCGCGCGTCGACACCGCCGTGCCGATGTCCGCCGTCCTCGACGCGACGTTTCCCCCTGCATCGGTCACCGGCACACCGAAGGCAAGGGCCCGCGACCTGCTCGCGACGTGGGAACCGGTGCGACGCGGAATCTATTGCGGGACAGTCGGATTGGCCTCACCCGTGGCGGGCACCGAGCTCAACGTGGCGATCCGCACGGTCGAATTCGACGGCACCGGTCGCGCGGTGCTCGGCGTCGGTGGCGGCATCACCGCGGACTCCGACCCGGAAGCGGAGTGGCGGGAGTGCCTGCACAAGGCGGCCCCGACCATCGGGGCTACTGCCTTGCGCGACAACGTTCGGC
>Ga0193716_1001850_pt1 | contig 12136 bp, 6 predicted proteins | sample U2c1metaG_FD_145901 | JGI IMG/M metagenome (GOLD analysis project Ga0193716, IMG submission 145901) | Soil microbial communities from a riparian zone of the East river system, Colorado, United States - U2c1 | ecosystem: Environmental > Terrestrial > Soil > Riparian zone | place: USA: East River...
TCGAGGCTCATGTCTTCCAGGCGCGGAGTGTCGGAGACTCCACTCGTTAGGCCAAGGTCGTTCGCCTTGACCTGCTGTCCCTGGGTCATCAGGACCGCGCGTTCCACGACGTGATCCAGCTCGCGCACGTTCCCCGGGAAATGGTGCTGCATCAACACGTCGCGCGCCTTTTCCTCGAAACCGGTCAGCGTCTTCCGATACCGCTTCGCGTGTTGGCGCAGAAAACTGTTCGCCAAGGGCATGATGTCTTCGCGACGTTCCCGCAACGGCGGCAACGCGATCTCGATCGTGTTCAGCCGGAAGAGCAGATCCTGGCGGAACCGGCCCGCCGCCACTTCCTCGTGCGCGTTCGCGTTCGTCGCCGAAACGATTCGCACATTCGCGTGCAACGTCTTCGAAGAACCGACCCGCTCGAATTCGCCCGTCTCGATCACCCGCAGCAATTTCGTCTGCTGGTTCATCGGCACGTTCGCGATCTCGTCCATGAACAGCGTGCTCTCATCCGCCAACTCGAAGCGTCCCGCACGATCGGTCTTTGCGTCCGTGAACGCGCCTTTCACGTGGCCAAACAATTCGCTTTCGAAAATTCCTTCCGACAGCCCGCCCATGTTCACCGTGATCATGCTGTGCGACGCGCGATTCGAAAGCGCATGAAGCGCCCGCGCCACCAATCCCTTCCCGGTTCCGTTCTCGCCTGTGATCAGGACGTTCGCGTCCGACGGCGCCACGCGCGAAATCAACTCCAGCACCGGCTGCATCCGCGGCGATTCCGCGATGATGTTCGGCGCGTTGCCCCGCAAGAGTTGGTTCGCCGCCTCGAGCCGCCGCCCTTTCCGTAACGCGCCCGCCAACTCGATCTGCGTCCGCACAATCGTGAGGAGCCGCTCGTTGTCCCAAGGCTTCGGCAGGAAATCGCGCGCCCCCCGTTTCATCGCTTCCACTGCGAGATCGATCGTCGCCCACGCCGTCATCACCACGATCGGCAGCGTGTTATCGAGCGCCTGGATCTTCGGGATCACCTCCAGCCCTTCCTGCCCCGAAGTCGTGTCCCGCGTGTAATTCAGGTCCATGATCAGGAGCGCGTAATCCTTCTTCTCCAGCGCCTGAAAAACCCCCGCCAGCGACGTCACCGCGTCCGTCTGATGCCCTTCCCCCTTGAGCAAAATGCGCAACGCCTCCAGCACATCGTTCTGGTCGTCGGCAATCAGGATCCTGCTCATCAGTTAAGTCATGAACCGCGTTTCAAGCGCGCTGTCAATCGCAACGCCAATCAACTCCGCCCACAATCGGACGGAATGAAGATGCAAATCCGCCGATTCGTTAGGCCGATTAATTCGGCGAATGCGCGATATCCCCCGACCTCACCAGGAAAGACCTCGACCAGCCCTGCCACGCCGACGGGCTGCTGTGGATCGCGAACTCGCGGCCGAAGTTAGCCCGCGCGCTTCCGCAGAACGAAGGCAAAGGGTCACATCCGTATCCAGTGCAAGTTCGTGATCCGTTATACGCTAGCGTCCGATACGCCGGAAGCATTGACACCCTGGGCACAACAAATGTAAACCGACTGTGGTGTCCCCTACCAATGTACCTCCTAGTTCGCGCCTAACGATCGGAAAGCTCATCCGTCTGCTCGCTCCGACGACCTTGCCTAAGCGACAAAAAAATCTTTGTCAGTGGCCGCCCGATGCATTTGCCATCGCAGCCTATTTGCTCAATTCGAGTGGCGTCTATCAGCGCGTCATTTGCAACAACTGGTGGACCAGCGTCGATCCGCGTCATCCCAGCGCGCTGATCGCTCTTGGAAAGGATTGGCGTGCCTGCGCGGCGGGAGGGCGCGCCGCGCCAATGCAAGTTCGCCGAAAATGGGAGTTGTTGCTTGGCGCGCGCAGTAAAAGGGTCCATGACCTTGAAAAAAACCGCGAGCTCTCGCGCGCTCTGTTCGACATTGTCGCCGCAGCGGATGAAGCGTGTATCGGAATGGGATTGCCGACACCTGGTGTTCGGCGCAATGACCCCGAGCATGCGCTGTATGCCCGGGCGAACGAACTACTCAGCCGCGGCCCCCTGAGTGATGGTGCCTCAAGTTTGTGCGATCGCGTGGATTCCGAACTAGTCAGCGTTTTGCCGAAGCTTCACACCCCGCAGGTGGGCCTCACCTTTCGGTCACTGACGCACCATCTTGCGTTGTGTCCTAAAGACGAAGTTGTTCCCGTGTGGAATCGCGTTTTCAGTGCGCTGACACAGCGCGAAGAGGATCGGCTAAATCTACTTCTTATGCCCCATCCGCACTCAGTTGATGCGGTTCACTTCCAGGCTGTCGCTGGCGATCGGTGTGGCCGGCATCGAATGCCCCCTAACTTCGCAAGTTTTGAGTACAAGGTTCCGGACAACAAAAAATGGATTAGAGATGAATTCCCGCTGGTCCTTCAAGAAGCGGTGAGATTGGCTCCCGGGAAGAAGATTCACGGAGTCGTCTTTCCAGAGTTGAGCCTCCGCACTGAAAGCGAACTCGTGGAGGCATACAAAAAAATAGCGGCCGTTTCCAGCGAAGCGTTTCTCGTTGCCGGCGTGAGCGAACGATTTGGTGATCGCGATCAACGCGAATCGTTTAATACCGCCCAATTTGTTGTGCCAATGCGGAAAGGGGAAATCTTCGTCTGCCGGCAAATGAAACACCACCGTTGGAGAGTAGATGCCGGTCAAATAAAAGCGTATGGACTCGAGAATCAGCTCGAAACAGGGAAGATTTGGTGGGAGAACATTGGCGTCGCCGATCGTGAACTGAGTGTGTTTGCGCTGAAGAGGTGCCTGACATTCTCACTGTTGGTGTGTGAGGATCTTGCGCGACAAGAGCCAGTCTCGCGTCTCGTCCGTGCGATTGGGCCACACCTTTTGATCACTCTGCTCATGGATGGTCCGCAGCTTCGACATCGCTGGTCAGGACGGTATGTGACGGTCTTCGGAGAAGACCCTGGATGCTCTGTTCTCACCCTGACTAGCCGCGGAATGGTGGATTTGAGCAATAAAGCGCTCGGCAAACGGCCAAAAGCGTCTAACATCGCGCTTTGGAGAGATTCCATTAATCCCCAGATCGTGCACGAAATAAGCATCAGAGACCGAGCAGGTGGCGTAATTCTTTCTCTAACCAACCGCACGGTGACGGAACATTCCGCGGATGGGCGCTCACACGCTGCCGTTTGCGCTTTGGAACTTGCCGATTCCAAACGGGACGTTATTCAAGTTAGCGTGAAGAAAAGACCGTTGGGAAAGCGCTCATAGAGCAATTAAGAAAGAACTGAAATGTCCCTGAAAATCTACCGACCAAAAGACGCCGTGATTCTTGGAATGGCGGCGGAAACCCCGAAGCGCGCTCGCAAGTACATTCCTTATCTGAGCAAGGAATTGCGCCCTGTTGGAAAGATTTTCGTCAACGGCCGGGCGAGCGCCGCGCAATACGCCAAACACCGCGACATGATCGCACAGCTGGAAACCTGGGGAGATGGGGCAGTCAGAATCAAAGTCGATGCGAAAACGGCCGCAACAGCTGGAAAAAAGACCGCGTACAAGAAGACCCGAAGAAAGCTTGCTGCTCGGGTCAGGGCCCTCAAACGCAGTAAATCTCAGACTCGCAGATCCAACGGCGCCTTGGCACGGAGTAGGTAACGAAAAGCGCGCGCGCTGGTCAAAGGCGGCGCGTCTCCGAGGCCAAATATGAACCGCCGTTGCTGAGCGGCTAAGTGCGCAAAGGCGCGACGAATTCATCTTCAACCATCAGACCCACAATGTCCGATCGAAGGTGCGGTATTGGATGGCCTCGCTGACGTGCTCGGGGGTGATGCCATCGGAGGCAGCGAGGTCGGCGACGGTGCGGGAGACTTTCAGGATGCGGTCGTAGGCGCGGGCGCTGAGGTTCAATTCGGTCATCGCGACGCGGATCAGTTCCTGGGATTCGTCGGTGAGCTGGCAATGGCGCTTGATCTGGCGCGGGCCCATCCGGGCGTTGCAATTCACTTTCGCGTCGGAGTGAAAGCGGGTCTGCTGTTTTTCGCGGGCGCGTTGGACGCGTTCGCGGATCGCCGCGGAATTTTCTTCGGTGCGGGTACTCGAAATATCGCGGTATTCGACGGCGGGAACTTCGATGTGAAGATCGATGCGGTCGAGGAGCGGGCCGGAGATGCGCTGTCGATAACGCTGCACTTGGACAGGACCGCAGCGGCATTCGCGTTTCAGATCGCCGAAGTATCCGCACGGGCATGGATTCATCGCGGCGACGAGCATGAACTCGGAGGGAAAGGTGACGCTGCCGGCGGCGCGAGAGACGGTGACTTTTCCGTCCTCGAGCGGCTGCCGCATGACTTCGAGCGTGGAGCGTTTGAACTCCGGTAGCTCGTCGAGAAACAAAACGCCGTGATGCGCGAGGCTCACTTCGCCCGGCTGAGGAACGGCGGAGCCGCCGAGCAAACCGACATCGGAGATGGTGTGATGCGGTGAGCGGAACGGACGCGTGGAAACGAACGCCTGTTCGCCGCTGAGCATTCCGGAGATGCTGTGGATCTTCGTGCTCTCGATCGCTTCTTCGAGCGACATCGGCGGCATGATGGTGGCGATCCGTTTCGATAACATCGATTTGCCGGAACCGGGCGGGCCGATCATCAGCAAGTTGTGGCCACCCGCGACCGCTACTTCGATCGCACGCTTCACGTGGCCCTGACCCTTCACGTCGCTAAAATCCACGTCGTAATTTTTGTGGGTGGCGAAGAACGAAGTGAGATCCCCGTAAGTTGGTGCGATCAACGATTCACCGCGAATGAACTCAAAAGTCTCGCGCAGATTCTGAACACCGTAGACGGTGATTCCTTCCACCATGGCAGCCTCATGCGCGTTCGTGGCCGGAACGAAAATGGCCTCTTTCTTTTGCCGGCGGGCTTCGAGCGCCACGGGTAAAACGCCTTTCACGGGACGGACGCCGCCATCCAGGGCCAGCTCGCCGACGAAGCTGAATCTCTCGAACGACGACCCGTCGAGTTCCTCAGCCACCGCGATCATCCCGAGCGCGATGGGCAGATCGAAACTCGGGCCTTCTTTCTTTATGTCGGCCGGCGCGAGATTGATGGTGGTCCGCCCGCGCGGCCAGTAATAGCCGCTGTTACTGATCGCGGTCGTAACGCGGTCGCGACTCTCTTTGACCGCGGCATCCGGCAGGCCCACGATGATGATCTTCGGATCGCCCCGCGCACCGTTGACCTCGATCTCCACTTCGTAGGCATCGACGCCGTAAACCGCGGCGGAATAAATTTTGGCGAGCATGGGAGGAACGCGCCCAGATTGGCAAAAAACTCAGCGCGCGAAAAGGTCATTCGCATGGCCCCCGCTGTTTGGAAGGAAAACCGGGACAGCTATTTCTTCGGCGTAGTCGTAGGCGTCGCGGTAGGAGACGCGGCCGGGATGGAATCGAGCAGGGCGTGGCTCAGATTAATGTCCTTTCCCGGGTATTTCTTGGAGGAACCGGCGAACGACGGGCCCGTGTTATGGCACATGAAACAGTTGGCCATCGGGTTCTTGTTGAAATTGTTTTGCGGGCCTTGGAAGTAGGTTTCAAGGGTCGCGTTGGCGAGATCGATCGACGCGATCCCTTGTTTTTCCAACTGGCTCACACCCGGTTGAAGCGTGCAGGCCTGAATCCAAAGCGTGCCGATGAGCTTGTAATTAGCCCAGACGGTTTCCTTCGGAAGCGGCGGGTTGCCCGTGCCCATGCTCGTCATTTCGCCCTGCGCCGCGGTGTTCACATTAATGATGTCCTGGGTGCGATAAGGCTCGGCCCCGCCGGTGGCGAACTGCCGAAAGACGTTGGTTACCGGCGCCACGGTTTGCTTCACGGGATCGGTGACCTTGGGTGCGGTGTTCGTGTTGCAGGCGTTCGCCGGCGTGTTTGCGGCGTAAAAGGTAAAATTCTGATTGCTTACCGGCGTGGTGGAATTGTAGGCCACCCCGGGCGGAAGATCGGGCGCGTTCTGGACCTGCTCGAAAGTGCCCCAAAGAAATTCCGGATGGTTCGCCGTCACTCCGACGACGTGCAGCCCGACGAGGGCGACGGTGACGGGACGTGGCTTGGCGGTTTTATCGATCATGATTCCGCCGGCCGGATTATTCTTCAGCATCGGCACAGTCGTTTTTTCCGTGTAGAAGCCCGGCGGCGGGGTGCCGTCGGGAATGACTTTCCACGCGGCTTTGAATACTGCCGCCCCGACAGGCCAGGTGAGCGACGCCGGCGCCTGGGCGTATCCGGCTCCGCCATATTGCTGGAGGAAATTGAAGTAGGCGTCGTTCATGTGGGTCGAATACCAGATGATCTGGCCATCTTTATCGACCAACACGCCGCCGCCCGCCTGCGATGGATCGTCGCCCGGCTTGTTTTGCCGAGCGCCTGCCGGCTTGAGATCGCGCGGTTTCAAACCGAGCGGCTTGGGCCCCTTTGTCGCGGCCGCGGTCGCGGTCTTTCCCACTTCGTCGACGTTGTGCAAGGTCGTGAAGCGCGCACGGCCGTCCTTCCCAATCGCTGTTGCCCAGACAAACGCTTCCCATGACCACTGATGGAACGCGCAATCTGGCGCGGAAAGATTGGCGGTGTCTTCAGTCGGGAAAGGAGGAGCGGGATAGGCGGTATACGCGACGAGCCCCTCGGCCCAGCCAAAGCCCAGCGGACAGGCTGGATTGGGTGATGCAGTCGGGGTCGGTGATTGAGCGCCAGCGATCGGCGCGACAATGAGGACAACGGCGGAGACGAGAACAGACAGGGGATTGGTTTTCATGAGGGTGCGGGGCCGGGGTTAAGCTGGGTCGGTGATAGCTCCGTCACGCCTCAGCCATCGCCGCGATTTTTCCCAAGAATTGGCGTCTTTGGAAAGAAGAATCGCGGTGAATTTCCGTTCTCGATTGTTGTCTTTGATCGACACCATCAAAAAACGCCGAACATCTGTCCAACCAGCGGGTTAAATCAGTAGGCGAGTATTATTGAACAAGACCCGTCCAAAGGCTGTCAGTAATGCGAATAATTAATATTTAACGTTGTTAACTACTTGTGGAAATGTTAAAACGAGAAATCGATCCGCCTTTCCCGAGTTTTTCAACGGGAAAAACCGAGGCGGGTCCCCCTCTCCCTTTTAATGAAAAGTTATATGGCTGCTGAAGATAGCGATACTGGAATAAAGATTTACCTGCGAGAGATCGGGCAAATCCCGCTCCTTACTCCCGACCAGGAGATCGAGCTGGCTGCCAAGATCAAGAAGGGCGACCGCGAGGCGCGCGCCCTCATGATCCGATCGAACCTGCGGCTCGTGGTCAAGATCGCGCACGATTACGCGAACCTCGGCCTCCCGCTGCTCGACCTGATTTCCGAGGGCAACATCGGCCTGATGAAGGCCGTCGAGCGTTTCGATCCCGCGAAGGGTGGAAAGCTTAGCACCTACGCCGCGTGGTGGATCAAGCAATCGATCAAGCGCGCCCTGGCAAACCAGAGCAAAACGATCCGCCTGCCCGTGCACCTGGTGGACAAGATTTCGAAGATGCGGCGCGTTTCGCTCCAGATGAGCGAGGAACTCGGCCGCGAACCGACGGATGACGAGCTCGGAGAAGAGATCGGCATCGCGAGCGGCAAGGTGTCGCAGCTGAAGACGGTCTCGATCCGGCCGGCGTCCCTCGACGCACCGATCAGCGACGACGATTCGACGGAGTTTGGCGAGATCGTCGGCGACGAAGAGGCGCAAACGCCCTTTGAGTTGCTCCGCGATAAGAACCTTCGCAACGAAGTGGGCGGATTGCTCGACGTGCTCGATGATCGCGAACGCAAGATCATCTTCTCGCGCTTCGGGCTCGATGGCGGAAAGCCGAAGACGCTCGAGGAAGTCGGCAAGAAATTCGGCGTGACCCGCGAGCGGATTCGCCAGCTCCAGAACATCGCGCTCTCGAAGCTGCGCCGCGCGCTCAGCAAAAAAGAGCGCCCGGTGGACGTGGAGCTGCCGGTCGAGGCGTAACGCGACTTCGAACAAAAACTTGAGACGCGCGGAGGGAAACTTCCGCGCGTTTTTGTTTTTCAGGTAGAGACGCCTTTCCGAGGCGTCCGATCAATTACACCACTACGGGCCTCCCGAAAGTTGGACGGCTCGGAAAACCGTCCCTACCTGAGGATCACTCGGCCGTTCGCAACTGGATGCAATCGACCTTGTCGCGCCCGCCCAGCATGTCCGAGAGGACGATGAGATTGTCGCCGCGACTCGTCAGCTTTTTCCGCCGCAGGTAATTGATCGCCGATTCAATGGTGACATTCGGGTCCTGGGCGAACTCCAGCATCACCGGATGCGTCCCCCAGCTGATCACGATCTGGCGAAAAACTTCCGCATTCGAAGTGAAGGCAAAAATCGGCGCGTTCTCCGGACGAAGGTTGGAAACGTAACGCGCCATCGTTCCATGATGCGTGAAGACAACCAGGTTCGCGCGCGGCAACGAGTTGGCCAACATGACGGCCGACGCACAGGTCTTCTGGCGCGCGTCCTCGAGAAGCGCGTCCTTGCCATAACCGGCTCCGCCGCTCCGTTCGATCCGCCGCGCGATTCGATCGAATACCTTCACGCATTCCACCGGATAGCGGCCGGTCGAGGTCTCTCCGCTTAACATGATCGCGTCCGCCTGCTCAAATACAGCGTTGGCCACGTCGGTGACTTCGGCCCGGGTCGGCACCGGGTTCTTGATCATCGATTCGAGCATGTGCGTCGCGACAATCACCGGCTTCCCGATCCGCAGGCAGCTCTTCACAATCTTGCGCTGAATGATCGGCAGCTCTTCCATCGGAATTTCAATCCCGAGATCGCCGCGCGCAATCATGACCACATCGGCCGCTTCGATCATCTGGCCAATGTGACGAACCGCGGACTGGTCCTCGATCTTGGCGACAATCTGGGCATGGCTTCCCGCTTTTTTCAGAACCCGCCGCAACTCCTGCAGGTCGCTTTTCTTCCGGGCAAAACTCAACGCGACAAAATCAACCTTCAGCTCCACTCCGAGCGCGACGTCTTCGAGATCCTTCTGGGTGAGCGGCGGCAGGTTCACCCGCACGCCGGGAAGATTGATGTGGCGACGCGAACCGAGAACGCCCTTCGTCAGAACTTTGCAGCGGATCCGGTTGCGCTTCTTTTCCAGGACGAGGAGCCGCATCACGCCGTTATCGACCAGCACAACGTCGCCAACGGAGATGTCGTTGACGAGGCCCTCGTAGTTCACATCGACGGAATATTTTTCCTCGCTCTTCGCGCCGCGGACGGTGAACTCGAGAATGTCTCCCGGCTTTAGTGCCAGGTTCGATTTCAGTTCGCCGGTGCGAATCGCCGGCCCTTGGGTGTCGAGAAGGATGGCCGCCGGTCGCGGAATTTCCGCCGCGATCTTCCGGATGCGCGGAATGATTTCACGCACCCACTCATGTTTCGCGTGGCTCATGTTGAGCCGGAAGATGTCCGCTCCCGCGCTTAGCAAGCCCCGTATCGTCTCCGTCTTTTCCGTCGCGGGCCCGAGCGTGCAGATAATCTTTGTCTTGCGCATCTCATCGAGCATTGAGCGCGCATTCCCAAAAAAAAAGCGGAAAATGCCGCGCCCGCCCGCTGGAGCGGGCGCGGCGTTCGTCAAATATCCAATGGGTACGCTTCGAAGAGACCGATACCGGTTTCGCCGTTTGCGTCTTGAAGAATGACCGTATAGGCCCCAGGCGCGAGCGTCTTGAGGATCGCCGACTCGAGATCATTTCCTGGCTGAAGACCAAGGCTTTGAATGTCGTTGGCATTAGGTGCGTCCCTCCAGTTGTCGTTAATCGCCAGCGTCATCCCATTTGCGTCCTTCAGCTCGAGCTTTGGATTGGGCAGCGTTTCACCCAGGGGGATGGACGGCCCAAGCCCCCGCAAGACCACTCGGCTGTTCCCACCGGTCAGAATAAAACCGCCGATCACGACGTTGTCCTGCGTTTGGACGAAACCTCGAGTCGAAACGTTCGCCAGCTTCAAGGACGAGGTGGGCTCCAAATCGTAAGCTTCAAAAAGGCCGACACCGGCTCCTTTACCTACGCCTCTTACGATCAGCGTGTAGGCGCCTGGCGCGAGCGAGGTGAAAATCACCGATTCGGAAGCATGGCCCGGTCTCAGGTAAGCGGGAATTTGGTGCCAATTGGGCGCCTCCATCCAGTTGTCGTTAGTCACGACGCTCCCATCTGGCTTGTGCAACTCGATAACGGGATCCGCAAGGATGCCAGGCACGCCAGTCAAAGATGGCCCCATGCCCCGGAGGACAATTTGTTTGGTCGAGCAACCGGAGCCTGCGATGATGAAGCCGCCAATCATCACATTGTCTCCCGTGCCGACGTTTATGCGCGTGGAAATGTTCGCCAGCCGGGGCTGGGTACCAATCACGGTTGTCGCGTTAAGCTTGAAAGCCCCGCGTCCGTAGGTGAAGGCGAACAGGTGGCCATCGACCGGATTGAACTCCAAGTCAAAGACCGGCACGTTCGGCATACCACTCTCTGGCCCCATGAACGTCCACGAATCCAAGGAGCCGCCATCGGTTGATTTCCAAACCCCAAGTTCAGCGCCCGCGTAGATAATGTTTGGGTTGGCTGGATCAATCGCCAACGCATTGAACGGTATATCCACCCACTGCTTTTGCCCGGGCTTGTTTGGGCTCACGTTTGACCACCTCGGTTGTGGGTCCAGGCCGTTTATTGTTTTATAAATATGCCCACTGCTGGCATCGAATCCGGAGAGGGCGACGTAGATTATGGCCGCGTTGGTCGGGTGGAAGGCAATCGCCTTCACATACCGCCCCGGCACATCGTTAAAGGGGTCCAGGTTCTTCCACGGTCCAACCACGTCGGGGGTTTGTGCTTCCGCTCCAGCGGTGAGCTCTCCACCGCTGACCGTAAGCCGCAACTCTCCATCTCCCGTTCCATAAGCGTAGGTTAACGAGCAGGGGTCGGACGGCGCAAAGGCAATTGCCCCGATTTGGCCATACCAGTTGTCTCCCATCTCCGGTCCGTTGGAATACCACTGTGGCGTTGTTCCTGGGTCAAAGAAGTTCGTCGACTTCCACATGTTGTTCGATCCCGCTACCACGACGTTGCTATGAGGTGCACGTTTGATTGGCGCGATAAAAGCCGCCCAGCTAGGCTCAATCCCATTCAGCCCCGGGGCATTCCAGCTCCCTCCAACGTGTCTTTCGATATATAGGAGATACTGCGCCGAAACCAGCCAGGTATCAGGATTGGTGGTCGAAAATGCACTATATCCTCCGTCGCCGCCGTAGTTGAACACCCAGGCCGGATTCCCGGTCCACCATTCTGTTCCATTGTCCTGGCTCCCTCCCAGGGCCTCGAGGGCGTTAGAAGGATGGAACGAACCGGCGTAGAATTGGATCGTCGAAAGATTTGTATTCTTGTGAGTCCAGGTATTGCCCCGGTCGATGCTGGTCCAAAATCCCCCGTCGTTGCCCAGCAACAGCGTGCCCGTGCTACCGTCTACCGCCATAGCGTGTTGATCGACATGGGTCGAAGAATAGATCGGCTTCCAATCTGGAGTTTGCGTTGGGTCGTAGCGATAGAACCCCCCACCGAGACCTCCCATGTAGAGGACGTTGGAATCTGTCGGGTCGACCATCACGGCATCGGGCGTGTCGAAGCCGTCGGGCGTCGGCAGTTGAATCCAGGTAGGCGTCTTGGCCCAGGGATTTTCTGATTTCCATATTCCGCCGGGAATTGGAGGCGAGGGCGACGGCTGGGGCGAGGTCGCCAGGACGACATAGGCCGTTGGAGTGTTAGGCGTGTCTTGATCAACGCTTGCTGGAGTGGCGGACACTGCGATTTTCACCCTTCCACCTGCATATGAAATGCTCTGGGCCCATGGACCATTGATCCTCTCCCACTTGTCCCCTCCATCCGTCGAGCGCCAGACGCCGCTGCGTGTATCAGAGTTCGAAGAATAGCTACGGATACCTGCATATTGCTGGAAAAAATTCGTGGGGTTAATCGCCAGGTGCGTTCCGTTCCCGGGAAGTCTTGGGGGGCCAAAAGTCGTTCCGCCATTGGTAGATTTGAAAACACCCCCGGTTT
>Ga0193716_1001851_pt1 | contig 12136 bp, 8 predicted proteins | sample U2c1metaG_FD_145901 | JGI IMG/M metagenome (GOLD analysis project Ga0193716, IMG submission 145901) | Soil microbial communities from a riparian zone of the East river system, Colorado, United States - U2c1 | ecosystem: Environmental > Terrestrial > Soil > Riparian zone | place: USA: East River...
TGTCCGTCGCCCTCGGCTGGCACCCCCGCCACCTGGCCGCGGTGCTGCTCGGGAGCACTCCACCGGCACCGGGCGATCCCGTGGACTACGCCGGTGACGGCGTGCCGGCGCGGCTCGCTGCCATCGAGGACCAGCTCGCCGAAATCACCAAACGCCTCGACGAGATGAACGCGAACCTGTCGACGATGATCGATCGAAAGCGGCCGCGTGGCGAGCGGTAGTTGGTGGTTTTCGTTCGCGTTCATGTCTCAAAGAAACGGCATGAGCGCGGCGGTTTATAGCTGGCTGCGGTTAACACCCACCCCATTAACTACTATTAACCTCGCAGGTCAGGAGCGTAATCCGCTGGGGTCGCGATGAGCGAAACCAAGCTGAAGCAGGTCCGGCGAACGCTCGGATACTCGGCGAGCGCCGTGATCAGCATGCTGTTGCAGCGCGCCGATAAACTGAACTTCGCCGTGATGTCGCCGGCAAGTCTGAAGACGAAGTTGTCGCGCTGGGAGAACGGTCACGAGCAAGTCGGCCTCGCCGAGTACCGGCGACTGTTCCGGGACATCTACGGCCGAACAAACGAGGAACTCGGCTTTCCACCGGACGACGGAGCCGACGAAGCCGAAGAGCTGATTGCGCAACTCACGATCGCGCGCACAGTGGACGCGGGCACGGTCGAGCTGTTCCGACAACAGGTCGAGCAGGCCCGACACGTCGACAGGCAGTTCGGCGGCGTGACGGTGCTGGACCAGCTCCGCAGCAACATCTTGCAGATCGAGAACCTGCTCGGCTACAGCACGTTGCGCGGTCAGCGGGAGGCGTTGGCCGTGGTGCTCACGGAGGCGTCAGCACTCGCAGGCTGGGAGGCGCTCGACCGCAACGCCATCCGGCAGGCGTGGGACCACCACGAGCGCGCGAAGACAAGCGCACGGGAAGCCAACTCGCCGACGCTGCTCGCCCACGCGACCGCGCAACAGGCGTTCATCCTGATCGACCTCGGCCAGCTCGACCACGCCGTCGCGCAGCTCGCGGAGGCTCGCGCCATCGCCCGCGACGGCGCGCCACCCCTGCTACGGGCATGGCTCGCGGCTGCGCACGGCGAGGGCCTCGCCGCCGCCGGCCACCGAGACGAGACGCTGCGAGCGTTCGACGCATCGAGTGGCCTACTCCCGACCGATCCCGTGGACCCAGCCCTGCCGTTCCTGTTCCTCGCCGGAGCGCACCTCGACCGCTGGCGCGGCCACGCCCTGAGCAAACTCGGCGAACCGGACGCAATCGACCACATCAGCGACGCACTCCCCCGCCTGCCCGCCGAGTTCACCCGCGCCCGAACCAGCATGCTGGTGGACCTGGCGTACGCCTACGCGGCGGCTGGCGACCGCGACGCGGCAGTCGCACACGCCCGACAGGCGAAACAACTCGGCGCACAGATCAAGTCGGACCGGCAGCTAGGCCGGCTCAATCGCCTCATCCTGCCCACCGGCACCGCGTGACGCGATGTAGTAGAGCAGGGGGACGAGTGCGCCCGCGCCGAGCAGCTCCCGCCGCTGGGCGAACTCCATGACGCGACTGAGCGGCACCCAGTCCAGGCGGCCGACCTCCTCGGTGTCGGTGGGCTCGCCGATCTTCTCCGCGTTGCGCCAGAGGTAGACGTCGGTGTTGGCCGTGACCTGCCCGGGGAGCGGCTCGAAGCCGATCAGATGCTCAGGCTCGCCGACCGGCCGATACCCGGTCTCCTCCTCGACCTCGCGGCGTGCGGTGTCGGCCGGCTCTTCGCCCTCCTCGACGAGACCACCGAGCAGCTCGTAGCCCCACTGATCGGTGGGGAACCGATACCGCCAGAGCATCAACACCCGATCACGCTCATCCACAATGAGACCAATAGCGATCCGCGCCAGGTGAACGACGTGGTAGTCCCACCGCTCACCGTTCGGAGCCTCGACATCAGCGAGGCCCAACTTCACCCACTGGTTGTCGTAGATCGACCGTTCGCCATACGTCTTCCAAGCTCCGCGTTCATCAGCCACGCCGGCAGCCTACGGACACATCGTCAAGTCCACGCGCATCAGAGCACCCTGGTCCCGGGGTTGAGTCGACGAGCAATCGGGCCTTCAGTACATTTGGTCACAATCGCGACTCGAAAACCGACAGTAGAGAACCCAAATCGTTTACACCAATGAGGTAATCATGTGGACGACGATAGCAACTGTGTCGATGTCTCTATCAGCACTCGCCATCTCTACGATAACATTGTGGCGGTCTCACCTCGCGCCCTCTCGAATCGTCAGCACATTCGGGCCAATGCATATGAAAATTCATACAATGAAAAGTGAGAATGAATCATGGCTACTTCCGCATTTTGCCACTTCTGTTAACTTCACAAACTCGGGAAGTCAAATCGGGAGAGTTGAAGGAATACGCGCAATTATTTCCTACACCGCCCTCCCTATCCCAGACGCATACGAGACGTTCTTGTGCCTTGGAGAGTACGATGCCGGAAGATACTGGAAGCATTCCCACAGACGATTTGAGATGATCGAGAAGGCCCTCGACGGCGAGTTTATTCCGCTAGTAATACTCCCAAAATCGACAGTGACGAGGTTCTACGTATTCAGCGCCCGCTGGGACAAATCGGTCCGACAACGCGAAATGCGGGTTTCGGTAGAGATCGTTACCGACAGGAAGCCTGAATGGACGCGGATAGGCGACTGGACATTTGGTTTCCCCGAAGGAATGTGGGAGGAGATTGAAGCGGGCTCCTCTTTAATCGTTCGTAACGATGAAACTAGGAACCCCTCAGTTCACACTAATCCACCGGATCTGCACAAGTATACATTTGATGCGGAAGTGGAAGCAGCGCAACATAAACCCGTCGGACCGACAACCGAAATCACAGGTAACGGCAATGATGCAGAATTCTAGTCGCCAAACCCCGCAAAGATTTGCACAGGAAAAGCAACTGGCTTGCCCAAGTCATCTCCCACTGCCCGCAGCTCGCTGCGAATAAATTCCGACACCAAGTGTCGAATTCTTAGCTATTCATCGCGGAAGATACTCGTCGAGTAGCCTTAGGACCGAACTTACCAGCATGAGCGAGATTGCGGCATTGATTCGTGAATACTGACGCCTCGAAGCACCGTGAGCAGTCGCATGGCGCGTGTATCTGTAGGGAATCTTGTCGCCCTTGTCTGGCCAGTAAGTTTCGTAACCACGCCAAACCGGCGCCAAAGTAAGCCCTACTCGAACCGGAAGAACATCGACATCGAGTTGTTTGCCGTTACTGTGGCTCGTAATATCGATCCGATCCTTCTTAGCGAAATGCTTGTGCAGTACGCTATCCAGAACGTTCGTTGATAGCGCTTGGGCCGCAGCCATATGGCCGTCCCTCAACGCAACGGCAGCCTGGAGAGCGAGGCTCACATCGGCAGCAATTTGCCGACAAGAAAGACTGCCTAGTGTTTCTTCGCAGTCGACAGAAATGTCCACCCAACGTCGACTTACGATATTGCGTCGCGCGCGCGCATCATTGGCATCAACCAGCCTCTGAACGATCTCCGACCTCGGCACCCACATTAAAGGGATTCCCTCGTCGAGAGCAATAGATTTAGCCTCAGTCATCCACAGATTCTGAACACCCCGCCAATTCGCCGGTAGCATCTTCTCGAATACACCGGATAAGCTCGGCGTTAACTGCTCCGCGAACCGGTTCATCCAGTGCCGCCGCAGGGCAGCCGTTGATTCGACTATCGGGGCAAAAGGTGCTGCGTAATTTGCCAAAAGTCTAGTGTACTCGGGAGATATCACGCGACTGACACCGAAATTGCCCACAGGCAAGACGGAGAGCGACAAACCAACTCTCGCGAATTCGGAGAGTCCTCCCACATAGACAGCACTGGCCATGCCGTCACTATGGTCTGCGTCAACACCTTCGACTGCCTTTTCGCTTGCAGGCCGGCCGGAATCCCCAACGTCTTGCGGCGAATGGCTCACAACAGCAATGATGCACGAGGGCGCCGGCAAACGGCAGCTATATCGACGTTGAGTTACTACGTTGCACGCCTCCGTGATTGCAGGGCAATGACCTCAGCGTGTGCGTCGTGAGCTTGCGGAGAAGTAGCTATCGCACGCCGCCCTCGGCTAACCGTCACGAACCCGTCCCCCTCAAGCAGTTTGACAGCCCGCTGCGCAGTGTTGACAGCAACTTGGTACTTAGCAGCCAGTTCCACAGCTGTTGGAAGCCGCTCGCCGGGTTTGAGAGCGCCGCACATGATCGCACCTCGGAGGTCGGCGGCAATTCGCTGATATTGCTTATCCGCGACGGGCCGAACCGCTGCCGTGAGTGCACCGGTCGGGTCCAGCCCAACCGGCAATTCCGGCAAGCGGGCAGAGAGCGTCCCGGCGGCACGCTGGTCGGACTCGGACTTCCAGGCGCTATAGAACCGCAGCGTGGTGGAGCCGCCGCCACCGTGGCCAAGTCGGCCGCCAACTGTCGTCACGTCCACGCCGGCAGAGATCAGTTCCGTTGCCGAGTAGTGGCGGAGTTGATGGATGTGCATATCCCATTCGAGCGGCTTGCGTGCGCACATGCGCGCGTAGCGCTGGCTCACCGAGTCCGGCTTGAGCCACGCGCTTCCGTCCGGGGAGCCGGAGAAGATTCGCGCTTTGCCTGGCATCTCCGCGCCGAGTTCTGCTCGCTCGGCGCAGCGGCGCTGGTAGGCCGTCAACAGCCCGACCGTGGCGTCGTCGATCGTGATGCGGCGTTGCTGGTGGGTCTTCGTGTCCTTCTCCCACGTTCGGCCACCGCGCTGCGCGATGCTGGAGCGAATCGTCACCACGCCGGCACCAGGCTTGAGCGTGAAGCACTCCCAGGTCAGCGCACACAGCTCTCCCCGGCGCGCGCCGGTCACCATCGCCAACCACACGAGCATGCCCCAATCGACGTCTTTGAACGCCTCTGTGACGATCGCGGCCGCCTGGTCGGCCGTTGGGGGCTTCGGCTCTGGTCGAGGCACAGGGAGCGGGTCAGCCTTGTCGAACGGGTTCACGCCCAACCAATGCCAGCGCACTGCGCGTTTGCCAGCGCCGGACAGGACGGCGTGGATCTTTCGCATTGAGCCATTGCTTAGGCCCTTGCACTTGTGCGGACCACACCGGTCGTCGCACTCGTGGTCACGGTCGGTCCGATGCTCGATGTACTTCCGGCCTCGGCAGTTGGCTCGACACTTACGTAGCTGCTTGTAGAACGAATCGAGGATCTCGCCGTCCAAGCGGCCAACCGGGAACGTGCCGATCAAGGGCCTGATGTGCACGCGGGCCAACGACTCGTACGCCTCTTTTGTGGTCTCCTCGACTCGGATCAGCTCGAAATACCGATCAAGGAGTTGATTGACCGTCGCGCCGGTGCGGGAGTTGCGCTGCTCATCGACCTGATTGAGCAGCTTCGTCCTGGCCTTCTCGGCTTCCTTCTCAGCGTTTGGGCCAGCCGGGACCACCTCGACCAGGTTGTGACGTTGACCACTGACCGGGAGTGACCCACTGGGGAGCACGTCAATGGTGCCGCGAGCCCGCTTCTGCCGCTTCGCTGAACTGGCCATGACACCAGAGTAGGCCGGGTTCGTGTCACACAACGTGTCACGCGAACCCGGCCTACCAGTGCTACAGGCCCTCTGACCTGGAGCCGCCTAAGGGAATCGAACCCTTGACCTGCTCATTACGAGTGAGCCGCTCTGGCCGACTGAGCTAAGGCGGCGAGGCGGTCATAGTGTAGCTGGCGGCCGAGCGTCACCTGCAGCCCACCGGTGTCGTTGTAGATAACGCTGGTCGGGGGACCGGTACCTGTCGAGGAGGATCTGCCCGATGCGCGGACGCTCACTTGTCGCGACGGCTATGCCGCTCGCCGCTTTTGTGCTCGCCCTGTCCGCCGCTCCTGCGCTCGCCGCGCAGCCGACGCCGCCCACCACTCCCGTGCCGACGGGGACCGACCCGAACTCGCCGCCCATGTCGGCGCCGGTCGGGCCGGTGCCGCCGGGGCACGCGGTCGGGGACGCCGGCACGGGGCTCGGGATCGTCCGCATCCTGCCCAACTCCGCGCCCACCAATGCCATCGTGCCGGGCATGGCGGACAAGCTGCCCAAGCAGGCCGCCGCCGAGCTCGGGCTGGGGCTCGCGTCCGCGCAGGTCAACTCCGAGGCTTTCCTGTCGTTCGAGCACTCCGTCGCGCAGGCCGCGCCCGGTGGGCTCGCCATCCAGGGCTCGAGTCCGCAGGCGCCGGGCGCGCTGTCGCAGACCGCCTCCCCCGACAACCCGAAGCCCCTGCACAGCGGACTGCGGCTGCCGTCGTCACCACTCGACGCCCTCATCCAGGTCCGCGGTCTGCAGGGCCAGGTGCACGCGCGGTGGAGCGACACGCTCGGCCCGTGCGTCGGCACGATCTCCGACGCGGCCACCGAGGTCGCGAGCCTCTCACTGCTCAACGTGATCCCCACGCTGCCGTCGACGCCGGACCTGACCGGTGTGTTCGACGCGCCCAGCCTCGACGCGAACGCCGACAAGGCGGTCATCGACGGGCTCAAGCAGCTCACCGGCCCGCTGAGCACGCTCGGCGGGGTGCTGTCGGGCGGCTCGAAGCCCAAGTCGGACGGCAGTGGGTCGCTCATCAGCCTGCCGAACACGTTGTCCGCGCGCTCGGTCGTGCGGCTCGTCGACATCCCTGGCTCGGCGAACAAGGCGGTGCAGTCGACGTCGACCCTGCAGGTCGCGGCGCTGAAGCTGCTCGCGGGGACGCCGTTCGAGATCCAGATCAAGGTCGTCAGCCAGCCGACGCTGCAGGTCACGTCCACCGGCGACGAGAAGACGTCGACCGTGCGCTACACGGCGCCGTTGCTCGAGGTCGTGCAGGGCGGCAAGAGCCTCGGCATGCTGGACGCCGCGCACCCCAAGCTCGACATTCCCATCGGGATCCCGCTGGGTGTGCCGGGCGCCGACAAGCTGCCGATCATCGGCGACCTGCTGGCGAACGGTCAGAAGGTGGCCGACGCGGTCAGCCAGGGTCTGCAGAAGCTGGACCTCGGTGTCATCCGGCTCGGGGTGGCGCAGCTGGACCAGCGCGGCGCGGCGATGACGTCGCCGTTCGCGGGGTACCAGGCCGGTGCGACCGCACGGATGCTGGACCTGCAGGTGCTGCCGACGCAGGCGCTCGGGCTGCCGAACCTGCCGACGGCGCTCGCGCAGGTGTCGCTCGGGGAACAGATCGCGCGGGCGTACGCGCCGGCGGGTGGCGTCGTGTGCCGGACGTCGGAGCAGCCCGCGCCGCCGCCGACGCCGAAGCCGCAGGGCAAGGCGCCGGGTCCGCTGGCGTACACGACGATGGCGTACCACGCGGTGCCGATGTTCTGGACCGGGACGGCGATGCTGCTCATCGGGGTCGTGCTGGTGGCGGCGCTGCCGACGCTGCGGACTCCTCGGCGTGGGTTCGCTACGGTCGGGCCGCAGCTCACCGACCCGCCGGAGGGTGCTGACACGGATCCGCCGGCCGGCTCGTCTGACGCCGCTAACGCCGCTGACGTGGCCGAGTCCGGCGAGGCGGATGCGGCTGAGGTCGATGTGGATGTAGACGTCGACGCGGCCGATGGCGATGTCGCGGACGTGGCTGACGTTGACGACGTCGAGGTCAACGCGGCCGAGGGTGATGCGGCGGTTGAGGGCGATGACGTGGTCGCGGAGCCGACGGATGCCGAGGGAGACACCGAGGCGAAGTGACGCCGCGGGCGGCCGAGCCGGTGACCGGCTTGGCCGCTGGCCCCCTCGAACCACGCTACCCGAGGGGACCGACAGTTTCGGAGGCTCCGCGAGGGGTTGTCCACAGGCGTCGGGCGGGCGCTGCGTCGGTGTTGCTCGGGTAGGGGTCCCTCAGGCAGACGCCGGGCGGCCGGCATGGCTATTGCCCCAGGCAGGGTCCGGACAGCAGTGGCGGGGCCGCGCCCTGGCGTTCGCGAACCGACAACTCAGGGGTTCTGAACGTGCAACTCGCGGGTCTTGAGTGTTCAACTCGCGGGTTCTGAACGGGCGACTCGCGGAGGCCGGCTTTTGCTGGTTAGCCGTGGTGTAGGGACATCAGCATCGCTTCTATCGCTATGCGTGGCTTTACGTTCAGCTCCATCGCCTCTCGGCACGCGAGCACGGCTTCTAGCCGCCGCAGCGTCGAGTCCGGGGGCCACACACCGGCGGCCTGGCGGGCGTCGCGTTCGCGGTCCGGGTGGTTCAGCGTCGCGCGCGCACCCGAGGCGATCACCAGCACGTCTCGGTAGAAGGCGGCGAGATCCACCAGCGCCAGGTCGATCGCGTCGCGTTGGGTGCGGGTCGCCCTCGACTTCTGGCGGCGCTCGAGCTCCTTGATGGCGGCCGCGCTGCCTCGGGTCGCCGTCGCGGTGCCCTTGCCGGTGCCGCCGTGACCCATGGCGGTCTTGAGCGCGTCCCTCTCCGCCTCGTCGCGGGTGCCGCTCACCTGGCTCGCGTCGGCCTCCGCCGCCTTCACCAGGTCGTCCGCGCAGTTGAACACGTCCGAGATCGCGCGCAGGCTGAGCGGGATGCGCAGCACCGACTCGCGGCGTTCGCGCGCCGCGGCGTCCGTCGCGAGGCGGCGGGCCCTGCCGACATGGCCGCCGCACACCGACGCCGCCCACAGCGCCATCGCCGACTCGACGCCGTCGCGTTCGCGCAGGACATCCGCGATCGCCGGCGCCGCCGGGGTGCGCAGCGCGAGGTGCCGACAGCGGGAGCGGATCGTCACCGGGACGTCCTCAGGGTGGTCCGACGGCGCGGCCAGCAGGAACACCGTCCGCTCCGGGGGCTCCTCGACGGCCTTCAGCAGCGCGTTCGCGGCGCCCTCGGTCAACCGGTCCGCATCGGTGATGATCACGACCTGCCAACGGGCCCCGGTGGGCCTGCGGGCAGAGATCTGCACCAGCGCGCGCATCTCCGCGACCGAGATCGACAGGCCCTCCGGGACGACCACGTGCACGTCCGCATGGGTGCCGGCCATCGCGGTGCGGCAGCCGGCACACGAACCGCAGCCGACGCCCGTCTCACATTGCAACGCGGCGGCGAACGCGCGGGCCGCGACCGAACGGCCGGAGCCGGGCGGCCCGGTGAACAGCCACGCGTGCGGCACGGCGGAAGCGGACCCGCTGAACGTGCCGTCGACCATGGACGTCGCGACCGCCGCCGACTTCGTCAACACCTCGACGGCGTCCGGCTGACCGACCACCTGGGACCAAACGGTGCTCACGGCGCGCCCTTCGACTACGTGGCCCGAACCTCGACCGGAGCCAGGCTATCGCTCGGCACGAGGCTCGCCAGGCGCCGCCCGGCCACCGCGGTCTGCACGGCGATCCGCACCCGCACCGCCACCTGTTCCGGGCTGCCGTCCGCGTCCACGACCACGTACCGGTCCGGGTCGGCCGACGCCATCTCCGTCAGCACCCGCTGGACGTGCCAGTGGTGCTCGGTCGACCTGGCCCGCGTCTGTTCGGAGTTCATGGTGCTCGGGTCGCGGTCCAGCAGGATGGTGACGTCCGGGCGCAGCCGCGCGGTCGCCCAGTCGGCAAGGCCTTCCAGCTCGGCCGGGTCCAGCCCGGCCGCCGCCGACAGGTGCGCGAGCGGGCTGTCCACGAACCGCTCCATCACGACCAGCGCGCCACGGTCGAGCGCGGGCCGGATGCTGCGTTCGACGATGTCCGCGCGCACGGCGGCCGCCACCAACGCGTGTGCCCGCGCACCGGACAGCTGCGCGCCGGACAGCACCAACTGCAGCCGCTGGTCGTCCAGGGCCGGGTCGGTCGCCAGCACGACCTCCTTGGCGCCGGGTCGGCGCAGCCAGTCGGACAGCAGCTGGGCCTGCGTCGACGTGTCCGACCCGATGTCGCCCTCGACGGCGATCAGCAGCCCCGTCGAACGGCGTGGCTTGCGCCGGATCGCGTTGAGCAGGTCGGCGAGGATCGGCTCGCTGCGGCGGTCGTCCATCTGCCGGTAGGCGATGACCCCGACCAGCGCGGCGATGAGCCCGGCGGTCAACAGCACGGGCCGCGTGCCGTCGATCCGCATCGGTCGGCCCCACACGGTCAGGTCGTGCGGCCGCACCAGCGCCACCAGCACCGGCGTCAACGCCATCGAGCCGGCCAGGATGAGCTTCATGAGCGACTGGTAGATCGCGTTGATCCGGCCGCGGATGGCGTCCTCGACCTGCGTGCCGATGATCGTGACGCCGGTGAGGAACGCGACGCCGGCGGCCGCGCCGACCACCATGACGGCCAGCAGCGCCACGACAAGGTGCGGCGCCAGCGCGACCAGGGTCAGTGCGAGGCCGGCGAGCACGATGGCGATGCCGAACAGCCGGTTGCGCGGCAGCCTGCGCGCGAGCTTCGGCGCGCCGGCCATGCCGCTCGCGAGTCCGATGAACATCGCGACGAACAGCAGACCGAACGTGGACTCACCGCCGCGCAGGCTGTCCGCGTACAGGTTCGCCGACCCGATCAGAGCGCCGGCCGCCGCGAACGCGCCGATCATGCCGACCAGCAACCCGCGCACGAGCGGGGTACTGCGCACGAACCGGACCGCGTCGCGGGCCATCTCGAGAAGGCCTTGCTTCTCCTCGGTCGCCGCTGCGGCCGTCTTGTCGGCCCGCTGCGCCGTGGCCAGCGCCGTGTCGCGCAGGGACAGCTCGGGGATCCGGGTCGCGACCAGTATCGCGCTCGTCAGGTAGAGCAGGCCGTTGATGATCAGGATGATCTTGGCGATGCCGAGACCGTCCGGGTCGGGCTGCAGGTTCAGGTTGGTGGTGATGCCGGTGATCGCGGCGTACAGACCGGTGCCGCTGATCACCGCGATGCCGTAGGTCATCACGAGGCCGAGCTGGCTCGCGGTCTCGACCTGGTCCGGCCTGCGCAGCAGGTTCGGCACCGCCGCGTCCTTCGACGGGATCCACACCATCGCGCAGCAACCGATGAAGAAGTTGCCGATGAACAGCCACCACGGCGAGCCGACGATCGCGATCGAGACGAACAGCGCGCACCGCAGGACGTCGCAGATCACCATGATCTTGCGGCGGTCGAAGCGGTCCGCCAGCAGGCCGCCGACCGGCGCGAACAACAGGCCGGGCAGGAGCTGGCTGAGCACAACGGCCGCGAACGCGAAGCTCTGCGCCTGGTAGCCGTCGAGGAGCTGGTTGACGAGGCCGGTCAGCGCGAGGAGCGAGAGCCAGTCGCCGACGCTGCACAGGTACGTGACGCCCCAGAGTCTGCGGAACCCCCGGATCGCGAGCACGGCCCGCGCACGGTGCGTGATCGACGCGTTCGACTCGGCCGGCGCGTGGACGTCGGCATTGGTTTTCTCGCTAACGCCCCCGATGATCCCGCACCTCATCTCCAGACCGGCCCACGTCCCAGGGTAACCGCGACGCGCGCACGACCGGGTACTCGGGCCGTGCGCGCGTAAGGTAACGCGGTCAAGCTGAGAGCGCCGCCAGTATTAGCTGAAGAGGGACGCGATCGTGTCGATGAAGCTCGCGAGCATCACGATCACGAGCACAGCCATCACCAGGAGTAGCAGGCCGATCGCGGCCATGCCCGGCGAAAAGCCGCGGCGCTGCGGCCGGGGTGGGCGTCGAGGGCGGAAGCCACGCTGCGTGGGGATGCGGCCGGGCAGCATCCCGAGCGGGCCGGAGTCGAACCGGGCGGGCATGCGCGACCGCTGACCGGTCTCGACGACCGGCGGCAGCGCCGCGGGCGGCATCGGCGGCGCGGTCAGACGCGGCGCGACCGGAGGCGGTGCGGCAGCGGGTGGTGCGGCGGCCGCCGGTGGGGCGGCCGGCTGCTTGCCCGTCGGCGGGGCCGCGACCGGCGCGGCCGGCGCCGCACGTGCCGGCGCCGGCTCGGCGTAGGCGCGCTCGCCGAACAGCATCTCCGAGTCCTCGTCGAGCACCGACGCCATCGCCTCGCGGACGGCCGCGATGTCCGGCATCGAGGGCTCCACCACCCGGACCCGGACGGACTCCGAGTCGTAGTGGCGGCCGGTCACCAGACCGGAGAGCGGGTCGGCCATCAGCGGCGGCGGGCCAGGGTCCTGGGTGCCGTCGTGCGTCCACCTCGCC
>Ga0193716_1001852_pt1 | contig 12132 bp, 11 predicted proteins | sample U2c1metaG_FD_145901 | JGI IMG/M metagenome (GOLD analysis project Ga0193716, IMG submission 145901) | Soil microbial communities from a riparian zone of the East river system, Colorado, United States - U2c1 | ecosystem: Environmental > Terrestrial > Soil > Riparian zone | place: USA: East River...
GGGCAGCTAATACTGTTATTGGCAAGGTCTGCGAGGTTCTTCGGCAGGCTTTTCTCTTCGTATAGGGCGCTGATGTTTTGTTTAGTGGCCGGGCCGTTTTCCACTACCACAGTGATACCCATGTTATGGACATCGCCGCATTTATTGCATCCGACGTGGACCTCGTAGAGGTTTGGTGAACTCTTTGCAGTCGAAGCCACTGCTAATCGCGTTATTCGATCCATTGATGGCCTCCGTTATCAGGGCACATTGGAACAAGTCTTCGATCAAATGTCGGACCGGTTTTTATTGCTGAGCGAGCCGTTTCACCGCGCACGGATTACCGAAAATCCGTTCACGCGGAATTCTCGAATCATGAAATCGTTGGTGTCATTTAGGCGCCTCAACGCTCTAGTTCAGCTTGTTCTTGTCGGACTCAAGCACATTGTCAATTCGCTCCTCCGCTGCCGTTTTGCTTTCGCCCATCACTTCGGAAATTTCGCAGATCAGGAGTTTTCTCGCCCGATATAGCGTCTCTCGCTCGTGTGCTGCTAGGGTCTTGGTAATGCCTAACTTGGTGAGCGATTCGACCATGTGCGCTAATTCGAATATGGTTCCCGAATTGAACAGTTTCAAATTGTCGAGCTCGCGCTGGCGCCAGTTCTTGGCTGCGGGATTTCTTGTTATTGGGACCCCGGTCTTGAGCTGCTCGAGCAGCTTGGGAATCTCAAGCCGGGTCAGCAATGCCCGCATATTTATGTCGTGGGATTTATCGACCGGCACAAACAACTCGGCTCTGCTATCGTCCAAAAGGGCCAATCGATAATAGCTTGCCGACCTTCCGCAAACCATTTTCTCAACCACCGCGCCAATAAGACAGGGACCACGGCCTGGATAAACGACCTTATCGCCAACCGTCAAAGTCATTTGAGTCTCCATTTCCGCTTGATGCCGGATGATTTCAAGCACAACTGCGTATTGCTGCCACTCTTCCAGATTCAAGACGAAAATTCGTCCGCATCGGATGTTTCATGTCTACTGCCACGACAACCGAGGATTGAATTCGTCGTACAGTGCTCACACGCCGTGTCAGATCCTAAGGTGAGAAACAGGAGGAAATCGCTACGATCTTCGGTATGAAGTGACTGTATCACCTATGCCCCGAATAAGATATCCCTTGCAAGATTTAGGCTTTGAGCGCGAAATCTTAAGATGCTTTTTAAATCAGGATCAGTCAGCCATGAGCCTCGATATCGACGAAATTCTCTGTGATTTCTTTGCTTCTATGTTGGACAAAAATGGAAGATTCGGCGCCAAGTTGCCTCTCCGCGCCAATAGAACTGATGCCTAGCGCTTCTTATAGAGCCCGTCGATAAAGCCGTTGTCATCGAATTCTCTGATTAAGCTGCCATCGACGAAATCTTCGGGTTTTGCCGATCGGACCTTTGGGTCTTTCTCGCCAAGCTCGGCGAGGGCTTCCTTGACGGCTTCGAGCGAAGGGTAGGGTTTCTGCGGAACCAGGGGTGAGAAAAACCGGTAGCTGTCTTCCAGTGCGTCGTTATCATCGGTCTTGACGTACTTAGCGATCACTTTCTTACTGAAATCCTTCTGCGTCTTGTAAACGTGAATGCCCTCCAGCAATGCTCGGGTAAACTGGCGCGCCAGGTCGCGCTTTTCACGGAGAAACGACATGCGCGCCGCCACCGGTGTCGTCGGATAGGCACCGCCGAAATCTGCCGGCTCGGCGATAATTCCTAAGTTGAATTTGCGCGCGAGATTTGTCACCGGCGGTTGTGCGACCATGCCATGGACCTGTTTCGACTGGATCGCGGCGAGCCGCGTGGGTTGGCCGCCGGGAATCTGCAATACGGCCACGTCGATGTCGGGCCGGAGTCCCCACTTAAGTAGAATTTTTCGAGTCGCGTAGTCCGAGTTCGAGCCAAAGCGGCTAACGGAAAGTCTCTTGCCCCTGAGATCTTCCGGCTTCTTGATCTCCGGCGAGACGACCATGCTGTAGGCCAACACATTCAGCAGTCCAGCAATCAGCGTTATATCGGCGCCGCGCAGCCGTGCCACTACCGGCGCGTTGCCGCCGACTTGGGCGATCGGCATATCGCCCGACATCATTGCTTGGGTCGCTTTGGATCCTCCGTCGACATAAATCATCGTCACGTCTATGCCGTTCTTCTCGAAAAGCGCGGCTTCCTTGGTGATCCAAAACGGTGCTTGCGAGCCGGCGATGGCGCTCCAGCCGATGGTGAGTTTCTCCCGCGTCGCAGCAGCAAAAAGGGTCGGCGTTGAACCAAGCGATACGGCAATCAGAAAGAGCAAACTGACAACAGGCAACGCGTAATCACCTTTTTCCTTGCCCATTGCTCCATCACTCCAAAACATCACGGCGCCAGGTTTTCTCATGCTGCGGTTTCCCACTTATCGACGTCAACTTCCCAGCCTTTGGTCTGGGAGAGGTCTAAGGCATTCCCTTCGATATCGCGGAAGCGGAATTCTGAGTAGGGACGATTTGCCGGGCGCGGTACGATTTTGAGAATGCTGCTGAGCTCGGCCATCGTGGCTTGCATGCAGTTGGTGAGGAAGCCAATGTGATTGATGCCGTATTTGGCTTCGTGGCCTTCGATTTTGTTGTAGAACGGATGGATCGCCAGGTTGGTTTTGCCATCGGCGCAGAACCGATTGCCGCGCCCTTGTTGGCGGCGCAGATAACTCGATGAAATTTCGCGCAGGCCAAACACCTGCGTGTAGAAGAGTAACATCATTTCAGGATCTAGCGCATTGTAGGCAATATGGCGGACGCGTGGGAACTGCTTCTCTTTGCTCGCCGGGACGCCGAAGGTAGAGGTTGAGACGGAGACCGGACGGCACTCGGGATCATGCAGGCGAATTTCGCCATGCTGGAGGTCGCCCGGTTCCTGAATGATCATGCCGCGCGGATTCAATTTCAGGAAGCGTCCCTTCACCTCTTCGAGATTGTCGACTTGCAAGCCGATATGGTGCAACCCGGTGTCCATCTGCATCTCGCCGAGGGCGGGGCGCTTCTTGAAGAAAGTGAGATTGTAAAAACCGTCGGTGATCGTGATATCGCCCTCGGGCGAACGGCCCAGCTCCTCGGTTCCGAGGAAGCGATGGTAAAAGTCGACGAGTTCCGCCGGCTCTTCTGCGAGATAAGCGATGTAGCGAAGGGTGGACATGTGACACTCCTTGTTAGTTTAACTTCGAAGGAGTTGGAGTAATTCCATTACTCTATCACTCCAATTTTCCTAATCTCGTATATTCTGCGTGAACCATTCGAGCGGCAGCGGGTGACCCAGCCCTTTGGCTTTTGCCAAGTTGTACGCTGCGGCGCCGACAGCGGCAAATTGCAATCCCTGGGTTCCTTGATTGTTGAGAAAAGTAATTTGACGATCGTTGATCCGGCCGCGCCGGCGTCCGGCCATGATGTCGGGGATCGTCGTGATATTCGGATTGTCGATCTCCATATGCGGCGAGTTCGGGATCTTCTTCTTTTCGGCGGCATTGCCGGCGATGTAACCGAACATGCCGTCGCTACCGGTGACGACTTCCGGAGCATTACGGTCGGCGAAGAGCGTCGATGTGCCGAGGCGGGCACGGACATCGGCGCGAGCGAGCACGTCGGGCCCGGCCTCGTTGTTGCGCACGTTATTAATGTGCATTCCCGGCTCGAGCCAGTCCGCCTTGATCACCGGCACGAGAGAATCCGTCGTCAGCGAGACGATATCGGCGCCCCTGAGCGCTTTCTCCGGCGAGTCGACGGCAATCACCTCGATATCGAGTTTGTCGGTCATCTCTGCTGCGAAAGCCTCGCGATTAGTTTTGGTCGGGCTGAACACCCGCATGATTTCGATAGGCCGCACGAGTTTGATGGCTTCGGCGTAAGTCCGTGCCATGCCGCCGGAGCCGATCATCGCGAGCACCGTCGAATCTTCTCGGGCGAGGTATTTGGTCCCCAAGCCGGCGCAAGCGCCGACACGCATATGCTGCAAATAGCCGTCATTCATCAGCGCAAGCGGTTGCGCGTTGCGCGTGCTCAGCAAAAAAATCAGCCCACAGTAACGGCCGCGTTCCATGCAATATTTATCTTCGACCATAAAACCGTCCTGCTCTTCCCAGGCCAGCATGTCGGATTTCATTCGAATGGCGAAGACACCGAGCTTGCGCGACGCGCCCTCCATCGTGCCCCAGCGATAATAATGCGGCTCCTCCGGCACGTAGAAATCGATGCGCGGACGATAACCAGCGCGTTGCTCGTTAATCTCGCCGTACGCATCCTCCATGGCGGCGATGCAGGTTTCCATGTTGAGGACTTGCTGAATGTGTTCGTTGGTCAAGAAGAGCATGAAATGAACTCCTTTTCGACCTGGCACTGTTGGGCCACGCCTAGCTGAATTCGATATAAACCGAACGCGCGCGAGTGTAAACCACAACAAAGAGCCGAAAATGCGCTCTGTAATGTCTCGGCAAAAATCGATTGATGGTGCCACGCGGCCGAAAAATTTGCGTGCAAATATTCAGATGCGACGAATCAGGGCGAAGAATCAGCCTATCGTCAGTTAAAATGATCTAAGAATTTGAGAAAATTCAGCGAATCGCTTTGACCGTAACGTCGGAGTTCTATAAATTGGCGAAAACAATTCAAGGGATTCTTTAGTGAATGCGCGATCTACGGCAAGCTGCGAAACAATCTACCAGAACCGTTCTCGGCAATTTCCTGCGTCGTTGTACCGGCGTTGTCATTGCCACCACGGTATTGCTGCTTTGCGCCCCATTGCTGAGAGCGCTGCATGAAGATCCGCCATTCCGCCAACCTAAACAAGCGGCGCTAAACGCAGTGGCGGAAAGTCTGACGTCGCAATCGCGGATCGGCGTGCAGGTGCGCAGTGGTGACACGCTAGGCACCGTGCTCAAACGTTTTGGTGTGGCTCCGCCGTCGGCGCGCGCGCTGATCGAAAAAGTTCGGCCATTTGTCAATCCCAGAAAGATTCGTCCCGGAGATAATGTTCACGTCGTTCTCGATCCTGGAGATCGCACGGTTCGAGGAATGGAATTTGTCGTCGACGATAATTTGATTCGCGTCAAAGCCACCGAAAATGGCTGGTTGGCGGAGCGCCACGATCTTCCCGCAATGCGTGAGACTCGAGTCGTTCACGGTACGATCAAAGGCAGCTTGTATGAAAGTGGCGCCGAGGCGGGGCTCGCGCCGCAGCAGATTCTCGATCTGGCGAGAATCTTTGAATATGACGTCGACTTTTTATCCGATTTTCAGCGCGGCGACGATTTCAGCGCGATGGTGGAAGAGGTCCGCTATTCGGACGGCCGTCGCGCGCCCGGGAGAATTATCGCCGCTGAGATAGAAGCTGGGAGAGATGTCTTTAACGCGCTTTACTTCACGAGCAAGGATGGAAGCGGCGATTACTATAGTCTCAACGGCGAATCGATGCGCCGGTCGTTTTTACGCGCACCGTTGAGTTATGCCAGGATCTCGTCGCCCTTCAATCGCAACCGGCTACATCCGATTTTCCGCACCGTACGGCAGCATATGGCGATCGACTATGCTGCGCCGGCAGGAACACCGGTGGTAGCGATAGGGCGAGGGCGAGTCGAGTTTGTCGGATGGCGCAACGGTTACGGCAACGTCGTGGATATTCGCCATTCCGGAAATTATTCTTCTCGCTACGCTCATTTCTCCCGTTTTGCGGAAAATCTGCGCCGGGGTCAGAGCGTCGATCCGGGTGACATCATTGGCTATGTCGGTCAAACCGGCCACGCCACCGGTCCGCATCTTCATTTCGAGTTTCTTAACGGCGGCACGAAGATTAACTTTCTCGATCTGCACATACCGAAGACTCGGCAGCTGGTCGGAGAGGATCTGGCCCGCTTCAATCGTTTGCGCGAGCAGGCTCAAACCCTGCTTCACCCACCTGAGAGTCGTGTAGCCGACCGTTCGAAAAAAGGCCTGTAGCGCCCTGCGCAAATAAACTTATTTAAACGGGCAATGGTATCGGAGGAAGCTTGAAACTATTTTGCTGTCTGTTGGTTGCGGTGAGCTCGTTAGCGGCCAACGTGGATCGAACCGCCGCACAGGAAAAATTTCGCGTCGCCAGCGGCGGATTTTCCACGGCGGTTCATGCCGTCGTTTGGGTGGCCTACGAGAGAAAGATCTTTCAAAAATACGGACTCGATGGAGAGTATCTGGCGCTGGAAAGCGGCACGCCGGCGATGCAGGCCTTACTAGCGAACGAGCTGCAGATCGTGTTTACCACCGGTGCTCTGGCGATCACGGCGAACCTCCAAGGCGCTGATACGACGATTATCGCAGGCGGCATGAACTTTATCCCCAATAAGCTTCTTGTTCGTCCCGAGATCAAACGCCCCGAAGATTTGAAGGGCAGGCGTATCGCGATCAGCCGCTTCGGTTCGGCATCGGACTACGCGACGCAGGTGGCGTTGGAAAAACTCGGGCTGAACCCAAAAGACGTGACCATCGTCCAGGTCGGCGGCAATATGACCCGTTATGCCGCGCTGATGAATGGCACGGTTCATGCCACGCTCTTGGCCGAACCCCTTACGACCATGGGCATCCGCGAGCACAAGATGAATTCATTGATCGATCTGGCGGAGAGCGGCGTGCCGTTTCCGCAGAACTGTTTCATTGTCCGGCGCAGTTACTTGGAGGCGAACCGCAGTAAGATCATCAACGCCATGAAGGCGATCATCGAAGGCTATTTCGCGGTCAAGAACGATAAGGCGCTGGGCCTGCAGCTCATCAAGAAATACATTCGTGTCGAGGGCGAAGACGCCAACATCAGCTACGAATACTATCTGGCGAAGCACGGCAGCGACGTGATGGTGATGCCGGATCGCAAGGGCTTGGAGTTTATTCTGTCGCAGGTGGCGGCCACTACGCCGAAAGCCAAAGGTCAGACGCCCGAAAGCCTGCGACTCCTGGACTCGAGCGTCCTTGACGAAATCAAGAAGAGCGGTTTCATCGACAAGTTCAAGCGCTAACCGATCGCGAACTATGGCTGTTTCCTTCCGACGGTTTGAACGGCTTGAATGGAATTTGAGGATCGAAATCATGCCCGGAGTTTTAGACGCGGACACGCACATTGCCGAATCGGAAGCGATGTGGAGCTATATCGACAAAGAAATGTATCCTCGCCGTCCGGTCCTGGCCAGGATCCCCGACGACACCTGGTACAAAGAGCGCAATGCGTTTTGGCTCATCGACGGCGAAATTTTTCCCAAGCCGGCGGGGAAGGCGAGTTACAGCTTGATCACGCCATCGGCGCAAAAAAAAGAATCGGGGCGGGGCGATATTCATCTCGGCGTGCGGGAACTGACCGATCCGTTAGCGCGATTAAAAGACATGGACAAGCTCGGTGTCGAGATTCAGGTGATCTATCCGACGCTGTTTCTGGTCTATCTAACCGACGATCCGAAGCTCGAGACCGCCCTGTGCCGCGCCTATAACCGGTTCATCGCCGATGCCTGCGCCAAGGCGCCGGGGCGGCTTAAATGGGTCGCCATCCCGCCGCTGCGGGACATCGAGGCCTCGTTGGTGGAAATGAAATGGGCGAAAGAGCAGGGCGCCGTCGGCGTGTTTTTTCGCGGCATGGAAGGCAATCTGACTCTCGACAATCCGTATTTCTTGCCAATTTACACTTTGGCCGAGAAACTGGATTTAACGATCTGCATCCATACCGGTTCGGGGAGCCGCTACCTGATGCAGCTTTTCGACGTCGAGCGCAATCACACCTTCGCGCACAATCGCATTTTGCCGGTGGTCGCCTTTCGCGATCTGGTCGCCAATCGCATACCCGAGCAATTTCCCAAGCTGCGTTTCGGCTTCATCGAGGCAGCTGCGAGTTGGATGCCGTACATCTTTCATGTGCTGCGCCGCTCGGTGCGTGCGGATTTAAAGAATAAGAATCCGCAGGATTTGTTTCGCGACTATCGGTTCTGGATCGCCTGCGAAGCCGACGAAGAATTGCCGCATCTGCTCACCTACATCGGCGCGGATCATCTCGTCATCGGCTCGGATTACGGTCACAATGATCCGTCGAAGGAACCGGAATTCGTCAAGAACCTGCGCGCCCGCGAAGACATGCCGCCTCATATCGTCGAAAAGATCTTGTGCGAAAACGCTCGCCATCTTTACGGCGTTGCGTAAAGCTGACGACTCTGGTTTCCAACCAAAGGAGCTGAAGTTTTCGACGGGATTCCTAGCCGTCGCTTCCGTCATTCCCGCGGAGGCCGGAATCCAAGCGTCTTGGATCTCCACCGCGACGGGGACCTGGATGCCGGTTTTCACCGGCATGACGAACTCGTGTCCTGCCTCTGCGGTTGATTCAGTAGCACATGAAGCTGTGAAGCGCGGGTCTCGCTTATGCAATGCCGTAAAGCCGCGCCGGATTCGTAGCGAGAATACTCGTCTTTGCCGACTCGCTGATATCCGTGCGCTCTTGGAGCATGCGCGCGGCGCAACGCTCGCGGTCGCCGTGCGGCATATCGCTGCCGAAAATGACCTGGCCCTCGCCGGCGAGCTTTAGCACATTCGGCAAAATTTCGTCTTCGACTTCGGTGCTGAAAAAGATATTGCCGCGTTTGATGTATTCCATCACCGGGAGCTTCTGAATCGGCGCGGTCTGCGGCAAAAACTTTCTCAATGTCGAACCCTGATTTTTGTAGCGGTGATGCACGCGTTCGAGAATGAACGGCACCCACTGGCAACCGGCTTCGAGAAAAACGAGACGAAGATCCGGGAAGCGATCCAGCACTCCACCGCTGATCAACGCGGTGAAAGCCATGAGCAGCGGCACGTGAAACGCGATGACGCCAGACGGGTAGATATGCGAATAGAGATTGTTGATCGACGGACAGGACCAGCCGACGTGGACGCCGAGGGCAAGATTTTCTTCACACAGCGCCTGATAAAAAGGAAGGAGCCTGGGATGATCGAGCATGTCGTCGCCGGCGGTTCCGAGCACCATGACCGACACTGCGCCGAGTTTCTTGGCTTCGTGCACTTGTTCGACCGCCGCGGCGACGTCGTCCAGATTGACCACCGCCGACCATTTGATGCGCGGGTGGCCGGAAAGACGGTCGCCCATCCAGCGGTTGTAGGATGTCGTAATCGCGCTGCCGAGGCCGACGTTTTTGGTTAGCGGATAGGCAAGAAACAATGTCGTATAGATTACCTGAATTGCGATGTCTTCCTCGTCCATCGCCGTGAGGCGGGCGGTGAGATCGCTCAGTTCCATACTGCCGATGCTGTCGGTTTTGCCTTGGGTGTGCGCCGCGAGCTGGCCGTTGAAGTTTGTCGGTGTACCGAGGTTGTGACAACCGGGCCCGACGCGACGCGGGTAAAGCTGCTCGTCGATGACCCAGTAAACGAGACCGTCCACCGCCGTCACGCGCGGACGCAACGCACGAAACGCTGGATCGAGATACTTGTCGCTGAAAGTTTCGAGATTTTCCTCGACGTGACCGTCGGCATCGATAACCCGCATTGCAAACACCTCCTCGCTAGGTGGCTTGTATTACCAGGAAAATACCATGTGAGTTGAGTCGGCTGTAGTGAGCGAAACCAACTTAGTCTAGGCACGATGTGCCAACAACACAAGATTACAGACCGTAGAGCGTCTTGGCATTATGTGAAAGAATTTTCTCCTTCACGGCGGAGTCGATGCCTTCCATGCGTTGAAATTCGGTCAATGCAGTCACGGCGCTCGATGGGTCGGTATGGCCATAGTCGGTACCGATCACCAGCCGGTCTTCGCCAGCGCAGCTCACGATGTAGGGCACATCGTCGTTGACCTGGCAGGTAACGAAAATATTATAAGCCTCGAAAACGTTTTCCGGGAAAGATCGATTAGCGACCCGGTAACGAATTTTCGCTTCGCGATAAATCCATGGCACCCATTGAGCCGAGGCTTCGATGAATCCCCAGCGGAGTTTCGGAAATGTCTCGTGGAGCCCACTCATAATCACGTCGAAGCACGCAGTAACCGTCGGCACACGAAATTGCGCGAAGCGTCCTGCCGGCGCCATACGGTAAAGGTCGGCGTTCTCGGGATTACCGTTGGCGATATGGACTGCGATAGACAGATCGAGGTCGCTGGCGATCTGGTAGAGAGGATAAAAGTAGGGATCGGAAAGATGGCGATCGCCTTCCAACGGTCGCATGCACACCGCGGCGCCACCGTTTTCCTTGGCAAACTTTATCTCCTCGATTGCGGCGTCGATGTTCATTGCGGGCACGACGCAGGAATAAAACAGACGACCGTGGCTTTTCTTGGAGATGTCGGCTAACCAACGGTTCCAGCTGCGGCAAAGGGCGACTTCGGCATCGGGGCGTGTCGTGATGCGTTCGATCCAAAAGGTATTGTGCAGCACCTGCACGTCGATGCCCAATTCGTCCATGTGCTTCAGGCGGAGATCGACGTCGTCGAGCTCGCGGGCCGCTTGCGGCGTTTCGAAGTTCCTGCCGGCGCGTTGGGCAAATTCGTGAAGCTCACGCTCGCTCAATGTTGGAAAACGAAACCCCGCGATCTTATCGTCGATCACCCAATACTGCCGGGTTGCGTTGTCGGGCGTGGAAAAGAGCTTGGGCCGATACTTATGTTCCGAAGAATCGAGATAATCCCAGGTGCGTTCGGTTTCGATGACATGGGCATCGGCATCGATAATACGGAGCGAGTTGGCCATCGGAGTCCTCCCATTTCAACTGAGGCATGTCGAAACTGACGCGACGTTAGTGCGGATCGCTCGACACTGTCAAGTGACATTGGCGCGGCGATTCAACGGTGTGAATCTTATCTTGACACTCGCTTCTTAGCATTGGCATATGATGGCACGACCATGCACGCTGCAAGCGCATACGAAATCCGGAGGGAGAAATCATGAAAAGCGCCTATGGGCTAAAAATTCCCGAGCCCGACACTTCGCTCACGCGCGTTGGTCCAGGCACACCATGCGGCGAATTGATGCGTCGCTACTGGCAGCCGGTGTGCTTGTCGGCAGATCTCACGGATTTGGCGAAACCGGTGCGCATTCTCGGTGAAGACTTAATCGCCTTTCGCGATGGTGCGGGCAGGCCGGGGCTGCTGTTTCCCCGTTGCAGTCACCGCGGCACCTCGCTTGAATACGGCCGAGTTGAACCGCGCGGACTGCGGTGCTGCTATCACGGTTGGCTCTATGACGTCGAAGGCAACATCTTAGAGATGCCGCTGGAGCCAGACCTCAATCCCTATTTGAAACAATATCAACACCCCTGTTATCCCGTGCGTGAGTTTGCCGGCTTGGTCTTCGCCTACATGGGGCCGCTCGACAAAATGCCTGAGCTGCCGATTTATGACGTATGGCAAAAGGATGGTGGTGCGCTTAAAGCGCGCATGGGGCCGCGCATCGGCGGACCGGTCAATTGCAATTGGCTCCAGGCCGAAGAAAATCTTATGGACGCATTGCATACCTTTTGGTTGCACACGCGCCACAGTGGCGCGCAGTTTCCATCCCAGGCCTATGGTGTCGACCCCGACGCGCTGAAATACGAGGAGACCGACTTGGGCATGCGCTTCGTGCTCAAGCGAAGGCTGGAGAACGGCAAGTGGTGGGAGCTCATTTGGGAAATGATTATGCCGCTCAACATACATCTAGTTTACACCGATGAGCCGAAAACCGAGCGGGTGCGCGCCGTAAGTTATTGTGTGCCGGTGGACGATACCCATCAGCTCGGCGCGAGTATTCGCTGGCTCCCCGATGGCGAATCCGAAGGTCTCTCCGGCCGCGAACAGCTGGCTCCCGGTGGACGCAAAAATGCAAGCTACGAATACATCCAGCGCCATCCCGACGATAAAGAAGCCGTCGAAGGCCAAGGACCGATCGCATTGCACGGTCTCGAGCATCTGGTCAGTTCCGACAAGGGCGTGTTGATGTTTCGCGCAATTCTAAAAAAAGCGATTCAAGCTACACTACGGGGCGAAGACCCGAAGGGGATTCTTCGCGACCAGGCCAAGTCATCCTTCGTCGCCACCAGCGCCGGCAGTGTCGTTAGGGATTGAGCTCGACGTTCGTAAGAGTTGGCGGGGTGGGTTAGTGCCGGCTCGCACCCTTGCGCGC
>Ga0193716_1001854_pt1 | contig 12128 bp, 6 predicted proteins | sample U2c1metaG_FD_145901 | JGI IMG/M metagenome (GOLD analysis project Ga0193716, IMG submission 145901) | Soil microbial communities from a riparian zone of the East river system, Colorado, United States - U2c1 | ecosystem: Environmental > Terrestrial > Soil > Riparian zone | place: USA: East River...
AGATTCCTCACACACAGTTGCAGCAAGATCGAATTATCGGGGCCGAATGTATCGAATCATTACGCAGTCGTTGCGATCTCTGTGCTCGGTCCTCTTCCTTATCGGGTTTTTCAATGCCCCTCTGGCCTCCCACACCTCTTCGTTTGAACAGGACACGGCTTCAGACTCCCGCCAGTTGCCGTTGCAAATCATTGTCGTTCGGACCATGGAAGAAGCGCAGGAAGTATTGGCGCGGGTGAAGAAGGGCGAGGATTTCTCTCAGCTTGCGAAAGAGAAATCCACGGATCCCACGGCAGCCGACGGTGGCTTTATGGGAATGTTCGCACCAGGCGCATTGCGTGCCGAGTTGCGGGATGCCCTGCGCGGCGTCGAAGCCGGCCAGATTTCCAGCATTGCCCATATACCTTCCGGCTACGCCATCCTCAAAGTGATGGAAGGCGATGGCCGGGCAGCCGCCAAACCTGTTGATCCCGGTCGGAGTCAATCGCTGGCAGCGACAGGGGCAGTCAAATATGCTCCCGATGTTTCTGGACTGAGTGAGGCTGAAGCGGCTCTGATTCGGTTTCGCAAGCCGAAAGGATGGGAGCAGGATCCCCGCAGCATCTGCGAAATGCGCAAGCAGTCTCTCGGAAGCAGCACGCAACACCTGAAGGATTTTCTTGCGCCTGCCAACAAGACGGAGCTCGAAACTCGAACGCCCATGGATGTGATGCAAGCGTTTTATGCTTTAGGTCAGCTCTACGCCTATCAGGCAAATATGGATGCGGCTTTAGAACAGTACGAGAAAGCCTATCAAGTCGCGCTTTCCGAGGTTCCCTCAGCCATCCCGGTTATGGAAGAAGCTCTGGGAATCGTGCACCTCCACAAATCGGAAATGGAAAACGGGGCGTACAGCGCGCCTGGCAGGAAGTGCTTGCTCCCGATCGGCGCCAGCGAGGCCTATCAGAAGACCGGCGAGTCGCAAGAGGCTGTGAAATATTTTCTGAAGTATCTTGACCGGAAACCCGACGAACTCGAAGTGAAATGGCTGCTGAATCTCGCCTACATGACGCTTGGGAAATATCCGTCGGAGGTTCCGCGAGAATATTTGATACCTGTTTCTGCCTTTGAATCAAAAGAAGATGTCGGCCGCTTCCCGGATGTCGCGAGTGAAGCCGGACTGAAATCATTTTCCATGGCGGGCGGCATTATCGTCGACGATTTTGAAAACAACGGACTGCTGGACATCGTCACTTCGAGCTTTGATGCCTGCGGTCCAATGCACTTCTTTCACAACAATGGTGATGGGTCTTTTACAGACAGGATGCAGCAGGCGGGTCTTGCCGACCAAACGGGCGGTCTCAACATCATCCAAACGGACTACAACAATGACGGTTGTACGGACATTCTGGTCATGCGCGGCGCTTGGGAAGTCCCCCAACGCAAGAGTTTGCTCCGCAACAATTGCAACGGCACGTTCACCGATGTCACCGAAGCCAGCCGTCTGGCCATCCCCGCGACCAGTAGCCAGGCCGCAGTGTGGGTGGATATCAACAACGACGGCCTGCTCGATCTGTTCATAGGCAATGAAAACAGTCCCGCGCAGCTTTTTCTAAACAAAGGTGACGGAACATTTGAAGATATTTCGATACCGGCAGGCATCGATCACATCGCATTTTCCAAGGGTGTTACGGCCGGAGATTACGACAACGATGGCTATGAAGATCTATACGTGTCCAACCTGAGTGGACCGAACTTTCTCTATCACAACAACCACGACAACACGTTCACCGAAGTTGCCCAGAAAGCCGGCGTAGCCGGCCCCATCCGGGGATTTGCAACTTGGTTCTTCGACTACGACAACGACGGCTATCCGGATCTCTTCGTCACCAGCTATTTCGTCTCGGTTGAAGAAACCGCAAAGACCTATCTGGGACTTCACAATAACGCAACCACCCTGAAGCTCTTCAGGAATATGGGCAATGGAACTTTTCAAGATGTCACAGCACAAGTCGGACTCGACAAGGTGTTCATGCCGATGGGCGCCAATTTCGGGGACATCGATAACGACGGTTTCCTGGATATCTACATGGGAACGGGAAATCCCTCCTATGGCTCGCTGGTTCCCAATGTGCTGCTGCGCAACCACCAGGGCCAGTATTTCGTTGATGTCACAACTTCCTCGGGCACGGGGGAGCTTCACAAGGGGCACGGAATCGCCTTTGCGGACCTCGAGAATGATGGAAATGAAGACATTGTTGCCGAAGTTGGCGGCGCCACGCCTTCCGACGCTCACGCCCTTCGTGTGTTCAAAAATCCAGGTCACGGAAATGACTGGACCAGCCTGAGGCTGGTCGGAGTAAAGAGCAACCGCGCGGCCGTCGGCGCGCGTATTAAGGTGACGGTTGAAAATAAAGGCAATGCCACACGCTCCGTCTATCGCACGGTCAGAAGTGGCGGTTCGTTTGGCTCCTCACCGCTCGCGCAGCACATCGGTCTCGGCAAATCCGCGCAGATCAAAGGTATCGAGATTTGGTGGCCTGCAAGTAATACGCGACAGAATTTTACAAATGTGGACAAGAACCAGTTTCTGGAAATCAAGGAGTTCGCGGCGAATTATTCGAAGCTGGCCCGCAAGTCAGTCCGCCTGGGCGGTACCAAAATGGCTGAGGCCAGCGCCGCAAAGCCAATGGCAGCGGTTGAGACAAAGAAGTGACCGTAGGAGTTGCTGAGTGAAGAGATGGCCATGACCCGACTACTTTCTCTCGTCGTATTGTTGTCGAGCTTCGGCGGCGCGGCGGGCGCGGCGCAAATCTATGCGGCGCGGGGATTGGTTTTGAAGGTGGACAGTGCGCGCCATTCTCTGCTGGTTTCCTGTGAGAAAGTTCCAGGGTACATGGATGCGATGATCATGCCGTTGACAGTGCGGAATTCCAAGGAGCTGGAAGGAATAAAGCCGGGCACCATGATTGAATTCTCCCTGGTCGTGGAGGATGCGGCCTCCTACATCGAAAAAATCCATATTCATCCGTATGAAAGCATTGAACAGGATCCCCTGGCTGCAAGACGCCTGAAGTTGATGGCAAAAATCACAGATCCGGCGTCGGCACCGAATGAAATGAAAATTGGCGATCATGTGTCAGACTTTTCACTCATCGACCAAAACAAACAGCGCGTGGCGCTGTCGCAATTTTCAGGAAAAGTCGTTGCACTGACTTTCACATACACGCACTGCGCACTGCCAAATTTCTGCTTCCGCATTTCAAACAATTTTCGCCAGCTACAAAAACGGTTTGCCAGTCGGATGGGACGCGAGCTAGTTTTGCTGACGATTACGTTCGATCCCGCGCACGATACTCCAGACGTAATGGCCAAATACGGCAAGATTTGGAACGCTGACCCAAAAGGCTGGCGGCTGCTGAGCGGACCTACTCCGGAAGTCGAGAAACTGTGCAATCAATTTGGAATCAGCTTCTGGCCCGATGAAGGACTAATGACCCATTCTCTGCACACGGTGGTCATTGACCAAAACGGAAATCTGGCCGCCGATATGGAAGGCAACGAGTTTACGGCAGATCAACTGGGAGATTTGGTGCAGACCGTTCTGACTCGCAGGAAAGTATTTTCTGCACGCGCAGGGGAACATCGATAAAAACCTAAGTTCTATATGGGCGGAAAGATAAAGGTTTTACTCGTCGATGATCACGTGTTGGTCCGCAGAGGATTTCGACGCGTTCTCGAGGACGAGCCGGGAATTACTGTGGTCGGTGAAGCCGGTGACGGCGCACAAGCAGTCCAAATGGCGCGTGAACTCAACCCGGGCGTCGTGCTCATGGATTGTTCGTTACCGGGATTGAATGGGCTCTTCGCAGCTGGGCAAATTGTCCGCTCTTGCCCCCGCACGGCCGTCCTCATGTGCAGCATGCATTCCGAAGAGAAGTGGGTCCGCGGCGCCATTGAGGCCGGTGCCCGGGGATACCTTCACAAGAGCGCAACGGACCTTCAATTGACTTCGGCGATTCAGCGCGTCGTTGCCGGAGAATTTGTTTTTGCGCCGGACTTTATCGAACCGAACGGAAGGACGGCTCAGGCGAAGTGTCCTCTTAGCGCGCGGGAAATGGAAGTCTTGCAGCTGATTGTCGAGGGCAAGTCGAATAGGGAAATCGCCGTCAGTCTTGCCGTGGGCACCAGCACTGTGGCGGCGCATCGCAACAACATCATGAATACTCTAAGGGTTCATAAAACTGCTTTGCTCATTGTTTACGCCATTCGAAATGGGCTGGCTTGTCTTCCGTAATCTAGCTCGTGGCGCGTGTCTGCAGTATTCACTTGGGAGCGGTGCGTTGTGAGGCAATGAGGGTTGCGGCGAGTTCGAATTGCGTCTTGGCCTTTTCCGCCATTCCTTGCTTTCGATATACCTGGGCCAGCAGGTAATGATTGGCGGGGTTGTCTTTGGCCAGGTTAATGGCCTTTTCCAGCTGGAGTTGCGCTTCCGTCAGATTGTTCTGACGCCAATATGTTTTCCCGAGTAGTTCTGGAACACGCGAATCTTCCGGCGAAATAGCGTCGGCTTGCAACAATAGCGGAAGAGCGTCGCTATCACGATTTTGATCGAGGAGCAGGGCCCCCAGGTCGATATACGGCTCGGCTACCTTGGAAGAAGCTGCAGATTGCCAGGAAATTGCGTTGCGATATGATTTTTCCGCTTCGGCAGATCTTCCGAGCGCGGCCAAGCTAAGACCCAGGTTGGCTTCGGCTTTGATGTTCACCGGATCCAACTCCAGGCAACGCTGGAATGCCGAGACCGCTCGCGCGAAGTGGCTCTCGTTGTATTTTGTGCGTCCCAAGTGATACCAAGCTTCTGCGTCGCGAGGATTCCAAATAGTGGCACGGGTCAGCCAGTTGTCAGCTTCAGCAAAATTTCCGAGGAGCACGTAATCCAGCGCCACTATTTTTAGATCCTGGGAGCTTGGCGACTGATACTTCGCGGCTTCCGTATACTCGGCAAGGGATTCGACGGCTTTTCCCTGTTTAAACAAGATCAAGCCGAGCAAGTAATGACCCTTCGCGGAGTCCGGTTTTAACTGAAGGTGAGCGCGAACTTGTTTCTCTGCATCAGACGCGTGACCGTCCTTGAGCAGGCTTCTGGCAAGTTCGAGCAGTTGATCCGGGTCATGATCTTGAGTGTCTGGTGGCGAGACCTCCGCTCGCGGCCACTCGGCCGGGGAGCGATTATTTTCACCAAGGAAGGAAGCGGCACGCGCCAAGAAAACCGCTCGGGCTGAAGAAGCACAGGTGGTTGAGAGAAAGAGAATTACGACCAGCACCATCGAGCCAACTAGTGGGAGAGCCGTTCGCTGCGCCATTGAGGAAAGCCTTTGGTTTCCGCTGCCGATGGAAAAAGTCTATGCCACAGCCCCCAAAAATGAAACGGTAAGAACATCCACGAGTGATCGAATCAATGAGCGGGCAAAAAACGGGTTATTGAACTACTTTCTGGCCGACAGACGAAGAATGGTTGTCGAGCGGTAGGTCTTTCCCGGTCTCAGTTCAGTGGACGGGAAATTACTATGGTTCGGCGAGTCTGGAAAATGCTGGGTTTCCAGACAGAAACCGGTGCGATGACCGTAAGACTGGCCATTTTTCCCGCGAACGGTCCCATCGAGGAAATTTCCACTGTAGAACTGAACGCCGGGTTCCGTTGTCAGGATTTCCAGAACTCGCCCGCTGGTTGGCTCGAACACTTCAGCGGCCACTTTTAGTCCGGGTTTCGCAGTTTTGTCCAGCACCCAGTTGTGATCATAGCCTTTTCCGAATTTGAGCTGTTCGTCGTTCTGTCCGATGCGCGCTCCGATGGCGGTGGCCTTGGTGAAATCGAAGGGAGTTCCCCGGCTAGTACGCAATTCTCCTGTAGGAATGAGCGTGGAATCGACAGGGGTAAACGCAGACGCATGCAGGAGCAGCTGGTGGCCCAGAATATCTTTTGCGGGTACACCGGAGAGATTGAAGTACGAATGGTTGGTGAGATTGATGACGGTATTTTTGTCCGTGCTTGCCGAATAGTCAATTCGCAATTCGTTGGCTTCGGCTGGGAGCGTGTAGGTCACGATCACTTTTAAGGTGCCCGGATAGCCGGCTTCTCCGTCCGGGCTGACGTAGGTCAATTCAAGCACCTGCGCATCTGGGCGCGAGTGGTCGGCGGCGGTCCAAACCTTCTTGTTAAAGCCCTGGCCTCCCCCATGCAGGCTGTTGGGCCCGTCGTTTATCGGCAAATGAAATAGCTTTCCGTCGAGCGTGAACGTACCGCGCGCGATGCGGTTTCCATACCTGCCGATGGAGGCGCCAAAGAAGGATTTATCCTGTTCGTAACCCTCTAGATTGTCGTAGCCGAGAACGATATCTGCGACTTCGCCGTGGCGATCCGGAACTTTGAGCGAAACAAGATCGGCGCCGTAGGTGATCACAACCGCTTCGAGGCCTTTCCTGTTCGCCAGCACGTAGCGGGAGACGGCAAGGCCATCTTTGGTCTTTCCAAAATCGGAAACCTGCAATTTCAGCTGCGCTTGTCCCCGCACCGGGTTCAGTGAGAGCAGCAGAATGGCAAAGGCAAGAACGCTAAGTGCTCTAAGCTTGCGCATATTTCGCCCCTCGTCTTCCAAGTGAACGGCATTGCAAAAATCGCCGCGCGCCCAAGGTAAGCGTTTACCATCCCGGGCCCTGTGAAAGCAAGCAGTTTTGCGGGGAATCGGCTGAGTCATCGAATTTCTATCGATTTCTCCGTGGTTTGCAATGAGAAAGCGTATACTCAGCGCGCTCCTCATGCCTTCTGAAAACGAAGACGGTGGATTTACGTGATGCAGCGCGGCGAAGGAACTTTACCGACGGCAACTATCTCCCGGACGACCCGGCGCGTTGGGAAGGCCATCGCTGAACTTGGTTTACGAGCCGCTTGGTGTCCGGCGAAAGCCGGAGGCTCGGGTTGCGCGTTTGCGAGATTACCAGTCCATTTTTTCCCCGAGTTCGTCCAAACCCTGGCAAACCTCGCGGTTGCAGTCGTATTCGCGGACGTCTGGAAGCCCCGCACCCGAGCAGCGTTCGCGTAAACGACCTGGACGGAATTCGGCGGACAGGGCAACATTTAACAGCTGTTGCGGCACGAGCGTATCGAAAATTATGGATCTGCAGAAAACACTCGAGAGCAGGGCGAGAGTCACGTCCGCTCTCCTCTTTTTGCATCTTCTATGTCCGTCGCTGTGGGCGCAGGTGCAGCCGCAACAATCCCCGGATAGCAAATCACAGTTGCCGATGGCCACCGCCGGGGTGCATGGGGCGGTCTTCGACGCAAACCACAGACCCATTACAGCAGGTGGAACTGTTGACGACGGCCCTACCGTTTTTCTGGACGTAGCTGAAAAAGCGGGTTTGCGATCATGGAAGCACGTAATGGGGACGCCGCAGCGGAAATTTATTCTCGAGACAGTCGGTTCGGGGGTAGCACTTCTGGATTACGACAATGATGGATGGCTGGATATTTACCTCGTGAATGGCGCGACATATAAAAGCCTGCGCGGGGAAGAGCCTGCTCCACACGCCGCACTGTTTCACAACAACCACGACGGCACCTTTACAGACGTTGCCAGCAAGGCAGGAGTTGCCAATGACCGGTGGGGATTTGGAGTGGCCGGCGGAGATTTTGACAACGACGGCTGGCCCGACTTGTATGTAACCAATTTCGGGAAAAACCGGCTGTACCGGAACAACCATGATGGAACGTTTACAGATGTGGCGGAAAAGGCTGGAGTGACACTCGGCAATTGGTCCACGGGTGCAACATTCGGGGACTATGACGGCGACGGGTATCTGGACTTATTCGTGCCAGGATATGTGCATTATGAGATCGACCATCCTCCCGTTCCGGGTTCGCCGATTGTGGCGTTTCCCATCTGCCAGTTTCGGTCGGTAAATATCATGTGCGGCCCGCGCGGGCTGCAAGGGGAGTCCGATCATCTGTTCCACAACAACGGGGATGGAACTTTTACCGATGTCAGCAAAAAAGCGGGTGTGGACGATCCGCACAGATATTACGGATTGTCATCGGTTTTTGCGGACGTGAATAATGACGGCAAAGTGGATTTGGTTGTGGCGAACGATTCCACACCGAACTTTCTGTACATAAACAAGGGAGATGGCACTTTTGAAGATGCGAGTTATGAAGCTGGATTTGCCCTGAATGAAAACGGTCATGAGACGGCATCTATGGGAATCGCTATTGGCGACTACCTGAACAACGGTCTACTGGACTTGTGTACCACGACCTTTTCCGATGATTACTACCCTCTGTATCGCAACGATGGTGGAGGCAATTTCACGGATGTTAGCTATCAGGCGCGCATTGCCGAAACGACGATTCCATTTTTGGGTTGGGGTGACGGATTCCTGGATTTCGACAACGACGGGTGGAAGGATTTGCTGTTTGCCAACGGCCATGTCTATCCGGAGGTGGATCAAACGGATTGGGGAACAACTTTTGCGCAGCGACCGTTGCTTTTTCGCAATAAACGGGATGGGAAGTTCGAGGTTGTTCCAGCGAAGAAGGGAACGGGCCTGGGGGCACCCTACACAGCGCGTGGCGCTGCTTTTGGAGATTTGTTCAACGACGGGAAGATTGACGTGGTGATCAACCAGCTGGGGAATGTGCCAGTGCTTTTGCGGAATGTAGGCGCCGAGCAAAATCATTGGATCGGACTGAAGTTGATCGGAGGCCGCAAGAGCCCGCGGGACGCGACCGGAGCAACCGTATACGTTACGGCGGGCGGTTTGCGGCAACGCCAGGACGTGCTTAGCGGCGCCAGTTACGCCTCTAGCAACGATGCGCGGGTACATTTTGGCCTGGGCGCTGCGAAGTCGGTAGAGAAGCTTGAGATCCATTGGCCCAGCGGGCAGGCCGAAGCGGTCCGTCTCGGGGCGGCCGACCGCTACTATACGATTGAAGAAGGCAAAGGGATTGTTGGCAACCTCGCCCAGCCCCAACCAAACAAGGAGTAAACGCATACTTTTCGTGTGCAAAAGTGGCGCAAAGCTGCGCAATTTGAGGCATTTTGGCGTGCTGCTTGTGTCCGGGCATTGAGAAAAGGTTTACTTGCCGTCGAATAAAGTACTTGACTCCCCGCAAAGTCAGCGATAAATTCCCGATAATGTGTTTGGGGTATTGCAAAGTCGGCGATTGTTGCTGTCCTGCGTTCTGCTGGTCACGCTGACCCTCCCTACACTACTCTGTGCGCAAGATGATGACTCCAGAAAATTGCTAGAACGGGGCAATTCGGAGTTGCGCAACGGAAATCTGGATGCGGCCGCGCAAACATTTTCGCACCTGACAGAGACGGATCCGAAGTTTGCGGGCGGCTTCTTTAACTTGGGACTCGTTCGAATTCGGCAGGGAAAGTGGGAGGAAGCCATCACTGTGTTGCAAAAATGCATTCAGCTCGATCCCAAGCTTCGCGGGGCTCACCTGTTTTTGGGAATCGCTGACTACCGCAGCAACCACTATGCGGATGCTGTAACCCAGTTGAAACATGAAATCGGTCTTTCGCCTAACAATCCCGATGCCCTGATGTGGCTGGGAGTTGTGGAGCTCGTAGGGAACGACGTGGAGAATGCGGTCGCAAATTTGGACAAAGCGGCGCGCCTTGCACCAGACAATGTTGATATTTTATACCACCGCGGGCGGGCCCACATGTTGCTCTCGAAAAAGAGTTACGAGCACATGTATGAAGTGGACCCGCAATCCTGGAGAATTCACCAGGTCTTGGCACAATCTTTTGTGGAACAGGAACGGTTCGAAGAGGCCGTGCGCGAATGCCAACTGGCGATTCAAAGTCAACCAGGTGAACCCGGTTTGCATGAGCAGCTCGGGGACATTTACTGGAAACAGAATCAATTGGAAGCTGCGGAAACCGAATTTCAGAACGAATTGAAAATCGATGCCGACAGCGTTTCAGCGTACTACAAGCTGGGAACGATCAGTCTGGAGCGTTCCCAGCCGGAGGCTGCCGTCGAGATTCTTCGCAAAGTGCTGACCGTTTCACCGGAGTCGATTGAAGCGCACTATCAAATGGGCCGCGCGGAAGCACAGATGGGGAAATACGACGATGCCATCCATAGCTTTTCGTTTGTAAAGGCCAATGCGGTTCGCGCGGACAAAGAAATTTTGCGCCAGTCGTACTACCAGTTGTCCCAGTTGTACCGCCGGACGCAGAAGCCGGAAGAATCCAAGCAAGCGATGCAAGTCTTCCTCAGTATGAAACAAGAATCCGACGCGCAGGCGGCGAGCAAGCTGCAAGACAAGATGAAAAGAACCGAGCGTGAAGGGAAGGAAAATTAGCCGGACTTTTTTTGGGTCCGGAAGTAAACGCTTACTTTGGAAGGTTCTGGGGGACGGGCAGGTAACGGGGCGGAATTGGCACAAAACGGTCAGTTAACGCTAACTGGAATGGCCGGCAAGGGTTTCAGGGGTGGGCTTCGGGAAAGATTCTTGTTAAGGGGTGCAGGAAATGAAATCACGTTTGATTCCGATGGTTATTCTATTTCTTACTTTCGCCGTTGGCGCGAGCGCCCAGTCGAACCAGGGTGCGATTGCCGGGACCATACTTGATCCGTCGGGAGCGGTGGTGGCCGGTGCAAGGGTTACGGCGACTTCCAATGAATCCGGAGCGAAGTATGAAGTGGTGTCGAGCGACGCCGGTTACTACAACTTTGCCCATCTGAATATCGGCACGTACGATGTAACGATCAACGTGACGGGATTCAAGGTAGCAAGCTTGAAAGGAGTCGTCGTGCAAATCGGCACGACCAGCTCCCTGGATATCACCTTGGTCCAGGGATCTACGTCGGAAACGGTGATTGTCGACGCAGATACACCGCGCGTGCAGACAGAGTCTTCTGAAATTGGAACGGTCATCACGGCCACGGAAATGACCAACCTCCCCCTGCCACTGGGAAGCGTTGTGCAGGCTATGCGCTCCCCTGAAGCGTTTGTGTTCCTCACTCCGGGTGCCGTCGGCCCGGGGACGGCGAACGGCAACGGCGGTACCTTTGAATCGAAAATCAGCGGTGGGCAAAACTATGCAACGGAGGTTCTCCTCGACGGCGTAAGCATGTTCCGTTCCGAAAACGGTTCGTCCTTTGATGAAACCGCGCCGTCGGTGGACGCCCTGGCTGAATTCAAGGTAACCACCTCAACCCTGCCGGCCGAATTGGGTCGAACGACAGGAGGCATCGAAAGTTTTACGACCAAAGCCGGAACCAATTCTTTCCACGGGGGAGCGTACGAACTTTTTCAAAATGAAGACCTCAACGCGAATACGTTTTTTAACAATGGCCGTGGTATCCCGCGACCGCTCGACAAGAAGAATGACTACGGGCTGTTCTTAGGGGGACCGGTTTGGCTGCCGAAGCTGTACAACGGGAGAGACAAAACCCATTTTTTCTTTGCGTGGGAACAGTTCCGTCAAACGAGCGGGGCGGTCACCACCAGCACCGTTCCAACAGCTGCTGAGCGCGGCGGCGATTTCTCAGATTTGCTCGGCGCGCCTTTGACGCAGACCGGCGGAGCTCCGGTACTCAACCCCTGTAACGGTCAACAGATGATCGCGGGGCAAATTTTTGATCCATCAACAACGCAAACTGTGGGAGGGCAACTCTGCCGGCTTCCCTTTGCCGGCAACATCATTCCTTCCTCGTCGTTTTCAGAGGCGGGCTTGAACATCATTTCGCATTATCCCGATCCGACCAACAGTTCGCCGATTCTAAACTACGACTATCCTTTCAGTTTCCCAATTCTTGATACCACGATGACGATTCGTCTGGATCACGACATCAACATCAAGAACAAGGTGTACTTCACATATTCTTCGCGGCAGAATATTCGAACTTCCGTATTTCCGACTTGGACTGATCCCTCAGGCTCGGGACGAAATCAGGTCTTTACAACCCACTACATAAGGACAGGGTGGGACTTTGTGATCACACCATCCCTGCTCAGTCACTTGAGTCTTGGTTACAATCGCACCAACAGCGTCAACGTAGCCAAATCAGTGTCCGGCGTGGATTGGAATTCGCAACTGGGCTTGCTGGGGCTCCCGCCCACTGAC